>JYMV01021662.1_pt2 | contig 68932 bp, 58 predicted proteins | sample 338911 | NCBI WGS metagenome assembly JYMV01 (sample SAMN03354496, study PRJNA234377) | hydrothermal vent metagenome | biome: Deep sea; feature: Hydrothermal plumes at the Eastern Lau Spreading Center, Western Pacific Ocean; material: Seawater | place: Tonga | collected 2009 | depth 2000 m m | reverse complement strand
ATTTGCTACAAGACGAATCCATCAGCGTCAGCCTAGCCGCCGCGGATGCTCTAGGGCGAATAGGACAGGCAGACAAAACCATATCAGCCCTACGTAACGCTCTGCAAAGCGATCTTCTCTGGGCGCGATTCCGGGCGGCCGCTAACCTATCCTATTATGATCGAGAACAATTGTCGAAAATGAAATCCCTGATCCCCGATTTACAGGCTGCATTGAAAAACTCCTCCTGTTATGGTCGAGAACATTTGCCATATATAGAGTCTATGTTTTCCCGACATTCTTTTAATGCGCAAAGAGATACAATCGTTGGTCTGTGGGTCATAGATCGTGTGATCAAACGCATCAAGTTGGCATAGTTAAGGAATCCCCTTACTCTGGAACATCGCAGTTGCAATACGCTATTACCTAAGATGACCCAACTGGCGATAACTTTCAGGTACGGGAACAGTATCTAACCATAGTCTTGAGGCAGTTTTTCAGGGTAAATTGGAAACATAAATCTCAGTCTCTTAGTTGATAAAGTCGTACATTGGACGCTGAAACACGATAGATAGTACACTCCGCAAGCTGCCCATGATAAATTCACCCAAAATTAGTCCAAAGAACAGTGGTGTTATTTGCCTATAGGTTTTCAACCCACCTTGTTTAACTAGTATTCTTTTAAACACCCATCCGAGTAAGAAAGACAACCAAAAGATATTCATTGTGTAACTACCTGAAACAGCATAACCGATTGGAAACAACGGCCACCAAAAGAATCTCCAACGTAAGAAGGTCAACAACATTGTTACGTAAACGCCGAATATAACAAAGGTAGTTGAAATCAAATCAAACTGTGTTGGCATAACAAACTATCTCTGAAAACGGTTAACAGGTGATTATGAATTAAGTGGTGGACTGCGCTTGGATGGAGATGGAGATGACGGTCGTTATCATACGGCACCAATCCACCAGTTCGCCATGCTTCCATATGGGATGATCTGGTACAACGGTGCACCAGCAGAACTGCGAGACATCCCCATCGGCACGCACCTGCACGGTTACTTCTATGTACTGTCAGTTGGAGAAGAAGAAACGATTCCGCCTCCCAGGCCATATGGTTCTGCTACTGGCAAGTTAAGATACGTTCCTAAATACAATCATGCCATCTCACTGGAAGACGACTTCAGTTTCTACCAGCGCTGTGGTCAGGCGTGGAAAATTGTGTCCATTGACGCTCCCTCCTGCTGGACTATTGACGAAGCTCTTGGTATCGTGGCACCTGGGGACGTCACTCAGCGAGGGAAACTTCACGTCGTCTCAACCGGACAAGTAGCGGAGGACGGAATCAACGGTAAGTATACGTTCGAAATTGATCAGTCCACGCGGGTCTGGAAAGAGCGTAAGCCCGTTGAGTTGCAGGACATTATTCCGGAACAAATCGTTCAGCTAAATTTTACCTGAGCTCCAGGTTGGCGTGACAGGGAGTATTGCATTTTGGACATTTGGCTCGACGAGGACAGCAGAGAGATCGCCACCGAACTTCAGCGGCGGCGCCACATCCGCTACCAGCACTACCACTGGCTTGCTGGCTGGATCGATAAGGTCGAGCATGAAAACTTCGGCGGAGGCAATGTCACCATTACGCTGTTCGATGGGATAGACTCGTCGCTTTATGAAGAGTTCAAGGCAAAAAAGGGGGAAGATTTCGGCGTCGTCACCGCTGAGAAGACCTTACGCACCTGGTGGCACAACAATGACAAGAAAAACGGCCAAGTTGTCGAATGGAAGGAGGTCAAGGATCCACCGCCGGGCAGTAGCAGCCACCAACTCCGCCTGAGATTCGCTGAATTGCTGGAAGGTTACCGTCCTGGTCGTATCATCCGCGTCCACTGTGATGGTTGGCCCAATCAAAGGCTACCCGCTGAATAATGATTAAAGTCACTGAAGAAACATTGACCTTTGCCAAGCCGAAGTCTACCGTGACCAGTATTGTTAAAAAGTGTTTTTTCTATTGGTGATCAGGCACACTACTGTGGGTTTTAGTGTTGCAGAACGAGAAAACCTATTCTAACCAGCCAAACACAGAACATTGAAGTATCACAGTCATTCACACAAGTTTGCATCCCACGCAACCAATCTGGAGAAACACTAGATACTGGCACAGTTTACTACTGCTATGCTGGCTCAAGCAACGACTTGCCATAGAAGACCCTGCCGCTCTTGAGATAAAGCCTTCTACTGAGAATCTGATTTATGAAGTGAGCCTTCATCAGAATTCTTGCGCACCTTTCATCACAGTAGTCTCCTCTTGTGGGATCATCAGTTATTGCTGAACATGAAAGTCCATTCCCCTATTTATAAGTTTCACTTATTCCGTCCTATTTCATGTGTGACTTGCATAAAAATGGTGATATAATGAATGCTAGCCTTTTTGACACTAATTCAATGACACTTCGAGCAATGATAACCACTATGATTTTCAATCGTAAAAAGTTGCTGTTTAGCCTTGTCGTAACTTTGATTGTTCTCTCTTTCAATTTGGTGGCTGAGGATGTACCTGACTTTTCAGAAGATGGGCTACCATTTCTGAAACAATATTGCTTTGGTTGTCATAGTGGAGACCAACCAACTGCTGGTCTCGCGCTTGATCTGTTTCCAGACAACGATTCACTGATCAAGGAACGTCAGGTTTGGAGTAGAATCTTGGAGATGATCGCTACGAGGCAGATGCCACCACCAGATAGCCACCTGCCTTTGGCAGAAGAGATAGAGACTCTCATCAAAAATATGAAGGCCATTTTTGATCTCATTGATCAAAATGCCAAACCTGACCCAGGTAGGTTGACAGTACGCCGGCTTAACAAGATCGAATATCGAAACACAGTTCGCGATTGGCTGGGCGTTGACTTTGACCCAACTGAGAGCTTTCCCGCTGACAACATCGGTTATGGATTTGATAATATCGGTGATGTACTGATGATGTCGCCACTGCTGATGGAACGGTACTTAGATGCAGCCGAAGCTATTGCCCATCGTGTGATTCTAGTTGATCCACCACCACCCTCCAAGCGCTATCGCAACGGACGTTCGCTCAATCCACGTAACGATGAAGGAATTCCAGAAGGACGTTATCGTTTGTTGGATCCAACGGCTAAAGAACCATGGAAGTCAGGCCCTTTTACCTACGACGGTCGATACTTCAAACTCTTGGCTGATGCTGAGGTTATCCTGCGCGCTACGCTGTATGCCGAATCTGATAACCCAACTCCAGTACAAGTGGCTCTTTTTGTGCAAGGGAAGGCACTAGAAGATACATCTAGCATTGACGAGATATCACGGTTGATAGCCATTGACTTCAAGTCAGAGAACAGTAAGATCAAGATTCTGAAGATCTTTGAAATTAATGCTCGTGACTCGAAGAAACCACAAACCATCGAAGTCAGGGTCAACCGAATGGCAAATATCGAAAAAGTTGGGCTTGCCATGGTAAGCCCAGAAAAGGAATCACCATCGGCAAGATTGCAAATTCGTAACTTGTGGTCAGAAGGGCCACTAGACACCCGGCCTGCCACTCAACTCAAAATTTTGGCCTGTTCTCCAGATAAATCACAGAGCGATCAAACACGCGAAGTTCTATCCCGTTTGCTTCGCCGTGGGTATCGTCGTCCACCTAGCCAACAGGAGCTAGAACGAATGGCCAGTCTTGTGGAATCAATCCAAAACAATGGTCAGAAGTGGGAAGCGGCTATCCAACAAGCCATCAAAGCAATGTTGTGTTCGCCTAAATTTCTGTTCCGATTGGAATTAGATGATCGTCCACAAAGCCCTGAACCTCGACCTGTCGATGAATTCCAACTGGCATCACGCTTGTCCTACTTCCTGTGGAGTACCCTGCCAGATGATGAGCTACTTAATCTGGCAGAAAAGAATCGACTCACAGTCAATCTGAAGTCGCAGGTCAAGCGGATGCTAGTCGACCCCAAAGCGAACGAACTGGTCCGTAACTTCGGATTTCAATGGTTGCAAATCCAACGATTGATAGCGGTGGCACCTGACCCAAATCAGTTCCCTGCTTTCAATCAGAAACTGCGTTCAGCTATGTTGAAGGAAACAGAGCTGTTTTTGGCTTCGATTGTCAATCAGAATCGAAGCATCCTTGATCTACTCGATGCTGATTATACTTTTCTCAATCAATCTTTAGCCAACCACTATGGAATCAAAGACACCGAAGGGAATTGGATTGGACAGCCCGTTGAAATATTAGGAGGAAAGCCTATTAAAGGACGTGAGTTCCGTCGTGTCAGATTGCAGGGCAGTTCTCGTGGTGGCATACTCACCCAAGCTAGCGTGTTGACTGTAACCTCTAACCCTACTCGGACTTCACCCGTCAAAAGAGGACGTTGGGTGCTGGAGCAGATTTTGGGCACACCACTATCCCCTCCTCCTTCCGGTGTGCCAGAATTAGAGGAAGACCACGAGAAAATCGTTAGAAACACACTCCGCCAGCGCTTGGAACAGCACCGCCAAGATCCAGCTTGCGCCAACTGTCATGCCAAGATGGATCCCATCGGTTTTGCACTCGAGAATTACAATGCAGTTGGTGCTTACCGTTATAAGGATGGTGATTTTAAAATTGATGCTTCTGGTCAGTTTTCAGATGGTACTTCATTTGATGGCATTGCAGACCTAAAGAAGATTCTGATAGAGCGAAAAACGCAATTTGTGCGTTGTTTAACCGAGAAAATGTTGACCTACGCTTTAGGTAGAGGGTTGGATTACTACGATCGTCCGACTATCGAACGTGTTGTTAGTAACCTTGAAACTCAAAATTACCAATTCCTTGCACTCATAACCGCAATTGTCAAAAGCGACCCGTTTCGGTTGAGGCGAGGTCTAGCGAAAACCGAACTAGGAGAAAAATTATGAGCAGAATTATAAAAAATGGGAAGAAACTTTCACGCCGAACCGTCTTACGTGGGCTTGGTATCGGTATTGCCTTACCTTGGCTGGAGTCAATGGGACCAATGAATACTTGGGCAGATAGCCTGAATCAAGTTGGTAGTCAACAAGTATCACCTAACCGGATGGCCTTTCTTTATGTGCCCAACGGTAAGAACATGGAAGATTGGACACCAGAAACAGAAGGCGCGAACTACGAGTTGAAGGATATTCTAAACCCATTAGATAAAGTCAAAGATAAGACACTGGTGCTAAGTGGACTGACTGCTGACAAAGCACGTGCCAATGGCGATGGGGGTGGAGATCACGCACGAGCTTTGGCCGCCTTTCTGACGGGCACACAACCCCATAAGACTGATGGAACTGATATCCGCGTTGGGATTTCGGTCGATCAGGCGGCAGCGTTACACATTGGAAATCAAACGCGTCTGCCTTCGCTAGAAATTGGGATTGATCGGGGTTCTATGGCTGGGAATTGTGACTCTGGTTACAGCTGTGTCTATTCGTCGACCATGTCCTGGCGTTCAGCTACTCAACCATTGGCCAAAGAGATTAACCCCAAACTTGTATTCGAACGTCTCTTCTCAACCCTACCCAGTGCGCAAAAAGCTGAGCGTGATGCCAGCCGAAAGAGCATTCTCGATTTTGTCCAGCAGGACTCAAGTGACCTTACAAAACAGTTGGGCCGAAACGACGTACGTAAACTCGACGAATATTTTTCTGCTATTCGGGATATTGAGCAAAGAATCGAACGGACAGAAATGCTAGCCCCCATCAATACCCCAGACTATATCATCCCTAAATATCCAAAAGGAATACCCTCCGACTACCAAGAGCATCTGCGGATTATGGCTGACCTGATTGTTTTAGCTTTCCAAGCCGATGTCACGCGGATCGTCACCTTCGTAATGGCTAATGAAGGTAGCAACAAGCCTTATCCATTTATTGGTGTCTCCGAAGGCCATCATGACCTTTCTCACCACCGAAATGATGAAGAGATGAAAGCCAAAATTCGTCAGATTAATATCTTCCACACACAGCAGTTGGCCTACTTGCTCGAAAAACTCGATGCTACGCCAGAAGGTGGCGGTTCTTTGCTGGACCATGCGATGGTTGTCTATGGTAGCGGGAACGCAGACGGCAATAGGCACAGCCATCACGATTTGCCCATTCTTTTGGCTGGCGGTGGTTGTGGCACAATCAAAAGTGGCCGTCATATCCGATATCCAGACGAAACCCCACTCAACAACCTCTGGCTGTCGATTCTCAGCCGAATGGATATTAACCTTGTCCAACTAGGCGATAGCACAGGCTGTTTATCTAAGTTGAGCTGAGAACTTTTCCGAACCAAGTGATCGGTACAAAAACCACTTTTCTCAAGTAATCTACATAGCAGTAGACGATGTCAGCGACAAAGGGCTTCGTAGTGCCATAAATGCTGTCATGGCTAACCTCACGTTTATCCCCTAAAAATGAGCCAGTCTTTCTTCCACGATATTAGGATCAACACTTCCCCTTTTGAAAGTATAAAGCCCAGTATGAAATGTTACTGAAGTGCTAACGAGGACATGCAAAAGTTTCAGCGACGAAGTGAGATTCGATCTATTATAGGTGATTTATCGAACCACGCTTCGAGTTCTCAAGTACACACTTTTGTGCAAAGAAGTGATTATGTAAACCTAAGCCCATGACATTACAATTGAATGCAAACAAATTAATGTAATAGTAGTCTTGAAAGCCCTACTTGCCTAAATGCATATTAGGGTTTTTTCAATGCCTTCATTATTTGGTAAGCACGGCATGGCGTGAGTTTAGAAACATATGCTAGTTTATCCTTTGGTGGCATCAAATTCATTTCCCTGAGGTCTACCGGCACTAATCTCAAGACTAGATTCGCAATATTCGGCACAGTAGTACACACAAAGCGTCGGATAATTTTTACATGTAAAAGAGCAGCTTCCAAGACAGCATAACATCACGTTACATCTTCCCATATAGAAAGGTGTAGCTTGAGGTCAATTGGAGGGCTTCCAGTTGACTTGTCTGCCGTCATTGAGTGCCTGTGTGACTCACTACTACCCTAAGTACTGTCAGTTAACCCATCTCTTTATCCTAAGATAGCGTGGATGTCAAAGCAAGTCTAACAATTTGAGATTTGCAGGTCAATTGATAATGTCCGACGTACTTGTTTTCTATTGCGCAAAGGTATAGAGTTTGCTCAACACCCATACCACAAATTGGAAGCCAGGGGCCATGCCCGCTGTAGATGAATTAGCAGGATATTTCCTCCTGCCTCAGAGTGTATAGATGAAGTTTATGCCAGTATTCCACCAACTTCTTATTTTGTATAACCTAAGATTGATGGAAACTGAAATTGATGCATTCTGCTGTGCTTGGTATAATGGAGATTGAGGAACACACCGTGGAAAGTGACATACAAGGTAATTTACAAGCATATTACTCCAAAGTTTCTACTGAGACGATGATGCCACAGATTAGCAACTTGGATTGCATCAGTACTGGTTGGGAAAGCGATATCTATGCCTTTGTGTTAGAACAAGGAGCAGCAAATAAGAGGGAACGCAGAGAATTGATTCTGCGTATTTATTCTGGCAAGGAAGCATATCACAGATCAGAGCGCGAGTATCGAGGCATGAGCCAGCTGCACAGTGTAGATTTCCCCGTTCCCCAAGTGCTACTTCTGGAACGGGAGAATTCCCCATTTGGCCAACCATTCGTGATCATGGAAAAGATTGATGGAGTTCTATTGGGAACTCTCATAAATAGATTGGATGACCACGATAAAAAGCAAGAGTTGGTAACCTTGTTTTGCAATCTTATGTTGAGAATACACAAGTTGGACTGGCATCCGTTTGTTGAGGATGTATCGGAATATGAGACCGATAACCCCTTCAAATTCATCGAGCGTGAATTGAATGGAAGACGATTGCTCTGCGATAGATTTCCGGCATCAGGCTTTCTCCCCGTTCTTGAGTGGTTGGAGCAGAGACATGATCTAGCATCCTGTTTAAGCCCTTCGCTGGTGCACATGGATTTTCACTTAACAAATGTCCTTGTGCGTGCAGATGGGTCACCTTTCGTAATTGATTGGGGACAGCTGGATGTTTCTGACCTTCGATTCGATTTGGCTTGGACCTCATTGCTTCTGAGAATGCATAATGGCACGGAGCTACGAAATTCTATCCTTCAGACCTATGAAAGATTGGCTGGTCTTAGAGTAGAACAGATCGAATTCTTCGAGGTGCACGCCTGCTTTAGGAGATTATTCAATTCTGCTGTCTGGTTTACTGCTAGTCCCGAAAAAAGTGGAGTGGACTCGAAGACAGCGGAAGGATTGTTCGCGGCGGAGGGGTTTTCAGGAATGAAACGACATAAGGATGCCATTAAGAAAGGACACGAAATGCTAGTAGGTCTAACGGGCATTCGAGTGCCCGAATTGGACAGATACACAGATACGTAGATCCTCGGCACAGCGGATAAGGTTCAACCCTAACCGAAGATGAATAAGTGCAAAATTATGTAGGGTTGCATGTAAAGTGTCCCATGACATAATATCAGAATCGGCCAAAGGTATACACATCGGTCGATGGAATTGGTTCGTGCTAGGGAAAGGTTTAGTAGTTTGGGCCGGATATTGATGGATGCAGCAATATCCGGCCTTTGCGACAGCAATGGACGTAGTTGGGATAAGTTCCGTTGCTTTCGACTGCCTCTAGGTTCATAAAGGTCATAACGGCAGTATTTCATCCCGATGCAAAGAAACCGAATTCACCGAAGACCTGGAAACCTATAAAGAGAATATGAAGTTCTTCGAAAGATCTTGGTAGTTATGAATCATGTCGCATCAACCTTATATAGTCCAGATAGTAAATGAATTGCTACTGCAGATGCAGATTATATTGTCCCTATGCTACTAAAGAGGAAAAAGGTAAGGTAGAAAACGTTACCACGAGGACTGTGCCCTCTAGTGATAACAAACGGTTAAATCAAGGCTTCAGGAAGCCCCTGAGTCATCCTATAACGGTTGCTGGCCTAACCTATGGCAGAGTCGCCAGTGGCACAGGTTGAACAAGTACAGTTCAGAGTTAACTCATTCAATCCCAACATAGAAAGAAAGCAGTTCCAATTGAAGGTTTTCGTTGTCATGTTCGGCGCTAAGGCCATTGACTGCTACTTCTTAAGTCAACTGGCATTATTATTTTTTTCCTAAACCTGCTACATGACGACCAGCCTCTGGATCACCAGCGGCGTAGAGTGTCCCACTCCCTTGATCGATATATAGCATAACGGGACTCGCAATTGGAGATGACTTTACCTCAAGTTGATGCCCGCGTATAGACAATTCTTGTTGAACACTCAAGTCTGTATCACCACTGATAGTCAATGACCCTGCTTGCTTGAAAACCTGCGTTCGGTTCGGATTGGGATCAAACGAATCTTGGTGATGCGCCGTGGCGAAGCGAGGCGCGGTCACGGCGGCTTCAGGCAACATCTGAAACTCGATGAAATCAAGAAGCAAATTCATCGTTGCCTGATCTTGTAGATCACCACCCGCCACGCTGATGGCTAAAATCGGACTTCCATTCTTCAGAACCAGTGTGGGGGTAAGCGTAATGCGGGGTCGCTTCCCAGCCTGAATACAGTTTGGATGACCCGGAGTTGTATTTAGACTACATAGGCGATTACCATAAGTGACGCCCGACTGGCCACCATTGGATTCATCTCGGAAGACGTTCGCAGAAGGAGTGGCCGAGACCACGTTACCCCAACGGTCAGCAACGATACAAGTTGTCGTTCCACCTACCCCCGGTTGAAAGACACCCTCTCTCTTGAGAGATTCCATATGATAGGGATCACCTGGGCGGGCTTCGAGCGAAGCCTGTTTCATATCGATCAGTGCCCGACGAAGTTCGGTGTAGGTATCGGAAAGTAAAACAGATAACGGCACATCAACAAACTCTGGATCACCATAATACGCATCACGATCGGCCATCGCTAGTTTGATGGCCTCAGCAACCACATGGATATAATCTGCCGAAAAATGCCCCATGGCTTTAAGATCAAAGCCTTCCAGCAGACGCAGAGCCTGACAGAGGTAAGGTCCTTGAGTCCACGGGCCACACTTGTAGACTGAGTAACCTCGGTAATTCACTACCACTGGGTCCTCAATGAGAGTGGTGTGGTTGGCTAAGTCTGCTTTGCGAAGAAACCCGCCCTTCTGGATGTAAAAATCTTCCAAATCATCCGCAATGTCATGATGAAGCTTATTTCGACCGTAAAAACGGTCAGTTGCAGCTTGCAGTTTTTCCTCACGATTACCGGGTGTGATCTGTTCCTCTTCAACCATTCGGTTCAGCGTGACTGCCAGTTTAGGATGCCACGCTTCCGTTCCCACATCTAGCAAGGCAAGCGTAGGGGCTATAACTTCCTCAAATGTTTTAGTCCCATATTGCTTGAGAGTGGTAATGCACAGGTCCACAACTGAGGGGACAGGCGCCATCTTAATACCATTCTGAGGGATACCGTTTTTCATATACCAATCAATGGCTGTTTGCGAAAGTGGCGCTCGCCCCTGACCACAGAGTGCTTTTACTTCCCGTTTTTGCGCATCAAAAATAAGGACTGGCACCTCTCCACCAATAGAACAAGCTCCATGATCCGTAACATTAAGAGCAAGAATAGTTCCTACTGCCGCGTCTGCGGCATTGCCTCCCGCATCCAGAATCTCAATTCCTGCCTCGACAGCCTTGGCCCCACCGGCCGCTACCACACCTGTTTTGCTAATTGCCTTCCAACCAATTTGTTGCGTATCTGTGTCTAGCATAGACGCTCTCCTTTGCGACTTAGATCATATCATAAAATTGGCATTATTTATTCAATAGATTTCTCTCACAAAACTTAAAGATCTAACTATCTTCTCAATTTATCACTTTTTATCCCAATTAACGCACATCTGAATCTTGATCCTGCAATTTCTTGATTAGTCTTCCAACCTATTTTTCTTAGGTTTTATCTGCATACGCCATCAAACTCAACGGACAAATAATTGGAAACTAGGAGTGGGTAAAAGATAAAGTTGGCAAAGCACTTCGATTTGATGGTGCTCGAAACCTATATCGAAGTAGTTGACATTAAAACTCCACCGGTTTTGACTTTTGCTTGTTGGTTCAAGGAAATGGGAAAAGGCAATGGTAGAATGCCTCAGATTTATTCCAGTGACGACCAGTTGAAAAATGTTGTTCACTCCTAAAATGGGTAGTTAGTACCATGCAGCTATTAACTTCGAGGGCAAAATGGTCAGAACTTACATCACAGGGAGCCGAAATTTGAGAGTGGCGCTCGGAAAGGAAAGAAAATCAATTATCACATTCTAAGGAAATCCAGAGTTTATACAACGGAACGTGGTTGGCAGCGGCAGATTCTGCTGATAAGATAATCGTTACTTGGGAAAATCTAAAACAGAAATAAGTTTGCTCTGTCTTCCACTCTCGCTAGCCTTGACAGATCAACCGTCGATCTCTGCTTTCGGATCAAAGTTGGGACATATCTCAGTAGTATAAACTTTGGACACATCTGCTTCAATCAATTTCACTTCTATTTTTTATGATGAAAATCTTTTCCTTACCATGTTGGCTGGTAAATAGATTTTTTCTAACGTCAGGTTAGGTAATTGATACTATTTCCCATCACTACTATAATATGACTCTTTGATATCGCCGAATTTTACCATGATTGTTCGGATTGTGGATTTAGCGAATCGATTCTAAGGAATTACTTTAATTAAAATAGAGATCAATAATATGGACCCTCAAGACTTGAAAGCTGTTGTTGTAGGAGCTGGTTGGGCTGGTGAGGGACATACTAAGGCCCTACAACACTGCGGTGTGGAGGTAGTCGCCATCTGCGCTCGAAGACAAGAAATTGTTGATAAAATTGCATCTAACTTAGGTATAGCAATAGCTTCGACCGATTGGCGACAGACTCTTATGGAGATTAAGCCTGATATTGTTGCCTTGGCTACACCCGCTATTTTAAGAACCCCCGTGATTGAGCTTGCCGTCCAACTAGGTGCCCACCTTTTATGTGATAAACCGTTGGCCAACACGGCAACAGAAGCCGAGCGCTTTTACCACTTGGTTGACCAAGCAGGCATCAAACATGCTTACGCAGCCACCCATTGCTACCACCCTAATGTAACTTGGGTGCGTCAGCTATTAAGCAACCAATCGATCGGTAATTTAAAACAGATTGATGTAACCTCTTCTCATCCAGCATCTAAAGAACTGAAGTCTTGGAGTTGGATGAACTCGCTAGCCCACGGTGGTGGGATGCTCAACAATGGATTACCTCACTCGCTAGGAATTCTGGAAAGAACGACAGGTGGAAAGCTGGTTTCGGTCGTTGGCCAAGCCCAACGGGGACGGGAAAAAGCACCTGTCTTACCCAATGTGCATGACTTTCGCCAATTCAGAGACACCAAAATCAGCCCCCAAGAAGCAGCCAATATGGAATGGCGTACCTGCGATGGGGAAGGTTCCTTTTCAGCTCTGTTTGAATTAAGTCTACCTGAATCTAAAGGGGGCGATTTTGTTCCCGTCACGATGAGGGTCACACGTGGAATTGCTGAACCAGTCGAAACTAACGGTTGGTATTTCTACGGAGATCAAGGAACCTTGGTAGGACGAGGGATGTTATCACTTTCACTTTCCAAGACTGTAAATTCTCAGACCAATTCTTTACCTATACCAGAAAAACTGATTGAAGCGCTTCCTCAAGTTGGTGACATTATTCAGAACATGTGGGTGGCGCTAGTGATTGATTTTATCGCAGATATTTGCCAGCAACTATTTGACTTTTCGGGATGGTTGGCGTTATCAAGTGGCAATTGAGGCAATTCGTCAAGGAACTGGTTGGACTCAGATTGCGGAGTAAGGTTGCTAAGTTGCTTGGTATGGCATAGATCCAGCTCAGTCAAATTTGTTGGCTTGGATAGTTTAGAAAACCATATTGGGACAATTTAGGATTTCGTCCGTTTTCACAATTAATCATTATCAAGTTTAACGCGACCCTAGAATTTGGTCAAAATCTTTGTTTCAAGAGGATTTTTATGTTTCCTGCCTCAGCGAATATCATCATCATTGGCGGCGGCGTCCTAGGTGCGAGCGCCGCCTTTCAGTTAGCTAAGGATGGTCATCAAGACATTGTACTGCTAGATCGTGGGCCGTTGGCCAGCGGGACAACCCCGTTTGCGGCAGGACAAACAGCTTACCTGTCAGTGTCGCCAGATCGGTTGCCGTTAACGACCTATTGCTTGGACTTTCTGGAAAATTTTGCAGACAGGACAGGATATCCCATTCATTTTAATCAACATGGAAGCTTGCGTATTGCGTTGACTGAAGCCTATCTACCAGAGCTTGAAGCACACCAAGTAGCAGCAGACCAGCTAGGACATGAGCTGAAATTCCTTACACCAGAAGAGGCCAAAGAATTAGTGCCGACCTTGGATGTTCCTGATGCCAAAGGCATTATCTTTATTGCCCGCGATGGTTATGTTGAACCAAAGTCAATTGCCATTGGTTATGCCTCAGCAGCGCGAGACTTAGGCGTAACCATTCAGACACATACAAAAGTTTCCAACATTGAGGTCACAGAGGGGAAGGTCAAGGCTGTCCACACAAACCGCGGCAAGATCCAAACAAATCATATTGTGGTAGCTGCGGGTGCCTGGACTCGGCAATTGACTCAGCGGTTTGGATTAGACATGCAAGTTGTGCCCGTGCGCCATCAAGCCTATGTGACAGCACCTCTGGTAGATGTTGTACCTCGACAGCCAATTGTGCGCCTCATTGAGCCACAGATTTATGTACGTCCCGAAGCTGGCGGCCTATTGGTCGGCGGATATGGTTATCGACCTGTTAGTTTTGATATGGACGAATTCCCCAACCGTTTTGAAATATCGGCACTAGAACCTGATTTAATTTACTATAGCCGCTTACACGATGCAGCGACCACCTATTTCCCCGCGCTGCGACAGGCCACTGTTGTTCACGAACGTCGTGGTTTGCCCACGATAACGCCGGATGCCAAATACCTCGTCTCTAAAGTAACTGAAATTAAAGGGCTCATTATCGCTGCGGGTTGTCAGGTTGGGGGGATACAGAGTTCTCCTGCGATTGGGCGGATGGTGGCTGATCTCATCTCCGGTCAGGATTATTTTGGCCTGTTATCAGCTTTTGCAGCCGATCGCTTTGAGTCGGTATACAGCGACGCACAACTGCGTGATCAGTGTGAAACAGTTTATGGTAACTTATATCTACAGCCACATTAAATATATTGAGACTAAACGCAATAATTCCCTGAGTTTATTTAGATCTACAAGTGTGCTGATGTTTGAGGAGATGCCTAGTTCACTCAAACGTTCTTTCAATTGCTTCTGCTCCAGATTCTAGGAATTCACGTAGAGCGAATTGTAGAATTTGCTGGTTTCTTTGTTCTATAAGTTTTTCCGCCATTCAATAGCTTTCCTTGTAATTATTATCTTCGTCACACCCTGCAATATTGTTCCATATGGATTGGTCACTGAATATGTCACCTTAAACCTCCACCCAATTTTCTGAGAACAGTTCAGGTTACAGCCAATTGAGGATGGAAATCCACCACACCTATTGTATACGTTTGATACTGAAGCCGCTCCACCCCCAACGTTTATATTGACCTTTCCCACATATATAACTTGTGTTAGCCATTCATCGGTAACAGTGGTAGTATAGCTCCCATCTACAATTCTATTTCCTCTTGGAACCTTCAGCTTTTTTATTTTTTTCTTTCCATTAGCGATGATATTTATCTCCTGTGGGTTAGAACCGCCAGAGCAGAAATGACAGGTAACCTTGTATTTGCCATTTGGAAGAGCTACCCTGAAAACCCCGTCCATTTCACCTTTGGGATTATATCCTAAATCCCTCCAACGAGAAAAGAAATAGCATCGACGGCCAAAAAAGTATAAGAATTAACCATTCAAATTAAGCATCTACTGAATAATATGATGGATATACTAAAACCCAATTCGCTGGACCAGCTTTGGTATTCTAGCACGATTAATCAGAATATGATGAGCTTGTTTTTTTGTTATTTGACACGTGATCAACACCATTTCTTAGGATTCTACATCAATGTTTTTCTTTATGACTAAGCAATAATTGATAACATTTCTCCAGTTAAACACAACCTTTGATCGACTTACCTGCTACTAAGTCGTAAGTTGGTGGCTCGCTGGCCCCTATAAACTTCGAATGAGCACTCATATAGGCTATGGTAGCGCCAATTCGTTGTTGAGTTGTTGGATTTGGCTCAGTTCGATGAAGGACCAAACTATGATGTAAGGTACAACTACCTGCCGTCAAAGGCACCGCCACTTCATTGTCGTAATCAATATGATTGTCTTCCACCCGAAAATCTTCTAAATGCTTGTGTTCGATTACTCCTTGTTTGTGTGAACCCGCAATAAAGCGCATGCATCCGTTCTCAATAGTTGAAGGGGTAAGTGCCATCCAGCAAATAACCAGATTTGGTGGATCGATATTGACCCAGTAGGCCGAGTCTTGATGTGGGGGTTTGGCTGAACCTACTTTTGGTGGCTTGCAGAGAGTCTGGTCGACAAAAATCTTTAGATCTGGTCCAATCAACTGGGTAACCATTTCGACGATTTTAGGTTGGCGAGCGTAGGTCTGGAAAAGATGATCATACTTAGTTAGGTTCCAGATTTTCCTGACATTGTTGAATGGAACTGGATCGGCAGTGGCCTTCTCTTCAACCACCTGCGGCTCAACCTGAATGTATTGCTCCGGAAAATCGACGATCCGATTGCCAATATCCTGCAAACGGAGATGAAGGGCTTCTGTTTCCAACTTAGTTAATACATTGTCCACCGCCAGAAACCCGTCTCGGTGAAATTGATCGACTTGTGATAGAGTTAAAGACATATGTGTTGCCTCCAATTTAGAATATCAAAACTTTCTATATCAAAATAGATGCCTTCTCAGAGAGCAAGCCACCCTTTGGGATTTTCAATCGGAAACACTGGTATTTAATACTCTTCTCTTCCAAAGATATATAGAACCTACCAACTACAATCTCAAAGGTTTTTGTAAATGCTCTCTCGTACCAGTGCATTGGTCGCTTTCAGCATTATGTTCGCATAAACAGCCGAACTCAATCGTCTATTGTCCAGTCTTCTAATCCGAGTGGCAAGGGAGCTGGTTGAGGGCAGGTACTAACCAATTCGATGTGTCGATTCTCAGCCGAAGCTTCATGCAGCGCATGGACGATGTCGATGACATGATAGCCCATCTCACCGCTTGCCCGGTAGGGACGACCGTTCCGAATTCCAACCGCCATATCCGCCAAGCCAACGCCACGGCTATTCTGATTGTAGCCGTACTGAGATTCGATTTCGATCAGGTCACGGCCATCTGGCTTGCGCAGGTAAAGTTTGCCTCCGAAATTGTTTGGATCAATGCAACGAAGTGAGCCCTCCGTGCCGTATACTTCAATATGCGGCAACCCGGTCGAATAAACATCAGAAGTCATGAGAAAAGTGCCTACAACGCCACTCTGGAAATCCAGTACACCGGCGAAATGGGTTGGTGTTTTGACAATCTCCTTAAACGCCTTTTTTTTACCCCAGGTGTTTTTTGCCGAACAGGTGACACGTAGCACAGGACCAAGCAGGTGAATCAGAGCATGCAGGTAGTAAGGTCCACGATCGAAACTCCATGTCACACCGAACGTAAAGAAATCAGTTTGGTAGAAGCTGACATAGTTGGACGAACCAGCTTGCGGTGTTTGAAGACGCGGTGCGTTGTAGGCCATTAAACAAGCAGACGCTGCAACGGGTTCGCCGATTACTCCTTCATCGATAAGTTTTCGAGCCGTTTGCCATGCTCCTCCAAAGAACGTATCGGGTGCACAACCGACGTGTAATCCCTTCTCTTTGGCGAGATCGAGCATCTGCTGACCTTCTTCTCGATAGACCGCAAGTGGCTTTTCGTTGTAAACGCTTTTACCTGCTCCTAGGACAGAAATACCGACTGGTCCGTGTGCGACATGTGGCGTTAGATTGACAACGATTTCGATTTCTGGGGTGGCAAGTAGTTCATCGACGCTACAGCCCTTTGGAACACCGTATTCCTTCGCTCGCGCCTGCGCAGCTTCAACACGGGTGTCTGCGATGGCAACAACGTCGAATGCTTCAAACCGTTTTGCATTAGGCACATAGGTTTCGCTGATTCTGCCACAGCCGATGATACCGACTTTTGTTGGCGTATGGGACATAATTGCGTCTCCTCCATTTTCAAATTTGCTCTTCATTCTAACATTGCTTTTACCAAGAGATGAGATAATCTTTAATCTACCATCTTCAATTCGTTCTATGCAAGGATGAACTCCCTGACACTCTACGGGATAGTGTTGTAGGGATTCTATCTCGTTACAAAATCGAATCATCACAACCTTAATTTAATACCCTGATCGATCCTAGTGTGACTATTGAGAGAGTTTATAGCCTTCATTTGACCATTTGCTATTGCTGAAAAGTCGGAAGTACCCCTAGTTTTGGATGAAAGATAAGATCGCATCCAACTTACCCGTATACATGCTATTTTCATTCCGCCAAGTATATCCCTAGATAAGGTGGAGAATTACAGATAAACGAAATAAAGATGTCTATATAAGGGCTTGTCTATATAAGGGCTTGTCTATTTCTGAATGGGGGACAAAAATGGTTTATTGATATCTATGATGATTGGACTCAGAAAACAGTGAAATGAAAGGATATTGACCTGAAAATTAGATGCGCCAAGGATATCGATATTGTAAAGATTTATTGGACGCTCTTTATGATGCACGGAATCTATTCGTCAATAGGTTTGCAGGATTTTTGCACGACAATCATGTTGAGTCCGGCATCGGCTGTTAAGGCTTGGCGAAAGACGCCACCCATTTTTTCGTCGTCATCGTTTTCTTCGATAATCCAGATAAATTCTACGCCACAAGTGGAAGCAAGGTCAATAATACTGACAGTTGCCCCAACATTGTCAGAAGATGATAATGCATTGTTAGGTGTGCTTTGGCTGCCTGTGGTGACAGCACCCCCGTTGTCCAGCACGATCATTAGCAGATTTAATCCCGTTGCTCGTGCATGTATTAGTGCATTAAGACCACTGTGATAGAAGGCGGAATCACCGAAAATGGCAATAGCAGGTTCTTCGATCTCAGCTTTTTGCAGCCCTGCAGCCGTACCGATTGCGGATCCCATGCAAAGCTTTGTATCCAGCAAATGTGCCGCTGTAATCGCACAGCCGGGATCAGCAGACAGAAATGGATTTTGTCCCAGATCTTCAGCTACTTGACGAAGAATGGTCAGAATTTCAATGTAAGGACATCCAGCGCAATACGGTTTCCGAGCAGGTTTTTCCTTTTCCCATTCATCTTCGGTATAGCGTTTACTTGGTGAAAAATCAGGCAGGTAAGCATCCAGTGCCTGTTGTATATGCCATCGAAAAAGTTCTCCTTCCCAGTTAACATCTGCAGTTCGTTTCCCCAATATTTCAGGTGTGTGACCGGTATCATAACCCACAGCTTTAATCGCATCTTCCAAGTAGGGATCTACCTCTTCCAGAACCAGAATCTCCTGGCATTGATCTAAAAACTGAGTTAGTAAACCTTTAGGAAGTGGATAGAGAGCATTCAACTTGAGAATTGAGAGATCTGAGGTGTCAGTACCAGTGAGTGCCTCTGTTAACTTGCTGTAAGCAAACCCGCTAGCAAGAATTCCTTTAGGACCTGAACCTTCGATTTTGTTGAAAGGCAGATGACTGAATTGTTCGGTTGCTTGCTGTATTTTCTGATGGACTTGACGGTGATTCACCACAGTATTACTGGGACCAGAAATCCATCGCATTGGTCCTCTGTCCGGAGGCAAAGAAGGTTTCGCCTCTGGTACAGAAATTGGAGGTAGGAGGCTTTCCGACAAGCTGAAACTTCGCGTAATCCGAATGATGACAACTGTACAGAGGAGTTCTGAGAATTCGAAGGCCCACTTAATCATCCCACGTCCTTCTTCAGACGTGGAGGGTTCAAGCATTGGTACCTCAGCCATGGGGGCGATAAAACGTGTGTCCTGTTCGTTTTGGGATCCCCAAGCACCCGGATCATCTCCCAAAAGAATAACAAGTCCAGCGTGCACACCTGTCATATTCAACACCATTAGTGTGTCTAAAGCGACATTCATACCAACACTTTTTAAGCACACAAACGCGCGTTTTCCCCCCTGGGACACACCTGCTGCTATATCGAGGGCAATGCGTTCATTGATACACCATTCAGCCTGATGACCATATACCTCAGCAGTTTCTGCTAAGGCATTAAAAGTTCCGGTTCCTGGGGATCCTGGATATCCGGTGACAACGCTAATTCCAGCCTCTATCGCTCCCCAGGCAATAGCATTCTCTCCATTAATGGGTTGTAGGTTCATTACAGTATCCTAAAAATAGTCGTGTTTTCGTATTAGTTTGGTTCTACTCTGCCTGTGCATTAATGGCAATTTTAATTGCCGTCTCATCACCCAAACGGTAGCCACCATCAAGTGCCTCAAACCCTTCCTGAATACGCGATAGTGGTAACACGTGACTCACCATGTCAGCAAACGGGAATTCATTCTTTTCCAAGATTGGTAACCCACGGACAAAATGTTCATGACGACTACTCCATACTGCTTCTAACCGCAGATTTTTCCGCATCAACATTTGATTCGGATTGAGCTCAAATGAACCGACGTCAACAAAATGCCCAACCTCACAGAAAGTTCCGCTGTACTTAACATAACCGAGCCCTTCAGCAATAGCCGGCAGGAATCCAGCACACTCGAATACAACGTCAGCACCTTCATTTCGTGGCGTTTGATCTTTAACTAGTTGTGTTCTTTCCTCAACAGACGTAATTTCCTCAATGTTGATGGTTACGTCCGCTCCCAACCGTTTCGCCACCGCCAATCTGCCGCTGGGACCGCCAACTATAATCAGTTTTGCAGCACCACTAATTTTAGCGCAAACCAGCGTCAATAATCCGATTGCGCCTGATCCTTGGACTACAACTGTGTCACCGATCTTTACCTTGGCCCTCATAGTAGCGTGTACAGCAATAGCAAAAGGCTCTGTCAGAACAGCAACGTTGATAGGCGCACATGTTTTAATAAAACATGTGCCAGAATAGGTGAGGTATATGTAATCAGCAAACCCTCCTCCAAAATGTGGGGCTTCGTCAGGGTCAGTCTGAAACCCATAAACACGTTCGTCTGCCCTTGGGGCAAGGATGACTCGATCCCCTTCTTGGACGGGGTTGCCGATATAATCGGTTTCCACGTTTTTACCAATAGCATCGATGATACCAACATTCTCATGTCCAAGAAGCATCTCGTCTTCAATGCCCTTTTGCCAATTATGCAGATCCGTTCCACATATGCCCGCTAGTTCCTGGCGAAGTAGAATTGTGTCGGGGTCTGGGTCCGGAATGGGATATTCGCGAATCTCAAAACCCTGTCCACTTGCTATAACAGCTCTTCCTGTTTGGTTCATAATTAATCTACCTTATAACAGTTATTAGATATTTAATTGGGTTGTAAATGCCAATATGAAATAAATTATGGACTGTACTTGTCTGAAAAACTGATCGCTACCATGATAAACGTAATAAATTCTGGACTTTTAAATAGTCTTCCTTAGTATTAGGAATATGGCAATTACCTTTTGTTTCACTGTGGATCCTCTATGATTAAGAAACCTGATAGCGATTTTTTACCATAAATGCAGTGATTTCATTTGTCAATGCCAGCCTAGGATTGGTCTTGTGAATCTACTCTGAACAATTAGCTGTTAATGCAATAATCGAAAAGGCAGTCTCATTTTAACGGGATGTAATAGTTTTTCGACAAATAACGTATTGATTTTTCAGAAAAACTAGTTTATCTTTATAGAATACAATTAAATTATATTTAATAATTATACCATAGAGGATTAGCAGGAGAAAAAAGTTAAGATGGAAAATTATGATAGAAGTAACTTGAAGTATTTTTTTATTTGCTTGATGACACTTTTAACTATCTTGCCACTACAAGCACAGGATATCTTAAAAGATCTGGTATTAGCTCTAACTTTTGATGAAGGTGCAGGCCAAACAGTCAAAGATAAATCTGGAAAAGGAAACGATGCTAAAATCGACGGAAAAATAGACTGGATTGATGGAAAGATTGGTGGCGGATTCCAGTTTGACGGCAAGACGTGGGTCATTGCGCCACATATTCCCTTCAATGAAAGAGATTTCACCGTTCAGTTCTGGGTGAAATCTGGATTAATTAGTGATCAAGAAGTTATATTTTCTCAACATGAGAAGAATAGTAAAAACTTGAGTTTACATTTGCGCCTCTATAACACTGGTAAAGTTCGGCTTGGCTACTACGGAAACGATCTTGATTCTGAAAACGGATTGGTGGAAAAGAATAAGTGGCATAACCTCACCTTCTGGGTTGATGATTCCAAAAAGTCCAGAAGAATTTATGTTGATGGTGAAAAAGTGGCAGAAGGAGTAAGCGACGGAGGATACATGGGTGCTCAAGGTGAAACCATTATTGGCGGTTGGGATCGTGTTGACAAAGGATTAGGTAAAGCGTATCAAGTATACATGGGCGCTGTAGACGAAGTTAGAGTTTGGTCGAGAGCACTAGAGGAAAATGAGATTTTAGAAAGCATGAAAACCGAGATGCCTGTCAATGCTAAAGGTAAAGTCACCACCCTTTGGAGCCGCATTAAGAAGGGGGGTCATATTTTCTAAGTCGGCAACTTGCGTCTGTAAATGTTTGCTTTTAGAGTAGATGACGCAAATTACTAAATCACCATCTATTGGTGATTATTAATTTTCAATACCAATTACAAATTAATAAGGAGATTTAATATGATTGATGATGGAATGAAACGCTATGGAATATACCTTGTTCTGGGTATATTTTGCTGTTTCGCTTTTACTTCAAGCAACGTGCAATCAAAGCTGACGGATGGTTTAGTCTTAGCACTATCTTTTGAAGAAGGGAAAGGAAATTCTGCTGCGGATTCATCCCCAGCAGGTAATGATGCTAAGGTTGATGGTAAAGCGGACTGGGTTGATGGCAAGCATGGAAAAGGAATTAATATCGATGAAAACACATGGCTAGTAGCACCCTATATTCCGTTTAATGAAAAAGATTTCACGGTACAATTCTGGTTCAATTGCAAACTCCATAAGGGCGTTATATTTTCGCAATACGAAAAAAACGCCAAAAACTTGAGTCTGCACTTTCGTTTGGGTGATGCAGGTAAAGTGGATTTGGGGTTTTATGGGAATGACTTGGCAACCAAAGACGGGGTTGTAACCTCAGGAGCTTGGCATAACCTGACTTTTGTCATGGATGTATCCAACAAGACTCGTAAAACATATGTGGATGGTGAAGAAAAAGCATCCGACAAACCCGCAACATTATATGCTGCCAAGACTGGTGATACTATCATCGGCGGTTGGAACCGAGTTGATAAAGGTGTGAAGAAAGCCTATCAAAAGTACATTGGCAAGGTTGATGAGGTTAGAGTTTGGTCGAGAGCACTTAGTCAAGATGAAATCATAGCCAGTATAGAAAAAGCGTCATTGGGCACCTCAACACCGGTTGACTCTTCCGGTAAGATAACAACAACATGGGGGATGTTGAAATCTGATTAGTGTTTCATAATAAATAGATCTGAATCGTATTTAGGCGATGGGTAAAAACGGAACAGCCCATCGCCTTTTTTCTGTTGTTCCTAACGCATTTGTATCATGCATGGCACCTTTGGTAGATGTCGACATATAGATCTATACTCACTCCACTTGACATCAAACTTTGTATCATCCAAATGGAAGTTGATCTTTATTATATATCTGTTTTCACAATTGACAGCTAAACTGGGTTAAGCACTTGACTTCGCTATATCGGTCCAGTAAAATTACCCTTTGAGCAGGAAGGGATAAAATGGAAGCAACGTTCCAAAAAATTTACATGGATCATCATGCTACAACCCCCTTGGATCCACGTGTATTAGAAGCGATGATGCCTTACCTTACCGATGAGTTTGGTAATGCTTCAAGTAATACTCATGCTTTTGGATGGCGAGCCAAAGAAGCTGTAGATTTAGCACGCCAGCAGGTAGCGCGGCTCATCGGATCCAGTCCTGAAGAGATTATTTTCACCAATGGCGCGACAGAATCCGATAATCTGGTGATTAAAGGCATTTCCCAGCAATATCGTCGAAAAGGAAACCATCTCATTACTTCTCAGATTGAACATAGTGCAATTCTTGAGTCCTGTAAAGTGCTTGAAAAAGACGGGTTTGAAGTCACATATCTACCGGTTGATCAATACGGTATGGTTGATCCTCAAGATGTTAAAGATGCCATCACTGATCAGACAATTCTAATTAGTATCATCTATGCCAGTAATGAAGTGGGAACAATTAATCCATTGAGTGAAATCGGAGAGATTTCACGGAATTATGACGTGCTATTTCACTCGGATGCGGTGCAGGGAATTGGAAAGATTGAGTCAAACGTTGATGCTTTGAAAGTGGATTTGATGTCGCTAACGGCACACAAAATGTACGGACCGAAGGGGATCGGTGCGCTCCATATCCGGAGTAAACGCCCTAAAATCCGGATAACGCCGCAAAACCATGGTGGCGGTCAGGAAGCTAAAATTCGTTCTGGAACACTGAACGTTCCCGGTATCGTCGGTTTTGGCAAAGCATGCGAAATTGCCCAATCTGAAATGGATACTGAAGCAAAACACCTTACACATCTGCGTAATCAGTTCTGCCAAAGGATATCCGAAAGTATTGACTTCATACATCTGCATGGTCACCCAAAAAAACGATTACCAGGCAACTTAAACGTTAGCTTTGAATTTGTCGAGAGTTTGTCCTTACTTGAAAACCTCAGCGGTATAGCATTATCAACTGGTTCTGCTTGTTCGTCATCATCAATGGAGGCTTCGCGTGTATTGATAGCCATGGGGGTTGAAGAAGAACTGGCTCGATCACCAATCCGTTTTGGGTTAGGACGTAGTAATACGTTAGATCAGGTCGACTTTGTTGCTGCACGATTGGAAGAGCAGGTGACAAAGTTGCGAAATCTGTCTCCGATATACAAAATGGTCCGAAAAGGTGAATATCAAACGAGGTGAGAACGAAACTGGTTTTAGTTGTCTTTCTCTGTGTTTGCCTTGGTATATTTACCACGTGCAGTAATGATGAGGAGGAAACAACAGAGCAATCTCTAGCAGAAGCTCCATCTGCTGCAACTTGGTTAGTTATTCAAGATCAGATTTTGTCTCGAAGATGTGTATCATGCCATCAGGACGGGACGTCTGAAGCCCTTCAGTCGGAATTGATCCTTACACCTGATGTTGCATATAATCAATTGATCAACCGTACACCGAAAAATCTTACCGCTCGCGCGGGTGGTTTGACGCTTATTGGAACAGAAGGATCTAAGAGCCTGGCTAAAAGTTTTCTGTGGGAAAAGATTAATGCGCCTAATGAAGATCATTTCTATCAAGATCATCCAAGCTACGGCACTATTATGCCGCCTCCTCCATTACCCCCACTTACATACGGTGAATTGGAATTCATTAGGAAATGGATTATAGAAGGCGTTCCCAAAGCAGCCGTGGTTGCAGATCCTAGATTGCTTGAGAATATAGACCAATATCAACCTCAAGTTGCGTTTGTCCCTCCTTTACCACCCAAAGAAGGCAAACAGTTGCATGTGAAACAGTTTGAAATTCAACCCAATTCTGAACGTGAATTTTTTTATTATCAACCACTGAATAATCCTGAGCCAATCTATATTAATCAGGTAGAGGTTTCGATGAAACCTGGAAGTCACCATTTTCTCATATATGGTTTTCAGAGAAACACACCAGCGTTTATGATTCCACAGCCCCATATCTATCGTGAGTTGAGAGATGAAAATGGAAATTACATTCTTGCCACTATTCAATCGATGAGATTTCATACTTTCGTTGCGGGTACCCAATGGCCCAAGATGAATTACGAATTTCCTGCTGGAATCGCATTGAAGATTCCAGCCAATTATGGGTTTGATTTAAACTCACATTATGTGAATCGTACAAATTCGGAGGTGGCAGGTGAAGTATATGTTAATCTGCACTATGCGGACCCAAAACAGATTGAACACACAGCAGATGTGATCGCCTTTACTAATTTTGATATTCGATTACCCCCACATCAAATCACTACTCTGCAAAAAACCTTTAATTTTAAAAAAAGAGTTCACATTTTTCAGCTCTTCTCGCACGCTCACGAACTGAATACCGAGTTTCGAGTTGAGATTAGTGGTGGTGCAAGAAATGGTGAAGAAATTTATTTCACTGACGATTGGGAACATCCACCCATACTGGAATTAGATCCGCCGCTCGTTTTAGATGCTGGGCGAGGGTTTAAACTAATAGCTACATACAATAATACACGGGATAAGGAAGTCGGTTTTGGATTCCTCAGTACAGACGAGATGATGATTCTCTTTGGTCTGTATTACACCGATTAAATTAAAAATCATTTAATTAAGCACTTAGTTAGTATAGCTACTTCACTCGAAAGGAAAAACATGAAGCTTTTTGGGAAGAAAAAGGATGAGGAACAACTGGATCAGGACAAAACAAAGTCAAAGACCGTAGCGCATCCTGAACTGAAAGTTATTAGTGGGTCCTCGGTTTCCAAACCCACCCCAGCGCCACAGCAAGCACCCCCTGAACCAGTGGATGAAGAATTGATTCCACAGGTGGATAACGTAATCATGGTTGCTAGTGGGAAAGGTGGGGTTGGGAAATCCACCGTTGCCGTGAATATTGCAATTGCTTTATCAGAAGTGTGTGATAAAGTTGGCTTGTTGGATTCAGATGTCTATGGTCCCAGTATCCCTACCATGATGGGGATCAAGGAACAACCTAAAACAACTGAAGACAAAAAACTTATTCCGTTGCAACGCCATAATATTTCATTAATGTCAATTGGATTCATGGTTAGTGAAGAGCAAGCTTTAATTTGGCGTGGACCAATGATTCACAGTGCGATTCGCCAAATGTTAGGGGATGTCATATGGGATGAACTTGATTACTTGGTAATTGATATGCCGCCGGGGACTGGAGATGCCCAGTTGTCGATAAGCCAAACACTACCATTAACGGGAGCAGTAATCGTTACCACGCCGCAGGATGTTGCACTAGCCGATGTGCGGCGTTCAATTGGCATGTGTAACCGAATGAATGTTCCCATTCTTGGTATAATTGAGAATATGAGTTATTTTATTAATCCAGAAAACCAACAACGAGTAGCTATATTCGGATCTGGTGGTGGAAAGAAGATGAGTGAGGATCTAGGTATACCATTACTTGGTCAAATCCCAATTGACCCACAAATCTGTGAATGCGGGGATCTGGGCGTGCCAATTACAGCCGCTTACCCTGAATCTCCCCAGTCTGAAGCTTTTCGGCATATAACACAACAACTTGTTGAACAAGTAGAAGAGATTGAACAGGATGAACTAAAAATCACTTGATTTTTTCAGTACTGATTTTATAGGAACATAGGAACTGAGATAGTATTCAATAACATAGGTTGAAGGTATCTCGTTTTTTTACTGACTGGAATAAGGAGTATTGATGCCAGGACACGAACTGCTTGTGCAGGAACTGACGGATTTGCTAGGAGTAGAGGATGTAATCACTGATGATATTTCACTCAAGGTATACGAATGTGATGGGGCAGAATTCTTTAAGGCACTCCCGGATGTTGTCGTTTTTCCAGATTCAGCACAGGAAATTTCGCAAATCGTGAAACTTGCTAACAAATACAATAGACCCTATGTTGCTCGCGGTGCTGGAACAGGGCTCAGTGGTGGGACACTGCTGGTAAACGCAGGGATTATGATTGCCATGAATAAAATGAATCGGATTCTTGAGATTGATCTTGAAAATCGACAGGCAACAATTGAACCTGGTGTTGTTAATTTGATGTTGACGCAAGCTGTACAGGATGATGGTTATCATTACGCGCCAGATCCTTCCAGCCAGCAGGCTTGCAGTATTGGTGGAAATATTGCTGAAAATTCAGGAGGCCCACATACACTGAAGTATGGTGTTACCACCAACCATATTTTAGGAATGGAGGTCGTACTGCCTAACGGCGAAATTATTGAGTTTGGTGGACCGGTTGAAGAAGCTTTAGGCTACGATCTGCGTGGTTTGATGATAGGGTCTGAAGGCACATTCGGCATTGTAACCAAAGCGATTGTCCGGTTAACACGAAATCCACAAGCATACTACACCATGCTAGGTGTGTTTGAAACGATTGATGATGCTACTGGTGCAGTATCAAGTATAATTGCCGACGGAATCGTGCCTGCTGCTCTGGAGATGATGGATAATTTAGTTATTCGTGCTGTCGAAGAGGCTTTCAGTTGGGGGTTGCCGACCGATGCTGGTGCAGTACTGATTGTCGAACTTGATGGTGTAGAAGCTGGAATGTCTGATGAAGCCAACCAAATAATTCAAATACTGGAAGATCATCATTCTCGAGAGGTTCGAACAGCGAAAGATGACGAAGATCGGAAAAAATTGTGGACTGCTCGCAAGCGTGCCTTTGGTGCACTTGGTTTACTGGCACCAAACTATATTACGCAAGATGGCACAGTGCCAAGGTCTCAACTGCCTAAAATGCTTCAGTTTATTGGTGAGGTCTCCCAGAAATATGACATTCCGATTGCCAATGTCTTTCATGCCGGCGACGGAAATCTTCATCCCATTGTACTTTTTGACAAAAGGGATTCGGATCAAGTAGAACGTGTTCATGCTGTTAATAAAGAGATTCTTCAAGCGTGCGCTGATGCTGGTGGAACAATTTCAGGTGAGCATGGAATCGGGGTGGAAAAACAGGAGTTTATGCCGCTAATATTTTCAGAGGAAGATATGGATTTGATGGTTACGATTCGGAATATTTTTAACCCAAAACAGTTATGTAATCCTAAAAAAATCTTCCCAGTTGATGAAATTATAGGGATCGCATAATGAGTACAGAGCGACGACTAGGACCTATCTCACATCGGATTATGATCTATGCCTTTTCTGCTATCCTAACCTTGCTTTTAACATGGGCAATCGAATACGTCTTGCGTGATATTGGTGATATTCAAGGCCCGAATTGGGAGGAAATAGAAGAAGAATCAATTGGCAGTGAATTACTCAATCAGCAACAGGAATTTGAAGATAAGAGGAAAGCTATTGTTGGTCAAATCAGCAACGAAACAGAAAACCAACGAATTCTTAAAACCAGTATGGGCAGCTCAAAGGAAGCAATGGAACAGTTGTTAGGCCTGCAGCGACTGGCTTTGGAGAAAAATGTCAAACCGACCTCAGATCAGCAAAATGCTATGGCAGAAAGCCAAACTTTATACCTTGCCAATCAGAAACAATTTCAAAAAGCAAATGATCAGATTGCTAATTTAACAAATCAGCAACGCCAACTTCAGCAGGAAATAGATGTAGTTTCGAAAAAAATTGACAATCAGAGTAACCAAGCTCGGGAGGAATACAGGTCTTTAGAACAGAGTCACCAGTGGAAGACAGCAGGTTTGAAATTACTGGTTGTTATCCCACTCTTAATAGGTACAACGTGGTTACTCATCCAAAAAAGAAAAAGCAATTTCGCTCCCCTTATCTTTGCTGGTTTCATCGCTACTTGCATCGAAACCGGAATAATTATGCACCAGTATCTTCCAGTGGATTTTTTTAAGTATATTTTAATTGGAGTTTCAATTCTTGCTGTTATTATTATCTTAAGGCACTTGATTCGGCTGGCGTCCTCCCCCCAAAAAGATTGGTTATTAAAGCAGTATAAGGAAGCATATAGAAAGTGGCTTTGTCCCATCTGTAATTTTCCAATTCGTCGTGGTCTTCGCAAAGAAGTCGATTGGAGTTCGCGCAAGCTTAAAGGAGCGATTCCCGTTTGGCAAAAGGAAGAAGACAATTCTGAACAACCCTACACTTGTCCTTCGTGTGGCCAAACCCTATATGAAAGATGTGGGGATTGTCAATATATTCGTCATTCTTTACTACCATTTTGCGAAATATGCAGTGGTCAAAAGGAAATGGGATAGATTCCGGATGCAAGATGCAAACTTCAGCCAGATTGATGGTGTAATTCCACAGGAAATTGTTGAGCCTTCGTCAGTTAGCGAAGTGCAGAGTATGTTAGATCAGGCAGTCAAAAAAAAACTGTCAGTCATTCCTGCAGGAAATGGATCAAAACTTTCAATCGGCAACCCACCAACACAAATTGATCTACTGATGACAATGAGAAAATTCGACAAAGTTGTTGAATACATACCAGATGATTTAACAATTACTGTTGGTTCCGGCATGCTATTGAAGGATGTGCAGAAAATTCTAGCCGATAATAACCAGTTGCTACCAACTAATCCTCCTTATGAAAATGATGCGACGATTGGTGGAGTCGTTGCCACAAATTCCAGTGGACCGCATCGATTGCGTTATGGTACAACAAGGGATTTAGTTCTTGGGCTACGTGTTGTACAAGCTAGCGGTACAATAATTAAAGCGGGAGGAAAAGTTGTTAAGAATGTTGCTGGCTATGATATCAACAAATTGTATATTGCATCTTATGGTACTCTAGGCATTATTACGGAAGCCTCCTTTAAACTTTTTCCTAAACCTGAGATTGAGCGAACGATGTTACTAACATTTAGCCAACACAGCAAAGCTATTCGTGTCGCGACTGAGATCTTGAAATCGCAGTTGTTACCAGTGTTTGTTAATTTTTTCTCTACAGGCATACCTACCACTGAAGTTCTCGATCCGTGTCTTCTTGTTGGAATTGACGGGCATCCAGAAACGGTTAGCTGGCAAATTGATCAGATTAACTCAATAGCAGATCTAAATGGCGCAGTGAAAATAGAGGTCTATAAGGATCAAAAACAATCAGAGTTAAGGTCCAGACTATGTGCCTTTCCTGAAGGGAAATGGTCAGACCCAGTGGTCATTTGCCGTATAAATATTAGGCCATCTGATGTTAGTGATTTTATCTCGAGCGTGCTAGATATAGTCGACCCATTTTCTGTACATGCCATGTCACACATTGGTAATGGTACCGTTTATCTTATTTTGTCCGATTTCGTTGAAGAACAGTTTGATTTGCTGGCAACAATTCTCACTATATTAAGAAATCAAGTTGCCAATATACAAGGTAACCTCATCCTTGAAACAGCACCACTTGGCTTGAAAAATCTGATTGATGTTTGGGGTGAAGCCGGAAAGAAATCACAATTAATGACACAGATCAAGTCTAAGCTTGATCCAACTAATATATTAAACCCTGGCCGTTTTGTCTCAGGTATTTGAATGTATATTACGCAGCAAGTCCTAGATAATATTGAGCAAAAATATGGTCAGCCTCAAGTATGCCATACTACGTGTGTGATGAGTAAGATCGAATTTGATTTGCTCAAATGGAGCATGCGTAAAGGGCGAGCACATGACGTAACACCATTTGTATTTCATAATTCCAACGTTGCTGTAATTCGAAAACCCAGTTATCCCAAAGGGGTTTATCGTCCTCCCAGTGGTGGAATTGAACCAGGAGAGGATTTTGAAAGTGGAATCAAACGCGAAGCCTACGAAGAAATAGGACTACATATTGAAATAGAAAAATATATACTTAAGACATACGTCGATTTCCATTTTGAGGATGAAGTTGTCAACTGGATAACCCATGTATTTACTGCTCAATCGACAACCAGCGATATCAACCCAATAGATCAAAAGGAAATTTCTAGTGCTCGTTGGGCAACAATAGAAGAGCTTGAAACAACGCTTTTATCTGGTCTGCGAAGCGCTCCTGCTGCCGGGTTACAATACCGAGCGGAGATTCAAAATGCAACTTTGAAGATTATCAACGCAAAATACAGCTAGGAGAAAGAAGAAATCAGATTTGAAATGTGATTGAATACCCATAAAGGAAAATGTACACAAATCGTATTATATTAATTTTGATAATTGCAACATCATTGGCTATTGGGCAATCTAATCCCTTTACTATCGCTGACTCCGTTGTTACTGTTGAGGTAGAAATCAATCCACCTATTGTTCGGGCCGGTGAGGTGCTTACGGTAAAGACTAAGGCTCTCATAAAAACGGGGTTTCACATTTTTGCCACCAATAAGCACAGCGTAGGCCCTGTTGCCTCAAAGGTGACTATCAAGCCAGATAACTTAATCGATGCCGTTGGCAAAACGTTAGAACCTGCTCCTTTAACCAAACATGATGAGGGTTTTCATGTTGATGTTCATTTCCATGAAGGAACTACTGTATTCGAAACACCGGTCAAGCTTATTCCTGCCCTAAATCCTGGCGAATATTCACTTATAGTAGAACTGTTATATCAAGCCTGTGATCCACATATTTGTTTCCCTCCGAAAACCGAAAAAATTACTGTTCCTTTCTTAGTGGAAGAGGGAGATCCTAGAAACGGAAAAACCGAGTTAGCTGCGACTGGTGTTGCAGTTAATAACGATAACATTGATTTGGAAGATGCCATAGCTAAGGGGATATTCTCTTTTGTTTTTCTGGCTATGTCCATGGGCTTTCTGTCACTGCTAACTCCATGTGTGTTTCCCATGGTTCCGATTACCGTTTCCTATTTCACCAAACAAGGCGAAGATGAAGGGAAGAAACCATTAACCCAAGCATTTGTTTATTCTTTAGGCATTATTATTACCTATACCGTATTAGGATTAATATTAGCCATAACACTGGGCGCTTCAGGTGCAAATCAACTGGCTGCGAGTCCTTGGGTCAATCTGTTTATTGGTTTTCTTTTTATATACTTTGCATTTTCGCTTTTCGGTATGTATGAAATACAACTCCCGGCAGCTCTTAGACAATTTTCGTTCAAACAAGAAGGGAGAGGCGGATACGTGGGGACTCTCTTCATGGCGTTGACTTTTACCGTGACCTCTTTTACTTGTACGGTACAGTTTGTCGGTTTGCTTCTGGTGGCAGCAGTTCAGGGAGATTGGCTTTGGCCGCTAATTGGAATGTTGTTCTTTTCAGCAGCGTTTGCTGTTCCTTTTTTCTTTTTGGCACTTTTTCCTCAATACTTGGCAAAAATACCTAAAAGTGGTGGCTGGCTCAACTCAGTGAAAGTGGTAATGGGGTTTCTTGAACTTGCAGCATCATGTAAATTTCTTAGCAACGTAGATTTAGTGTGGAATTGGGGTTTCTTTACTCGTTCCAGTGTCCTCGCTGCATGGGTAGTGATTGCGTTTCTAACCGGTCTATATCTGATTGGAAAACTTCGTCTGCCACACGATCCAGAATTGGAAACCATTAGTGTGCCTCGTCTGATGATCAGCATCATACTTTTCACTTTTTCCCTTTATATGTCAAAAGGACTGGTGGGGCATTCCCTACACAGCCTAATTGACGCCTATCTGCCACCAGATTTGCAAAGTCGGTTTGGTCATACGTCTAATATCGAGGTACCGGATAATAGTTTGGCATGGATTATGGAATTCGATGAAGGGCTCAAGCAGTCGGGACAAACAGGAAAGCCGATGTTCGTTAATTTTACCGGTTATACTTGTACTAACTGTCGCTGGATGGAATCCAACATGTTTAAGGACCCCAAAATTGTATCTCGTTTAAAAAAGTTCGTATTAATAGAGTTATTTACAGACGGTGGAGCAAACAAAGATAAAAACCAACAGATGGAAATAGAACGATTTGGGACAGCAGCTTTGCCATTTTATGTTGTTCTCTCATCGGAAAATCGCGAGATTTCCAGGTTCCCTGGTTTAACACGTGATAAAAACCGATTTATCGAGTTTTTGGATCAGGGACTTGTTTTGGAAAAGTGATTTAGGAGCAAAGACGATTAAACAAATGAAAAAAACGAGAAAATGGCTTATCTATTTTGAGATATTTGTTGTGCTTACCTTTTTTGCAGTTATCTTTGTTAATGTGACGCGTTCTTATACAGAGCCGAGCCTCGAATTTGAGTTGGGACTGGAAGAGCTAATAAAGGAGGCGGATCAATTATACGAAATCCAAGACCTGCCTAGAGCATTAGTAAAGTATTGGGGTATCATCAACAAAACGGGAAGTCAGAAAGAACCGAAGAATTTACTCCATACTAGGATACGTGTGTCTGAAATTTACTTCAGAAGCAATTGGAATAAGGATGCACTAGATCACCTGACTCGTGCGGCAGAACTAGATCGAAACAATACGGATCTACGACTGCTTCAAGGTAAGTTATACAAAGACAATGGTCAAAGGGAGTTGGCAGCACAGGAATTCTTAGCAGTAGTTAACAAGGATTCCACAAATTTTGAAGCTCATTATTTGCTTGGAGTTCTATTTCAAGGAGCTCGTCAATTCGAGCAAGCAATCGATAAGTACCAGCAAGCAATTAAATACGACCGACAGATGATCCATCAACCGTTTGAACTAGCGCCAGTCGGTCAACTCGCTAGGCTACAGTTATCACGGACCTATAGGCAGATACTTCAAAGTTATCAGTCTTCGGATGAGGAAAGCGAAAAATCCGACTCGGACGAGATTGAGAGGATCGAGAATCAAGCAATTACGCTTCTTGAAGATGCTGTTGATATCAATGACAAGTTTGTAGAAGCACGTCAAGAATTGATAGGACTATTATATAAGCGGGCATCAATTCTAGGCCGGGGGGAAGGCGTCCGCTCTTACGACCAAGCACTTGACGTCTACCAGCAAATTGTGAAATTAAACCCTAGCGAAATCGACGCTTGGCAGTGGATTGGTCAAATCTACAGGTCGTTTTTAGATGACCCAAAAGCAGCGCTGGAAGCTTATCAAGAAGCTTACGAACTGGAATCTGATGTGGGGATACTAGCGGAAATTGAAACTCTTAAGGATGAAATCAAAAAAATGGGGTTGAAAGAACAATAAACAAAGTAATCGGAAACTGGTTTTTCCAGCTTTTTATAAAAGCCTTGAGTAATATTCAACAACCAACTGAATATCCAAAGAAAAAGGGACAGTTTCGATTGTTGGCAACGAATTGATGGAGGCGGTTTTGTTGTCCGAATCCAATCCAATCCAGTCAGTGCTTGAGAGTGATGGATTTTCAAGGGACACCTCAATACACTCCAAGTTCATGCTTTTCTGACGCGGCGCGACTACGTCGCCAGCATCAACGCAATAAGAAGGAATATTTACCTTCTTTCTGTTAACAGTAAAATGCCCATGATTTACTAACTGACGTGCGGCAGGAATTGTGGGTGCAAACCCTGCACGAAAGACGACGTTATCCAAACGGCGCTCAAGCAGTTCCATTAATTTATCACCTGCAGCCATTTTACTTTGACGTGCTTCCAACATAAGCCGTCGAAGTTGCTTTTCATTCAGTCCATAGTTAAAGCGAACCTTTTGCTTTTCAACTAACCTTATACCATAATCTGACGCTTTTCGACGATAAGCTTGACCATGCTCGCCTGGGACATATGGTCGATCTCTCTGTGACTTACGAGAGAGTCCGGGTAAATCAACACCAAAGGCACGAAGCTTTTTTACTTTCGGCCCAGTATATCGACTCATAAATAATTTTTCTCCATCCAATCAAACTAATTTGAAAGCATTATCTTATTCCAGAAGGGGAATAATAACATTTACAATAGAGAATATCAAATAAATTGAGGTGAATTTGCACGTCAGATTGTTGTTAAATGAGAATTATATGGGATTTTCGTCTGAGATTATCCTCTCTAAATTTCTTTGCTTAGGCTGTAACGCGAAATAACTCACTGAATAATTTCCGTCTGGCTTTTGGTATTTCTGCTGGATAACCTGTGTACAGAAATCCAATAATTTCTTCTTCTTCGTAGTTAATTCCAATCAAAGTATGCGTTTCCTTCTCGCGGGTGATCGGTCCCGTGCTCCATTGCATGCCGATACCATGACTCCAAGCAGCCAACTGGATGTTTTGTATAGCACAACAAGTAGCAGCATAGTCTTCCCGTTGTTCAAAATTGTTACCTGACTTGATATAAGAGACTGCAACGATGACTGGTTTTGACATAAATTTATCATAACCTTTTTGGCCAACGCTCGTTTGCTGCTGTTCGTTGGCGTGCTCAATAACTTTTTCGATTTGAATCTCTCTATACCGTCCAGCCAAGATCAGTTTTTTTTTCTCACCAATTATGGTAAAACGCCATGGTTCAGTAAGTCGATGATTGGGTGCCCAAATACCAAAGGCCAAAACCTCTTCAATTTCTTCTCTTGCTGGTTTTTCCAACTTGAAATTGAAGATCGTGCGCCGTGACTGAATTGCTTCTGTGACCGACAGCGTTTTATTTCCTAATTCGTTCATATTTTCTCCTAAATGCGTGGAAATTACTTTCACATTTTTGCAGTAATTATTTTCATACCCAGATTCTAAACAGACTTCACCAAGTCAATGATGAGTTCATTGTATCCAAAAATCTATTCTAAGCGCCAGTCACAAATGGCAACGTGGTTAGTTTTAACATCCAAAAGCTAGTACCTAAAAAAATGGTGTTGATTCGAGAGCCAGATTTTGGTTTGCTACTCTGCAGATTCCTGCTTAAAATATTAGATCTCTATCAAGTCTAGCCCAATTTAGGGATAATTTAAAGATAAATAGCCGTTCGAAATTACTCACAAATGTATGTTTTTTTGGTCTGATCGGAAACTCAACAATGAAATCGTTAATTTGCCTCCTTTAATAGAGTATAATAACTATTGTCTAAATAAACTTATGCATAGAGGTTGATGATGAAAATTTTCAAAATTTCAGTTGGGGTTTTGATGATTCTAGCAGTAACAACATCAGTTAGTAACGGTCAAATCTATTTCAAGGACAATTTTGACAATCCTAAAGAATCAGAAAAAAAGTGGCATGTCTTATATGGGGATTGGCAATTCAAAAATAAAGAATATCACCAGCTTATGCTTGAACCCAATTGCATGAGTGTTGTTTCAGATGAATATTGGGATGAAAAGTGGGATAACTATACCTATGAAGTAAAAGGGAACGCAATCAAGGGAGCAGAAGGCTTTTTGATTATGTTCCGTTGTAGAGGACTCATGCAACCACGTGGAAAAGCATTAAAAAAACCACCAGCTAGAATGAAGGATCAAAAGTCGTCCCTTGAATACTGGTGGAATCTCGGTGGATGGGGAAATACCCGTTCCAAAGTCGAATCCTGGGGGGGAATATATGGAGATTCGTATGACATTAAGATTGTCAATACTCCTAAATCTTATACTGTAATTCTTAATGACAAAGAGGTTGCTTCGGTTGAAGATACCTCTCAAGATGGTGTAGGAAGAATTGGACTGGCAACTTGGAGCACCGCTGCCAAATATGACGAAGTCATCGTATATGGCCCAGACGGCCCCAAATTGGTTAGCTCTCAAGGAAAAGTATCAACAGCATGGGCTGATATTAAATCCAAGTTAAAACAGTAATCAAGGTCAGCATTAGTAGAATATAGGACGGGTTTCTTTTCATCCTAATCTTCCAACATTCCTAAACTTGAATTAAACTGCTGGAACTTCATTTTATCTCATTTCATATTTTTTAAAATCTGCTATGTTTCAATAACAAACGGTGATGAAGGTCATTCAAGTCTGGGAAAAACATGAAAATTCAAAGAGGATACCCGATGAGTCTCTCTGAGGAACTTATAGCCGTGATGCGGGATAATCTGCAAGAGACGACACACAGCGTGCGAATACCACCTCCTGCATTTGATGCGATGAAAGGCGAAATTATTAAATTTAATCAGGAGAAAAGCATATTGACAGTTAGATTTCCAATCCTTCAAAAACACCTAAACCCATTTGGTAATATGCAAGGGGGCATGATTGCGGCAGCTGTTGATAATGCCGTAGGTCCTTTGAGTATGTTGGTAGCACCTCCCAATTTTACTCGTAACTTGGAAATGAAATATAGGAAAGTAATCAATTCAGACCTAGATAACATTATAGTTATTGCGAAGTTCGTTCAACAGAAGAAACGATTCCTTCACTTTGAAGCAACTGTTTTAGATAATTTAGGTAACGAACTAGCAGCGGCAAAAGCAGTAAACTGGATTGTCGATAAAGAATAAAGGATAAGGCAATACCAAGATGATGCCTATTCTTCTTGGAGGTTATATGGTGGCGGGAAAGAACTTCGTGGGGAAACGGCTGGCCATAGACCTTGGATGACGTTTGTTATATTGACAAGACATGTTGGGAGTACGTTTCGTTGATTCACATTAGTGACTTGGGATACAGGTAGGAGATCGAGATAACACGGTTTGTCAAACCGTGGTGCGTCCTTTGGAGTATGAGACAGAATAGCAGAATAGGAATTTGAAATCCTAGTGCAGGAGGTTTAAACTAAAAAAAGCGTTGAAGATGAAAACTTCAACGCTGAAAGTCGGTTTTAATTCGGATTTTATCCGTCGAAATCTTCAGTTGGAGCATTTGCTTCTGTCCAAGCGGCCATTCCACCTTCAATATTGGAAACATTTTTAAATCCCATTTCCTTAAGGGCTTTACCGGAAAGGGCAGCTTGTCCCCCCAGACCACAGGTAACTACAATGTGTTTCTCCGGATCAAGTTCTGGTTTATGGAAAGCCTCAAATTCCGGATCCGCATAAAATTCAAGCAGTCCACGCGGCGCATTAATCCCTTTTGGAATAATACCAGTTTCCGCTACTGAGTCGGGGTCTCGCACATCAACGAAGACGACATCCAAATTTCCAATTAGTGATTGAGCCTCTTCAACCGAAATTACGTTGAGCATTGAATTAGCTTCTGCAACAAGCTCTAGGGCGCTTTTTCCCACGAGTTTACAACCTCCTGCCTTTTCATAATAACTTACTTTTTGTTATTACTCAGGTGTTTAATAGCAAAAACCCACCTAATCAATAAACGTGCGTATTATATCACAATTAAGGTGGCTGTAACAAATAAAAGACAGCTTTTACAGTACCTTTTTAAGGCTAATAGCCAAATGACTTTACCACCATTGTCACTATCTTTTTCAGGATGATAACTGATCTGGATATTTTTGACGAAAAAAAATACTTAAATCAAAAGAAATAGCAGATAGATCGAATAGTAGCAAAATCAAAGTATGAAGATTGAAATTGACTGGTATCTTGTATCTTGACTGTAGCTCAATTTAGAAGAGGATAGCATAATAATGTATAGCTTCCTGAAAAAATGGAGGCTGCCTAAAGACAAAGAACTAATAAACATAAAAAAGTGACAAACCATCCGCTAAACCATGGGAGCTTGTTACTTTTGAGTCCTGGGCACGATTCTTTGTTTACCTTATATCGTAGCAGGTCCCCCTCTCACCAGTGCAGATCCGAAGTATCTTTTCCTGCCTGACCATTGGCTATTATTATTGCATCGGCCAGAAAAAGGGAGACACGCGCAACAACCTTTTGACTGAGCCGAAGGATGCCTATCAGACTTTGATTTCCTCAACGTCGTTGTCATGCTCAAACTCAAAAGTTTCAACGATCTTTACACGATCAAGGTAGTTGGAAGCTACATCAATAAATCTGAGAGCCACTATTGAAGACGACAAAGAATTCTCCGTCAAAGTCCTAGTAGAACATGCATTTAGCAAGAACGACGCGCTGCCACTGACGAATGATCAGAAAGTGGCGATCGAGAACTAACCCACAGGTGCATCTATTGTGAGCATGTGATTAGAAAGTTAAAAATGCATTTCCGAACTTTGTCTCAATTATTGAATTCTGCCAGTAGGTTCATTGTACCAACCGACGGAAGGGATCTTGCTTAATGTCGCATGCCAGAAGATTATCTATACCATCGGATTCTAGGCCTGATTTAATCACAGTTAGAGTATCAATGATGGCCTGAACCGTCAGATTGATATCTTCCTCAGTGTGGGCCAGAGTGGGTTTAAATGCTGTATAACAGAGGACTCCTCTAGATGACATTTCTTGAATAAACAGTGTTTTTATCTTCGGTGCGAGCGTGACATCAGGTAAATCTAAAGTAATGCCTGGGTTAGTGTAAAGACCTGTACACGCACCAGAGAGACCAACATCAGCAATAGCTCTGTTGATCTCTGCACTTAACCTTTGTCCAATTTCTTTGAATCGAGTTTCGGAGTTACGCTGTTTTAATTCTCGAATCGTCGTCAAGGCTGCAACCAAGCCGATATTATCGCTCCAGTAGGAACTGGAAATAAACATTCGATCGGCAGGCTCCATCACAGTTCGTGAGCCGACTACCGCTCCCATAGGATATCCATTAGACATGGCTTTGGCAACAACCGTCATGTCGGGAACAACATTGAGATATTTCTGCACACCACCAACTGATAATCTCCATCCACAAGACACCTCGTCAAAAATTAGGATCACACCATGTTCTTGCGCTAATGCTTTTACACCTTCAAGATATCCTGGTTCCGGCAGTGTTGAGCGAATTGGTTCCATCATAATGGCTGCTATTTGGTTCCGGTTGGTTTTAAGGAGGTCTTCCAACATGGTCAAGTCACCATAAGCAAAAGGAATAACCGTGTTTGCCAAAACCTGAGGCACACCAATTGGTTCAATGCCAGCAAAGGGAAATTCACCATCTTCTGGATTTTCCAAATAATTGGCCGCCTGATACCAATCGTGCCAGCCATGATAGCCGCAGAATAGGATTTTGTCTTTGCCTGAAGTTCCCCGTGCGATCCGTACAGCGACAGCACATGCTTCTCCTCCACCCTTGGTATACCGAACCATCTCTGCGCTGGGAATGGTATTCACCAATTCTTCAGCTAATTCAATCTCCAGTGGACTGTTTAAAGAATAAAGGCTCCCACGGTCAATCTGTTCTTTGACTGCTTGATCAACGACTTCATCGGCGTGACCTAATATAATTGCGCCAACTGCGCTGACCCAGTCAATATACTCATTCCCATCAATATCAACAAAACGTGCGCCCTTGGCGCGCTGTGCGTAAATAGGGCTGACACCATTTGCGAACTGACTGGCTCGACGGCTTATAAGTTGCGTCCAGCCAGGAATTAGTTTGCCTGCGCGTTCATAGGTTTCTAGGGATTGAGTAACTTGAGGATAATCATACATACGCCGCTCCTTATCTAGTGCATTTAAAGGCATCATTCCACTATAGCAGGCTTCTGCTTCCAAAAGCCTGTTGATTGTTCAAAAGCGTAGGCAAGCTGGAGGACACCGAAGTCGTCCTGATGACGGCCGACGATTTGGATGCCAACTGGCAAACCTTCAGATGTAAATCCACATGGCACTGAGATGGCCGGAAGGCCGGTGACGCTGATATAATAGCAGGACCTCATCCAATCAATATAAGTTCCCATTTCGACACCATTGATCTCGGTGATGTAACGTTGTTTTACTTCGAAAGGTGGAACCTGGCTGACAGGTAGGATCAGAAATTCGATCTTTTCCATAAATTCCCGGATTCGATGGTATAGCTTAGTTCGTTTAATTTCAGCTTGACCGATCTGCGAGCCTGTCAGTTCTTGTCCCTCTTCGATATTCCAAATTACTGTGTCTTTGATCTGATCTCGGTGTGTTTCTAATAATTCAGCATAGGCCAGTTCAAATCGCCATGCGCGCCAGATTTTGAAGATTTCGTCTGCATCAGCAAAATCTGGTTGATCATCAACTATCACACAGCCTATGGATTCAAAGACTGATCTCTGTTTTTCAATCGTTTTTGTGACTCTCGGATCAACCGGCAATCCGCCCAAGTCTGAACTCCATGCGATGTGTATACCAGTAAAATCTCTATCCAGAGGTTGCTTGAAAATATCACCGGATATCGGAATAGAAATTGGTGAACGGGAATCAGGTCCGGCGATAGCACTCAGCATTAAGGCGGCATCTCTAACCGTACGTGCCATAGGGCCTTGCACAGATATCGGGAACCAACTTGCCAGAGACGGCCAAACCGGCACTCTACCTGGCGAGGGTCGAAATCCTACAACATTACAAAAATTGGCCGGATTGCGAAGGGATCCCCCCATATCACTCCCATCGGCAATCGGTTGCATGCCACATGCAAGAGCCACTGCCGCACCGCCGCTGCTACCACCACAGGTTTTAGTGATATCGTAAGGATTCAAGGTCTCACCAAACACTTCATTATAAGTTTGAGAACCCGCCCCAAATTCAGGGGTATTGGTTTTCCCAATAGTAATCGCGCCAGCTTGTTTCAGCCGTTCTATGATTAGCCCATCTTGATCGGGAACGAAATCCCGGAAAATAGGTGAACCAAGCGTGGTTCGGATTCCTTGAGTTAATATCAAATCCTTATGTGCCACTGGAAGGCCATGAAGGTCTCCTATATCCTTTCTTTGAGAAATGGCTTCATCGGCATTGGTGGCTTGCTTCATGGCCTGATCAGGAAGAAAAGTGACAATGGCGTTGACTTGCGGATTGATCCGCTCAACCTGATCCAAATGCGCGGACATTATCTGGCGGACAGACAGGTCGCCGGAACGAATACAGTCAACCATCTCCACTGCTGTCATAAAACATATTTCTTTACTGGGCATAATTTTCTCAATTAAATCTATTGTGTTTTTTTGAGTTAAGTCTCACTTACGGTTCAATCTCGCCAATTAAAGATAACACCCAACATCGATTTTTCACGACGATACGCCATTTCATAGGCTACCGCCATCTCAGTATAATGAAAACGATGGGTAATCAATCGTTTGGGTTCCAAACGACCATCCGCCATCAAAGAAAGCGTGTAGGCGGAGGAGCGGTTGACGGCAAATCGATTTCCATTCGTTGGATACAGGTAACCAGAAATCCCAGATACAGCGATAATCGAAATCCCTTTCTGATAAAACCATTCCATGGCTAATGGGTTAAAGCTGAGTGGCGGTTCACCACGACCGAGGAGGCTAACGATAGAAACACGTCCATTTGGCCGTACAATTTCTAAAGCTTTCTGGTAAGCAGGCCAAGGATTAGCAGTAAGAATCACCAAGTCAATACCGACACCATCAGTACAGTCATCTAACTTCATTTCCAGATCCGGATCATCGGACATATAGGTAGCGTGCGCTCCCATACGATCGGCCATTTCCAACCGGATTGGACTGTTACCTAGCCCGACTACCCACGCGCCGAAGAGTCGACCAAGTGCTACAGCCCCTAACCCAAGGACTCCCAGACCGATGATGGCTACATTCTCACCCATCTGAAAATGTGCTTTGCGATAACAGTGGCCGCTGAGGGTATAAAGGTAAGCAAAGACGGCATCTTCGGAGTGTACGTTATCGGGTACTTTGGCGATGTTGGCCGATTGATCGATGATATACTCCGACTGATGTGGCTGCTGTGTTACAACGCGATCGCCTATTTGAAAATGGGTGACGGCACTGCCCACGCCTCGGACAATTCCCAGACTACTGTCCCCAACCCATCGCGGGTAATCTGGAGCTCCCGGAACTTGTTCCGCACCCTCATAGTTGCCGCGATCAGTTCCTATCTTTAAAGCTGTAATCTCAGTCTGCACCCAGATTTGATCTGATTTCAGATCATCAGTTTGAAGAAATTGTTCTTCAATGCGTATATCTCTTGGACCATAGAGTATAGGAATCTTCATACTAATGCTCCTTGATGCTCTGATAGCAACCCTATTATAATTGAAGAGACATGCGGTATTCAATAATCCAAATCCTGACAGGAAGAATCGAATGCGGTCAAAAGGAAAAACATATGCCTCAGCTGACGAAAAGTTAGGCGGTCTGGAGTATATACCTAGATCCGGTTAGGACATGGTTTGTTTTGACCAAGCTCAAAATTCCTCACCAGATTATTACATAACGATAATACGCCTATCCAAGAGTATATCATGCCATACTCAAAAGATTATCGTCAAAAAATTCCCATACTAGATGAATTGTTTGATGGTGTCTTTAGCTGACAGCGATTTGTTGTCTGAGATAACTATCAGATTGTGTTAAGATACAGTTGGATGGTTTCATAACCAAATTAACGTAATTACACAGGAGCAACTTATTATGATCTTAGCTGAAATGACATCTCCTGAAATTGACGCCCTGCCACGTGATATTGTAACGCTGATTCCGGTAGCATCTTGCGAACAACATAGTCTGCATCTACCGGTATTTACCGACAGTTTGATCGGAGAGGAAGTAGCACGCCGTGTTAATCAACGCTGTGCAGATGATGTCTTGGTTCTTCCTATACAGTGGTTGGGATACTCCCAACACCACATTCGGTATACCGGTACGATCAGTGCGGTATCAGAAACCCATTTGCTGTTGATGATGGATATTGTTGCTTCCATGGTAGGGCACAGGTTCAAGAAGATTCTGATTCAGAACAGTCATGGAGGTAATGGTGCGAACATCTCGGTACTTCTCCAGCGCTTGATGGAACGTTACGGAGATCATAATATGGAGTTTTATTCCCGCTGGGCCTGGGCTAGCAATAACAAGTTGGATGAGATACGCGAACTGGGCGGAGTTGGATCGGGACACGCGGGGGAGACTGAAACCTCGATGATTATGGCTATCAACCCGGACCTTGTCCGTCTGGATCGGCTAGATCCAGATGGCGAACGTGAGGGAATGCGGGTCAGTGGGGTGTCATCCTACTGTCGCTTTGATCAACGTACTCAACATGGTGGTGTTGGCGATCCTCGATCCTCGACTGCCGAAAAAGGGGAGCAGATGCTGGACGCTTCTGCGGATGAAATCACTGAGCAAATCAAGCAGATTCGATCACTCCACCCCTTTGGTTAGGGGAAATACCCTGCTACCGTAATATCACGCCCGGCGTTCGATTCCAAACTAACGGTTCGGCATCTCCATCGTAAGTCGGTACCAAGGTTCTTACCAGTTTCTGAGCTGACTCAGGCCATTCCGTCACATGAGTCTGTTTCCTACTCAAATGGGCACGAATACATCCTGGCGAGGTGTCAAAAGCGGGATGGTACCAAAGGGTAATGACCGTACGCCTTTGATTTGACTGGTTAGCGTAAGAACCATGCAACAACCGAGAATCACCTATCACCAGATCACCCGCTTTGACTGGGACGACCAATTCTTCTGGTACAGATTGGTAAACTTGGTGAGTCGGATCGATAAAATGATTGAGGTTAGCAGCATGAGCTTCAGGAACAGCATCATGCATCAAATGACGCTTTCTATGTGATCCCTGGATGACGCGTAAGCAACCATTGTACTGATTTGTGTCCACCAAATAGTACATTAGAAAGAGTTGTTGTGGTACCTCATCATAACTGATTGGATCGTTCCATCCCCACCAGTCTTGATGCCAAAACAGGGGTGGAGATTGTGGTGGTTTGCTGATGATATAACCGGATGACCAACGAGGTTTTGGATAGTTGAGCACAACTAACGCCTTCAATGTAGGTTGGTAAGCAACCAACTCAGCAAAAAAAGGATCAGTGTATACGCTGATCATACTGCCAGTTGATTTCTGGGCTTCAAAATGCTCAGGAGGTTGCGCGTCAAGTAAACAATCGCTGGCAGCTCTAACCCGCCCCAGCATTATTGGATCTAGAACTTTCTCAAAGACGCAAAACCCATCCTGAATCAGTTGGAGGTGTTTCTGCTGGTTGGTGTTGATCATTTAAGTTATCATCTTACCAAGATATTTTTTTCGCCAAATAGACGCCAATCAGAATTTATTATCATTATTGAATGATATTCTATCATGGTAAAATAAGCGACTTCAACCTGATTCCATAACTTGTTCTCTACCCCCAAATTCCGACTGTGCTAGAATATCTTAACCCAATGGAATTAAGCTGATCGTTGAACGAAAACTGAAATGAAAATAATTACCGAGTCAAATGTGCAGACAGATCGATTGGGTCAGGTTGATGTACCTTTGGTTGAAGTACTCAAGGAAATGCATGAGAGCCAGTGCATTCTGCGAGCGGCGGAGGGAACGCTGTCAAAAGTTCCGGTGGAAAAGGTGTTGCTGCCACATAGTAATGACATGAATCCGCAAGGCACACAGGTTGGTCTTGGCCCAGATGGTAACGTGTATGTACGACAATCACAATTACTCTGAAAATCAACAGGCGGTGGACGTACTTGGGTATCTCAGCCGATTGAAAAAGCAGCTGAAAATCTAGGTTGGCATTGGAAAGTGCTGAACGATGGTACCTTCATCAACGTTAGCTCCTCCATGGGTCCAAGTGTACGCGACCCTGCTATTGTCTGGGCTTCGCATGACGAAGGTCAAACTTGGACTAAGCGTGCTGAGATACCAGCTAACATGAATCTGCCTTCCAGTAAGCCCTGAACGTTACGTCCATCGCGGTTTAAATCGACTCCAAAATGATGTTTTGCTGTAGGCAGTAGACATACGGGACACACCGTCAATCAGAGGTCACGGTTTGTTCATTTTTCGTTCGACTGATAGCGGTCATACTTGGCAGGGCCCCATTCTGGTGCACGATTTCGGCTCTGAAGGCGGAAGCACATTGCTGCCGTCCGGTCGAATCTTGGCCACATTACGATACCAAAGAGAGTTCCTGCCTAGTGATCCTCCGGATCTGGAAAAACGTAACCGAAGTATTTCTCCTGGTGTGCCATGGAAACGCGTTTTTGTCTTGAACTCGGATGATGGCGATGAAACATGGTCTATACTCCGCCAACTAACCACGGTCTTTGGTCAAACTTTCGGTTATCCAGCAACACAAAGTGACGGCACCGCCGTGGTGATTCATGATACGTGCTATGGCCCTGGTCCGCCCGGCAGCCGCGCAATGATCAGTTGTGACGAAGGGCAAACCTGGCTTGATCAGGTTTATTACCTCGATTATACAACCTTTACCGGTAGTTATACTGCCAGTGTGGTGTTGGATGATGATACTATCCTGACTGTTGCCAGATCAAGTCAAGCAGGCAATGGTTGGGATCTAGTCAAAAACGAAACGGATATGTACGCCATTCGCTGGAAACCAACCAAAGATTGAATTGGATACTGGTTAGACCTAACGGCTCAATAGCACAAAATAGAAGATTGGTCTCAAACTGAGTGATATAAAGGATCGTTAAAGTATTAGTCTAAATTGAAGTTGGATATGCCATGGGATATTTCGATCGGGAAAAGAATGTAGTAGGACAGATCAAGATGTTAGGATAGCGAAGAGAATACGTCATGCCTGTTGACACTGCCAGTTATCTGGTTCTGCCACATAGTGTTCCAATGCCATTTTAACTTGTGTAAATACTCCTGACCAATCCCCAATTTTGTGTTGCCGAAATAACTTCATCTTGGGGTACCACAATGTATCCTCCTGATCCAACATCCACCTCCAATCTGGTATATAAGGCAATAAAGTCCAGACGCTTTTGCCCAAAGCTCCAGCCATATGCACAGTTGTATTAGACGTTGAGATAATAAGATCTAGTGCGGATGCCTGTGCGGCAAAGTCATCCAGACTTTCCAACGGGGCTATTTCTTCTTCTACATACATGAAGACGTTATTCTTATCAGCGCAATATTCCTTAATTTCTCTTCCAACATTTCCATATTGCAGATTAATAAAGTAACAATCTTGTTGTGACAGAATTGAAGTCCAATCGTCCAATAATGTACTCTTGTCTTTTCCCGTATACTGGTTCGCACTTTTCCATGAAATGCCAATCAGCAATTTACTGTCCGCTAATTTTTTATATTTTTCTCTAAGTGCTGAGGTCTTTTCAGGGCAGGCCTGCAGATATGAATTTGCTTTTTGCCGGAAACTATCTACATTAGGTCTTAACCATCGGCCCAAGCTTCCCATCGGAATTTGATAAGTGATATCGGTATCTAACAGTTTGGTGTCTGGAAGGTTTTGTCGAGGGAAAAATTGTATTTTCGGAAATGAACGCTGGAATAGAGGAACTAAGCGTGAATCACATTCAACCATAATATTGGCTTTCATTTGCAGCAGGTCAGCGAGTATGCTGGCGAACATAATTTCATCTCCAACACCCTGTTCAGCCCAAACCAGTATAGATCGACCATTCAGACTCGATCCATCCCAAGAAGGCTGAGGGAAATTTCTGTGTTCAAAAGGGAAATCCTTACATAACCATCGCCATTCGCATAACTCCCAACCTTTTTCAAAATCGCCTTTCTGTAGAAGAAGCATGCCGAGATTCTTGTGACCTTCAGCAAACTGCGGATTGGTAGTGATGGCTTGGTTATAGGCTTGGACAGATTTTCCGAGGTCTCCTTGGGCATGCAGGGAAGCACCAAGGTTGTTATAAGCCTCCGAGTTGTCCGGGGAAATCTCAATGGCTCGACGATAAGCCAGAATAGCTCCTTCGAATTCCCCCTTTTTATGTAAAATCACACCCAAGTTATTATAAGCCGTTGCATAACCAGGGTTGTTTTTGATAGCCTGCTGGCAAACTCGAAAGGCTTCTTCTAAATGTCCCTGATCTTTCAGGACTACACCAAGATTATTATATGCCTCGGCATAATCAGGCTGAATTTGTAGGGCTTTCTGATAGGCTTGAACCGATTCCTCTAATTTCCCCTGTTCATGTAAGACATTGCCGAAATTGTTATAAGCTTTAGCATAATCAGGCTGAATTTGCAGGGCTTTCTGATAGGCTTGAACCGATTCCTCTAATTTCCCCTGTTCATGTAAGACATTGCCGAAATTGTAGTGTGCTTCAGCATAATCAGGCTGAAGCTGCAAGGCTTTCTGATAAGCTTGAATCGATTCCCCTAACTTGCCTTGTTCTTGTAAAGCATTCCCCAGATTGTTAAAAAATGGGGATTGATTTGGATCTATTGCTATGGCCTGAGTGATTAAGTCAACTGCTAACTGACACTTGCCCGTCTGATAAGCAACAACACCCAGAAGATGAAGCGCATCAGCATTTCGAGGATCACCCGCCAGTACTTGTTGATATAGCTGTTCTGCCTCCGCCAATCGCCCTACTTGATGGCAAGCAACGGCCCGCTGTAACTTAGCGGTAATACCAAGTGTTGGATCAAAAGGATGTTTATGTCCTTTATCACTCTTTCTTTCTTCAACCATAAACAGAAATCCCTCTGTAAATTAAGGTTATGTGATAGATTGACCTAAACTTTAATGACTTTTAATCCATGGGATAGAGGCTACATCCTCCATCAACCAAGAGAACAGATCCAGTCATGTAATTTGCTGCTTGACTACAAAGAAATAAAAAGGCGTTGGCCACCGACTCAAGTGGTTGCATGTATCCCAAGGGAATTGCCTTTTGCGCTCGTGCACGGTAGTTGGAATCCGTTTCCCACTGATGTTTGGCTAAGCCGACACTCACAATTCCAGGTGCGATGGCATTTGCACGAATACCCTTATCCGCCAACTCTCGTGCAAAAGAACGCATCAACTGCTTCATGGCGGCCTTACTGGCATTGTAGGGACCGATTTCCGGCCAAGGAACATCTGCAACCCAAGAGATAGTGAAGATCAAATGACCGGCGACTTGGTGTTTCAACATGGATTGGGCGGCGGATTTTCCTAGTAGAAAAGCAGTTCTGACATTCACCTCCATTGTCATGTCCCATTCATTCGCTTCATAATCTAACAGGGGTTTCGGAATTACCATACCAATATGACATAGTGCCGTCTGAATTGACCCGAATTTCTCTTGCGCGCCATCTATCAAGATCTCAACTCCTGCCTCTTGAGTCAGATCGGCTTTGACATAAGTAACACGTGTCAAGTCGATGTCAATATCACGTAACCGTGTTTCAGCTAACGTTGGTTCTATGATATCATTGACTGTAACCTTAGCACCATGATCAGTTAACTTCTTGATAACACCCAAGCCGATAGCTCCACAGCCACCGGAAATAACAATGTGCTGTTCTGAAAGCGCGTCATCACTGAAACACATATCCCAACCTCCCTGAGGATTTGTTTATTAGAGGACCTAAGCTCCAATCAAGCCAGCCGAAATGGTTTCTGTCCATAATTTGATCTTATGGTGTTGCTGGATCATTGGCACGCGGTAGAAAAGGATTATCGGCTGGCTCTTTCCCACCATAAAACCAATTCAGTGGCAAAACCTTCAATTTCTGATTAAATCTGGCTTCCTTGCGGCTACTCAGGATTAATTCGGCACGGGTAGGATGTTCCTCATACACGGAATAGGTGTGGGCGATTAGCACGCGATCTGCCATAACGAAAACTGACGGATACGACCATCGACCATGGAACTCAACGGACATAATGTGTTCCCTTTGCCGTTCTGGTGCGGGAATGCCAGGATCGAAATGAAATTCTGCCGGACGAACAGGCTGAATGGGGGCAGGTTCAATTCGTGTTTCTTCATGCATAGACTCCACATTTTGGAAAAATTCCCATACACTTCCACCATTACGGCTAATTGCCGAGGAAATACGAGTTCGATTATAGCCACGTTGAATTTCTTCTGGGCTCTCCTGATTCCAGACTGCTAATAGGTGTCCAGTCGGTAACGTACGAATCTGCGCTGGTGCCGTGGAGGAAGCCAAGGAAGTAGGTTGAGGACGTGTCCATGTCTGTCCGTTGTCTTCTGACCAAGCTTGGAAAATTCGACCTAGACCGTTACGCATGAACATCAACAGTCGTCCCGGTTCAACTTCAGTAACTGTTGGTTCGTTAGTGTAACTGTAAGTCGCGCTCCAGTCTAGCAGGATAATCAATTCTCCATCCTGATTCCGTTGCCAAGTTCTACCGTCATCGTCAGAATAACAGACGTAGGAGGCACTAAAGTGTGGATCGAAGAAATGGGCTGCTGTAGACACCCAATGACCGTTTACCAGTTTCCCCGATGCAGGTGGTTTGAGATCTCTTAAACCAGCAGCCTGACCGAGTGAGATGTAGACCGGTAAGATGATACGTCCAGAAGAAGTGCGTAGCAGTACATCTTGATAGGAGTAGGTATTTAAACCAGAAGGTGTCACAGTTACCGGCGACTCCCAAGTTTCCCCACTGTCTTCTGAACGCCAGAAGACAATACAAGATCCTCTACGGGTTTTTGAAGAACCTTCAGATGGTTTCTGTATTGCGGCCAAACCAATCCCGTTTTCAGAAAGTTTAACCAGAGAAGTTCCACTGCCGCCTACTGAGTTTCCGTCAGCGTCCTCACATGAAAAAGGTTTAGACCAGCTCAGTCCTCTATCATCGGATATACTGAAGGTTGTACCTGCAGCATGCAGAATCCGTTGATCTATAAGTTCAACGAAGGTAGACGAATGGAAATAATTTGTTTGGTGGACAGCTAGTACCTCTTCTGGACGAGTCATAGGAATGTTACTCATCATTTTCACTCCTTGGCTACAAGTAAGATGAACATTGTTATGAAAATTAATGATTACGAGTTAAGGGAACAAAACGAACTGGCATTATTTGTTTTGTCTTTACCGATCCATCCTTGTCTTTCTGAACCAGTATCAAGCTCTGCACTTGAAACCGTCCTCCAACGGGAATACACATTACCCCTCCAGGTTTAAGTTGCTGTACTAACGAAGGAGGAATGTGATTAGGTGCCGCCGTAACGATAATGATGTCATATGGCGAGTGTTCCTTCCAGCCGAAATAACCATCTCCGATTTTTACTGTTATGTTTTTATACTTCATATCCTTCAATCGTTTTTTAGTACGTTTTCCGAGATCTTCAATAATTTCAATCGTATAAACGTGACGAACAAGTCCTGACAAAACAGCCGCTTGATATCCTGATCCTGTACCGATTTCAAGCGCTTTGTAATCCTTTTTTGGTTTAAGTTGTTCAGTCATGTAGGCCACAATATAGGGTTGCGAAATCGTCTGATCATATCCAATTGGCAATGGACTATCTACGTAAGCACGAGACTGTGATTTCCGGGGAACAAATTTATGACGAGGAACACGAAGCATAGCTTCCAAAACTGCTTCGTTTTTGACACCTATTCGACCATCTTTGACATGCCGAAAATCAATTTGGGTAGTTACCATGCGCTCTCGTTCCGAACGATATTTATCCTCTGAATCGCCATAGCTAAATTCCTGTATAACGGTGAATAAAAGAACCCCAATCAATAATACGTAAGAACTAAAGAATTTCAATTTCATGATACTCCTTACTGATTTTCCTAATAGATGCACAACAGTAGAATTGAATAGTAATTATATGTTAATAAAATAAGAAGCTGAAGATTGTACGATGCTGCTGATAATCTAAGGTTATTCTACCCAACTAAACTGACAGTAATCTTTACAGCCAATTGTCTTCTTAGTATAATTCCATTCAGATTTTACATCAATAATACATTGATCGAAGAATTAAGCGGAAATTAAAGATACTTATTATAAGATAGTAGAAACTGATAAGATTTAATGATGACCTAAACTTAAGATTAGAAAGGATGTTGTTATGACTCAGTCCCTGAGAGATCGTGTGGCAATTATCATTGGCAGCAGTAGTGGCATGGGAAGAGCAACAGCAGTTACCTTTGTCGAAGCTGGTGCGAAAGTTGTTTTGGCTGCCCGGCGCCAGACGGAACTACAATCATTAGCTTCAGAACTTGGTGAGAACGCGATTCCTTGTCCAACAGACATACAGGATACGAAAAAGGTAGAGCGATTGACGAAGTTAACCTTAGATCATTTTGGACGAATTGATATTTTAGTCTATGTGACTGGCACTAATATCCCCAACCGGAGTCTTAAAGTGCTGTCGGATCAAACATGGAATATGATGATTCAGACAAATCTAACAGGGGCATTTTACTGCACCAAGGCGGTTTTACCGACCATGCGCCAACAGAAAGAAGGACTAATTATCTACATTTCAAGCGCTGCCGTGCAGTTTCCAGATACTTCCGGTGTTTCCTACCAAGCTAGCAAACACGGGCTGGTAGGGTTGGCACATGGTACATTCAAAGAAGAAAAAGAAAATGGTATCCGTACATCAATGATCTTCCCAGGTTTAACGGATACACCGCTTGTTCTGCAACGTCCGGTTCCAACGCCACCAGAAACCGTGGCCAAAGCTTTACAACCACAGGATGTAGCTGACACATGTCTGTTTGTGGCTTCACTCCCAGCACGGACCTATATCCCTGAATTAGTGCTGATGCCCGCTGGATTGGCTTAGAAACGGGATTTTCTGACGATCAATGTTTCTCTACAATTTTGATTACTGTCTTCAGAACAGGGTGATTCGAATCATTACTTATAAATTGAACAATCGCAGCATAACATCGTCCTAAGTTTTGTTTTCAAGATTGAGAAGATTAAGTATTCCGAAGCAACTAGGACCATTATTACGATTTAAGAATTAGGTAATATGTTTTATAAGTATCAAATTTCCGATTGTAACGTAAACTGAGTGAAATCAATATAATCAGGAGTTTTCACATGCAGCTTTCAGATAAGCAACTAAGTTTTTTTGATACCTTTGGTTACTTGGGTTTTCCCAAACTTTTTACTTCTCAAGAGGTCTCTTGGATTATTGAGGAATTCGAAATGGTTATACACACTTGTGGTAATGGGAAGAACCATGATGGCTCTGCACGAACTATGATCGTTCCTACCATAGATCATAGCTCAAAATTGTCCACATTACTTGATGATTCTCGTATATTGGGGATTGCATCGGCTATTTTAGGTGATGACTTTAACTATGGTTCAGGTGATGGTAACTACTATTCTGGTGATACCGGATGGCACCCAGATGGTGGATATCCTGAATTATTTGCCATTAAACTAGCTTTCTATCTGGATTCCCTGAAAAGCGATACGGGTTGCCTCCGAGTGCTTCCTGGTAGTCACCGACTTGATTCTTACTGGCGAACGTCAAATCTTGACTGGAACCAATCGCAGGATTTGCTTGGTATTTTGCCCGCTGAAATTCCAGGTAATGTTGCGCTAGAAACAAACCCTGGCGATCTTGTAGTTTTTGATCACAATACCTTCCATTCAGCCTTTGGCGGGAGTTCGCGACGGCGGATGTTTACTATCAACTTACATAAACATGGTAAAACTGAAGAGGAATTGGCTCGTGTTGATGGGTATATAAAACATCATTGCCCTGTTGCTCACGGTTTCAAAATTGGCGGTATGTACACCGATATTATTCTGGATACGGCAACTCCAGAGCGTTTAAGGCACCTGGAACAATGTCATGAACGGCATGCACTGGTCCATCCCAATGATACGATCATTCGCCCTTTGCCAACACCCTGATTTCAGATAATTGATTTTGATGTAGTTCTATGACACATTTATTTGGCGCTAAGTTTGCAAAGTATAGTTTATTCCGCTAAGGGTTGCCACCATTATTAAGGTTCATATATCAATTTGTTTATGACCTTCCATGAACCGAAAAAACGAGCGCGATGTTCGAGAAATAGGAATTATAAAGTGCCTTGCTCCAAAGCAGAAAAGGGAATGATTGTACCCAAAAAATTAGTTTTTGCATTATTAAAATCACAGGAGATTCTGACATTCTCATCAGTTTCCCTTGAGAACTAACGACGGGGTGATATAGATGTTATTTAGCCTTTCATCAGGATGAAAATTTTTCTTTTCTCACTGGAGGGACGGAAGAATTCGCGTAGATCAATGGACATTTCCTCTGCTCTCTCATGAATCACGAAATGCCCTCCTTCTGAGTACTTGTTGAGATAGATCATATTATAGTATTTTTCTGCCCGTTTGCGAACAATTGGTGCCAACTAATGGGAATATGTGGCAACAGCGGTTAGCACTTCGATGCGGACACCCACCACTAATTCCCAAGAATAACAGTGAGATTCGTTATACAATCGAATAGCTGAACAAAATGAATTTGTCATCCAATAAAGCATTACACTAGTGGCAATCATATCTCTAGGGGACTAACTGTTGCTATAAAACATTTCCTTCCTCACTAGCACACACGCTTGATAAGTTCGTATTTTTACCTGTTATCACCCTATCAGTTGGCCTGACTTGATGGGTAGAAATCCTTTTCTTCTCTTATTCCATTGAATGGTGTTCTCTACTTGCTTTACTAATTTCATTTATGGTACAGAACCAAGCTCAATTTGCAAACTAAACTTCGTGCCTCCAGCATTAGACAAGAAATATTAATGAACAAAATATTTTAACGTCTGAATTCAACCGACCTATAGAAAGCTTATGCATCTAGTGCTGATTCTTGGCTAATGATATCTCGAGCCAGATCAGGGAAAAGCTGGTCATGGATTTCTATCGGTTGACGAAGGTGAACCATTCGATTCTCATCAGCAGTATCTATCATGGTTGGATTAAACATGCCTGCACCTGTTTTGACATTGTAACCACCTGGTGAATGAACACTTAGATACCGTCGGGCCATCTCCAAATCTTCTGGCGTTTTGGCCTGACGTGTGCAGTTCATGGTAAACATGCGCCGGCGAGATCCTCCGCCAAATGAGGCATGATATAAATCATGGTTAAAAATCACAATATCGCCGGGATTAGTCTCAACAGCTATGCTGCCCGGAAACTCCGTGGGGGATACACCAAAAAGCTCAAGTGAGTTATTTACGTCTATTTTCTCCTTACGGACAAAATGATCCGATCGATGACTACTAGGGATCAAGCGAACTGCACCTGTGTCACGAGTGAGAGGATCTAAATAGAAAGCTGTCTTGGCAGCGAAAAGTTGCCCCCAACTCCCGTCAGGATGCCAGTGAGTGTCTCCGGTATAATAGTTGCCATCACCATTACAATAATTAAAATCTTCTCCCAACAGACCTCCAATTAGGCCAAGTATTGACGGATGATCAAGAATAGCACACATTTCCGAGGTATGTTCGATAGGTCCCCCAAACATGGTGCGGCTTGAACCATTATGATTCTTGCCACCACCACAATTTTGAATTGACCATTCAAATCCTTCAATGATTTTCTTAGTTTCGGCCGGTGAAAATAGTTGCTGAATCAGCAAGTAACCAAAAGTGTCGAAGAAATTAAGTTGTTTTTGGTTAAGAGTCATTTGTTTTTCCTTTGAAAAGATAGTTGTTATGACAGAATCTCAGCATGTTTGTAAGCACACCATCACAATTTGTGCTAATTATGTAATTGTATTTGTGTCCCTCGCAGAAATTATTGAATATGTGATTTTAGTAAGTATATATTAAGTTTCTGGCTACCCTCACCTAACTCAGGATTGTTAAACTGCCAAGCCATCCAGATGTTGTTTTCTAAACCGTAGGGTGTAAATGGGTGAAAATCCCCATAATAGTAGGACACTATTTCTCTCCGCTGGTTGTGAAATTTGCGTAGTATCTTATAGTCAATTTACTTGATGCGCATGTCAATGGCGTAGTTAATGCTAGAACGGTGCTCCAGAATACACGCGGTTTGACAGACGTATACCTGGCGCCGCTGTAAGCAACGCTCAAATTAGCGACATTACTACCACCATGGTACGGTACCCAGGAAGAAGATTCTGTAGGTTCGACATTGCACATTTGGATCAACATCTTAATATTCAAGACAGTAAACCATCCAAGGTGCGGACGCAAAAGCCATTATCAAATACGCAAGAGGCTATGTTGTGCTGAGGTGGTCTACCCAAACAAGCTATACTTATGCGACAGTTTTTCGCCAAACAAAAATCGGTTGTTAGTTAACACCGTTTGGCGTGACTAAGTTGCCACTGTGCACACGTATTCACCCACTCCTCAATATAGGTTATCTACGGTTGTTATTGGACACCAGCGTGCGGTAAATAGCGCGTCCAGAAGTATGTCCTTAGCTGAGTTGGTGCCAATATGCTGGAGTGCTAGCGCTGCGTAGAAACGGTTGTATCGATCTTCATCATTCAATGCCGTTGTTAACATGGAGATGACTGGAGACGCTTGCGATCCAGATTTAGCCAGAGAAATGGCGGCGTTCCGCCGAACTCGGTAATCCGGATCTGCTAATTTCTGTCCTAGCAGATCAACAGTAGAAGAAGCAAACGAACCAATAGTCCCCAACGCTTCAATGGCGTTTCGACGCACCCACCAGTGATCATCATTGGCACGTTCGACTAAGGTCGGCACGGCATCTTTGGCTGAAGGCCCAATTTTCGTCAGGACATCGGCTGCCATCGCGCGAACCCACCAATGTGGATTTGACAGCACCTCAGTTAATTCTAAGACAGTTGGAGATCCAATGACTGATAGTTTTTGAGCTGCTTCACCGGCTGTTGGATTTGTACCGTGCAGGTTATCCGGCGTTTTGGCTATTGTTTCCTCAATGGAAGCCAGGGTTTCCTGTTGCATAGCATGAATCAGGTCCGGTTGGTAACTTCCGTTGTTGATCGAATTTGTGCCACCACCCAGCCAATTCCAAACATCCTCTGCCACTTCGTCTCTTTGATCACTCTCCCACGTTTGTTGCTGATGATCCCATGATGGTTGACGGGGTTCCTGCATCCGCGCAAACTGGAATTTGAGCATGTAACGCTTTTTGGCACTGCGATTTGCTGTGGCACGGTGCCAAGCATCAAAATGAACTAAGGTAACTGTGCCCGCTTTTCCACATAGCAATACCTCTGGTTCAGTAGCATGCTCTGGATCATCGTTGCTGACAGACTTACAAAAGTGCATTCCTGGTAACAGCGCAGTTGGTCCCATCTCCTCATTGGTATCTTGCGGATAGTAGAAGGCCAAAACCCAGTGGAAGCGGGGATGCCGGATATTATGATCAAAAACATAACAGTCCTTGTGCCATCGTTGACCACCACCACCAGGAGCGTTAAGATGGCAATGACGATGTGGGTTCATGGTATAACTCTCACCCAAAAGGCTGATTAAAGCGCCCTGCAAAACCGGGTGTTCAAAGACTTGCTGAATTTTGGGGACTCGGGGAAGGATGTTGTTTCCGACATTGCCTTCACCAGCAAACATCGATTCGATTTGCTGATAGATCTGCTGATGAAAATCAGATCCACAATCTACATGCAACTGCAAATAGCCATCGGTAATAAATTGCTGAATTTGCGAATCGTTAAGCAGGTATGCGTTGTCCATCTTTCTCACCTCTTAGCTGAGTTGGTGAATCAACCAATTTTTACTTGGTTGCAGATGCTAACACAACCGACTTGAACTGTCAATCGGAAGTCAGTTAAACTGATGACAAAATCACGCAGGCATTCTTAAATTAAAGGGAAAATAATTAATGAAGATTAAAGAAATACAGGCGATTGAAATTGAACTCAATCCACAACCAAAGACACCCCCTCGCACGTCAACTCACGACAAAAATCTGATTATGAATCGGCCTATCGATCGCTATCCGAAGCCTGGTGCTGATGGTGGTTGGAAACGCCCAGCTTGTATCATCACAGCTGAAGATGGAACCTGGGGATTTGGCATTTCACTTTTCGGCAGTCCTGTGGTCTCACTGATTAACACCCTCTATGCACCAAGACTGATCGGTGAAAACTGCATGGCGATTGAAAAACTGTGGGATATGATGGTACGATTGTCAACCCCCTTTGGGGCTTCAGGTTTAGCCAGCTATGCCATCAGTGCGGTCGATTGTGCCTTATGGGATCTAAAGGGCAAGATCTTGCAACGTCCTGTTTACGAATTGCTGGGCGGTCCACAGAAAGAGAAAATCCTCTGCTATGCTTCCGGTTTCGATCAAGGATGGTACATGGAACTGGGTTTCAAAGCCACCAAGCTATTCTGTCCATACGGGCCTGAACACGGAATGGAAGGGCTAAGAAAACTAGAGGAAGTGGTGGCTAATACACGTCAACAGATCGGTGACAACATCGAGTTGATGTTAGATGCGTGGACTGCTTTCGATGTGGAGTTCACCGTGCGTTTAGCCGAGGTTCTGAAACCGTATCGACTTAAATGGATAGAAGACTACATTTCGCCCGAAGATCTGGGAGGTTACCAATCTGTCCGGCAACGAATTCCCTGGCAAACATTAGCTACTGGTGAACACTGGTATTTACCAACTGTCTTTGCCACCGCCGCCAGCCAGCGTCTAGTCGATATTTTTCAGCCCGACGTACTATGGTGTGGCGGCATTACTTCTGCTATGAAGATCTGCCACATTGCTCAGGCCAACGGCATCTCTGTTATTACGCATGCTGGCATGAACTATCCGTATGGACAACATCTAGCTTTTGCCATGCCAGCTATTACATGGGGGGAGCGCTCTGAAGGCGTGTCGCCACCAGGTGTGCCACTGGAAGAAATGGTCAAGTTGCCTGGTACAGCCGTTATTCAAAATGGGTATCTAGTTCCATCCAATGCACCTGGATTTGGGTTGGAAATCGATCAAGCGTGGATCGAACACGTATCTCGATGATAAAACAATCTAACATAGGGCAGAGAATTAAGTTATGGACGACAAAAAATCGGCCTCATCTCCAAACGTGATTTGGATGTTTGGAGATCAACATCGGGCACAAGCACTGAGTGTGATGGAAGATCCAAATGTGCAAACCCCTAATATCGATCGATTAGCGGTCTCTAGCCGAACTGGTATCGCGGGTTCGCCTTTATGTTCCCCATTTCGGGGATCTTTATTGACCAGTCAGTACCCACATCGCTGTATCCCCGGTCACGATATTGCTTTGCCCGACGGGATGCCGACAGTAGCGACAGCCTTCGGTCATAATGATTACCAAACGGCTTACATTGGGAAATGGCACGTGGATGGTGCTACTCATCGCCCATCCGATACACGTCCAGCCTTTCAGTATGTTAATCCAAACCGTCGAGGTGATTTCGATTACTGGATCAGCTATGAGAACAACAACAGCCAATACGATTGCTGGGTGCATGGTCACCATGAAGACGGAGCACCGATCAAGTCCTATCAACTTCGCGGCTATGAAACAGATGCCTTGACAGATTTATTAATCGAATACCTGCGGAATCGAAGTTTGGATCAACCGTTTTTTGTCGCTTTATCGGTTCAGCCGCCGCACAGTCCTTACGTTGCCCCACCTGAATTTATGGAGCGACATCGACCAGAGACAATTCAGCTTCGCCCAAATGTACCAAAGGTCAATCGCGTTCAAAAACAAGCCCGACAGAGTCTTGCTGGGTACTACGCCATGATCGAAAATCTGGATTGGAATGTTGGGCGCATTTTGCAGACACTTAAGGATACAGGATTAGCCGACCAGACAATTATGGTCTTCTTTTCCGATCACGGTGATATGCACGGATCTCAGGCACGCATCCTCAAATGCGTGCCGTGGGAAGAATCGATCCGTATCCCTTTCCTGATTTATGGGGCAGGTATCGATACAGGTTTGGATGATTATCCTGAACTGATCAATCATGTTGATATTGCGCCGACCACGCTTGGTCTTTGCGGCATCGATGCGCCAGAAAACATGGTTGGCGTTGATTACTCCGGCTATTTTGTGGCGGATCGACAAAAGCCGGTCAATCCACCCGACTCTGCTTTTTTGCAGTTGGTCGATCCGGGATGGATCTATGGCTTCGCCTCCGACCGAGAACGACCTTGGCGTGGGGTAATCACGAATGACGGCTGGAAATATGTGGTGTTGGAAGGACAACCCTGGTTAATGTATAATCTCAACTGTGATGCCTATGAACTGGCCAATCTGGCGATGGATGGCCGATTTAAACAGGAACGACAGTATCTTCAGAACAAACTGATGAATTGGATTACCCATACGGGGGATATTTTTAAATTACCGGAGATCTAACTATAAATAACTGGCGGTCGATAACGGAAATCGAGCAAAAACGGAGGATATGCATGAAGATTACGGAAATCGAAGTTCACGAGGTTATGCTCGAATACCAAGATTTTTTAGCTTACCAATTCAATCACTACTATGGTCCGACAAAGCGGACAGTCTACATAGTACATACTGATACTGGGTTAGAAGGCTTGGGCGAAAGCGGTGGAGCCGAACCACTGGAAGTTATCGAACAGTATATCGGGACCAACCCGTTCGATTGGATTGGTGACGAAACGTCATTAGGTCTTGGAACAGCCATGTATGATTTGATGGGCAAAGTGGTTGACGTACCGGTTTATAAACTCTTTGGACAGCGCTACCGTGCTTGGGTTCCGGTTGGTAGTTGGACGGTTTCAACCGATCCAGCCCGAATGGCAGAAACTGTCGCAGAGTACGCGTCCCAAGGTTATACCTGGATGAAGTACCACCTATCCCCTTTTGAAAACGTGATTGACCAAACAGAAATGATGGAAACAGTTGCACCAGAAGGTTTCAAAATCCACTATGATTTGACTATGGGGGGGACTGACGATCACATTCCAGAACTCTTGGAAAAACTATCTCAATATCGGATCGCCGGCTGTTTTGAGGATCCGCTACCCGGCGAAGATATTGAAGGGTATATCGAACTCCGTCAGCGTTCGAAACTTCCAATTGTACTACACCATTTCCCCATGGGTGCAACTTACGAGGTGTTGTTGAGGCCAGCTGATGCTTATATGCTGGGTCATGCCAAAATTGGAGATGCCATTCGTAGAGCCGGTCTGTTTGCTGCTAATAGCAGTCCGTTTATGTTGCAAAACGTTGGTGGCACCATCACCCGGACCATGACTACGCACATGATGTCTGCTTTTCCATCTGCCAATTTCCATTTCTTTGGTGATACCGAAACATGGAAAAGCGACGTGGTCAATGAGCGGCTGGAACCGATTAACGGTTTTGTGCGTGTTTCAGAATCACCAGGGTTGGGTCTGACGTTGGATCGTGAAGAATTAGAACGGTTAAAAAAACTGAAGTTACCCGATCAAGAAAAGTGGATTATCAAATCACAATTCAAGAACGGAACTCGTATGAATAATATCGCCGATCCCAATAACTCGATTTTTATGGTTCGTCCTGATCGCAAACGACTGATCCCGATGAGTTACGATGCACCGATCTCAACTGAATATTGGGATGATGATGGTACCTCGGTGTACAAAAAAATGTTTCAGCGCATTGAGCAAGAAGGAGTAGTACTCGAGTGAGCCAACCACCAACGGCAGAATCTCTAATCCAATAAAGTCAGACATCCTGATGAAAAGTAATTGGCTCTTTAACTGCAAGACGGATTTATTTCTGCTCGGTCTACCGGTGTGGTTATGTTGGATAGTCTTTTTTCTCTTACCTGATAGCTTGAACTACATTGACGTACCTCTTTGGGTGTGGGTTGTTTTTATTCTGGGCATAGATGTCAGCCACGTATGGAGCACAATTTTCAGGACTTATCTGGATCGGGAGGAATTTTCCAGGCACAAATTGACCTTATGCCTGACACCAGTTATCGTACTTGGCACCTCTTTTGGTGTTGCGCTTCTGTCTTTCCACTGGTTTTGGCGTATACTGGCCTATCTGGCTGTTTTTCACTTTATCAAACAACAGTGCGGTTTCATGATACTATATAAAATAAAGTCTGGAGACTTCACCAATCAACAGGTGTTGTCGGACAAGAGGGTAATCTACCTATCCATGCTTTATCCATTAGCGTATTGGCATCTGGTACCAAGCCGAAACTTCAACTGGTTTATTAAAAACGACTTTATTTTTCTGCACCAGTGGTTTCAGCACAGCCAGTTAATGTTGATGCTCAGTATAACCAATATTTTATATTGGTTGATCATTTTGGCATGGATTGGCCAGGAAATATGGATCAAGCGAAAAGCAAGGATAAGCATCAGTACCGGCAAAATAATATGGGTATTGACCACTACTGCTAACTGGTATTTAGGCATCATTTTTTTTAACTCAGATCTCATTTTTTCGGTTAGTAATATTGTTGCTCATGGTGTTCCCTACTTGGTCCTAATCACATGGTACGTCATCAAGAAAAAGGATCTCTTGCGTCAAGTATCCTTGCGTTATTGGATCTGGAGTCGTTGGATCCTCTGGATCGTTGGCGGGAGCCTACTACTAGCGTTTTTTGAAGAATACGGGTGGGATCTATTTTTGAATGGAGAAAGACAGAGCTTTTTTTCTTACTTTCTGCCGTATCCTTTTGAGCTATTAACAAATCCTATCGGGCAGGCGTTAGCTATGGCCATGCTATCGTTACCACAAATCACCCACTACATAATCGATGGCGTTATCTGGAAAAACAATAAAAAAAATCCATACCTGAAATCGATCTTAGGCATTGGAGGCAAGCAATAATCAGTTAAACTGTCACAGTTTTCTAATCAAGGAACGTGGGGTTGAATGGATTGATTGAGTTTGTTTTTGGGTGCAAGATAAACGAATAGAAAACAGAGAAAAACAAGGAAGCTATGATAGAACTAGAATTTGATTTTTCAGGTAATTTTAGTAAAGGATCGGCATTGGTTAAATTAGGTAGTGTCATGGATACGAGAGATAAGTTTGGGTATATGAATGTGAAGCAGCGATTTAGGAAAAGAGGAGCAAAAAGCATATTACGGCAACACTGCTTTAGTTTATAAAACTGAGTTCAGCAAAAAATCTAGAATGAATGTCGGTGTTAAGTTGAACTTCCTAACAAGAACAGTTAAAACTAGCATTAGTATAAATGGTACTATTGGTTGGAGACATTAGCATAATGCACATCCATAAGATAGCTGACGCAACATATCATCATCGTCAGTCCCCACTGCGGTTTGTACTGATGTTAGCCATTTTGTTCTTATTTATAACCCTCATTTGTGTAATTAGCGGTTTGGATATCTCAATATGGTTTCTTATACTGGTTGGATTGACTTTGGGGATCTTGTTTTGGGGTCTGACTGTTGAAGTCAATGAAGATATTGTATAGTTGTCTTTCGGCTTCGGTATTCGCCTGACACCGCACAGTTGGATGTGGAACATTCCCGAGCTCGGCGCTGTAGAACTGACATCCCGTGACAGCAAGAAGTTTCGTATTGGAATCGACGAACTAGAAGCGTTGCTTGACGCACTAAAGGCATAGCGTCAGCAGTAGGATTATTGTGTTCTAAGCCCCATTGCTTTTGAAGTTTAAGGCCTTTTCTTGTAACTACATAATCTGGTGCAGGATTGAGTATGGGCAGCTTTTGTGGATCTATCAGGAGGAAAACAAACAATGAGGATTGGAATAGCGAGTCTGTGGCACGAAACGAATACCTTTGCCATGGAACAGAATGATTCTATGGAAACTGTTCATATACAGTGTGGAGATGCATTGCTCCCACAGGGATATGTCAGGAGCTTTATAGGCGGTTTCGTCGAAGGTGCGAATCACCCGGATGTGGAGCTAGTTCCCACCTTGGGGATAGGTTTTTCGCATGGGGGACTTATTCACGCCAAAGTATATGAACGCTGTCGCAGCATGATTATGGATGCCTTACGGGAGGCAGGGCCTTTGGATGGTGTCTACTTCGCTTTTCACGGAGCGATGGTAGCGGAGACACCGTATATCGATGCCGAAGGTAAGCTTGTGCAGGAGGCTCGTAGGATTCTGGGGGATATCCCCATGGTAGGCACTTACGACTTTCATGCCATTATGAGCGATTTTGAAGTCGAATCTCTTGTTCCGTTTCCTCACAACACTAATCCTCACATTGATGGCTATGAACGAGGATTGGAGGCAGCGAAATGTCTGCTCCAGATGCTAGACGGCACGATCCAACCAGTCACACACCGAGTCTTTGTACCTGTTATCGGGCCTAACATCGGCCAGAGTACCTGGTCACATATTCCTGTGGAAGAGGAAAGACTGTTGCTACATCAGCTGAACCTCAAACGTGAGGTACTAGAGGAAACGCCACGGGTTATCAATATCACTATCTTGGGCGGCTATGGCTACGGTGACTCGCCAGACACCGGGATGTCAGTTGTCGCAACAACGAACGGTGACGCAAAACTTGCTAAACAATTGGCTAATGAGCTAGCCAGAGATCTGTGGACACAGCGCGGAGAGTTACAAAAAGTGCGACCAATATATTCCATTGATAAAGGTGTCAGAATGGCAATGAAGCGAAAAGAGACACCAGTCCTCCTGGTAGATTTAGGCGATGATCCTGGTAGTGCCTGTCCGGCCGATAGTCCAGCCATATTGGAAAGTTTGATCCGGAACCAAGCACGTGACTGCGCCCTCACAATCCGTGATGCCGAAGTGGTAAAGGCAGGCATCGCAGCCGGCGTGGGCGCGACACTCACTATGGATGTTGGAGGTAAAATCGACCAGCGTTTTTACCAGCCGTTGCAAGTGACCGGTGTGGTTAAATCTATAGATGACGGCAAGTACATAATCTGTGGCCCCACTCATGGCGGTTGGGGTCGTGAAGTCGTCAGGGAAACCTTTCGGGAAACCAGTGTGGGATCCAGAATAGTGCTGCGTATCGGGAATAAGATCGACGTAATCTTTTCTCAAAGACGAACCGGTAAGGACCGTGACTTTTTCAAAAGCGCCGGCATCCTTCTGGAGGAGAAACAGATCCTGGTGGTGAAATCTAATCAAGCTCACCGTGCCTCGTTTGATCCTGTAGTTGCCAGCACAATAGAGTTGAATACACCCGGTGTGAGTACTATCGATTACGCCAGCCTACCCTACCAATATCTATATCGCCCAATTTGGCCAATTGACTCCGATATGGATTGGGCACCTTCTGAATGAACCATCTCTCTTATCAACTTGCCAACGGTAGAGAGAAATATCATGATGCGATAAAAACTTGAGGGAGATCTACAGAGTCGGGCTAAAAAGCTCGTCCTTGATCAAGCATCCCTAACAGACCGAGATGAGGAATGAGAACTTAGAATTTTTGCCTGCCATCCTGACAATCAGACTAGGTGTCAATGGCTAACCTGAAAGGGAACAAAGAAAACCCACAACCAATTCCATGCCTCACTTAATGGACACCCAATGCGAAGAGACTACGCCGTGTTTTGGGATAAACTTGTAGGATAATCAATTCCATCAATTGGTACTGCAATTCCTGGCGAATTTTAAGGTAATCCGGATCTGCCACCAGATTACGCTGTTCATCCGGGTCTTTTTGCAGATCGAAGAGTTGTCCCCCTTGCTTTGGATAGATGGTGTAACGGTACTGATCTGTTCGAATCGTTTGTGCCCAGTCTCCCGGATTCACAGACCGGATGGCATTATAGCTGCCTCTGTAGGCCGCAGTTCGCCAATCACTCAGACGTTCACCTCGGCACAAGGGCAAGAGTGATTTACCCGGAAGCTGTGGAAGATCTTCAGCTTCCACCTTCAGATAGGGCCCCATCCTAGGCATCGGAGGGAAACTTTGATTTGCTATCTCCAGCACCGCTGGGCAAATGTCCTCCAGTTGAACCAGATCGTCGCATATTTGACCTTGTCGCAAACCGGGGCCAGTGACAATCAACGATACCCGAATGCAGGCATCGTAATGACGCTCCTCTTTGCCAGTGAAACCATGATCGGCAAGCAGTTCACCGTGATCCGATAGAAATACGATGTAGGTGTTTTGATCCCGCCCCTGCGTTTCCAGTAGATCCAAAACCTGACCCAGTTGATGGTCGAGGTGCATCAGGTCAGCAAAGTAGTTGCGCCGGATCAGTTGCCAATTGGGTTTAACAGGAGTTTTGCCGCTAAAGTAGGCTGGTGCATGTGGATCACTCTCCCATTCAGCTGGTACAGGACTGGGTAAGGTCAAGGGATCAATTCGATGGATGTAATCGGCCGGAGCGCAAAACGGGCTGTGAGGTTGAACATAACTGATATGCGCGTAGCAGGGCTGATCGATCGGAGTTTCTCGCAAGAAGTTCAAGGCATGCATGGTAATCCAACATGTTTGCGAAACCTCTTCTGGAAATGGTAAGGCGTACGCGCCTGGTGTGCTATCGGGAAATTCCGGCGTCGTCCAGTCGAAATTCTGGCGGATGGCTTTAATCCGATCTTGAAGGTTGCGTTTTCTGCTATAGGCGGCATATTTCGGAATTTCGGTTGGCCAAATTGTTGCCAATACCGCTTGGTAGTGTTGTGGATGCTCGGACTCAACCCAATCCAGCCATTCACCACCACGCGCGTCTTCGGTAATATGCGTGACGTCAAATCCATAACGATGGTAGTCCGGATAAAGACCACCAAAATGCGGATTCAGATGCACTTTCCCAAACGCACCAGTTCGCCAACCACTTTCCTGCAATGTCCGCATGAAAGTTGGCAAATCAGGATCAAGTTGGTATCCATTTTCAAGGACGCCGTGCCCTCTCGATGTCAAACCTGTTGCCAACGTGGACCTCGCCGCACAGCAAACCGGATTGCTGGTAATGGCGTTGGAGAAACTGGTGCCACCAGATTTCAGTCGTTGAATGTTGGGCAGATCACAAATCCCAGTCTCTGATATCTCCAACCATTTGGCAGCCAGTTGATCAACCATGAAAAAGATGATATTTGGAAACTGCTTTTTCTACACCATTATATGAGGAGGCCTGAAACTGGTCAAATTTCGAAGTTTGCAACTAATATATCAGAAGCAGGTAAGTCCATCAAGTCTTAGTCTTGAAATCACCTTGACACTATCGCTGGCTTAGCCCTTAGTTAGCCGTCATCTACATCCCGCTTGCCTAGTGTGTCGGTTCTTGTTATTATGATAGATATGATTATGACAAGGCAAGTCCATCCTCCGGTCGACAGAACCAATGGAAACGAATAAATCACCAACCGACTGGCCAATGCACCGCTATGATCCACAGATGACTGGTCGTAGCCCCCTAAAGGCTGAGATGCATAACGCGCCAGAAATTGTCTGACGATATTACCTTGGTCTCTGGAATAACCATCTGCTACTAACATCAGCCGCAGAAGAAAGTGCAACCATAGACCTACCCAAGACCGTTTTTGGCCAAGACTACTTGAGTTCCAAGGCTATCAATTGGGGATTGAAGAGACCACTCGTTGACATTGATGGACAAGGAACAATGATAGATCTACCCAATCAATCGGAGGTTAAACTAGTCAAACTGCTACCCGATCTTCTCGGGTTGCAACGTGTCGAGTTTGACAACGCTTTCAGTAAAGGTGCGGAAGAAAATCATGGCCGATTAATCGCTTATGATCAGGGCTCAGACAATCCGCGCCAAATCTGGCAAACAGAGCGAGTCAGAGATATGTACTCGCCAGTGGTTGCTATTGCTGATACGGACCTCGGTGGGCAGGATGAAATTGTCCTCCTAACCCATTACCATTTAGCAATATATGATGCCCTTACTGGACAGTTAAAAGACTGTGTTGAATGGAATGTGGGTCGTAACTACGGGCAACTAGATGTTATCGATATAAATGGCGATGGCAGACCCGATTTCGTGATTCAGGTAGATGCACCACCGCATCTGGAATTTATTCAAAATACAAATCAGGGTCTCAAACTCGTTTGGTCGCATAAGTATTTGGCTGACGAAGCTGACGTAGCCGTGCCAACCGACTTCCAACTCAACAACCTGCCAAATAGCGTTTGTGACTTAGACGGTGATGGCCGAATTGAGTTGGCAGTCAACATCCATGATTTCAAGGATGGCCAACGTTGGCACGCGGTGATTTTTGACATTATGACTGGTGAGGTCAAGTCGGATTTTGTTGATCGCTATCTTTGGGCAGTTGCCGACCTTGATTGTGATGGTTATTTTGAACTTTTTCTCAGCCATGCACCAAGTAAAACGGTTGATATACAGGCCCAACTGTTCGTTGAAACCTATCTCGGCAATGGCCAACTTATACCACGGTGGGAAAGCGAAACTGCTGGGCGATTCTGCATGCAACCATATTTTTTTCCCGATCATACCAACAGCGCCAGTTCTCGCGGGCCAGTCTGTCGTTCAACGGTTGTTACTGGTGATATTGATAAGGATGGGGATATGACGAGTTTTTTGTGATGATCGATCAACGGTTACTGGCTGTAGGTGGTGGTGACAACGGCTATCAAATCAACTTTACTGTCGACAGTCCATCTGAGCAACCACCAAGAGCCTTAACAGTTGAATCTTTGGGTAGTGGCAACCATGTGTTGGTGGAATTGCAGGCTGCATCAGGGAAGGTTGAAGTTGAAGGTGCGAAGGCTGAACTTCAATCACACTATCCAGCAGGCAATTTCCGGTCCACACCTACCGTTGCCGATCTAGATGGCGATGGTCAAAATGAAATTATCGTTGAAAACGCAGGAGGTTTTGTCGAAGTAATAAATCCGGTTGAAAGGTCAACCCGCTGGAAATTTACTGCCTCGGCTCAACCGGTTTGGGTAACCTGGAAAACGGAGCACAACCCCGTTCCAGCAGTTGATCTTGATGGGGATGGACGGAAAGAAATCATCTGTTGCGACGCTAGCAATGAACCGTACACCACTTTCTATGCGCTCCGTGCGGATGGGTCGGTGTACTGGAAGTTAGAACTGACTGGAATCGCACCACGTTTGACTGAGACGTTCAGCGTTGGATATTTTCGGGATCAAGGTTGGGATGTAATCGTTACTATTCAAGAAAAAACTCAACCAGAGATGATTTCCTAGACGGTAGAACTGGAAACGTGTTATGGCACCAGAAAACTTGGACGGATGACAATGATCGCCCATGGCCCTATCCCAATAGGTACATCTGCTTTGATGTCGAGGGGGATGAGTTCCACCAGATTTATGGCAGTTACGCCTATATCTACTATGTTCTGGACGGCAGAACCGGTATGCCAATTCGAAAACCTATTAACATCTTTCACCAAGTCTTTAACCGTTGGCAAGCCTATTTTAATCCTATTCCAGCAGATTATAATGGAGATGGTAACACTGAGTTTCTGCTGGCTTCAGAATCTTACGCCATTG
>JYMV01040777.1_pt1 | contig 68940 bp, 45 predicted proteins | sample 338911 | NCBI WGS metagenome assembly JYMV01 (sample SAMN03354496, study PRJNA234377) | hydrothermal vent metagenome | biome: Deep sea; feature: Hydrothermal plumes at the Eastern Lau Spreading Center, Western Pacific Ocean; material: Seawater | place: Tonga | collected 2009 | depth 2000 m m | reverse complement strand
TCCGTTGTGCTTGATAATGTTGTAGCTGGAATTGAATTAACAGTAATGGCGGTCGCGGTTGCTACCGGACCAGGACAGGCAAGGTCTGATGCAACTACCGTAACCACTGCGCCATCAGCCAATGTCGTGGTGCTATAAGTGGTATCTATTCCAGATTGAACTGACACAGCGTCCACAAAGAATTCGTAGTTCATATATCCACCAGGAGAGGCAATAAAACTGATACTATCGCCAAGGCATATGGTACTGTCTACGTCGTCACTCGTCACTGTAATGGATGGACCTGAGATTACCGTGATGGGCCCAACCTGGGCACCTATCGAAACGCACCCCATATCCACAACAACCACTGTGACTGTATCTCCGTCCGTAATTCCAGTAGTTGCATATACATTGGTAGAATCTACCTGCACGACTGTCTTGTTCACGGAAAAGACGAATGAATCCAATCCTGCTGGCAGAGCGGTAAAGGTCAATAGGTCACCAAGGCAAATTGTGTCGTCTGATGCTGTAATGGTAACGGTTGGGATAGGATTCACGATAAAGTCTATGCTGTTGCTTGCAACTCCAAGGCAGCCAATTGTACTGGTCGGTATTACTTCAATTTTGTCTCCATCCACAAAGGCCGATGAGGAGTACGTATTAGATGGTCCAGATTGAACTGACGTTCCATTCAATATAAAATCGTAGTTTGAGTTACCCGCAGGAGTAGCTGTTACAGTCACAAAATCGCCGGCACAAATTGTGGTGTCAGAACTGCTAATGGTGACAACAGGTATTTCAATTATGACTTCAACACCATTGCTCTGAGGTCCCGGGCAAACGAAATCAGATGCATATACTGTGATCGTATCTCCATTGTTCACGGCCGCGGTTGTCAGCACATTAGAAGATGTATTTTGCACCGAAGTTGAGCCGACAAAAAACTCATAGCTTGCATATCCGGAAGGAGTAGCTGTAACTGTAATACTGTCTCCACTACAAATGGTATCAGGCGTCGCCAGAATGGTCACTATTGGCCCCGAAATTACGGTGATTGGAATGCTAACAGCTGTAGGAGAAGCACAACCGAGATCTGTGGCAATTACGGAAACCAGATCTCCATCGGCAAGCGTTGTAGTGGTGAATGAACTTGCAGAGCTATTCTGTGAGGAGACCCCGTTCACTAAGAACTCGTAATTGTCCATACCTGCAGGCGTCGCTACAAAGGTATTTGGATCATTGAGACAAACCGTGTCAAGAGAATTTGTGATCGTCACTGTTGGGATCGGGTTAACTGTAATAGTCATTGAATCCGTAAGCCCAATACATCCAGCAGGGCTAGACGCTGCTGCGTAGATCTCATCACCATCAGAAATCCCAGTGGCGACATATACTTCGCTGGGTCCGGACTGCACCAGGAAGCCGTTGTAGAAAAAGCCATAGATGGGCTGACCTGTCAAATTCACGGTAAAGGTGATCGTGTCACCTGTACAAATCGTCGTGTCTGGATCAGAGCTAAGCAAGGCGATTACCGGTGGCGACTCCACAGTTATTACAATGGTATTACTCGATGGACCTGCACAACCCAATCCGGGAACCAATACCGTAACGCTATCTCCATTATTCAACCCGGTAGTAGAGAAAATATTACTGACACCTACCTGTTGCGAGACACCATTTATCAGGAAGTCATAACTCGCGTAGCTTGCCGGACTTGCCGTGAATGTGACATTGTCACCTCCACAAATAGTATTGTCAAGATCATCGCTCACCAATGTTGCCGTTGGAACAGGTAATACAGTAGGCGTTAGGGTGTCACTTGGGTTTGTATAACATGTACCAGAAAGTGCCACCACGACAATTGAGTCTCCGGGAGATAGTCCTGTTGTCGCATAGGTGTTTGAAACGGAGTTCTGTACTGATGTGTCATTGACAAAGAACTCATAACTGGAATAGGCGCCGCCAGCAGTGAAGATCATAGTATCACCCTGGCAAATTGTGTCCGGTGAGGAAACCAAGGAAATGCTGAATGAACTCGTATCCACGGTAACAGTGGTGGTGTCGAACGCTACGCCGCAACAGGAGTCCCCTGTGGTTACTTTCAAAATTAAAGTGTACACTCCTGGCGCATTGAAAAATACGCTATCGATCGTTTGATAAGAAGAGTCAGCTAAGGTATCGGGTGAAGTGCCACCGCTAAACCACCATTCGTAATAGGTCCCTACTAGAGTAGAGGTGAAGCTTTCAGGGCAACCAAGAATGACCGTCGTGTCCTGGGGACTGATGAACGTCCCGGATATTCCAGTGTTGAAGATGTGAACATACTCAGTGAAGGTGGTTCCTGAGAAAACAATTGTTTTTCTGCCGAGCGACGAGTACGTAACTGAAATAGGTCCGGCCCCGGTCGCAGTTGCTGGAGTGGCACCTGCTCCAAAATTCCATGAACCTGATGTTGAAGAGCTGAATAGAACTTCTGAAAAAGCACAGCCTGGATTCAATACAGACATGACGGGCGGATTTCCCGGTACTACATTGATTCCCATCTGTGTAACTAAGACTCCTCCTGGATGCTCGTAGATTTGCAAGCTCCCTCCTGCAGCTCCACTACCACCCGTGCCGCCAGTACCTCCGTTTCCCCCGGCACCAGCATCACCACTACACCCGAGGTCAGAGTTAAACCACAATATTCCAAGCCCACCGGTTCCACCAGCGCCACCAGTTCCACCAGTTCCTCCCGCTCCTCCAAGGCCACCTGTTCCGGCATTTAGATCACAGTCTTGTACTATGCCACCAGCTCCATTTGAGAACAGATAGATACAAAAAGAGCCGCCACCACCAATACCTCCAGTGCCTCCCTGACCGCCTTCACCACCTCCGCCACCTCCAGCGCCGGTAGCACCGGTACCATTATTACAGAATATACTGCCTTCTCCTGCGCCACCTCCTCCTCCAGTACCGCCCTGGCCGCCTTCTCCGCACTGTCCCGAAGCACCAGCAATTCCAGGGATAAAGTAACCAGCGGCGTTGGTGCCTGGTGCTCCAATCGCACCTGTTGTTCCTATAGATCCATTGTTACCGGCAGTACCTGGACCGCCAGTAGTACCGGAGTTGCAATTGCTGGTATTGTTACATCCACCAGATGCATTTCCCTTGGGACCAACTGCAGTATTTGAGCTCGACCATCCACCGCCGGTACCTCCATTGCCACCGTCGTTATCATTCTGGCCGCCGCCGCCGCCGCCACCGCCACCGCCGCCACCGCATTGACTTGTTGGTGTTCCTCCTGCACCACCAGCATTGCCATTGGTGCATCCTCCACTACCTGATGCTCCAGAACCTGCACCTCCACCAGCACCACCTGTTCCTCCACAGACGGTAATAATTTGATCGTCATCACCTATGATGCCATCATTTCCATTTCCACCAACAACGCCATTCGAGCCGATAGTTCCAGCCAGTCCATTACCACCCGTTCCTGTGGTAACAGTGCAACGCGTAATATTATATGAAGAACAGCCGTTCAGGTGAATTCCATATACCGTTATCTGCGCACTTGGGGCAGCTGCCACTGTAATTTCAATATCCTGCAGCCGGAAGTTGGAAACGCCAGTCCCTTCCAGGGCGATTAGCGCAAGATTGACCATGTCCGGATTGAGGGCATCCCTAGCTATAGTAGAGGTGTTTCCATTGGTTTTTACCCATGTGATAGGATCAAATGTTCCCTCAACAGTAGCTCCATTGGGTATTGAGAGCGTATTGGAAATTGGATAGGTTCCATCAGCCAACCACACGAGCGTGTCTGAAGCAGATACCAAGCTGAATCCATAGACTAAATCTGCGGGATTGGCTTTTGTGCCAGCAGTTCCAGATGTGGCTCCAGTAGGCGTCACGTAAATAATACCACATTCTTGCGCCTGGACCACAAAGAATCCGAAAACAAAGAAGAGGAAGAGTAAATATGTTCTAATGAGATTCACTTCGCGCAACCTAAAATACAAGATCAAAACTCACCCATTAGGTGCTCGATACTATCAGAAAAACCCGGTGGGTGAAGGGTGTTACAAAAATAGAAAAAATATTATGTTTGAATACTTAACATATTATCAGAACATAAGGTAAGAAATATTATCTAATTAGGGTAACGTGGCCTACATATTCGTGCTGCTTGCCGATATGGTCCCTGAAATAGACTGCATAAATATATACGCCTTCCTGAACTTCTTTTCTGCCCTTGTTGCCATAGCCATCCCAGGAGGTGTTCGCATCGTAGGATTCAAAGATGATATCTCCCCAACGGTTGAAGATATACATTTCAAAATTGCTGTTGGTTCCTATTCCTATCGGTAAGAAGAAGTCGTTGTACGTATCACCGTTAGGTGTGAAAGTATTCGGGAAGTGTATGATGTATTCAGGAGCAACTTTCACAATGTCAGTCAACTCATCACTACAGTCAAATTCATTTGTGACTATTAGAGTTACGGTGTAATGTCCTGAATCCGCATATTCGTGAACAGGACTTTGAATCTGGCTGGATTCTCCGTCACCAAAACTCCAAGCCCAGGATGAAATCGTATCAGGGGATGGGGGATCTGAACCATCCGTAAAATTGACAACAGGATTCATGATCGTTGTTGAATCTGGCAACATCGTAAAGTTTGCGACAGGATTGGGATACACTATGACCATGTTGGTAATGGTATCGCTGCAAGGTGTTGCCTGGTTGTCAATAAAGATCAAGCTTGCCGTAAAGATCCCTGCGGAGGAGTAGGTGTAAAAGTGAGGCGGAAACACAGACGTGGTATCAGCGCCCGCTTCTTCAATCCAATAATAAGCAGCAAGATTAACTCCTGGTCCAGGTTGAACGGTGAAAGTGGTCGCATCTCCCTGGCATACGGTATCAGTAGAGAACGCAGCAGTTGGCAGTGTATTTACATACGCTTCCGAGGTGTTGCTCAGCGAACTTGGACAGCCGAGATCTGTGGCGATTATTGTTACCATATCCCCATTGTTGATGGGATTTGCAACAAAAATCGAACTGCTGTCAGTCTGCATGGTATCTCCGTTCACAAAGAATGTGTAGCTATCCAAAGTATCGGGAGCCGCTGTGAACGTATTGTTTTGACCGTAGCAGATAGTACCATCAACATTGATTGACCCTACTGTAGGAATCGGATTGACGAGAAAGGGAATGCTATTGCTCACTGGCCCGGGGCATCCCAGGTATGAGCCAATGACATATACACTATCGTTGTCTGTAATCGAAGCTGTTGTGTAGATGTTGGACGCGCTGTTTTGCACCGCTGTGAGATTGACAAAGAACTCGTAATTCCCCAGTCCTGCTGGACTTGCGGTGAAGGTAACCGAATCTCCTTCACAAATGGTCCCATCAGCATCAGAACTAAGGATTGAGGTCAGTGGCCCATAGATAACCGTTACTGACGTGTCATTGCTCAAAAGAGACGGACAATTTAGGTTGGTGGCAATTACTGTAATTGTGTTCATGCTATCAGGTATTGGCAAGTATAGTTGCGAGTTGCCAGACTGCATGAGCACACCGTTGTCATAAAAATCGTAGTTGTCATATCCTGCAGGTGCAGCGGTAAACATCACACTGTCACCCCAGCATATACTGTCATTAGCTACGGTCAGCGAAACCGATGGTATGGGGTTTACAGTGAACGATAGGATATTACTCGAAGGCCCGGTGCAAACTGCAGTACTGATGCCGATAACATCCAGAGAGTCTCCATCTACAAGCGACATAATCGTATAGGTACTATCTGGCCCCGACTGGACGGATGTGCCGTTTAGGAAGAACTCGTAGTTTGCTAAACCAGTTGGTGAGGCTGTAAATATTACGGTGTCCCCATCGCAAATTGTCACATCGGAGTCGTTGCTGGTCAAAGTGATCACTGGAAGCGGGTTGACAGTTGGAAAGAGTAGATTACTTAAGGGTCCCTGACATCCCAGCTCAGTCCCTATAACATAAACTGAGTCTCCAGCTGCCAGAGCACCTGAAGAGAAAGTAGTTGATGATCCGGATTGCATGGAGATTCCGCCAACAAAGAACTCATAATTGACCAAAGACCCTGGACTTGCAGAAAAAACGATGGTATCACCATCACAAATAGTATCAGTTGAAGCGGACAGGAATACTGTTGGCCCGGAAAGCACCGTTGCCACAACAGCATTGCTTGCAGGTGAAGGACAGTCTAGATTGGTAGCTATTACGGTTATGTTATGGTTTCCTCCTGTGAGAGCCGTTGTAGATAAGACATTGCTCACCCCTGATTGAACAAGGGTTGTACCGTCGTAGAAGTCGTAATAATCAAGTCCGGCAGGTGTTGCGGTGAACGTAAGCGGATCATATAGGCACACGGTGTCTATAGATCCAACCAGGCTAACTGAAGGAATTGGGTTAACTGTAAACACCAGTTCGTTACTGGGCAGTCCAATGCAGCCATCCGAGCTGGTTGGGATAACCACAATGCTGTCACCATTGGAGAATAAATTCGTCGTCACTACATTTTGTGTTCCTGACCCTGCTGTCACTCCGTTTACCATGATTTGGTAATCGGCCAAACCTGGTGGAGAAGCAGTGACCGTAACAGTGTCTCCATCGCAAAAAGTGGTATCGGAGCTGGAAATGGTTACCGTTGGAAGAGGGTTTACTGTGAAGTATATCTTGTTCACAGGAGGTCCTGGGCATCCGAGATATGAAATAACAGTGATGCTGTCTTGGTCATTCAAGCTATCCGTTGTGTATGTATTGCTTGGGCCACTTTGAACGGAAGTTGTGCCCACGATAAATTCATAATTCTGATAAAATGATGGCAGAGCAGTGAAGGTAACCATATCCCCCTGGCAGATCGTCGTATCAGGGTCCGAAATGGAAATACTCACTGGAGGTATTGGTACAATCACACTGTTAGTGGCTGTGCTTTGATTGGTAAAACAAGTGCCGTCAAACCCAATAACGGTGATGCTATCATTGTTTTGCTGAGTGATTGTTTCATAGACATTACTCGGGCCGCTTTGAACCAGCGTATCATTGAGATAGAACTCGTAGTTTGAGTATCCCACATCTGCTGTGAACGCAAGTGTGTCACCGGCGCAGATCGTGTCTGTTGAAACATTCAAATTTATATCCAGCAAACTGGTATCCACATAAACCAATCCGCTGTCCTTCACTCTGCCGCAGCAGGTGTCCTCTAACCATAGTTCAAACGTGTGTAAACCCAATGCCTGGTAATATATATTACCGGTACTTTGGAAAGACGGTCCATTCAGTGTATCTGGTATGGTTTGGGCACCGAATACCCATTCATAGTTGGTGGAAGTAATTGAAGTCGAGAAAGCCGTTGGGCATCCCAGGACTACTGTGTCTATTGCCGGGGTAATTGATGGAATGCTGGGCCCACCTGAGAATATATCGACATACCCCGTAAAAGCTGTTCCATTGAACACTATAGTCTTTCTGCCTATGGAGCTGTAAACGACCTCATGCGGCCCCATGCCGAATGCGGTTCCCGGGATGGACCCCGCGTCAAACACCCAGGTCCCTGCCACGTCGCCCGTGAAAGTAACAACCCCATTGACGCATCCGTAATTGTCTACGGTGATGATTGGTGGATTCCCTGGAACTGCCGTAGTACCCAGGTTTGTAATGGAAATTCCTCCATTCTCACTTAAGGCCACACTTTGACCTGTGGCTCCTGTACCTCCGTTGCCTCCATTGCCACCAAGACCTCCATCGCCACCTGTTCCGCCATAGCTTGAGGCACAGCAATTCGCAGCACCACCGGCACCACCGGCACCACCAGCACCACCAGCACCACCAGCACCACCAGCACCACCAGCACCCGCCGTACCTGGATTCAGCTGGCAATCCTGCACAACTCCTCCTACACCGTTGTTGAATAAGAATATCGCATAAGCCGAACCACCACCAGTTCCTCCATTCCCTGCAGTACCTCCATCGCCGCTGCCGCCGCCGCCGCCGCCGCCACCACCGCGGTCATCAGCTCCTGACTGTTGGCGACCACCGCCACCACCGCCACCACCACCACCGCAGCCCGGTTGTCCATCAGTTCCAGTGCCCCCATTTCCACCGGCAACAAAGTACCCTCCTGTTACCGAACCAAATGGCCCAGGTGTTCCTGTAGAGCCTGGAATTCCTGCTGTTCCAGTTCCCCCACTGCTTCCAGGAATGACATCACCGCATTGTGGACTACAGAATAAGCAATCTTCGGGGCCAGAACCACTGGCTCCTCCAACTCCTCCACAACCTCCTGTAAGCCCATCTGATCCCGGAGGACCGCCTGCGTGATTTTCTCCCGGTGCACCAGCACCGCCATCATTGCCTCCAGCACCTGCACCGCCAGTTCCACCAGCAACAAATGTTTCGTCGTTACATGCTCCAGGGCCACCGGGACTTCCAGCCCCTCCAGCAACTCCGTCAATTCCTGAACTACCTGCTGTGCCAGGTGCTCCCGAACCTGTAATGACCTTGCACCTTGTAATGTTATAGTTGGAACAATTACTCAGAGATATACCATAAACGCTGCTGCCAAAGGCAGGCGCGCTTGCCACATTTATGGTGAGGTCCTGTAAGCGAAATCCATTGGCCGCCGTTCCCTCAAGCCCTATTAGGGCATTTGCAGGAACCAGGTTTAAATTGTCACGCATGATGATACTTTCCGTAGCATTGCTCTTGATCCATGTAACTGGGTCAAACCCTCCTTCTAGCGTACAATCGTCTGGAATAGCTAAGTTGTTTGAGATGTTATAGGTTCCAACCGCGATCCAAACGCGATTCGATGTGGGCGTGATCAGCGTTAAGCCGTACAACAGAGAGGCCGGATTGGTTCGGGTTCCTGCAACACCACTCGATGCTCCGCTTGTGGTAACATAAATTATATCACATTCCTGAGCATTGGCCGTCAGTGTAATCAGGGAGAAGGCAACAACTCCTATTTTCAATAAGAACAATCGATTGATGTTATATAACTTCTTCATCACTTTAACGAATGAGCGTAACATGCCCGATGTATTGATGCTTTGCACCTTCGTAATCGGAAGAGACTATTAACCAAACATAGACGTCTTGCTGGGCCTCAAACCGCCCGTCATTCGCTTTGCCATCCCATTTGCCATTTATATCTTCGGATTTAAAAATCAGATCTCCCCATCTATCAAAAATCATGAACTCGAAGTTTCGCAAATCCCGGAATCCAATTCCCTTGGGAAAGAAGAAATCATTCAGCCCATCATTATTCGGAGTAAACGTGTTCGGCACGAAGAGGATATAATCTCCCCTTACATTCACCGAGTCGTAGGCAGTATCTAAACAGCCATATATGTTCTCCGTGATCAGCTGCACTACGTAGATTCCAGTGTCGATGTTGCTATAGGCATGTGTATAATCAGAATCTGATCCTGTTTCGTAAGTGAATCCATCGTCCATATCCCAGTAGTAATACGATCCGCCTTCAGATAAATTTTCGAAAGTGATATACGGAAATAAGATCGTCGCTGGGTTTGGCTCAGCGGTAAAATCAGCAATCGGTACTGGCCATGCTTCTATCATGTTGGGCTGTACCAAGGTATCAATACATCCTGCAGATGAAGTGGTAATTAGCGTGATGGTAAACAGCCCAGGTGTCCATAAATCGATCGCCGAGTACACATTAGCCGGGTGTTGCTCTGTTGATGAGGTATTATCGCCCAAATTCCAATCCCAATCTGTTATCGTGTATGCCCCTGGGATTATCGTCATGTCGGTGAACTGCACTGGCAAATTCTCACAGCCCTTGTTCGTATCTGATACAAACCACGTTTCCGGTTGCGGATGAATGATGATCTGCTCCCAGGCTGTATCCGAACACCCGCTGTCAGTTGCCACAATTTGCGTGACAATCAAAGTATCGTAAGTCGCATATTTGTGCGTGGGATTCGGTAGCGTTGAAGGGATGGTATTATCGCCAAAATCGTAATTCCAACTTACGATTGTCCCAGGTGAAGGAACCGTTGATTGATCCATAAAAACCGCTGTTTCATAGACGCAGATATCGTCAACGGTAAAGCCTGCTGCTGGTTCTGGATGTATTGTAATCTGCCTGGTGATGCTATCCACACATCCGCTGTCGGTTGTAACAGTGAGCTGTACTTGATATTGCCCGTGGGAAGCATAGTTGTTATTTGGATTTTGGATGGTAGTGCTGCTGCCTTCCCCAAAATCCCAGTTCCATCCGACAATGCTGCCCGCGCTCAGGGTTGAAATATCCACGAAGAAAGCGGTATCGTATTCACAGACATTTTGCTTGGTAAAGTTGGCTACGGGAATTGGATGTATGATGAGCTGTTGGGAGGCTGTATCTACGCAGCCATCTGTAGAGGTGACTATGAGGGTGATTGTATAAGTGCCGTCAGCGGTGTAAAGATGCACCGGATATTGCTGGGTAGAACCATTGCCATCTCCAAAGTCCCACACCCACGAGGCTAGAACACCTGGTGAATTAATGCTGGTATTGTCCAGGTAGTAAGCAGAATCGTACAGGCATACGTTGGCCACGTTAAAATCAACTTGCGGCTTAGGATACACAATAACCACTTGTGAAATAGTATCTGTGCAACCACTGTCAGTGGTGACAAGCAAGGATGCAAGGTAGGAGCCATCAGTTGCATACAGATGGCTGGGAAACTGCACAGTATCAATTCCTCCATCGCCAAAACTCCAATCCCATTGGGTATTGAGGCCGAGTGATTGATCCGTGAAATTATTTGGAAACCCCAGGCACGGGGTATCGACCGAGAAGATTGCCGTGGGATTGGGGTGGACCTGCATCAGCACAGAGCTGCTGTCAATACAGCCGTTAACATCCGTTATGGTTATGGAATAAGTGGTAGTGACCAGCGGAGTTGCTACCGGGTTCGCGCAGTTGGAGCAGTTCAAGTAGGTGGTTGGGCTCCACTGGTAGGTCCATGGCCCTGCTCCTCCACTCACCGTTGGACTTCCCCCTATCGTTGTGAAATCCCCCCCGCATACCTCCTCGTAACTACCAGCGTCAGCGATAGGATTTTGATACACTTGAACGGCGTGAGTGATGATGTCATCGCACCCATTGGAATCCGTAATCTGTAAGCTCACATTGTACACTCCATCCGTTGGGAAAGTGTGACAGGGGTTTTGTTGAGTCGATGTAAATCCGTCATCAAAATCCCACAACCAAAATTGATAGTCCCCTGTAGATTGATCAGTGAACTGATTACAAAATCCTGCGCAGACAGTATCATTTGTGAATGCCGAAGTGATATTTTCAGGCGGAATTACCACCGTTAATGATACGGAGCAGTCTCCTCCAGGACAGTCGACATAAACACTTACGGTATATGTTCCGGGACCGCTATAACATTCCGTCTTGGAGATGTCACAACCATTGTCGATCGGTGTGTTGCCATTTCCAAAATCCCAGTATACGGTACAGTAACAATGCCCATTGTGATTCGCTCGAAAGGTGATACAATAACAGTCTCTTATCTGGACATCCAAGGAAACACCGTTACATTCGTTGGCTTGGGCCTTTTCAGGCGTAAGTACTAAAGTCAATAGGACAAAAGCACCTAGCCATAGTGACCCGTGGTTTTTCAGAAGCCCGGTAACTTTGCTATAATGAACGGTTTGCCCCATATTTCTATTTGCACAGTACTTTGGAAGCTATCTTCGCCTTTTCTACTTTCGTTGAACCCTTTCCCATGAATTTCTTCGAGCTCGACTCATCAATGGATTCAGTAATTACTCTGCTTGTCATATCCGATATTTTCGGCGTAAATACGGCTGAATAAATCTTGTCCGCTGTCGCATTACAGTTTGTGGCTGTGGACAGGTCATGCTTCAGAATCATCATGTCCATACCCCCCATTCCAAGACTCATGGTGTTCGCCCCGACGATGATGCCACTTCCGTTCGGTCTGACCGAGACCGCATTGTCCATGCCAGCACCCCCGTAAGCATTGGTTGACACAACATTGCCATTTTTGTCCAATACCAAGATTAGCACCTGCACATTTTCGTTGCTCGTACCAGATGTCTTTCCAACCACCACAAGATTGCCATTGTCGAGTTCGCAGATAGATCCAATCTGGTCATAACCGGCATTCCCATATGTTCTGGACCAGAGTTTTCTACCATTTTTATCTGTCTTAACGAGACAGATGTCGAGCTTTCCTGCTCCAAAGCTCTCCGTTTCACCTCCAAGAACGAAACCACCATCTTGTGTCTGTACCACTTCAGTACCTGCATCCATCTTCGATCCACCAAATTGCTTGGCCCATACAATTGCTCCAAGTTTGTCAACCTTCACTAACCCCATGTCGAGATCCTTGCGAACGGTATTGTGCTGGAATTCCCCAGCCACTATGAATCCCCCGTCATCACATGAAAAAACATCGTTTGCTCTTGTCATCCGTATCTGCTCACCGGTATTGTACTTCTTGCTCCAAACGGGATCCCCCTGTCCATTTATTTTCAAGAGGTAGAGGTAGCGTATCTCAGAGCTCATGTTCAGAAAGATATTGGTGGCAACAATAGTTCGCTCGGCTCTTCCACCAATGATGTACCCACCGTCTTTGGTATTCTTCGCAGCTAGCGCTTCAGCCATGTTGCCTCCACTATCGAAGATACGCTGCCACTGCAACACGCCGTTCTTGTCCACTTGAAAAATATAAGCGAGTTCTGATGGTCCCACCGCGGGGTATCGTTCTCCCGCTACTACATATCCGCCATTAGGTGCATTGAGTACTGAATTGGGCATTTCAAAAACCCCGTTCATATACATTTTAGACCAGGTAATATGACCTTGAGCATTGGTTTTTGTCAGGATAATACTCTGGTCTCCATCAGAGTTTTTTGATTCGCCAGCTATTATATAGCCTCCATCAGGTGTATTAGTGACATCGTTGCATTTGTCCAGGTTGGCCCCTCCATAAGCCATTTGAAAGGTGGTCTGGGCAAATGAAAACGACAATAGGATAAACAGGGAAAGAAATGTAAAAAGCGGCTTCATCACAGGATACAAAAAGGGTACTATAACAAAGATAGAATTTTATCTAAATAATAAGTGGATATAATTAGGGGCTGCTACCATCAGGCAGAGGCCAAATTATCTGCGAAAAAGCGTCCTGATGGTACGGATGTGGCAGCGTTTATCTAATGCCACATAAATGCAGGAGAGCAGAAATCCTAACCTGAATATGCCATCGGGAATTGCGAAGTTGAACGACAAGCTAATCACGACTATTAACCAGAAGATGCCAATGATGGATGCGGTCCTGGAGAAAATGCCAAGGAAGATGAGCAGCCCCAGGAGGGTATCGGAGACACCTGTGTAGAAAACAAAATCCCTGACATAAGCTTCAGGTACAATCTGGCTAGCAAGTTCTATATGCCCCTCGGTGATTCCCAGGAAGCCAAGAGAAGAGATTCCATGAGCTAAAAATGCGAATGATAGTCCAATACGCAGATAACGAAATCGAGACACATAATGCACTCGATCGAAATAGAGGTAAAGCAGGAAAAATACCCATGGGAGGCGCCTCATAATCTCAGCAATTCCGAAGACTGAATTCTCGATTTTATAATAGAAAGACCAAGCTGCTATTGCAATACTTAACACGTATGCTATTGCAAGCCTAATTACCAGCTTTGGCAACACTTTGGTCAATACCAACAGAGCCATGGTAAAATCGATTGCAGCAAAAAAGTAAAGGGCCTTTTCCGCATCAACACTCTCCGGAAATACCGCACTCACCAGATTCATGTGGAGGGAAACCGAAGGACTTAAACCAAGATTCACCAGACCATGTCCGACGAATGTAAGGAAGAGGATCCATCGAAAAATTAGATTTGTGTTATGGGCGATTTCGGCACGCATATGGAATTATAACTTGCTCAAAGAAAGTTAGAAAATCGGGATTTTCAAATGCTGGATTTATGTAATGCTGATCCCGACATCACGTGGGGAGCAGCATCTATTGCATTTTCTTAGAGCAAGCTAAGATTCTTCACTATGTTTAGAATTTCACGGCTTCTGGCATTTGAACTCTTTTCTACATTTGCTGCTCTGATTTCGAAATTAAACACCTTGAAATGACCGATCGTTACCGACGCGAATTGACAAAGGGAAAGTTTGATGCGATAGTAATCAGGTCAGGACTCGCTGATGTGAGTTGACACAGTGCTTCGGTGAAGGAGATAATTGTTCGGAGCTTATTGGTTTTAGAGCGTTTAGCGGAGGTGGAAAGTGTCCATGATCTCATCCGCTACCTTAATGTGCAATCCAAAATTCTCTTTTGTGGCCGTGTAGGTTAAAATATACACATTGCCCTTTGCTACCCAGAAGCGCATTTTCCATTTGAGCAGCTGCTCGTTGTAATCCCCCGTGTACATGATCTGATGAAATGGTACCGTACTGGCCTCAATTCTCTCCGACAGAATCATTTTAGAATTGGATACCATGGTGTGAATTTGACGTTCACACAGTCTGGTGTAAGTGTCCAGATCCATATTTTTACCCGACAAATCATGGATCATGAGATTTATGTTTTCCTCATATCCTGCGAAAGATTTAGGACCTGGTGCGTAGAGGGTAAAAACAATCCCGTCTGCTGATCCTTCATTTATTGCCCAATGGGAAGGATAGCTTATGGAATACCCTTTCTCCTTTATGTTCTTCCAATTCACCTTGAGAGAAGTAGAATCTTGTGATTCTTCAGTTTCCGCAAAGGAATTGCTGGACAAAAGGAGAACAAAGCCAAGCAGTAGTAAGCTCCAAGATTTCATCGCCGTTACATATGTATCCATCAATCTGGTATTAACCCATCGCGCATACATTGTACGATGCCTGACGTTAATGGTTGCTTTATTTGTAAAAAGGCAATAAGACAACTATAAAATACATAAAAAGACAATAAAACATATAAAAAAGACAATAAGAGTGTAATTAAGACCATTATAGGTCAGTTTTGCCAAAATAGAAAAAGCGAGTAATACTTATCTTGCGACAACATGCGCTCAGATGGACATCTAAAAGTAACGGAAGACGGCTCTCATACCCTATTCAGTGAACGTTTTGGCGAGCACTACCATTCTACTCATGGCGCAATACAGGAGTCCAGGCATGTGTTTATCAGTTCTGGCCTAGCGGAAGTTGATTTATCAAGTCCCAGCATCCTTGAAATTGGGTTCGGAACTGGGTTGAATGCATTGCTGAGCTTAATCTACGGACAAGAGAACGACTTGCCCATCAGATACACTACCATTGAAATGTATCCAATGAGTACTGCCCTGGTGGAACTAATCAACTATACTGAAACATTGGGTTATGCTGACGAGTACCGTCTATTACACAATTCAGAGTGGGAGGAGTGGATCAATATAACAAGCTATTTTCATCTTAAGAAATTAGAAGGGGATCTGGTCACCACTCGTTTAACCGACGCTTATGACCTGATCTATTTTGATGCCTTTTCTCCAGAGGCTCAACCCGAGTTGTGGAAAGAGAGCATATTTGGGAAAATTGCCAATGTTTGCAACCCTGGAGCTGTTCTTACCACCTACTCAGCCAAAGGAGCAGTCAGGCGTTCGCTACAAGCCTCAGGCTTTGAAGTAGAGCGTATTCCAGGGCCTCCCGGTAAGCGGGAAATGATTCGAGCAAGGAAGCTGTAATCGGCTTTTTATCCCTCTTTTTGAGATTCTGAACGTGCCCATTTGTGGCAGTTTACCAGATATAAAAAAAGTTTGGCACGGTTATTCCAAAGCGCTATGGTCAATAAACGTGATTAACCAATTTAAACCAAACATTATGGAGGCAAAAAACACAAACGAAGCTACCAAGGCACTAGGTGCTGAAGCTACAGTAAAGTCTAATGAGCAACCTAACATATACCCATTAGCAGTGTTGATTTTTTCAATGATAGGAGTTAGTACAGTACTCCAGTTAGTGTTCCTGGCGTAGCATGAATGCCGGCTGGACCGACTCCGCGCTCTTGCAAGGCAAGATCGTTGGAGGTTAAAAACCTGGATCGGGAATTCCCGGCTCAGGTTTTTTTCTGCCCTATTGTTTGGGTAAACCATTTCGCTTTTGAGCAAAGGTTACCGTTCACGACAACGGAGTTTTAGAGGAGCTCTAAATTTCTCAGTTTATCATACATTTCCAGGCAAACCCATGCGTCGGTCGCCGCATAGCGAATTTGCTTTTCTGACAAAACAGATGCTTCCCAATTGGTGACCTGGGCGTTTTTAGAGATCCGAAAACCCAGGATCGTAGCCGTTAGATTTCTCAATCCATTGCTCTCTATTCCAAGTTTATTTACCATTTCGTTTAGTTCACAAAATCCTCTGGGAGCAAAGTCCCTCAGCTTTCTGAGCTCTTTGATATCATCCGTAAGCGCCACGCCTAGCTTCTTTATGTTTTCATTCTCAAAGAACGCACACATTTGATCTGGAAGTCCAACATGATTGGTCCTGATCAGAAAGACGTTACCGGGAATGGCAATTTGGATCAGTGATACATGGTTGTATTGGCCTTTGACAAACACGGGCTTAGTCTCTGTATCAAATCCAACACAATCATGAGCGTTAATATGCTTACAAACCCCGTCCAACTCCTCCTCTCTGGTGATGATTTGTACACTCCCCTCGTATTGATCGAGTGGAAGCGCCATGATTTCCTCTTTAGATATTGTAGGTTGGAACTGCAAAAGTTTCTAATGAATTGCTAAGATAGCCATACACGCCCGAGGTTATTTGTCAGAACTGTTTGATGCACGTATATACTTAGATATCTATTTCTAATAACGGAACTCACAGTATTGTTACTGATTTGCATCTCGGCACCAAATATAGGTATTGATTGTGTTGCAGCCATAATCGACTTCGATACGTAGCTAGTTCAAAGTAACACCCTCATGCCTCTTTTTGTCAATAACCATTCTCAATATGGATTTATAACATTAACGCCAGCGCAAGCCTTTTTTAATGGGTTAGTCTGGAAATTACCTTACCGGAGGTGAGTCTATAGGTGCTGAAAAGATCCGCCGTCATGCAAGAATGCACCGGAAGTATTTTTATGATATCGCCTATATTAATGGAATCGATATAGGCGGAAGGAGCCTGGATGGTGCCTAGCTCCTGTGAGATTCTGCTTAGCACTACATCATCCAGCATTTCCCCCCAACTCTCACCATTGTCCCTGGCTGCCAATCCGAAAATACTACCGTGTTTAGGATGATCCAGAAGGTCCTTTGAAAAGTGTACTCCACCACCGTATATAATGATCTCATTGCGCTCAGCATGTATGGCCACCACAGGACAGGCCATAGCCACTGAAATTTGTTGGGTTGTACATGATCCAATTTGAACCTGAGTCAGGTCGTAGAAGATAAAATTACCCGGCCGGATTTCATCTGCCATGCTAAAGTCCTCCATTACGCTACATGTTGGGGTGTCCCCGACTGATACCGATAGATTAGGCCATTGCGCTGAGTATTTCTTCCTTGTATCCACAATTAGCCGGGTGCTTTCTTCGTGAATTCTGGCAATCTCACCGGCATTGGCTGAGGCATAGCTATGTCCGGCATGACCCAGGAAGCCGTTTATAGTCATGCGTTCGCTCGATTCAATAGCTTCCAGCATTTCGCTGATCAACTCTTCGCTTTCCGGAGCAATTCCTGTTCTGTGATAGCCAATATCAAGTTTAATATAAATGTTGATGTGCCCTGTGAGCCTTTTGGCCAGCTCATGCACGGTTGCTGGTGATTCAACGACCAGAGTTAGCGTTATCGAATGTGCCAGCCGATTGATAAGGTCTATTTCCAGAACATTAGCGGGAAATGCTACAGTAATATCGTTCCATCCGTCCCTCGTAAAATAATCGGCCATGGTAAGTGACGAGGTGGTGATGCAAGCGATCCCTTCGTCCCTGAACCAATTACCAATCTCATGTGACTGATGGGTTTTAAAATGTGGCCGGAAGATTACATTGCTGCGCCTGGCTTTATCGGCCATTGCACGAATGTTTGTCCTGCATCTATCCTCATCGACTATTAAGGTGGGTGTTTGGATCATTGTAATTCAAAGTTTTACCATCTCGCCGGTCTCCGCTATCTTGAAACCATTGTTTATAACTTCTGCATATTTCATACTGCTTTTGTCAAGAGCGGGATTGGTATGATTGAAATGGATAAAGTGGATTTTGCTTTTTTCTGAGGCGGGTAGATCCTTAAACAACTCCATGCTCTCTACAATAAATGGGTGTGGAACCTCGGACATTGCACGGTAATTAAGTTCTTCTCCATCGTAAAAGGTAGCATCCAGATATACCAGGTCAACCTTTTGAATTTCTTCCATGATCGACGTCTCCCATTTCGCCCATTTGTCAATATCGGGGATGAACAACACTTTCTTTGTGGGGCCTTCAATCCGGTATCCAACGGTCTCAGAGAATTCATCGCGATGAGGCACGAGGAAAGGAGTGACTTTCAGGCCTGGTGTGAGCTGGATTGTCACCTTGTCCTCCATGGGTTGGAGCGTGATGTTATTATTAGACACAAGCTGGCTCCAAGGGCCGTTTTCCGTGAGGAACTTCCTCATTCTGGGCATTGCGTACACCGGCACTGAGCTGGCGCCCATGGCCTCCTTTCCCAGATACATAAGTCCTGTATAATGCCCAATATGGGCATGGGTGAGGAAGATGCCATCAGGTGTTGCTCCATCTTCAACTCCAAGGTGATCATTTAGCATATTTACTTGTGAGGTGAAATCAGGAGTGGCTTCAAACATCCATTTCTTGCCAGCTGCATAATCTATAACCCCTATTGAAACTACCTTGCGATTAACATCTGGGGATCTATATAGGCCTGCACAGCATTTCCTATTACACCCAGCTTGCGGAGAGCCAGCATCCTGAATGGTTCCAAGTACAACGAGCGCAGTTCCTTCCTGATCAGCATAAGTGCTGTCAACAGATTTTGTTTCATTGCAGGAGGGCAGCACCAGTAGTATAGAACCGACACTAAGCGAAGCGTAGAATATTATTTTTTGCATGTTTTTCAGATGTAATCGAAAGAAATTCCAGGACGTATCATTGAGTTTTTTCATCTTCACAAGATATGGATTCTAAGCCAAAGAGATTTTGTAATTTCGCGGTTGCCTGCCACTAAAGTTAAGACCTCGATGAGAGTTGAAAAAACCGTCGCATTTTACACGCTTGGATGTAAGTTGAACTTTACTGAGACTTCTACCATTGCCAGAGAATTTATTGATGGGGGATATCAGAAGGTCGATTTTGAAGCTTCTCCGGATGTCTATGTGATCAATACATGTTCTGTGACTGATGCAGCGAACAAGAAATGCCGCAACATTGTCAACAGGGCACGAAGAAATGCCCCTGAAGCCCTTATAGCTGTGACAGGTTGTTATGCCCAACTCAAACCAGATGAAATTGCTGATATTCCAGGAGTTGATATAGTTTTGGGTGCTTCTGAAAAGTACAATATGTTGGAACATGTAAGGATGAAAGAGCAAGGGGTTGAGCGGAAGGTGTACTCGTGCGAGATCGATCATGTCAATGAGTTTAAGCCGGCTTTTTCTCATGGTGACAGGACCAGGTCATTTTTGAAAGTTCAGGATGGGTGTGATTATTCCTGCACCTTTTGCACGATACCGCTGGCTAGAGGCAATAGCAGAAGCCAGAGCATTGCTAAAACAATTGAATCAGCCAAGGAGTTAGCGGTCAGGGGAGTAAAGGAAGTGGTGCTCAGCGGTGTCAATATTGGGGATTTTGGCCATAACAAGGATGCTGAAGATGGTGCCAAAAAGGAGAACTTTCTTGGGTTGATCAGCGAGTTGGATAATCTGGAGGGCATAGATAGATTTAGGATATCTTCTATTGAGCCGAACTTGCTTACCAATGAGATCATTGATTTTGTGGCCAATTCAAAACGGTTCATGCCCCACTTTCATATCCCTTTACAGTCTGGGTCAAATACCATACTGAAAAGCATGAGGAGACGTTATTTGAGGGAATTGTATGCAGATAGAGTGGATAAGATCAAATACCTGATGCCTCATTGTGCGATAGGGGTGGATGTAATTGTTGGATTTCCGGGTGAGTCGGAAGAAGAATTTATGGAAACCTATAATTTCATTAACGGCCTGGATATTTCATACTTACACGTATTCACCTACTCTGAGCGAGAGAACACGCCGGCAGCTGTGATGCAAGATGCGGTTCCACTCTATGTTCGCAAGGAGCGTAGCAAGATGCTGCACACACTATCAGATAAAAAGCGGAGGTCATTTTACCATAATTTTGAGAATACCGAAGGAAGCGTACTCTTCGAATCAAAGAATGGGGATGGCAGCATCAACGGATTTACAGAAAACTACGTGAAGGTGGTCACGGAATACACGGAAGGATTAGAGAACAGCATTATATCGGTTGAGCTTTGCAGAACCAACGTGGACGGAGTCATGACTGCCATGCCCGATAATCTCTCTTCCGCAACTAACACCCAACACCCCGCAACCAGCTACTAGACAATGTATCCTACTATCACAGATATGATCTATGACCTCTTTGGCATCAATATCCCCTTGCCGATCCAGAGCTTTGGGTTTTTTGTAGCGTTGGCTTTTCTGTTCGGTGCCTATGCGCTCCAGCTGGAGATGAAGCGGAAGGAGCGCGAGGGATTCCTGCCTGCCAAGAGGACTAAAAGAATGGTCGGAGAAGCGGTTTCCAAAATGGGATTGATCTCGGCTGGAGCGCTTGGATTTGTCTTGGGATTTAAGCTATTGGAGGCCATCTTTCACTATCCGGACCTTGTTGATGATCCAGCGGCCTTTATTATTTCTCTCCGTGGCAGTTGGATTGGTGGAGTTATTGGAGCTGTTATCTCCGTTTATCTCAGGGTTAGGGAGAGTAACAAGCAACGATTGGATACACCAAAGGAGGTGGAACAGCTGATACACCCACATGAGCTGATTGGAAACATTGTGATGATCGCAGCAGTTGCGGGTATGTTAGGCGCCAAGATCTTCCACAATTTGGAGAACCTGGATGAGCTGCTGGCAGACCCAATTGGAGCCCTGACATCTTTTAGCGGACTTACCTTTTACGGGGGCTTGATCTGCGGATCGGCGGCCGTATTATATTATACCCACAAAAATAACTTAGGCATCATTCACATGCTTGATAGTGCGGGGCCGGGACTGATGCTGTCTTATGGGCTAGGCCGGATAGGCTGTCAGGTAGCAGGAGATGGCGATTGGGGCATCCCCAACGACGCAGCCAAACCTGATTGGTTATCCTTCCTGCCTGATTGGGCATGGGCTTATGACTACCCCAATAATGTACTCGGCATTAACTTGAAAACTGACTTCATTCATAACGGCTATGACAGTATTACAGGCAATGCCTGGCCCACTCCTCTATATGAAGCGACGGTTTGCATTGCAATGTTTTGTTTGCTCTGGGCCTTACGAAAGAAGCTCAATGTTCCCGGGATGATGTTCTCTGTTTATCTGATATTGAATGGTGTTGAGCGTTTCTTTATCGAGAAGATCAGAGTCAATGAGGTGTATCACATCTTCGGTTCAGATATCACCCAGGCGGAGATTATCTCATCGCTGCTCTTCATTGCGGGACTAGTTGGTATTATCGTATTCCGGAAGCTCGGTCTCAAACCTCAATACGAACCTGCGCAGGACGAGGGCTGATTACTTCACCGTTGGGGTCATCCCCAGATGGTAAAATAGAAAGGACAGCAGGTCAGTGTTTTCTTCAATGCGCTTGGAAACTGGTTTGCCGGCGCCATGACCTGCATCTACTTCAATTCTACCCAGTACCGGAAGATCTCCACCATGCATTTCCTGTAGAGTAGCGATAAACTTGAATGAATGAGCTGGAACAACACGATCGTCGTGGTCAGCGGTGGTCACCATCGTTGCAGGATATGCTGTTCCTTTTTTGAGATTGTGGATTGGAGAGTAGCCCAATAAGTACTTGAACTCCTCTTCATTGTCGCTGGAGCCATAGTCGCCTGTCCAGGCCCATCCAATTGTGAAATTGTGAAATCGCAGCATATCCATAACGCCCACTGCCGGGAACGCTACTTTGTAAAGCTCTGGCCTTTGGGTCATGCATGCTCCTACCAAAAGTCCCCCATTTGATCGTCCGGATATACCCAGCTTTTCAGAATTCGTATATCCTTGCTCTATCAGGTACTCAGCCCCAGCAATGAAATCGTCGAATACATTTTGTTTTTGCAGTTTGGTGCCGGCTTTGTGCCATGTTTCGCCATATTCGCCACCTCCCCTGATGTTGGCAACCGCATACACCCCACCATTTTCAAGAAAGACCGTGTTGAACAAACTGAATCGCGGAGTAATGCTGATATCAAATCCTCCATATCCATATAGCAGCGTGGGATTGTTCCCGTCCATTTTCAGTCCTTTCCTGTGGACGATAAACATGGGAATAATAGTCCCATCCTTGGACTTGTAAAACATTTGTTCAGTTTCAAAATCGGACAGGTCGAAGGTGGTCTCCGGCTCCGTGTAAATACTCGACTTGCCAGTAATAGTATTGTATTTATAGACTGATCCCGGATCGGTGAAGGTGCTGAACTTATAAAATGCGAGGGTATCTGTTTTCTTTCCAGATAATCCTGACATGGTTCCAAGGCCAGGTAATTTGATCTCACCCACGCGGGTGCCACTAAGTTCGTAGATATACGCTTTGCTCGTCGCGTCCTTTATATATTGGGCGACAACCTTACCGCCAGCTAGAGTCACTCCGCGCAATACTTCCGTGGCTTCAGGGATGACATCTATCCAGTCTTTTTCTTCTGGCCTTACAGGATCAATTAAAACCAGGCGATGACGAGGCGCCTTATTGTTGGTCTGCACCAGGAACTGTCCATTAAAGTGGTCGATCACGGAATATTCATAGTCAAAATTCTCATCAATGGCGTGAAATTCCCGATTTGCGGTTGTAAGGTCCTTATAGTAAAATGACTGCCCACTGGTGCCTTCTGACCCATGGATGATCAGGTATTTTTCATCATCTGTTACTCTTGCGTAAAAATTCCGCAAGGCATTTTGCGTATCCTGATAGATGAGCTGATCCTGCTCTTGAGAGGTCCCTACCTTGTGATAGTAGACCTTATGAAATTCATTTTTATTGGTTAATTCTGCCCCTTCCTTTGGCGCATCATATCGGCTATAATAGAAGCCATGTCCTTTCCAGCTAGCACCTGAGAATTTGACCCATTCGATATGGTCATCCAGTTTTTTCTTCGTGGCCAGTTCCATCACGAAAAACTCCTTCCAGTCTGATCCCGCCCTGGATACACTATAGGCCGCGTATTTCCCATCATGAGAAACGAAAAAATTGGAGAGCGCTGTCGTGCCGTCATCTGACAATTTGTTGGGATCAATCAAGACTTCCGGCTCACTTTTCAGCCCTTTTTGATAATACAGGACCGATTGATTCTGAATTCCTGAATTTTTGAAAAAGAAATAATACTCCCCTTCCCGGAAAGGAGCCCCTATTTTAGGATAGTTCCAGATCTTCGTTAACCGTTCCTTGAGGTAATTTCTAAACGGGATTTCCTTCAAATGGGCCTCGGTAACTGCATTTTGCTCCAATACCCACGCTGCGGTTTCTTCAGATCTGTCATCTTCTAACCAACGGTAGGGATCTGCAACCTTTACTCCGTGGTATTCATCAATGTGATTTCCTTTCCTGGTATTGGGATAGTCGATCTTCTTCTGTGCTGACAGCTGCACGCTGAAGAACAAGATCATTGCAATCGTTAATGAGTGTTGAAGGCTACGCATGTCTTTGGTTTTTTTGAATAGTGATGCCGAAATTAAAGAAATATGAGCGAAAGACCTTCAATCATCGTTCCGCCTACAAGAAAGAAGGTTTTGTGTGAGTAATGTTTTGGCTCTGTGTTGGAGTCTGTAGAAGTGCTACATATATGCCGGGCAGATTTTGCTATTGCTGCCTCTGCTGCACTTCGGCCTGAAACCCAGGATGATCTCGTGCGCGCCGCTGCTGTAGCCGCCTATTTTCGATAGGGTGTAGTCATAGGCATAGCCCAATTTTATCATAGGGCCAATATTAAATCCGACCAATCCAGCTACTCCTTCAACTTTTCTATATGCAACTCCTATCCAGAACTTGTTGCCCCAATCCACTCTTAGTGTAGCATCAATTTGAAGAGGGGTGATGAATCCAATACTTGCATGCGCTGAGGGAATAATGGATATTGTTCGGTTCACCAGAACCCTGTAGCCAACCGTGAAGTATAGATGATCCAACATACGGATTCCCGTTCCTGAGATGGTCAGTGGGAACAATTGCCTTGCGGCAGCACCCATGAAAAAGTCACTGGAGTACATCCAAATTCCGAAATTGGCATCCGGCAGAAGGCTGCTGGAATTGGAAACTGCCGGGTCAGTAGGGTTGTAAGGTGTAAGCGTGCCAGCATCTAATGCGAACTGTTGCACCCCTGCTGACAGGCCTAAAGCTGTTGTGTACTTGCGGTTTATAGGGATATGAAATGCGTATGATACCTGCCCTCCAATGGTACTCATCGGGCCAGTTGCGTCCTTGATAAAATAAACTCCTAGCCCTTCAAATGTCCTTTTGTTTGATCTTTTGCTGTTTAAGCGTCCATGTACATTTGCAAACATGGTGACTGGGCCACCTCCGGGAAAACCTACCCATTGGGTGCGGTATCCCGCATTGGCTTCCCAGCATTTTGTGGCTCCTGTAACCGCTGGATTGATCATGTAATTGTTAAAGATGTGCATGGTATAATGCGGGGTCTGCTGGGCCAATCCCAACAGGGGCATAAGTAGTATAACAATGATGAGATATGTATTTCGCATATTCTTTATCTTACTATTGTCACTTGTCCTGCGTAATTCTTCTTAGTCTCTGGCACCTCCAGGACGTAGTAGTATACCGCTGCTGGCAGATTCGCTCCTGCCGACTTGCCTTTCCAGGGCTTATTATAACCGGTAGAGGTAAATACAATGTCGCCCCAGCGATTGTAAACCTTGAGTTTAGCCGCAGTATAATTTATAAGATTCTCAATGATCCAGGTATCATTGAAGCCATCGTCATTGGGAGAGAAAGTGTTTGGTATTACCAGTTCACAAAGCACAATTGGAATGGTAGTGCTGGCATCTAGCCGACACCCGCTTGCATCCAGAACAATTACGTTATATGTCTGTCCAATAGTCAATCCAATCGCGGTTTGTGTGGACTGCAATGCCGGATCATCCCAGGAGTAGGTGTATGGGCTTGTCCCGGAGGTTGGGCTTACAGTGGCGGTAGCCGTAAGATTTCCAGCAGCATCGCAATCAGAGAATGGTACGATATCACCCTCCAGCTCCGGTGCTTGCGCAAGGGTGAAGTTGATCGTGGTGTCACAATCGCGCGCATCTGTGATTGTCACTGAACCTGTACCAGGACACAAAGCGTTAATAACGGTACTGCTCGTTTGTCCAGAACTCCACGAGTACGTATAGGGAGAAGTGCCACCTGCAATATTTGTAATTATGGCTGACCCATCACAAGTACCACCGCAAGTTGGGTCGGTGGTCGAGAAAGTAAGGGTGATTGGTTCAGGTTCCTGGATAGCTACCGCGTCTGTCGCAGTGCAACCTAGAGAATCCGTAACGGTTAACGTATAAGTTATTCCCGCCACTGTGCCACATAGAGCGGTGGCATTCGCAGTTGTTTGCATAGCTGGGTCGTCCCATGAGAATGAATAGGGAGGTATGCTGCCAGATGCTGTCGAATTAGTGAGGCCATCACAAACAGAAGGACAGCTAGCGTTAGTTGATAATGTGATCGTAGGTACCAGAGGTGTTGCTTCTGTCACGACGCCTGTGGCAGTGCCTTGGCACCCGAGGGGGTCAGTTAATAACACGCTGTAATTTCCAGGGCATAAACCGGAAATGGTTTGAAGAGAGTCGATGGTACCAAGCACGCTATCAGTTACCAACGGGCCATAGAAGGTGTAATCATAAGGACTTCCCGGTCCACCTCCGCCTCCATAGGCTACAAGCAGCACCGAGCCATTGCACTGCCCATTACATGCTGGGACGCTAATGATATTACCTGTTACAGCAGTGGGTTCGGTGACAATAAATGAAACCACCGTATCACAGGCATTTCCAACATCTGTGATTGTTAGAGTAACTGTTCCGGCGCACAAATTTTGGGCAAACAACGTCGTCTGGCCACTGGACCATAAATAAGAGTAGTTGCCAGACCCTCCAGTAGGTGCTCCATTCAATGTAATCTGTGCTGTACATGAATCCTTGCAAGCAACCACGAGAGTAGAAGATATAGTGAAGTTTAAGCCAACACAAGATGCAGCATTCAAAGACGTGCAGTACCCCCAGCATAGAATTACCATGCAGAGGCAGTATTTGGCTAGATATTTGCGCAAAGCGATTCGGTTATTATCTGTACAATGTACCAAAACTATCAAAGAAACTCAAGTCACAAAGGTGCATGTTATTAAGGTTTTCAACATTTGCTTCGGTATTTATAATAATTTCTATTTTTGTCCACATGAACAGGATAGCCCTCATTCTCTTACTAATCTCTGGAAGCCTCGTTGGAGTCTATGCTCAAGACGGTGTGGCAGATTCAACGGTTGCCGGGTCTGCTTCGGATACTGTTAAGGCTGAATTTGACGAGATTGATATGGAGGCCGAGAAGTTCTACAATAGCGGCATCGCTAAATACCAAAGTGGGGCTCTTTCCGGGGCCCTGGAGGATTTTACCAAGGCTATTGAAGTAAAGCCTGCTTTCGAGAAAGCCTACCGCAATCGCGGTGCTGTCAGGTCTGATTTGAAGAACTACAAAGGCGCTATTGCCGATTTTGACGTAGCGATTAAGCTGCGGCCAGATTCAACAACGGCTTATTTCAGCAGGGGGCAAGCCAATTATGCATTGAATAACTTAGAGGATGCAGTAATTGACTATAACGGTGCGATCAGGGTAAGCCCCAAGGATGCAAAAGCATATTATTATCGTGGAAGCATCAAATTTCAACTGCAAGACTACCTGGGCGCAAAAGCAGACTTCACGAATTGTATTCAATACGATCCCCAAAATGCCAAGGCTTATAATGATAGAGGAAGTGCCAGGAGAATGCTCGAAGATGACAAGGGAGCGGCAGCAGACTATGCCATGGCTATTCAAAAGGATCCGAAATTGGCCCTTGCCTATAATAACTTAGGCAGCATCAAGAGAAACATGGGGGACAATAAAGGCGCAGTACTGGAATACTCCCTGGCTTTAAAGATCAAGCCCGATTATGTATTGGCATTCAACAACAGAGGTTCGGCGAAGTATGAATTGGAAGATTATAATGGAGCCATTGTAGATTTCACAGAGGCTATAAAGTTGGATAGCAAGTATGCCTATGCCTACAACAACAGGGCAGCGGCTAAATGTAAGCTTGCAGATTATAAGGGTGTTGTCTCTGATGCGAGTATGGCTATTAAGCTGGATCCAAAGTATGGATATGCGTATTTAAATAGGGGCATTGCCAAAGAAATGCTTCGAGATCCAGACGGAGCGTGTACAGATTGGGAAAAAGCTGCAGCTCTTGGTATCAATACCGGTAAGACATATTCTTCAGATTGTGAATAAGGTGAGTAGCACATATCGCGGTTTAACCTTCCTCATAGGAGTCATGTTTCTTCAATCTTCTGCGCCAGCCCAGAATGTGGCGTTTGATAAGAAGAACTTCAGCAAGGATGATAAGAAGCTCTTTAAGGAAGCGCGTGCAGAGCTAAAGAAAGGGAATGACTATTATGAAGTATATCGTTACTCTACTGCGCTAGAACACTATAAAGCTGCACAGGCATTTAATCCAGACAATGCGGAGCTCAATTACAAGGTTGGAAAATGCTATCTGAAAACGATGACTAAAGTAAAGGGGATTCCCTATTTGGAGAAAGCGTTGAAATTAAATCCAATGGTGGAGCCGGATATACGCTATCTGCTCGGCCAGGGCTATCACCTAAATTATGAATTTGACAGGGCCATTAAAGAGTATAAAACATACAGATCAAACCCTGGAGTGGAGGCAGATCAAGTGACGGCAACGATGGCGGCGGTGAGCAAGAAGATTGAAGAATGCCTGATGGGAAAGAAACTTGTTGCGGAGCCAGCTCGGGTCTTTATCGATAACCTCAAAGTGATCAATTCTCCATATCCAGAGTATAGTCCTTTAATTTCAGCAGATGAGTCGATCATGATCTTCACTTCACGTCGCAGTAATACAACAGGTGGAGGCAAGGATGAGGGTTCTGACTTTCATTATTATGAAGATGTTTATATCTCTTATCAGAATGATGGGCAATGGTCTGCGCCGGTGAATGTCGGCAAGCCAATAAATACGGACGTGCACGATGCGACAGTTGGGTTAGCTCCGGATGGCCAAAGCCTGTTTGTGTACCGTTATCAAATGAGCGATCTAGGAGATATCTACCAATGCGCCCTTCAAGGTGATAATTGGTCAAAGCCCAAACACCTTGGGAAAAACATTAATGATAGTAAGGCCCACGAGTCGTCTGCATGTTTCTCTAACGACGGCCGTACCATGTTTTTTGTAAGTGACAAGGAAGAAGGTGGAATGGGCGGCAGAGACATTTATAGGGCAACGCTGGATAATCCAGACGCGAAAGTCGGGAACAAGAAACGATGGGGTTCGGCATTCAACCTTTCAACTACACTGAACACCAAGTACGACGAAGAGGGAGTATTCATGCATCCTGACGGGAAGACACTTTACTTTAGTTCCAAGGGCCATGAGACAATGGGAGGCTATGACATCTTCAAAGCTGTAAAAGATGAGAATGGTACATGGGGAAAGCCGATGAACCTGGGATATCCAATCAATACACCTGATGACGATGTGTTCTTTGTGATCTCTGCAAGTGGCAAGCACGGTTACTACTCTTCCATTAAGAATGATGGAATGGGGGAGAAGGACATTTATCGGGTCACCTTCCTGGGACCGGAGAAGCCACCTGTACTCAACAATGAAGATAACCTATTGGCAAGCCTTACTAATCCGGTAAGTGAAACTGTAATAGAGGAAGTGATTGCAATTCGCACGGTGGCACTTACTATCCTTAAAGGAACTGTTACGGATGCACTTTCACTGCAGAAAGTAGAAGCAGGCATTGAGTTGATTGACAATGAGAAAAACAAAATCATCGCTAATTTTAAGTCTAATTCAAAGACAGGAAAGTATTTAGTTTCTCTTCCTGCCGGAAAGAATTACGGACTTGCGGTCAAGGCTGAGGGATACTTGTTTCATTCCGAGAATTTCGACATTCCTAAGACGGCCGGGTATTCCGAGGTGATCAAGGACATCGCTTTGAAGAAGGTGGCAGTTGGTTCTAAGATTGTTTTAAAGAACATCTTTTTTGATTTTGATAAAGCAACATTGCGCGATGAATCCACTTCAGAGCTTGAGCGGCTTACCAAGTTACTCAACGATGTGCCTACCCTGAAAATTGAGATTTCCGGGCATACGGACAGCAAAGGAGCCGATGCCTACAACCAGAAGCTGTCTGAAAGAAGGGCACATGCGGTGGTAAACTACCTGGTCGCTGCGGGCATTGTCGAGGACCGGCTGACCTACAAAGGCGCTGGGGAAGCCGAACCGGTGGCTACCAACGATACCGAAGAGGGCAGGCAGGAAAACAGAAGGACGGAGTTCAAAGTTATAGCAAAGTGATTTTGAAATTCGAAACCATTCTAGGATTCTATCTCCAAAATTCCTGTTCTATCTGATTCAGATATAGACAGTTCAATTTTCTGAAAGAGCTGCATCGGCCTAAAGGTCCTCCAGTGCATTTCGTAGTTGGTTTCCAGGTTCGTGAAGTACTTATCAATACTGTTCTGGCAGAATTCATTCAAGACATGCTCGCGGAAATTCAGCATATAGATCCATCCATCATCTAACTCTTCCGACCATTCCTCGTAGTAGCATTCGTCTGAGGCGTGAAAATTCAACACATTTTCTCCAACGAGGATAAACTTATTCACGCAATTTTTCATCAGGGGTTCCACCACCTCCCGCTTTAGGAACATGATGTCGTTATTGATGCAATCGTTCCATTCTCCTAGTAGTTCTATGACCGCGAAGCCCTCATCATAGTCGGCGAATAGGACTTTGAGGTAGAGTGAAGGTGTACCAAAATAGTCCCATTGCGGGTGTATCACATGGTCGTAAATGACCTGTGTGAATTCAAACTCGCTATACGCTTTTCCGAAAAAAGGAGACCGTTCATCTTCTGATGCGATGTAGAGATTTCTCCAGTTATAGTGAGGTTCTATAGTATGCATGACGATTCTAAACGGTTGGAAGTAATACGCTTAAAGTTAGGAAAATGTTATATTCAACAGAAGAATATTTGTCTTAGGATCTGCTGTCGACCGCTTTCCTCACACTGCCGAACTCTTCCAGGAGTTTGGCCGCTTCTTCTTCGGGCATATTAAGTGCTTCCATGATCATCCTGGTCCCGCGGGCAAGGAGCTTATTATTGCTGAGCTGCATGTCCACCATCCTGTTTCCCTTGACCTTGCCTAATTTGATCATCACGGATGTGGAGATCATGTTCAACACGAGCTTTTGAGCAGTCCCCGCTTTCATCCTTGTGGAGCCAGTTACAAACTCTGGCCCTACTACGACTTCAATCGGGTATTGCGCTTCTTCTGCCAACGGACTTCCCGGATTACAAGTGATTCCACCTGTAGTAATGTTGTTTGCATTGCACAATTGCAATCCGCCCACAACATAAGGTGTGGTTCCTGATGCTGCAATGCCGATGACCACATCCTTCTCGGAGATATTATATTCATTTAAATCCTCCCAACCGCCTTCCGGATCGTCTTCAGCAAATTCAACGGCCTTTCTAATTGCAGGATCGCCACCAGCAATTAGCCCAACCACCAAACCGTGCTCAACACCATAGGTAGGCGGACATTCAGAAGCATCAATGATCCCCAGTCTTCCGCTGGTTCCGGCGCCGATGTAGAACAGCCTTCCGCCGACATTCATCTTATCAACAATGACGCTTATTAATTTTTCAATCGCCGGAATTACCTTTTCAATTGCGCCGGTAACAGTGGCATCCTCCTTATTGATATTGATCAACAGTTCGTTCACCGGCATCTTCTCCAGATCGTCGTAGAATGAGTCGGATTCAGTGACTTTATTATCCATTAACGGATGGTGAGATTAATATAGCTTAGGATACTTTGCGGGGTCAACTTCGTTCATCAACGTGTAGGCTGAATCAAAGATATCCTCAATGCTGGGTTTGGAGAAATAATCTCCGTCAGAACCATAAGCAGGTCGGTGCTCCCTGGCAGTTAGCGTTTTAGGTGCGGAGTCCAGGTATTGGAATCCATCCTGTTCTTCAAGGACATTCTGCATCATAAAAGCAGAAGCTCCTCCCGGTACATCTTCATCAATAAATACTATCCTATTGGTCTTCTTGACAGACTCTACTATAGAGTTGTTCACATCAAAGGGCAAGAGGGTCTGTACATCGATTACCTCAGCGCTAATACCCACTTCAGAAAGTTGTTTAGCTGCTGCTTCCACCATCCTCACCATAGAACCATAAGTTACCAAGGTGACGTCTTCGCCTGCCACCATTACTTCAGGTACACCCAGCTGTACCCTGAAATCCCCCAGGTTGGTCGGTACGTCTTCCTTGAGACGATACCCGTTGAGTGATTCAATTACAATTCCCGGATCGTCACCAGCTAGCAACGTATTGTAGAAGCCGGCAGCCTGGGTCATGTTCCTTGGGCAGCAGACATATACACCACGCAGGGAATTGATAACCATACCCATTGGCGAACCCGAATGCCATATACCTTCCAGCCTGTGTCCCCTGGTTCGGATGATTACCGGTGCTTTTTGCCCTCCTTTAGTTCTGTACTGCACAGTTGCGAGGTCGTCACTAGTTATCTGTATGGCGTAGAGTAAATAATCCAGGTACTGTATCTCAGCAATCGGGCGAAACCCACGCATTGCCAAACCAATCGCCTGGCCTATTATTGTCGTTTCTCTTATGCCTGTATCAAAGACACGAAGATCCCCATACTTATCTTGCAATCCCTCAAGCCCCTGGTTTACCCCACCAATCTTTCCAGTATCTTCTCCAAATACCAATACCTCAGGATGCTTTTCCAAAATAGCATCGAAATTATCCCGAAGAATGATACGCCCATCCTGCATATTGCCATCGGCACTGTAGGATGGAGCAACAGACTTTACCTTTAATGCTGATTTGGTTGAATGGCTGTGAAGAAATGAGTTGTAACGCTCGTAGTTCGCGATCTTTGATTCAGATAACCAATCTGCCAATAACTGTGATTGTGGAATGGATTCGTTCCTAACTATTCGAAGCGACTTCTTGATTGCTTCCACTAACATCATCCTGTCGACAGTCGTATTCGCATTTAGGTCGTTTGCGATTTTCTCCACTAAACTCTTATGTGTACTCTGAACTGCGATATCCGTGATCATTGCAGATACCTCTTCTCTTTCTGCTTTGATTGGTTCCTGAAATGCAGCCCAGGCAGCCTTCTGTCCGGTCTTTACATATTCTTCAGCAGCCTCCTCAATTTCATCCAACTCTTTCTCTGTCCCTATCGCTACACCGAGGATCCATTCCCGCATTTTTGCAATACAGTCCATATCATCCTCCCACTGAAGGCGCTCTTTAGATTTGTATCGCTCGTGGGAACCAGATGTAGAGTGGCCCTGGGGCTGGGTCATTTCTTCAACATGGATCAGCACAGGTATGTGCTTTGTTCGGGCGATGCCCACCGCCTCGTCATAGGTTTCGCATAGTTTAGGATAGTCCCATCCTTTTACTCTATATATTTCATATCCTTCTCCATTTTCACCGGCTTTAATCCTGTTTGGATCTCGCTGGAATCCCTTCATTAACTCAGATATACTTTCCTTGGTCGTCTGAAGTTTCTTAGATACAGATATTCCGTGATCATCGTCCCATACGGATAAGACCATAGGAACCTGCAACACCCCTGCCGCATTTACAGTCTCAAAGAACAATCCTTCTGAGGTACTTGCATCTCCTATAGTACCAAACGCAACTTCGTTTCCATTAACTGAAAAACCGTTTTTCGTCTTAAGGTTTTCATTGTTGCGATACAATTTTGAGGCATACGCCAACCCAAGCAACCGCGGCATCTGACTTCCCGTGGGTGACATATCTGAAGATGAATTCTTGATCTTGGTTAGATCTTTAAATGTTCCGTCAAGGTTCAGGCTTCTTGTGCCTGAATGTGCGTTCATCTGTCTTCCAGCAGAGGAAGGCTCCGCATCAATGTCAGGATGTGCGTATAGCTGGGCGAAGAATTCCTGTACTGTGAGCAGGCCAGCTGCCATCATAAAGGTCTGATCTCTGTAGTAACCAGAACGGAAATCTCCATTCTTAAAGTGCTTGGCCATGGCCAGCTGCGCTACTTCTTTTCCGTCGCCAAATATGCCAAACTTGGCTTTACCTGACAAGACTTCCTTGCGTCCGCGTAAGCTGGCTTTTCTGCTTTCTATAGCACATTTATAATCAGAAAGTACTTCCTTTTTGAAGACATCGAAGGAGATGTCCTTAGAACTTTTATTTTTTGTAGTCTCTTTCGGCAAAACGAATTTATGAGGCCTCAAGGACGAGAGACAATCCTGATTTTGGTCACCGCGAAGTTAAGAAAAATAACCCATGTTTCCGAAGGTGTAGGCTGTATTGTGCAATACATTCAGATAGATGTTGATCAGTGGCAGTGTTGAACCAAAGGGCCTTAGCGCTGACTCAGTTGATGTCCAAACAATATGGAGGAAGTGCGCAATAAGGCCTGCTTCACACTTTTACAGACTTCCAATTCGCCGTTTTGAAGTAGACAAGGGACAGGGTTCCAAGGATAATCAGATAGACCAATTCCGTATACCATACTTGCTCCACCGGCCAGACAAGGATCTTTGCAAAGTAATAGGTGCAGACTAAATAAATTAACACTGTGGTTACTTCCAGAACAAGGGACATACGGGTATTACCAGTACCTGAGATTGCCGCAAAAAGAACCATTGATATAGGAACTAACAGGAGTGCAACTGAAATTACTCTCAAAGTTGGCAAACTCGCCAATACCAGACCAGTATCGTTGGTATAAATTTCAATAATCGAGTGGGGGAATATACTCACCAGAAAACTTAGCACTACTGAGAATAGAAAGCCCAGCCCTATTATTCGCTTGAGCAGGGGCTTTACTTCACGAGACTCTCCCCTTCCCATCGTATTTGAAACCAGGGAATATGTGGCGGAATAGAAAGCCAGCGCCGGTATCATTAGAATGAGGTATATACTCCTTACAATATTTGAGATTGCAAGTGGACGCTCACCCATTCCCTCTATTATAAGGTAGAACAGGAACCATCCGCCCAAAGAGATGAAGTTTTGGAACATTACAGGGATAGAGACATTAAGGAGCTTCTTCAGTGTGTGAAGTTCTGGTTTTGGAAATTTCAGAAAGCCATATTGTTGAACGAACGTGAGATCGGCTCCCTCTCCTCTGCGAAAGGCATACCAGACAAAGTACATGCTGGTAAAGGCTTCAGAAATGACCGATGCAAGGGCAGCACCTCCAATCCCCATCTCTGGAAATCCCCAATGTCCAAAGATCAGGGCGTAGTCGAGGACAATGTTCACCACCGCCATTACCACAGTACTCCATATCAGCACCTGGGTTTTTCCTACTCCTACGAAAAATGCCCTAAATGCTACATTGATAAACGCGAAGAAGATTCCATATGCCCTGATGTCAAGATACTGCACCGATGCCTGGTTGACTGCGTCAGAGCTTAGAGCGTATTCAAAGAACAGGGGAGTGGCATATCGCAGGAACAGGAAGACAACAACCGCAAAACCAGCGAGGAAATACCAGGCGTGGTCAACTACTTTACCAATAGAAGCAATTTTTCCCTGACCATGCCGCCTGGCAATTACGATTTGACTGCCTGTGCCAAAGCCCATGCCCAGCATGAACACTGCTATATAATACAGGCCCGCCAATCCTCCTGCACCTAGCGCTACTTCACTCACTCTTCCAAGAAAGGCCGTATCTACCACATAGACAATGTTCTGGGCCATGTACCCGATGATGATCGGATAGGACATCTTCCAGATGGCACTATATGAGTTTTCCGCAGACATTAACTTATATTCTTATCCTGAATCGATATGGCAGCTTGGCATCTTCACCGGCGTAATCAACTCCTATCCGAGGGCCAGTAATGATAGTTGAAGGCTCTACCACCATTCCCCTATCCTCGACCCAAATCCTGTCCCCGCTTAAAATGATGCCGCTGTCGCGTGTATGAATACCCAATGCTTTGGATACGGTCCCGGGTCCATTTGCCACTGCTGTCTTGCTTTTGCGATCACTACCTATCCTCTTCAGAATGATTTCCATTCCATCCTGTGGCTTGATAGCCCTGATCAACACAGCATGTGGCGTACCTTCCTTATTGGTGACTACATTGAAGAGGTGATGAATGCCATAACACAAGTAGACATAAGCAGCGCCACCCTTGTTATACATAATTTCAGTCCGGCTTGTGCGCCTGTTTCCATAGGCATGTGAGGCCTGGTCTCTTATCCCTGCATATGCTTCTGTCTCTGTAATAATACCTCCAGTGGTTTGCCCATCCACATGAGTCATAAGATATTTACCCAGTAGCTCCTTGCTAATCTGCACCACATCCGCTCTCTGGTAGAATCCCTCCTTTAGTTTTTCCATTTCCTAACCGCTGCCGTTAGGCAGGTTGTTCCAGTGCAACTTCTCTATATCGTCATAGCGGATCTTCTCGGCATCCAATAACCATTGTATGACCTTGAGTACCTTGTCTTCGGGGGTTCCGGTAATCAGCTCAACCAACTCCTCAATCGTTTTGGCCTCTTCCACCAGTATAGGCTTGATAATCTCCAATACAGACTCAAACTCCAGATCGCTGAGCTCAATTTTGTTTCTCTCAAGACATATATCACAGGTGCCACACCTGTAGGCGTCTTCTTCACCGAAATACTTGAGTAAAGTAATACTTCTGCATTTGGAAATGCCCTGGGTATATTCAATGACTGCCCTGGATTTCTCAACTGCAAGTTCCTTTATCAACTTGTAATTTCCAGGTGCCAGCCTCAGGTTTTTTGTGTCAATTCTATCCTGAGTATATATGATTTGGGGGGATTTGTTTTGGGGCATGTACTCTAGAACATCCATTTGATTGAGCTGGTTTAGTCCCTTTTCAACCTCTGATACGGAAGAGCCGTAACGTTTGGCAATTTCCGCTTCGTTTATTTTGACATGCCCGTCGAACGACCCACCATATGACCGCAGCAACAGCTTGATGAACACGTCAAATTTGCTATTCTCCACCTGGAAGTTGTAAAGATCGGATTTGTTCATCTTCATCATCATCGTCGAGGGCATGCGAAATGCATCCGTGGTACTCAGCAGTCCTTCTTTCTCAAGAAATTTGATCGAATTGAATATTTCCCTGATGTTAATTTTATAGGCCCTGGAAAAATCACTGATGTCGAAATCAAAGGCGGTACCCTCTCCACCACCTATGGCCAACTGATTCTGGTTTCCCAGGCATTGGTAAACTTTTTTGATGGTTTCGATCATGGGGAAGCCCGACTTGATACGCTCTTCTGCCTCCAACTCATCCGTATGGTTATAGAGCAGGGCGGCATATGCTTTTTGTTCATCGCGGCCCGCTCTTCCTGCTTCCTGAAAGTAGGCCTCAAGGGAATCAGGAGGTTCAAGGTGAATGACAAAGCGAACATCACCTTTGTCGATGCCCATACCGAAAGCATTTGTCGCCACCATGATGCGGCATTTACCCTCCATCCACATCTCTTGCTTTGCAGTACGCTCCTTAGAGTCCAGGCCACCATGGTAGAAGTCTGCTGAGACGTTTTCTTTCTGAAGCGATTTCACAATTTCCTGAGTCTTCTTTCTACTTCTGGCATATATAATCCCGGAACCTGGTACAGCGCCTATGATTTGCAGCATTTTCTTGTGCTTATCATCAACACGACGCACTACATAGGCCAGATTTTTTCGCTCAAAGCTCTTCTGGAAAACGTTCTCCTCCCTGAAGTCGAGTTTGTCTTGAATATCAATTACCACCTTGGGTGTAGCAGTTGCCGTCAATGCGATGAACGGAAGCTTCGGGTGCAGTTCCCTAATAGCGGAGATATTGAGATATGCAGGACGAAAATCATAGCCCCATTGAGAGATGCAATGGGCCTCATCAACCGCACAAAAGCTCACGTGCATTTTTTGAATGCGCGTTCTAACAATCTCCGAAGTCAATCGCTCTGGAGATATATAGAGGAGCTTGGTATTGCCATATATACAATTGTCGAGAGCCGTATCAATTTCTGAAGGCCTCATACCTGAATAAAGTGCAACTGCGGGTATGCCCCTTGCCTTCACGTTTTCAACCTGATCCTTCATCAAGGCAATAAGCGGTGATATTACCACGCAAACACCATCCAGGGCCATGGCGGGAACCTGAAAACACACGGACTTGCCACCTCCTGTAGGCAATAGCGCCAGAGTATCATTCCCACCTATAATTGACTGGATGATATCCTCCTGAACATCACGAAAAGAGGTGTGTCCCCAGTACTTTGTAAGTATTTGCTGAATACTTAGCATGCCTTACGTATGTTCAATAATTTTTTCACTCATTTCGCACGCTGATCATGTATCGCCGATGCAATAACCTACCCCGATTTACCTTGTTCGGACCTCCGGCTTAATAATTGTACAAACACCTTGTCAGGCTATCGTTATAGCTGTATGTTTGTATCCGACATGTTCATGTGTAAAGTTAAAAAATGAAGGCAATATTGCGTCGTGGTTTTCTTTTATCATTCTTAATTTTTCATCTCTCTATAGGTGCGATTTGGGCGCAAGATTATACGTCATCCTCCAAGAAGGCAATAAAGCTTTACGTGAAGGGGCAGGAATTGTATGATAGCCGGCAGAACGACTTAGCCGTAGTTCAATTAGAAGCAGCACTGGAAATTGACACCAGTTTCATTGAGGTGTATTTACTCCTGGCCGGAGTTCATTCGGAGCTGAGTAGCCCGAAGGATGCCATCGATGCGTATCGCAAGGCGGTTGCTATTGACCCAGGGTTTTTCCCTCCGGCGTTATTCAACCTGGCATCATTGGAGCTTCATATCGGGGATTATGCGAACGCCAAAGTGCATTATAAAACCTTTCTCTCCATGCCTGGGATGAGGCAGAAATATCGTCAGTTGTCGGAATTTAATATATCTATTTGTGATTTTGCGGAAGCAGCTATGAGGAATCCGGTGCCTTTTAAGCCGGAGAACCTGGGTCCGAATGTAAACTCGGCCTATGATGAGTACTACCCGGGAATTACAGCCGACAATGATGTATTGCTCTATACGCGGCGAATCAAAGACAAGCAAAACTACTTTGGGGAACAAGAGGACTTTTATGTGAGTCGGAAATTGGATGGGAAATGGTCAAAGTGTTTCAACATGGGTTCTCCAATAAACACCCACTATAATGAGGGGTCCCCAACGATCTCTCCTGATGGAAAAATAATCATCTTCTCGGCATGCGATGAAATTGATGGATACGGCCCGAACCGAACAGGATATGGAAGCTGTGATATATTCTTCGTTAAGAAAGTAGGGCAAGATTGGTCGATGCCCGTTAATATGGGGCCGCCGATAAGCTCCAAAGCCTGGGATGTGCAACCGTCGTATGCTTCGGATGGAACGACTTTATATTTTGTGAGCCAGAGAAAGGGAAGTTTGGGGGATGCCGATATCTGGGTGAGTAAATTGACAGATGCTGGCGTTTGGGGTGAAGCCAAAAACCTGGGACCCACTATCAATACTCCAGGCAGGGAAGAAGCTGTGTTTATCCATCCTGATAATCAGACGTTGTATTTCGCCTCCAATGGACATGTCGGTATGGGTGGCTTGGATATCTTTATGTCCAAGAGACAGAAAGACGGTTCCTGGGGAGAACCCGTCAACCTGGGGTATCCCATCAATACTTTTAATGATGAAAATGGACTCATAGTTGCTGCCGGAGGAGAAACTGCCTATTTTTCCTCCAACCGTGAAGGTGGCGAGGGTGGGCTCGACATGTACCAGTTTCAGCTTCATGAGGATGTGCGCCCTGTTCGGGTCACTTATATGAAAGGGAAGGTATACGACAGCCAGACCAAGAAAAATTTGGGGTCACGGTTTGAACTAATTGATTTGGAATCGGGAGAAGTGGTAGTTGAGTCTTACTCTGACAGGGTGACGGGGGAATTCCTGGTTTGTCTGCCCACCAACAAGAATTATGCACTCAATGTATCTAAGAAGAGATATGCGTTCTTCTCTGAAAACTTCTCCTTAAAGAAAGCCGGTACGGGTTCTGATCCTTTCTTAATGGATGTTCCACTGCAAAGAATTGATACCGGCGTGTTTATCACCTTAAAGAATATTTTTTACGAAAGTGGTTCCTTCGATTTGCGAGAGACCTCACATGCGGAGCTCAGGAAACTGATCGAGTTTTTGAATACAAATGCCAACCTGGGTATTGAGATACAGGGGCATACTGATGATGTAGGAGGCCTGGAAACGAACCAAATTTTATCAGAAAACAGGGCCAAGTCCGTTTATCAATACTTGATAGATAAAGGGGTGGATACGGAACGTCTGAGCTATGTGGGATATGGTGAAACCAAACCAATCCGTCCCAATACAAACGAAGCTGACAGAGCCAAGAACCGGAGGACGGTTTTTAAGATCATTTCGATTGGGGAATAACAAAGATCACAATTTAATACTATGGAATACAGAAGGCTGGGTAGATCAGGGGTGCAGGTGAGTGCTTTATCATTTGGGTCATGGATCACTTTTGGGAAACAGGTTGACAATAAGATTGCCAGGGATTGCATGGCGCTTGCCTATGAAAGTGGCATTAATTTCTTTGACAATGCTGAGATATACTCAAAAGGCCAGGCTGAGGTTGTTATGGGAGAAATTTTGAAGGCTCTGAAATGGCCAAGGGATAGTTATTTGGTCTCAAGCAAAGTTTATTGGGGCGGGGACCTCCCCAACCAAAAGGGTTTAAGTAGAAAGCATATTGTTGAGGGGTGTAATGCATCTCTCAAACGTATGCAAGTGGACTACTTTGATCTGTTTTTTTGCCATCGGCCAGATCTACATACGCCCATGGAGGAAACGGTCTGGTCCATGCACAACCTGATTCAGCAAGGGAAAATCCTCTATTGGGGGACTTCCGAATGGACAGCTCAAGAGATCCAGGAGGCAATTATGGTGGCGAATGTGAATAACCTCATTCCCCCGATGATGGAGCAGCCTCATTATAATATGTTCCATCGCCGAACTTTTGAGGTCGACTATTTTAAACTGTTTCGCGATCATGGCATGGGAACCACGGTGTGGTCACCTTTGGCCTCAGGTTTACTAACTGGAAAATACAATGATGGTATTCCGAAGAACTCTCGTTTGGCCATGGAGGGTTTCGACTGGCTCGTGGACAAAACACTGAGTGCTGACCGTATTGAGAAGGTAAAAGAACTCACGGAAATTGCTGATGAAATTGGCGTGAGCATTACCAATATGGCACTTGCCTGGTGCTTGAAGAATCCCAATGTGAGCACCCTCATCCTCGGTGCTTCAAAGCCGGCACAGCTCAAACAAAACCTGTCTTGCCTGGAAGTGGTGGATGAGTTGAACTCAGCCGTAATGGAGAAAATTGAAAAAGTACTTGATAATAAGCGGGTGTATCCGGAGTATTAGAAATCAAATCTTAATTGACACTTTGCGGTACCGATTCTCCCGTCTTTAAATAATACTCGGGCCCATAAGTCCTTCCATTCTTGAAAACAATATTGTTCTCGCGTAGGTAATAAATATCATTCCCTTGCGGCCGAATCAGGAGATCATTCCAATAAACTGTCATGTCCTGATACGTAGGCTTGGTGATAGTGAAACGCATCGTATTCTCTTTGGCGTGCGGCTTGAAGTGATATTCCAGGAGAGCCCAGTCATGGTCAATCAGCTTCAAGAGTTCTCCATATGACCACGATTCGTCAAATACAATTGTACCGGTTTTGTCTAATTCGTCAAAATATATCCGGGAAGTAGGGTGTTGGTCCTCATTCAATTTTACCCATATCGACAAAATATACATGGTTGTATCTTGTAATGGAAGCGTAGCGTTGAATATTACGTTCTTGTCCTTTATATTGCCTTCAGTGTTTCTTGTTGTCCATTGTTCGATCATGCCAGCTTCATTGACTTCATACTCATGGTAGAAGTTGAGTACGGAATCCCGGGTAAGAAATCCTGCAATACTGTGCAATGTTGAGTCATATGCTTCAGTTCTTGCAGCGAGGAACTTGTCATTTAATACGTTATAGAATCCTATAATTGGAAGTTCCCCAAGCGTAACCTCAGCATCTTCATAGATGATGGTTGCCTGATCAATGAGTGCTTGCTCATCTTCGGTTACTATTTCTCTTTTTTCAATCCATAAAAGGAATGGCTTATTAGATTTGAACTCCGGGATGATATCATAAGCGGCATAGGGTTCCAGCACCAACTGCATGTTCTTCAGTGTTTGGGATAACGAGGTCCTGCTCATCATGACTGCTGTGGTAGGCAATCCCGTCAATAAAGACGCGACCATCGTGTTCTTGCCAATTTCCCCTCTGTCTTTTCGTGAAACGTTCTCAGACCCGCCGTGGAAATAAGGTAGCGGCAATATCGCTTGATACTTATCTGTTTCCATGCTTAAAAGTGGACTCTTCACGTAAGATGGGGAGTTGGGGTGTTCTAGCTCCGCTGTGGTTGTCAGCGTGTAGAAAGCATTCCTGTTGTGAAACATTTGTGCCTCATATAGTAGAAAGAGGACTGCTATAGATAAGGTGATGTTTCTCGTGCGTTTTGCTGATAAATTTTGCTGGATCAATCTGTAAAAGGCGATAAAAGCCACTATGTTGATACCATAATAGAATACCCATGAAAACCGGGCAATACTTCTAAATTGTTTTAGAGGGCCCAGGTATTCCACCAGTGATTCCAGGTTCCAGATGAATGGTATTCCAAATGAAAAGAGGAGAATAACTACTGAGGTGAGAAAGAGCATGTTCAGGTCAGGATTTCCCGATATGGCCCTTATTTCCTTCCCTCTTGATCTTGCAAATTGCAAAAGAGCAAGAATGATGTACCGAAAAAAGACAATTCCCGGAATGAGTCCTACGTATGATATCCCTTCCCATTGTAGCTGGGGAATAGGCTTTATCGAATGAATGAATTCGCCGATAGGGTAGGTGATGGGTAAAAATATGCCCTGCCAGTGGGCTCTGTAGTCTAGAAATCCAGACGGATTCGCCGGCCTGTCATCTACAGAGTCAGTTGCCAAAAACCACAATTGAATCACACAATATGGAACGATCACCTGCACCAGGAGGTGCTTAGCAGTGAACTTGAGTTGAGCGAGATTTCTATTACCAAGCACCGCAATCCCCATGGACATGGACAGGAAGAAAGTTAGAATGGCAAAATAGTACATGTGTATGAGGGACGAAAGCAGCACTACGAGCCCGAGCAACATGCTGTTCCTCAAGTTTGAATGCCCATGGAAGCGCATCCAAAGCAGCATGCACAGTGGAATAATAAATCCATATGCAAGGGCGTAATGTCCACCCATTCTGTGAATTTGAGGCGCCATGAAGCCGACCCCTATTGCAAAAAGTACAGCCCACAAATCAGGTATTTTAAACCGTTGAAATATCAGGTAAAGAATTAGGCAGGTAAGTGTGATTGACAAGAGCATGAGCACATTCAAAATACCAACCGTGTAAGCAGAAATGTCGACAATATTGTTGGAAATAAACTTGAGGGAGTTGGATATAAGTGGCTGGTTGTCAGTAAACACCACCTGTTCACCATAAGGATAGTTCATCCCCTCAAAGTGGCTATATGAACTATCGTACTTAATGTGATAATCCAGGGTATAGTAATTCTTGAATCCATCTATGCCAGAACCCAGGTAAAAGTTGTTGGGATTGGTAAGAAGTGTGGAATGCGAACCAATTATCAGTATGACCGATATCGCAATAACCGATATGCCTCCTATTAACCGCCTAGACATTGTGAGGTGGCTTTCTTTTGTAAAAGGTCAATGCGAATAAGTTCAAAAGCTCGACACAAAGCACCTTCATGTTCACTTTGCTAAAAACTACCCCTTCTCGAAGCTTGACCAATACTGGTTTTGTAGAGATAGTGGTGTCTTTTGACGATAGCATGACGAACTCCAAATCGAAGAGGAATCGATTGATCGTAGTCGTTAAAAACACTTGTTTACCTGATTTGTTAAATCCTTTTAATCCGCATTGTGTATCAGTGATCGACAATTTCAATATATATCTCAGCACCCATCGCAAAGCTTGTGAAAGCAGCTTCCTAAATAGGGGCACCGTTGAATAGTAGTCCTGTTCTCTATATCCGAGTGCTATGTCCGTTCCATCACACAGTTGTCTATACACTTTGACTACGCTGTCTATTTCATATGGGAAATCCACATCTGTGAAAATAGCGAACTCGCTTTTGGAACTCTGCACTCCTGTTCTCAAGGCGTGTCCCTTTCCTTTGTTCTCCGGGTATTCCAGATAATTCGTTCCAGGAATTGCAGCTTTAATCTTATCAATTTGCGCATCAGTTACCTCTGTTGTAGAGCCATCATTAACCAATATCAAGGTGGAACAACCTTTTCCTAACTCCTTGGAGAGGTTCAGATAATACTGAATGAGATTGTCTTCCCATCCTGGGTCCGGGTTGAAACAGGGAATAACAATATCAAGAGAATGTTGGTGATTGGACATGGCTACAGGAGCGATAGGACGCGGCGCAATTATTCAGAGGCCAATATGAGTTTACCCTTGTAAATCTCTTGTTTCTCTGAATGGGACTTATCCTGAATCACTATTTCATAGAAGTAAACTCCAGATTGCAGACTCGACATATTTACAGAATGAGGTAAGGAAGGATTCAACTCAATTAATTTGATCTTTCTCCCGGTTAGATCGTATAACCGAAACTCCACGTATTTATTGAGCAATGACCCGCCTTCTATATTGACCATGGCCTCATACCTCACCGGATTTGGATATATTGAAATGTTCCTGTTTGGATTTTGAATGGCACCCACGCTTACTGGCGCATCTGGTATCGAGATGTCCAAATAAGTGGCATATACCAACGGAACGAAAGTGGTATCGTTGTAGTCATTTCCAATTGAATCTGTTGTGTATAACAGCATATCTGTTAACCCCACACCAACGCTGTTCGTAGTACCAAGCAGGGCCAAGCCCCCATTAGGCCTTTTGGCGATTGAGTAAAACTGCTCATCCTCGCTAAAACCATATGTTCTACCATATAAAAAGCCACCAATTTCGTTGGTGAGGACCATATATACTTCATTTCCGCCCCCTCCCAAAAAGTCAGTGTAACCCAGTGTTGCATACCTTTTATATCTCAACTCAACCAACGAGTATCCCTGCTCGTTCCCTTCATTGGAGCCTAATGCTGTGTACCATGTCATCACACCTAGCTGGTCTATTCTAAACAAGTACATATCTTGGTTCATAGCATTGTAGCTCGTGGTTGTGCCAAGACAGGCAAAGCCCATGTCAATGGTTTCAATAACATCGTTTACAAGGTCATTGCCAGTGCCACCATAGTTCGCCGTCCAGGAAGTGTCACCAGTGCTGTTTGTTTTTACCACATAGGCGTCGCCGCTATCCACATCAAAGGTAAAAGTGGCTCCAGCGATAATGAAACCAGTATCAGCAGTCTCTAACAGGGTTCTTCCATAGTCTTGCTCAGCCCCTCCAAACGTCCGGGTCCAAAGAGAGTCGCCGCTGGAGTCAATTCTTATCAGGTACATGTCGTTGTCTCCTGCTCCGTAACTGAAGGTCTCTCCTGCTATTGCATATCCTCCGTCCATGGTCTGCACTACCTCATATCCAAAATCCCAATTACTTCCTCCAAAGGTGTTGGTCCAGAGTGTGTCCCCAATCTGTTGGTATATCCGGTAATCACATATCCTGAGTCTGATGTCTGTTTGACACTCTTCCCGATATCCGAATTTGGCCCACCATAGGACCTTGACCACTCATAGGTGCCATTAGAGTCAACTTTTACCATATAGACATCAGCATTTCCCAATCCGAAACTACCAGTAGATCCGACCATGACATATCCACCGTCGAATGTAACGTCCACAGCTGCTCCTTCTTCATAACTCAATCCACCATAGGTATGGATAAAAGTGGTATCGGTACTGCTCCCTTCTTTGGTAAAGAGAAGCGCTAAAACAGATATGACAATCATGCTCCTCAAAACTTCTTTTTCAAACTAATATAGGCACTATTGCCGCCCGCCCGCATTGGAAACAACCAGCCTCCTAAACTTCTCGACCCCAACGATATTTCGTAGTTTTTCAGATTTGATCTGGCTTCGAATCCAAGATTGAATCGACCGTATCCTCCGAACTCCATGGTCCCGCCTATACTGAGCTTGTCTGAGAACTTTTTCCCCCCTCCCAGATACATCATCGGAGAATACTTGGCGAAAAGGCGAATCACTGTTCCCATCGAAACAAATAGTCCAGCTGAATTCGCCTGGTACATCTTCAGATGGAAAGAGCCCGGCAAGATGCTTGCGAACGATCCAATAAAGGTCTCAGGTTGTAAAAGCTGCTTCAATGAGTCGCTTTGATCCTCAGCCCAGGTAGCTGATACTGCCAACCCGGTAGGAATAAATATCCCTTCATTGTGATAAACGGAATCTTTCAATCTTGTCCGTGAGCTGTCATTCCATCGGATAAATCCAAGGTCGCTCGCCTCAATTCTAAGATATCCTTTCCAGTCACTTTCATTTTCTTTTGTGTTTTGCAAGATGTAATAGGGCACTTGATAAAAGGCGTCAATGGAGGTTCCCCATCCGCTCAAATCATTCATGTTTGTACTATTGGGATCTGATTCCACGGTGCTGTAGGCCAGGTCAAGTTCATTCTCCAACCCAAGTGCGCTGGTGTAGAGATTGGCCCTTGCAATATTAATCTGATAAAACTGTTGCCCTTTCAATAATGCTACACCCATTCCGAAAATTGACTTATTCTCGTTCACTTTTATCAGGCCCAGCTGTAATTGCTGATAGCGTTGAAAATTGCCTGCAAAAGTTCCCATTTTAGCTGTATCTCCTTCAAATGACTTGTTTCCGTAAAATATGGCGTTGAATAGGTCATCTGTAAACAAGACGTCCCAATGAATTCGATCAGCCACATTAACGAAATAGCTAAAACCAGCTTTTCCCAGTAGCGTATTGATTTTTTTGGAAAAGTACAGGCCATATTTCACGTCACCTCCTGCCTTATTGAACTGTACCAACCTCCTGGAAGCTTTGTCGAGCACCTCCCTCTCAACATAATTGCCTCTGAGGAAATCCATGTACATCCGGTTGGTAAGAGCAGTAGATCCAAGGCCATACTCACCGTATAACCCAATGGTCATTTTAGATGTGTCGACCCCAAAATCGGAAATTCCAAACCTCGATTGTCCCTCAACAATACTGCTGCAGCAAACCATTAACCATATATAAACAAGTTTCCTCATCTTGCTAATTTACTTTGGCCCTGTATGTGATATCACCAACCAGCTTCAGGTTTATTTGATAGTCGCTATAGATGGTCATGATCTGGTTATTGGGTTTGGTACTAAACACAATTTTTACCAGGGCTTTTTTAGCTTGCTCGAATAGAATCATCTTCTCGTCGTCAACCGGTATATCCAATCTCGATTGGAATTTTGTAATTACCTTATTACTTAAATCTACAGGTGCGGCCGTGATAATGTTGTTTGGGGGCACCATCAACGAATCGATGATAGCGAAACTCTCGTCATAAAGATAGATCTGTAGCCTGGCATCAAAGGGAAATCCATTATCGGCGTATAAGTAAAAGAATCCCTCTATAATTGTTGTTTCATGTTCAGTACCTGGATCCTTACCCAGATCAAAATCTACAGTATCAGCTATAGTAAGTCCATTGGCTTCAAACCTGGCCGGAACATTTAGGTCGACACTTATCTTCACGTCAGAAGCATAATAGAGAAAGTCGTTGCCGTAGGAATTGTTGCCAAAAGGATTGATGTCCATGACCAATGCATATTGAAATTGATCAGGGAGCGTTTCCACCAACGCATTTATATTTGAGTTATTCGTATTCACCGTGATATTGTATTCGGAATACGTGAATGGATATCCCGGCGAGGCAAAATTCAATGCCCTCGTGAGGTTAATGGCATTTCCAATCAGGGAGTGAGTCAATGCTGCTGAGCCACCTGCAGTTGTGTTAATAGACTTCAGCGTATCGATTCGGAGCTGGGCGTCAATGCCAAATCCATTCTCGATCTTCATATTCATTCTTATGGAATCAATATTGAGATAACCGCTGGGTATATTCTTGAATATATCAATAGGCTCCGTGTAAGAATTAGAAATGGAGTATGATCCAAAGTAGCCAATGGCGAACTCTGTTTCGATATCGGTAAACGTGTACTTCATATCGAATTTATCCCCCTGGTTTATCACCACCGAGTCAGTTGCACTTGGACTGATGTTCGCCGTAAACTGCGCGACCATGGTATTGTAATTGTTCAGGTTTACGCCTCTCATATCAATCGTGTAGCCGCTCAAATCATAGCTTCGTGTAATGGTGGCCTGAATGGTTTGTGTTCCCGCGGGAATTGATTCAGTTATGGAAAAAGGTACTCCAGCCTTTGTTGCATCTGGCATTAGGTAGTTGAGGTCTACAATTTCCTGTATTGAACTGCTCAGTTCAAAAGTGAGCCACCCGGAACGAATCTTGACCTGTTTAAGCTCGACGCCTTTCAGATCGTATTTTGTTTCTTGCTGCGAACCGAAAAATGGAATGGGGTCACCTGGCTGTAGATAAGCAGATACAAGCGGAGATATAAAAGTTTGCTGCACCGTCTCATCTGGAATATTTACCAGCGTATCCAACGAAAACCTATACGCGGTTCCGTTATAAACAATTGAGAGTGCGCTATCTGGGGCCGTGGAAAGCAAAGAATCCGCAATGATGTTTTGCAGGGATAACTCGGCCCTGAGTAGAGGAGCTAGTATTTCGACATCCCATGATGGGCCCGTGCCGTCTTTGCGACATGAGAGGCCTATCGCGATAATAAGGGCAAGAGATATTGCAATGCGGAGAGTTTTGTGCATATGGTGGCAAAGTGTATCAGAACAAAGATAGTTGATTCGACACAATGGGGTGTTAACGGGACGTCTGGGTTATTATTACCTGATCGGCATAGCTTCGACCGAGGGCCATCGTACGTTCGGTGATCTGCTAATTAGGCCCGGATAGCTATCAGGATGTAGTTCATAGATAACACGTAATCTTTACCACATATTAAATCTAGTTAAATCAGTAACCATATTTTGAACCCCATAGTACCCTCAAACGCGCGCGCATGTCATTTTCCCTGTTATTGTCTGAGGGTTCGTAAAAGGTTGTCCCTGATAGATCATCCGGGAGAAATTCCTGATCCGAAAAATTACCTTCATGATCGTGGGCGTATTGATAGTCTTTTCCGTAGTCTAATTCTTCCATCAATCTTGTGGGAGCATTGCGCAAATGTAAGGGTACCGGCAAGGCGCCCTTATCTGCAACCATGGACTTTGCATCTTTTATAGCCTTATATGATGCGTTACTTTTTGGAGAACTCGCCAGGTATATAGCGGTTTGCGAAAGTGTGAGCTCACATTCGGGGTAACCAATAACGGTGACCGCCTGGAAGCAATTATTTGCCATCACCAAAGCTGTTGGGTTGGCATTGCCTATGTCCTCAGAAGCGAGAATGAGCATCCTTCTGGCAATAAATTTGGGATCCTCACCACCTTGGATCATGCGGGCCAACCAATATACTGCAGCATTGGGGTCGCTTCCTCTCATGGACTTGATAAAGGCAGATATTATATCGTAATGTTGCTCTCCACCCTTATCGTATAGGGCTATGTTTTGCTGAGCGCGTTCCATCACGATGTCGTTGGTTATGGTTATGGCATTGCCTTTTACCGAGTTCACCACCAGCTCGAATATGTTGAGTAGTTTTCTAGCATCACCTCCAGATAATCTCAGCAATGCTTCCGTTTCCTTGATCACAATCTTCTTGTTTTTGATCAGGGTATCAGTTTTTATTGCCTTGTCCAGCAGCTCTAACAGGTCAGATTTTTTCAATGATTTCAGGATATAGACGTGGCACCTGGAAAGAAGTGGAGGGATCACTTCGAAGGAAGGATTTTCCGTTGTGGCACCTATGAGCGTAATTGTTCCCTGCTCCACGGCGCCTAGCAAAGAGTCTTGCTGTGATTTGCTAAAGCGGTGAATTTCGTCTATGAACAGAATGGGATCCGTTCCGTCAAAGCTCAGTTCCGTCGCTTGTTTCTTTGCACGGTCAATGACCTCTCTAACATCTTTAACTCCAGAGTTTACAGCACTTAGAGCATAGAAAGGGCGGTCGAGGCTATTGGCAATAATTGTAACCAGGGTTGTCTTTCCAACTCCTGGGGGACCCCACAGAATCATTGAGGGGATTTTTCCGGATTGGATGGCCTTATTTAAAATGGCATCCTTGCCAACAAGGTGCTCTTGCGCGATGAAGTCAGATAATGAAACGGGACGGACTCTTTCAGCTAATGGTTTGTGGACGCTCATGGGTTAAATTGCTAAGCACTAAGGTAGGAAGAAAAGAGATGGGTTGATTGGTTGGAAGAATGATCTGAAGATTGTGCCGGGAAGATGAAGCGAAAAGAATGGAGAATCACATATTTTCAATCAATTTCTCGCTAACTTAAATATAACCTGCTTTCCAATTGCTTAGCCGTCAAAGGTACGTGGGAAGGTTCCATTACTTTCTGAGCCCTTGCCTCGTAATAGATGTCCTGAACTTGCCTTGAGGTCCATACCATTTTATATGTACATTCACAGAATGCTCAACCAATTTAAATACCAGCTGCTTTTTGTTGCTCTTCTTGTGGGCGTTTTCTTTTACTACCACTTCGACGAAATCCTGTTCAAAAGACCAACTTCCGTGCACTACTGGCGTCAAGCGGATTGCGCCTCACTGGCACTAAATTACTACCAGGGCAGGATGGACTTCTTACACCCTGAAGTGCATAACCTCACCTCTGATAATTTTACTACAGGATATACATGTACGAGTGAGATGCCGTTGCTCTATTACTCAGTGGCCATCCTATACCGTATATTCGGCTACCACGAATTTTTATACCGCCTTTTAAATGTATTGATCTTCTTTATTGGTTTATTTTACCTGTATAAGCTCTTCTATAATCTGCTCAAGCACCAGTTCTGGGCAATGTGCCTGCCCCTTCTCCTATTTTCATCCCCTGTCCTCGCCTACTATTCTAACAATTTCCTTTCAAACTCTACGGCACTTGGGGTGGTGTTTATTGCCTGGTACCATTTTATGGAATTCTGTCGAACTAAGGACACAAAATACTTTAGGCGTTCCGTGCTATTTTTTACCATTGCCGGATTACTTAAGATAACAGCCTTGTTAAGCCTGGCAGCAATTATTGCCGTATTTATCCTGGAAAAACTCAAAGCTGAAGAAAGGAATAGAATGTTTCCAATAAGTTGGAGAAATCTGTGGTTGTTTGTCTTTTCGATTGCTGTAATCGGAGCCTGGACCACATACGCAGCCTATTATAACAAGGAGCACGCGACCAGTTATTTTTCAACGACCATTTTTCCCATTTGGGAGATGTCCGGAGAAGAAATAGCAGCGGTCAAGAACGGCATTTTCAAGTTATGGTTTGGCCAGTACTATAATGAAGCACTTTGGAGTTTTTGGTTCCTGTGTACATTGGCAATTGTAATCTTGCAAAAAAGAGGAAACAAATTTTTGATGATGGTATCTTCCTTGATATTTCTCTGCACATGTGCATTTATCGCTCTTCAATTTGCCGCACTGAAGGATCACGACTACTATACGATAAACCTTTTCATCCTCCCGGTTGTTATATTGATCACTCTTTTCGATCTACTGAGGACACATTTTCGCAGCGTGCTGCAGTCCAAGATTGCAATGACTGTAGTATTCGCCTTTACATTTTTTAATGTCAACTATGCGATGACTGAAATCAATAATCGATACTACGGCTGGTGGAACCATGATGGTATAAAGAATGATATTGAAGATATAACACCTTATTTGAGGTCTATTGGCGTGGATAGAACGGATGCAATTATCTCAATCCCAGACAAGAGCCACCTCTCGCTATACCTGATGAATCAAAAAGGTTGGACAGAATATTCTGAATGGTCTTTCGAGAATGATGTTCCAATTTCCCTGAACACGGAGAGAGAAGGCATGGAGTCAGCCATAGGTAATGGTGCGAAGTATCTGGTGATCAATGGACTTGACCAGTTGTTTATGCGACCATTTCTCTATGAGTATGCTGTACATCTCGCGGGCCAATTCAGAAATGTGCTCATTTTTGATCTGAGCAAGAGAGATGAAAGGAATTTTGTTCTGCCTAACAGGCGAGTGAAGGAAATATTGGTCTGCAACACTGAAATACTGGCGCCAAATGGAAAGAAGTATAGCAGTTTATATGGTGACTATGTATTTGGGTCGGTCGAAACACGCTCTACGGATTATGCTTTCAGCGGCAATACCAGTGTAAAACTTAACACAGAACACGAACAAGGGATGAGCGTAACCATAGAAAATGTACGACATGGTGAAAGTTACATTGTTTCGGTAATGCGAAAAAAAGGAGGGTCTGCGGGGGATTTGGTGGCTGTGGGAAAAGGTAAACCCAGATATTCTGTGAGTGAAAATGAATTGTCTTCTTCCAATGATTCTGAATGGGAGATGTTAACTATGGAATTTCACATTCCCCCGAAAATGAATGGAAGACCCCTCTTCATATATGTGCGGAACCAGGCTGCCGAGCCCACCTATTTTGATGACCTCAAGATCGTGCGGTTTCAATCGTATTTCAAGAACTAACCTTATCCAGTCATGTGTGCCTTGGGTATCTCAAGAGACTCTTCTCTTTTACCTCATTCCTCTTACAGCGCCTCGGTTTTCCTTCTTTCAGCTTAAATCCCAAATCCCAAATCTCAAATCAACTTATCTTTTCCAATCCCTTGGAACAGGATCAAGAATGAGGTGCCTTTCTGAGGGCGTCTTTCTATGGTTCCATCAATTTGTGTTACCAGAATGCTTATCAATTCCATTCCCATGGTTGAGGGTTTGTCTATGGAAGCTCCAGATGGTATTCCCAGGCCGTTGTCGCTGATGATCAGCTTGTACCGGCGGTCTTCTGTTGTACCCAGAAACACGGAGATCTTACCTGCATTTTTTCCTTCGAATGCATATTTAAGCGAATTCGTAATGAGTTCATTGATGATCAGTCCCATGGGAATCAAGGTGTCAATGGATAGCTGGTCCACTGTTACTTTTAAATCGAGCGAGATGTGCTTATCGATGCTATAAGAGTTAATTAAGTTACTGGTAAGCAGGTTTATGTACTCTGTAATATTAATATGTGTCAGATCACTTGATTGGTACATTTTTTCGTGAATCAGGGACATGGACTCAATCCTGTCTTGAGATTTCCTGAAAACGCTCAATGCATCCTCGTTATCTATGTAGTGTGACTGAATGCTAAGCAGACTGTTAATTACCTGAAGGTTATTCTTAACACGGTGGTGTATCTCCTTGAGCAGGACTTCTTTATCGTCTTTTTGCCTGGTGATTTCTTCTGTCCGAATGGCGACAAGCTCCTCAAGCTTGAGTCTCATGTCCAACAACTGTTTGGTTCTGTACTGTATAACCGCATAAACTCCGAGTCCAAGACCGCCAACGACAATGATGTAAAACCACCACGTCCGCCAAAACGGCAAGTCCACCTCAAAGGCGAACTCTGTAGCTTCCTCATTCCACAATCCATCGTTGTTAACAGATTTGACCTTGAAGACATATTCTCCGGGGGGTATGTTGGAGTAAGTTGCCTCGTTTTTAATTGTAGGGGGCGACCAGTCATCATCAAAACCATCCAGAATAAATCTGTATTGGGTCTTTTCAGGTGTCTTTAGATCTATGCCAATGAAATTGAATGTCAGGTGATTTTTATCATGTGGGAGAGATAGCTCTTTGGGCAGTTTATACCAAAAATATGAGCCCTGGCTATATCTCAGCAGATCTTGATCTTCAAGGAATAATTTGATGCCAGTTATGTTGGTAATAGGCTCAACGAAGTTGGCATAATCCTCTTTAGGATCGTATTCGATTACGCCTTTGACCGTACCAAACCATAGCTTGCCTTCACTATCTTTGCACACCGCCCGGGTATTGCATTCAATGCCGGTGAAGCCTTGCTCTTTATCATAGTTGTTTACCCATTCGACTTCACCTTCTTCGTCAATAAATAGCTTATCGACACCTTTATTGGTTCCTGCCCAAATATTGCCATCTTCATCACTAATGAGCAGGTATATGGTGTTCGATAGTAACCCATCAGCATCCGTAAGACTTGTAAACTCTTCTCCGTTGTATCGCATGATACAGCGATCAGTGCCGAAATAAATGTTCCCTAATTTGTCCTCTGCAATGGAACCTACATAGGTGTTGCAAAATCCGTCCTTTGTACCGTATGAGGTGAATTCTTTGCCGTCGTATTTGTTCACCCCTGCTCCTGTGCCAAACCACAAATTTCCCCGTGAGTCTGCGTACATTGAGTGAATATAATCATGGTTGAGGCCATCCTCTGTGGTATAATTGGTGAAGGTTGCCCCATTGTATTTGACGGCTCCGTTGCCATAAGTACCAAACCAAATGTTCCCGTCATTATCTTCCATTAACGATTTGATATGATTGCCAGCTAATCCATTTCTTGTAGAGAAACTCGTGAATGTGGATCCATTAAATCTACAGGCTCCGTTTTCTGTGGCGAACCATAAGTTGTCCTTACGATCCTTAAGTATTGCCCGAACATTAGATCCTATCAGTCCGTTGTCGGTATTGAACTGCTTTACTTCCGGGCTTCCATTGGCATTAGCGGCATAGCGATATGCCCCATTTGTTGAAGTGCCTACCCAAATATTCTTATCGCCATCCTCACATATGGCAAATATGTTCCCATTGCTCAGTCCTGCGACGTTGTAGTAATGGGTGAACATTTCGTCGGAGAATTTGATCACTCCGCCGCCACTTGTGCCGAACCAAATATTTCCTGATCGATCCTGTGCAATTGAGAGCACTACGTCGCTTTCAAGTCCGTTTCGATACCGATAGTTAGTGAGCTTTCCATTTACGTATTTAAATGCCCCGCGACCATTTGTTCCGATCCATAGTAATCCCCTGGCATCTGATATAATGCTGGTTATGGTAATATTATTCAGGCCTTCTTCTGCTCCGATTTGCTCGAAATCATAGTGGCCACTTTTTATTGATACAGCGCTCAGTTTCACCAGGCCTTTTCGTTCAAAGCCAATCCACATGTTTCCCAGACTGTCCTGAGTAATGCACGTAACATGGTCATAAGGAAGGCCATCGGACCTACCTATTGTACTGATCTGGTGATCGTCGTAAATACTAATTCCTTTATTGGTCCCGATCCAAATAGCTCCATCTCCGGCCTCAAAGAGGCAAGTTACATTGCCCGAGTTCATGCCATTTAGCGTGCTGAGATGACTGAACTCATGGTTGTTGTCAATGATTGTAATTCCGGTATTGGAGCCCACAAATATATTTCCATGCCTGTCCTTCAGCAATGCCGTTGTTGCATCAGATATCAGGCCTTGTTTGCGATGGTAATTTTGAAATTTACTCCCGTTAAAGCGAGAGACACCACCCCAGGTTGCTCCAATCCACAAGTTGCCCGAGTTATCTTCAACAATAGCCGTCACTATTGGACCGCACAGTCCGTGCCGTTCATCATATTGTGTAAAATTCACTCCGTCAAACTGGCAAACTCCACCCCCTGCTGTTCCGAACCAGAGGTATCCCCGGCTATCCTCGTAGATGGTGTTTACCTGGGATTGAGAAAGCCCTTCATTTACAGAGAAGGACTCAAAATTGTACATCTGTGCCTTCACCCACAAGATAGGCGTGGTCAATAAGACAATAATCAGCAACATACCCCTGAACCTCATATCACGACGAAATTGTGCCACACGGTAACAATACTACAAAATCTATCCTTTTTATTAATGGGTGTATTAGCCCATGGGCTTCAAATCAAGTACAAATGTACTTTTTGTGAGATATTCGAGTTGAACACCAGAGTTGAGATTAAGTCCATTGGGATAACACGGTACTCATATTTTCATAGCTTTGAGTCTAGATTATGCGACTTTTCTATTCTATGCCATTCAAATGCTTCAAATGACGCGAGAGACGAGATTCTTGATTTATGGTGCTACAGGTTATACGGGCAAATTGGCTGCCAGGATGGCCGTAGAGGCAGGCCTAAAACCAATTCTTTCAGGTAGAAATGAGGCCAAGCTCAAGAAGCTTGCTGAACCACTTAATTTGGAGCATACTTCGGTATCCCTCGATAATCGAGAGGGGTTGGAGGCCTTGTTGCAAAAGGTTGCTGTTGTATTACACATCGCCGGTCCGTTTTCTGCTACTGCGAAACTCATGGTAGAAGCATGCTTGAACACAGGAACGCATTACCTGGACATTACCGGTGAAATTGAGATTTTTGAAAGGCACTCCCGACTCGATGAGGAAGCAAAGAATAAGGGAATAATGATCATGTCGGGAGTAGGCTTCGATGTTGTGCCTACTGATTGTCTGTCTGCACATTTGAAGGATCGGCTGCCAGATGCGACACATTTGATTTTGAGTATTGCTGCATCAGGGGGTATGTCTCCGGGAACTGCGAAAACCATTGTTGAAGGAATAGGATATGGTACGGTGCTGAGAAGAGGAGGCAATATCGTTGAGGTACATGAATTGCTGCGGAGCCATGCTGACTTTGGCAGAGGTGATAGAGATACCGTTGCTATTGGCTGGGGGGATGTATCCACTGCATACCACACCACTGCCATTCCGAACATTACTGTTTTCTTTAAATCTACCGCTGCGTTAAAGATGGTGGCAGGCATGGGCAAGGGGCTTAAGGGGATATTGGCAAAACCCTGGATGCAGCGATTGATTAAAAGGCGAATTGAGAAGATGGTTAAAGGACCAGATGATGCCGCCAGATCAAAAGGTTATTCGATAATAATTGGGGAAGTAAAGAATGATGAGGGCACAGTGATGAAATCCAAACTCGTTACACCTGAAGGATATACCTTAACGTGCCTATGCGGACTGGAGATAGTTAAGCAGGTATTGGAGGGAAACTTCAAAGCTGGATTCCGTACACCGGCAGGTGTTTACGGTGCTGACTTTATTCTTCAATTTGACGGTGTTGAGCGAACAGATATAGAATGAGAATACTGGTCCATATAGTTCTTTTAGCACTTCTCATTGAAAGCACGACTGACTCTTTTGCTCAGGGCATGAGCGGGAGTTTGGAACAGCATATTGACAGTATTATCGACAACTTACCAGGTAGTGGGGGAGAAGACTATGTTACGCCTACCACCTCACAGCACCAGGCTTGGCAAGCAATTGTCGCAAATATCTTGCAAAAAAACTTGACCACAGCTGAGGGTCTCGCGGTCCCTTTAAACTATTACATTATTGAGTACTTGGATGTAACGTCATCCCAGGTATTCTATATACTGGAGGAGAAGACCCCACATTTATATTATTGGGGTACATATGTATTTAATGCTGCTCCCTGCAGGACGAAACTGGTCATTCAATCTCCACATCCAAAATATGACTTTAATACAGGTAAGGAAGCGGTCTTTTGTTTTCAGCGGCTAAGTGCCTTGGCATATTGTCTGAGCGGAACGCATAGATGCAGTAGTAGTCAGGCTTCGCCATGCTCAGGTACGACCAGCTCCTGTGGGTCACCCTCTGCGCCATTTAGGGTCTCGGACATGGCGCACAGCACTGAAGGAATGTATCAAATAACCACCTCCGCCATATTAGCTCAGGTGCCGGGCGCTGCATTCGTGCAGCTTCACGGTTTCTCCAAGCAACCGACGGATCCCTATGTCATACTTAGCAATGGTACAAGAGAAACACCTACAACTGATCACATTGCTTCACTTATGATCGGATTGCAGATAGCTGACCCTTCACTTACGTTCAAAGCGGCACATATCGATACAACATGGACAAGGTTAATCGGATTTACCAATGTTCAGGGACGGATGATTAATAACAGCGCAGATCACTGCAACACATCTGCGGTTACCACCACTGGAAACTTCATTCATATCGAGCAGGAAAAGACGAAGTTGAGAGATGACAGTACTGGGTGGTACAAGGTGTACCAGGCACTCTCTGCCGCTTTCCCTTGTGATACTACGGTGGGAATACAGGAACCCAGTGGTGCCGATCAGAATTTTCGAATCTATCCAACCCCCGTCTCTTCAGACTTAACTATTGAAGGTGACGGCATTGACGGCATCATGATCTTTAATAACCTGGGTAAACTAATAGTGGAATTGGAGGGGGGGAAGAATAGGGTAATCGTTGATCTTGCAGATTATTGCGCTGGTCTTTATCTGTTAGCAGTAATGAACAAACAAGGGACTTTTGTTCGGACGATTATTAAGTTTTAACGCATATAGAAGAATGAAGAGAGTCCTCAGGCATGATACGCAGGTTTAACCTTTTCCATGGGACTCAGAATTGTACTAACTTGGCCTCATGAATAAAAAACTGTTTATGATCCTGTTTTTCGGATGCTTTGGCATGGCGTCCGAGATATTTTTTGTAGCATTCACTCATGCGTTCACCGGGGCGGGAATTTATGGGGAGCCGATCTGGTCGTTGACTGGGAAAACGTATGTGTGGATGTTCCCAATATACGCCCTCATTCCAATTGTGGCGGGTTTTGTATTTGAGAAAGTCGGATCCTTACACGTCATACTGCGGTTGCTCATTTATACAACCCTCATCTTCACAGTGGAGTTCATTACGGGCTTTTTGTTGGAACAAATTACCGGTAAATGTCCCTGGGAATACACTACCGGATGGGATATTATGGGGTATATAAGGTTAGATTTTACCCCGGCATGGATGTTCTTTTCCTTTGTTATTGAGCGGTTGTACTGGATGATAGATAAGAGATTTACGTGAGCGAGAGTAAAAGAACTATCGTACTCGGTGCAGTGGCTTTTCCATCTGGGCATGCCTTCAAGGCTGTTCACGCGCTGGTGAAAAAGGGTCATGAGGTAATTCCCCTTGGGATACGTGATGGAGCAATCGCTGATATTGAAATTATTAAGCACAAACCCAAACTCGAAGCTATTGATACAGTTACAGTATATCTGAACAGAAGCAACCAGGTGGAATGGTATGACTATCTTCTAGAACTCAATCCAAATAGAGTGATCTTCAACCCTGGTACGGAGAATAGGGAACTGCGCAGCTTGTTACAAGAGAAAAATATTTACTCGGTGGAAGACTGCACATTGGTAATGCTGGCAGTTGGCCGATATTAAATAGCAAATGGAAATTTATCCGGACGACCCATATTTCGGAATGCGGCAGGCCACCTGCATGCCTGACGATTGCTTCTGTGAGGCATTGCGCTATGGAGAGTGGATCCGGCAGCCAGCCAATACCTGGTCTAATCTGGGATTCATTGCAGTAGCCATCCTGATCGTTGTTCTTGTTTCGAGGTGTAAGGGATATGGGCAAAATCGACTTATCACGTATCCATCCCTCTCATGGTTGTTTGCTTTTGGGTGTTTGCTCACCGGGGTGGGGAGCTTCTTCTATCACGCATCCTTTACATTTATCAGTCAGTGGTTTGATGTGATGGGCATGTACTTTTCAATAACCTTCTTTCTCATATACAACCTGGATCGTCTCTATGATCTAAAACCTGTGAAGGTATACCTGGCCTACCTTGCTATTAATGGGTTGCTGGGCCTCGCCCTTTACGTAATACCAGAGGCACGACGTTACCTCTTTGCCACATGTGTGCTGTTAATGGTAGCATCGATAATTTATACTCAGTGGAGGCTTAACACACCGATAAAAACCAAATACATCTTATGGTCCATTCTTAGTTTTGGAGTGGCTTACGTGCTTTGGGTACTCGATCTCAAGCATATTGTATGTGAGCCGAACAGCCTTTGGCAGCTACATTCGGTTTGGCATTTGCTAAGTGCCGCTTCAGCTTTGCTCATCTTCCTGTATTACCTCTCAGAAGAGGCAAAGGAATCAATAGAGACAGCCCGTACTACATAAAGAAGTCCGGGCATCCCTGACGCCCGATCGTAGTTTGAGTGCCCTGGCGATTGCCTCATTCACTCACCCAATTACCACTCTAAACGAGAATCTGAATACCGATCAAGCGTCGATACAGCTGCATATAGTGTTAATACAATAAAAGTATATACAATGATAATATAATCTGTTTTACTCCCTGATCTTCTCTAAAAGTGCAGTCAGCTGGTTGGCTTCTTTTGCTTTTAGATTCTCAAATGAGCTGATGATATGCACTTTCATAATAGGTGCCAGGTACTTTAATAATTCAATTCCTCCATTGGTAATGGTAATTTCCACCATTCGTCTGTTGTCTTCACAGATTACGCGTTCCACCAACCCTTTTTGTTTCAGTTTTTCCACCAACCTGGTGGTGTTGCTCATCTTATAGATCATTCTCTCCTGGATGGAACGGAGGTTAATGGGATTTCCCCTTTGGCCTTCAAGAACCCTCAGTACATTGTATTGCTGCTCAGATATTCCATACGGTTTGAGAACCGTATTGACTCGCTCGGTCAGTAGGTTGGCCGTGAGCATGAGACTCAACCCTGCCTTATGGAAGGGCGTTGGGAATCTAATTATTTTGTCTCCTGATACCATATATATTGTAATTACAACAAATGTATATACAATTAAATAGGTTTCCAAATGTATTTGTTTTTATCTGCATTATGTGCTGTAGATAGTTGATAAACAGCTAAATATAAATGTATAAAATATGTTGTTGAAGAGCGATTGTTTGTAAATTATTATAGATTGGGAAATGTGTAGTGGATATTAACCGCTCCATGATCACCAAGCCCAATAATTCATACTCCTATCCCAATAGGTCGCTGGTTAACATAGAGGACAAGGGTCTTGTTCTCGCATGTAGGGATCTACAGAACGCGCTCAATCTCGGTTTTACGGAAAAATATGGACGGTAAGTGCTGGAGCTCCATGAGCAGTACTGCCGAACAAGAAATAGGATTGGCCCTGGTTACATCAGAATGATCTATCAGGTATCGTCCAATTTATTGCCGACAATGACCGCTTGAGGGGGTATTTAACACAACTGCACCATTTCCCCATACAAACGGAGAAGTGATGCAGGTGTTGAGGAAATCCATGAATACCAAACCCGGATTACCCCATCCCAAATTGAGATTAGAAATGTGGGCTGCTATAATTGATACTGAGACCGTACTCGTGCTAAAAAGCAGATGCAATCCTTCAGCGTCTTCACGGCGAAGGCTACCAATTCAAATACAACCACATCGACGAAGCATTTACAGGCCTGGTATCAGCCTAGGTAATTGCTTCAAAGGGGTACTACGCTTTTCCTAAAATTCGGAATACTTTAGTGCCACAAGTGCCGCACTCGCCTTTCATTGCTTTCATTCCGTTCTTCATTACGATTTCCTCGCCGTTTTGAATTTCAACTTGTTCTTTGCACTTCATGCATCTTCCTTGAGCCATAATATAGATTTTTTGTCCGAAGGAATCCTTCAGAGGTTAAAAATTACGTTTATGATGCAATTATAGTAATAAATACAAACCGTTAATATTTATCTGGAAAAACTTATCCACGTAGGGGGTTGATAAGTATTTGGCATGAAAATGCAAAAATTCATATACAAATTCCAAACCTGCCTGCCGGTCTCTGGCGGCCAAAGCCTTTGGTGATGGCAGGCAGCAGGTCTCAACACCTGATGTGTAGCCGTAACATTTGGAAAGTTTCTATGAACGCTACACTGAGTGGTTGGTGTCTACAGGAAAATCTGGGTTGATGGACAAACTAGTGCATTCGCAATAGCTTCCAGGTAATACACATGTAAATTTAGAGCTTGACTATTTTAGCAGGAACTCCGTATAATTTACCCTTAACCCCTCTGAACGGACATATACATGAGTGGTATTATAGCAGACCTGTAAAACATTAACGGAGTCACTTAAGGTAACCGTTCCCATTCCATCATTATAACTCGCGGTAGCTCCAGTCGTATTCAGCATCCAGGAATTCAGCTCTGGTTGTGCGAAAGCAGACAATGTGCAGGATACAGTGAAGATGCATGTTATTACATATTGCACAGCTATTTATTTTACACCCAATTCCGGGTGCCGTCCTCTTTTAGTTCTGAAAAATGCTTTCATTTTTTCGATATCTGCATCTACATCATCCGAAGGATGAATAGTCGGTCCCAGGCCTACTTCCTTGTCAATATAATCAGCGAAAGGCAGCAATATTGGAACTCCGGTTCTCTTTGCAATAAAGTAAAACCCCTTTTTCCATTCAGGCTGATAAGATCGGGTCCCTTCAGGTGTTACGCCCAGGTAGAACTTTTCATTCTTTTGGAAGGCCTGAACTACCTGTTCAACAGTTCCATCTGATCTTGACCTGTCAATTGGAATTGCACCAATAGCCTTCAGGAAGAATCCAAAAGGAAAGAACATCGCCTCTTTCTTAATCAGGAAATTAAACTTAATGCCCCAAATCCTGGCAGCCACAATGCCCAGAAAACCATCCCAATTAGACGTATGTGGCCCTCCTGCCATGACACATTTGTCCAATCCTTCTGGAATCTCCCCAGTTACTTTCCATCCGAAAAGCCAGAGCATGAACCTGAGAAATGCCTTCAAAGTAATGGGTTTAGTGAATTAGGTAAACACGAATGCAAAAATATAAATAAATCAGTTTTTGAAATTCTCCGACATTAATTAGTAAGAAAGGCCATTATTCCAATTGGTATTTTTGAGCTGTGAAGATTCTGGCTTTTCTTATATTTGGATATACAACAACTCCTCGCCTGTAAGGTGAAAGCAAAATGTGGACTAATAACACATTAGAGTTTAGTAACAGTTTAGTAGGTTCAGCTCACAGGATATCGCTATCCAAGTCATTCAACGGGTTAGTCCACTGCAGAACGTCTTTATTGATAGGCTAAACGGGCCATTCTGCGAGGCTGTGCTGGATGCACACATAAGCCAGGTTAGCATACTGGCTGAAGAATGGATGGAATATTACGAGCGTTATCGACCTCAGGAAGCATCTGGTGACAGAACGCCAGAACAATGCGAAAAGGAGTGCTTAACAGCTGCTTAATCAGTCAACATGAATAAAGCATATTTAGACCCAGCTCGAGAAAAGGGAAGATTACACTGTCTCTTGTATTTAATTTGTTTCTTTTCAATTTCCATTTGTAATGCTCAGGGTAGTTACATTGAAGATAATTGGAGAATGCTTGCTGGTACCATGGTTGAAGATCAGATAGTGGCAAGAGGAGTGCATGACAATGATGTTATTCAAGCGATGAAAAATACTCCAAGGCATCTTTTTGTAACGCCAGAACTGATCTATCAAGCGTACAACGACCATCCACTTCCTATCGGTGAGGATCAAACAATCTCTCAACCATATATTGTAGCTCTTATGACAGAATTACTCCAGTTAGAGCGTTCCGATAAAGTTCTTGAGATTGGTACTGGCTCTGGTTATCAGTTAGCTGTACTATCCCAGCTTGTTGATTTTTGTTTTTCCATTGAAATAAAAGAGAGCCTGGCTAATAATGCAAGGGAAAAATTGAATTCTCTAGGCTATAATAATGTAAAAATAAAACATGGTGACGGATATCAGGGTTGGGAAGAATTTGCTCCATTTAATAAGATAATAATTACAGCAGCTCCTGAAGAAATTCCTGCTGAATTGATCAGGCAGCTAAAGGACAAGGGTTTGATGGTACTACCTGTGGGCGGAAGCTATTATCAACAACTAACTGTGATAGAAAAAGATGGTGATAAACTGAATAAAAAGAATATAATTCCAGTGAGGTTTGTACCGATGATCCACAGTGATGAATGATCATCTCCAGAATAAATAATCCTGCAACTTACTAGTAGAATCCTGGCTCAAATTCCACTTATCCTATAAGATATATATTCCGTGGCCAAATAAATTCTCATACTATTTCTATTTATGAGCGTGTCTCTATAGGCCAAAAACCGTTTTGGTTAGGTGCTAAGGGTTGAAGCAAGATCACCTTCTTACTCCACCAATATGCTTACGACTTACATTAATATTAGTAAATACCGATCTTCTCACCTTAGTCAACATACCCCTTGGCAATTTTGGCTCAGCTAAGTACCCGTTCTCAATCTCTTGAGCATGCAGCCATTAGACTTTGCACACAACCCAATGCGCTACGTAGAGGTGCTCACCATGCCCATTCCTTCAGGATCGATCGCGCAGTGAACCTGGCAAAAATGCTTCATTTATAACGCAAGTGAAATATATGGCATTTGCCAACCGTTTTATTAATACAACAGCTGTTAATATGAAGCGTACAATTAAAGCACTGGCCTTTTTGATCTTACTGATTACCTATACAGGTGGTGTTTCAGCTTATACATCTGATCAAATAATCAGCAATTTGAGGAAGATCAAGCCGAATACGGTTGATAAGGTTGACATCAGAAAGCTGGATAAGGGGCAGGTTACATTGAAAATGGGATTTGCCTCTGCCGTTTTCATGCAACCATCACTGGCAAAAAGTCTCCGAACCCGCACCATTCAAAAAATAGAACTCATTTATACCGATTTTCAGTTATCAGGCACCTTTAACCAGTCCGAGCTCAATAAAGCCAGGTGCCTTCTGTTGCTCAAGGCCATACCCCAGATAAAAGAGAACGATATGATAGAGTGGGGGGTTACCGTTCAAACGGCTGCAAAGAACCGGGTAGATGCCAGGAAAATGTTTCACGGATTCATCATAACTGTCAGGCCTCCGTCTTCCAAGGCGCATACCCGTTTTGAGATAAGCATGATGGAAGAGGCTTTGAAATCCGTTGAAATGGAAATAGACAGTGTAGAGCACCGGGAAATAAAAAAGCCAAGAAAAAAATATCTGCATACGGGCATGTACCTCCCCATATCTAAAAGAAAGCGGGTAAAGGGGGTTTTGTATAAAAGAAAGGGAATATGGAACAGGCCCCGGCAGATGTATGTACAAATAGATACGGTTACCAGGATAAAGAAGATCGTTCATTATAAACCAAAGAAAACGGTGCTATCCAGGAAATACCTTTCATTTGCCGTGCTGGACTCTACCTTTTTTACCGTAATGGATCGCCATAAGGATTGGAACAACATCTTGTTTGTTACCGATGTAACAGGGAGCATGTCCCGGTACAGCATACAGGTGTTGCTATGGCATAAGCTTAATTACCTTGACAAGCGGGCGCGCCAGTTTTCCTTTTTCAATGATGGCGATAATAAGAGCACCTTGCATAAGAAAATAGGCAGCACAGGAGGTATCTATCATGTTAAGGGAGAAACCTACGAGGATGTTGAAACGGAAATTTTCAAAACAATGAACCGTGGAGGAGGAGGTGATGGCCCGGAAAATGATGTGGAAGCGCTCATAGATGGGATTAAAAGTTGTCCGGATGCAGAACAGGTGGTCCTGGTAGCTGATAACTGGTCGAATGTGAGAGATATGGAGCTGCTTGAGGCGTTGAACGTCCCGGTTAAGATCATTATTTGCGGCTCCAACTCCGCAATAGTGAATCTCCACTACATCGAGCTCGCCTATAAAACAGGGGGGTCTATACATACCATTGAACAGGATATTGACAATTTAATGGAGCTCGGTTCAGGGAAATCCATCAAGATAGGTGGCAGGTACTATTTAATAAAAGATGGAAAATTTGTGGTGCTCAGCCATACCTGAAAAATTTACTGTGGGTAGGGGGTACAATCCAAACCCCAAGAGGCGCTAATTTCGATTTTCATACCATTACTTACCATTCCCATTATTCTGCCAATTCACCTATCTGTTATGAAAAACCTGCTACTCCTTCTCACTCTTGCACCCTGCATTGCCTTTGGGCAGACAACACCAATACCTGACACTGCCTTTGAACAGGCTTTGATTGATTTTAGGATATGATACAGGGGCACCTGATGGTTCTGGGGAGAAGAAAATGCAGTTGGAGAGATAAGCTGTCCTATCCATCAATGGATGGGGGTTTTGTTATATTTGGGAAAAATCTACTATTATGAAACCAACAGTAATCTTATTTGCCTTTGTAGTGATGTGCTGGGGGTGTGGTACACAACGGGTAACAGACGCTGATGACAACACATACAAAACAGTACAAATCGGTAACCAGTTATGGATGGCTGAGAACCTTAATGTGAGCCATTTCAGGAATGGTGATCCTATTCCGCATGTTAAAACAGATGAAGAATGGGAGCGGGCAGGAGATAACAAACAACCGGCCTGGTGTTATTACGATAATGACCCAGCCCATGGAGAAAAGTATGGCAAAATGTATAATTGGTATGCGGCGAATGACTCCAGAGGAATAGCACCGAAGGGATGGCATGTGCCGAGTGATGCGGAGTGGACTGCTCTGGCAAACTATTTAGGAGGAAGAGATGTAGCCGGTACTAAGATGAGAACTGCAAGTGGGTGGAATGAAAATGGCGACGGCACCAACGAGAGCGGATTTTCAGGACTTCCCGGCGGTGGCCGTGACGTCAATGGTTCATTCTACTACGCTGGCTACTACGGTAGCTGGTGGAGTTCTACGCAGAGCGCTACGACCAAAGCCTGGACACGCAACCTGGGTTACAACATTTACGGCATTGGCAGTGTCTACAGGAACGACGGCAGTAAGGGAAATGGGTTGTCTGTCCGTTGCCTCAGGGATTAATTGACATTTTGATTATTTGCCCAGGGCTATAGCAAGGGGTTTTTAACTCAATCCCCAAACATGACCCTCTCCAGCAATGGATGGGGGTTTCTTATATTCGGGTAAATAGTCATTGACCTCGTCAACTTGATTTTGTACTATATTTAAAAGAGGGTTGAGGTGGGTGTTTAACTTTGTTTCTCCTCTCCATGTAACGGTTGTAAGAGTCTCTTCCCTCTTTTTTATTACATTTATAATATTGTCCCGGTCAACCCGTAAGCAATGCAAAAACTCCTTCTCATACTGCCCCTCTCTTTCTTGCTCACAATATCTCCGGCAAGTGCTATACATATTTCAGACCTTAACCTCGACTCTCTCTGGAGTATATGGCACGACAAAACCCAAGCTGATACCAACCGGCTTAATGCCATTCAGGAACTGGTTGATATAATGCAGCATTCAGATCTAGACTCTGTTTTATCGCTTGGCCAGCTGCTATATGACCTTGCCGAGGAAAAGGATCTTGCAAAATACATGGCAAACGGCCTTAATACTCAAGCTATTTATTTTGTATTGAAGCATGATTTACCCAAAGCAATCAAATTAGCAACTAAAAGCCTGCAAATTTCTGAGGAGCTTGGTTATAAACAGGGTATGGCACAATCCAACAACATTTTAGGTTTGGCTTATGTGTTTCAGGGTGAATTTGATAAGGCCGACGACTATTGCTCCCGCTCCTTGAAAATAGCTGAAGAGCTTGGGCATAAGTTGGCCATCGCAATGGCCATAAATAGTAAAGGACAGATTTCTCTGCAACAGGGTGATTTATCCGGAGCCATGGACAATTTTTCTCGTCTCTTGCAAATATCTGAAGACTTAATGAATTCAGAGAAAAACATGATAAGAAAGTTTGCATATGAAAATGTCAACGCAAAGGGCATTCTTAATATAGGAACCATCTCAATGTACCAGGGAGATTACCTCAATAGTTTAGACCATTTTTTACGAAGCTTGAAAATATTTGAAGCGGCTGGAAATAAACCAACAGCAGCAATGGTCCGTCAAAATATAGGTGCTATTTATGTTCTTATGCATCACGACTCTCAAGCTATAGAGTACCTCATCCCCGCCTTAGAGTTTTTCCAGGAGAATAACGACAAACCTAAAGCTCTATTTGTGCTTAGTAACCTTGGTGGTTTAAAAGCAAAACAGGGGGATTACTCCGAGGCTATGGATTATTACGATGAAGGTTTAAAGATTGCCGAAGAAATAAGCGATAGACAGAATACAGCACATATTTTGACTGTGATAGGTGAAGTGCATCAAAAGATGGGGAATTATTCTCAAGCCCTTGCGTATATCGCAAGAGGCTTAACAATATTAGAAGCTATTGGAGATAAGATGGGATTGTCAAATGCATTAATTGTCAAGGCCCAGGTATATCAAAAGCAGGCCAAGTATTCCCTTGCCATTACCAACGCTTCAAAGGGATTGCAATTGGCACAGGAAGCAGGTGCTGCTTTAGAATCAAGAGATGCTGCCAAGGCCTTGTACGATGCCCACAAAGCAATGGGGCATCAGCAACAAACCCTGGAGTCGTACGAGCTTTACATTAAAATGCGTGACAGCATCAACAGCATAGAGAACAAGGAAGAAATAATAAGACAAGAATTCAAGTACAAATACGAAAAAGAGCAAACGTTGGCAGATGCCAAGTACCAGGAGCAGATGGCATTGTCGGCAGAACGAGAAAAGCGCCAAGAATTAATTGCCTACTCAGCAGGTGGTGGGCTGTTGCTGGTTTTGGCCTTTACCTTTTTTATCTTCAACCGCTTGCAGGTTACGCGCAGGCAGAAAAAAGTGATAGAAGAGCAGAAAGAGCTGGTAGAAAAACAAAAAGAAGAGCGGGAAATAATGATGCAGGAAATTCATCACCGGGTAAAAAACAACATGCAGATCGTAAAGAGTTTGTTGGGATTACAAGCCGGTAAAATCGATGATAAAAAAATAAAGGATATGTTTAAAGAGTGCCAGAGTAGAATTACAGCCATGGCAACCATTCATGAAAACATGTACCAAAGCGAAGAATTGATCAGGATTGATATTGATCATTATCTGAAGGTAATAGTAGAGAAAATAGCTTATTCCTATCAAATGGATAAGGAGATTACCTACAACCTAACTATACCAACTATAAAATTCGGCTCCAAGACCCTGGTTCCATTGGGTCTTATTATCAATGAGATCATGACCAATTCATACAAATATGCCTTTAAGGACAGGGAGAGTGGAGAAATCACCCTGAAGGTGAAGGAAATAAGCAATACAGAGTACGAGATGATAATAGGAGATAATGGCATAGGAATGCCGCCTGATATAGTTCCTGAGGCATCCACTTCGTTGGGAACAGAATTGATTCAGATTTTTATTGAACAATTAGGAGGAAGCATAGAGCGGCTTGATCAGCCCGGCACCATGTATAAGGTGCTGTTTACACGGCAGGAAGATAAGTTCGGGTAGTTTTGGATAGTAAAACCATGGTGCGGCAAAGAAGATAAACGGGAAACACCAAATGAGAAACATCATATA
>JYMV01038654.1_pt1 | contig 69438 bp, 67 predicted proteins | sample 338911 | NCBI WGS metagenome assembly JYMV01 (sample SAMN03354496, study PRJNA234377) | hydrothermal vent metagenome | biome: Deep sea; feature: Hydrothermal plumes at the Eastern Lau Spreading Center, Western Pacific Ocean; material: Seawater | place: Tonga | collected 2009 | depth 2000 m m | reverse complement strand
GAGGATTTTCCTTACCGTATTCATCTTCAGCCACCCGATCCGTGCTGGAAAGTTGCGTAATGTCAATACGGGAAAGCCTGCCATAATCCGGAAACGAGCCAATCTTAAAAAAGACAGACCCGCCATCTACAACGTAAGCGTAATCTTTGTCTATAAGCTCTTTGATGAGATCAATCATGTCACCAATGTGATCGGTGGCCGCAGGCAGCACCTCAGGTAGATCTATATGAAGAGATTCGGCGTCTTTTTCGAAAGCTGTACGGTACTTAGCCGTCAGTTCTAATAAAGATTTCCTTTTCTCACCGCACTTTGCGATAATCTTGTCATCTACATCTGTAATGTTCATAACATGATTAACATCGTAACCGAGGAAACGGAGATACCGTTTCACAAGATCGAAAAAGAGGAAGGCGCGGAAATTACCGATGTGAGGAACATCGTAAACGGTCGGTCCGCACGAGTACATCCGGACAGTCTCGCCATCCAGTGGCTTGAAAGTTTCAAGCTTCCCGGAAAGTGTATTAAACAGTTTGAGACTCAAAACGGTTTGACAGGCTTAAGCATATCGGCATCGATGTGGACTGAAATGGCTTGCTGAATACCGTCCACGCGGATTACAAAGCGGGTCTCCCCTGCTTTCCTTGAAAGAATACCTCGCACGCCCACTAAGGGACCGCCACCGATTTCAACTTCATCACCAATATCAAAATAGTCATGGGCATCAGGAACATAACCTCCCTCCAACATTTGCCTTACAGCTTCCACCTGTTTATCGGGAACGACGGCATAATTACTTCCGATTTTAACAATATGGTGAACACCGTAAGTCTGAAGTACATACAGCGTCTCATTCAACGGTATGCGAGCGAAGAGATAACTCCTAAAAAGGGGCATCCATACCCATTTTTTGCGATCTTTCCAGAACCTTAAGCGCTTAACTAGCGGAAGATAACATTCTATTCCTTTCATCTTGAGTTCGCTGTCGGCTGTCTTTTCATGCCGCGGTTTGGTATAGATTGCTAGCCAATGTTTTTCCCTGCCGTTATTTTCCATGGAGTGCCATTTCACAAAGTTTCAAAACAAGATCTTCAAACGAGATTCCCATTATCGACGCCGCTTTCGGCACCAGACTTGTATCGGTCAGTCCTGGGAGGGTATTTACCTCCAGACAGAAGAAACTGTCCTCCGGAGTGAGCCTGAAATCGACACGGCTGTAGTGGCGGCAGCTTAGGAGGTTGTGAATGGCAAGAGAAGACTGAGCCAATTGACTGGCCAAAGCCGCAGGCATCTCAGCCGGACAAATGTAGTTAGACATCCCCGCTGTATACTTACACTCATAATCATAATGATCGTGAGATGGGAGGATTTCAATGCAAGGAAGAGTTTCTTCGCCCAATATGCCTATGGTGAGTTCCCGGCCGGGAATATATTCTTCCAATAGAATACCGCTATTGCACTTTTCAGCTGTCTGCACAGCTGGCAACAGTTTAGCTTCTGATTTCACAATCGTAAGTCCAACAGTACTCCCCTCACCGTTGGGTTTTACGATCAAAGGATAGTTACGGTTCTTTTCACCGAAGGCTTCGAAGTCTTCACTACTAGAAAAAAAATCCCAGCCCGGAGTGGGAAGTTCATTCTCAACCATCAGCTTTTTTGAAGCCAATTTGTCCATTGCCAGGGCGGATGCATCAGGTCCTGAGCCGGTGTAGACAATGCTCTCCTCTTCGAGAATACGCTGAACAGTCCCATTCTCACCTTCTCCACCGTGAAGAGCCATAAAAACAACGTCAGCCTCGAGAAGGTTCGCAAGGTAATTCCGGATGTCCCCTTCATAATCACAGGCGAACACATCTGTCCCTGTCCGCTGAAGAGCCCCGACCACCGCTTCGCCACTATGGAGAGAAACCTCCCGTTCGGCAGAGTTCCCGCCCATGAGGACAGCAATTTTCACCGTTGTGCCTCCTCTAAATCGACAATATGTTTAGCACATTCACTTAAATTTTCTCCAACAAAATCGACTGAAAGTTTCCCATTCAAGATTTCTCTTTCAGTCCTCTGTCCGTTACCTGTCTTGACCAATATCGATTGCACACCAACAGCATTTGCCGCCGCCACATCCGCTACCGAATCACCAATCATATAAGAAGAAGTGAGATCAATTCCATGATCGTCTGCCGCCTTTGTGAGCATTCCAGTAGCCGGTTTCCGGCAATCGCACCGATCCTCAGGAGTATGGGGGCAGTAATATTTATCAATAAGGAATAGCTCGTGCTTCTCAAGCAATGAATCAAGTTTATTATGAATGGCCTTCAAGGCCGTTTCTTCAATCAAACCTCTCCCTATACCCGATTGGTTGGTTATCAATATGAAGGGCAGTCCGGTAGCAGATAAGGTTTTAAGTGCATCTATGGTCTCGGGATGAAGCTCATAATCGTCTGGTGAAGAAATATAACCGGGATCCGGATTTAAGGTTCCATCCCTGTCAAGAAAAATGGCCCCCATTTTTTCAGAATCATGTATTCGGGGCGCTTCTTCAGATTTCACATCGCTCAGTTTGAGAGAACTTTTCAGAAAATAGTAGGCACCTATCACAACAAGGGGAACAAAACCGACAGCATGGTTAATGATGGCATATGCCTGTGCTGGAGCTTGTGCCACAGCAAAAACCTCTACCAGCATCAAAACTGCACCGGCATGGTATGTCCCAATAAAACCGGGAGCTGAAGGGAGTGTAATTACCATTGTTACCGAAACCAAAAGAATCCCCAATTGAAGCCACGACAGATCAATACCTAAAGATCTTGCACAAAGCCAAGTAATTCCCCAGTACATAAGCCATAGAGAAACTGAATAGAAAACCAGAGATACCGGTCGCCTGATTTTTCTGAGCGTCACCAACCCTTCTATAAATGAATGAAACATCTTCTTCATTCGAATCCCAACACCACGCTGAAGGACAGCTATATTTTCCATTTTCTCCACCCAATCGTGGTGTGAAGCAGAAATCCAAAAGAGAGCAGCTGAAACAATGATCACAACCGCCGAAAGGGTGAGCCCGCTGTTCGCCAGCCACTGTGGAATATCATAAGATGAAAATAACGCAAGTATCAAAAACATGATGCCCAGCATGTCTACAACACGCTCAATGACAATGGTACCAAAAGCTGTGGAGAAGGTTACAGAATGTTCGTTACGGTTCAGGGCATAAGCTCTTAAGAACTCCCCTAACCTTAATGGAAGGACGGAGTTGCCAAAATAGCCGATCATAGTAGCGGCAAAGAGTGGGTGTGTCTTTACATCTTTTATGGGAGAAAGGATAATGTGCCACCTGAGAGCCCTCACCCAGACACTAACGATCATCACTATAACAGCAATAAGAATCAATATCCAGTCCACAGACCTTAAGACTGTCATGAGGCTGCCAAAATCCATCTGGCGAAAAGCGAAATAGAGGCCCCCCACGCTGAACAAGATTCCGATTATTACTTTTTTCACGCTAGTCCCGCAAGTCTATAATTTCACTGGCAGTCAGTTTTCCCATTTTAAGATCTTCTGGGTTTACTAGAGGTCCCACTGACAGAACATCCACATAGATCTCCAAATCTTTTCCCGAAACTGCCTTTATGGTTTTTGGCATCCACTCATTCTCCTTTACTGAGATCCAAAGACGGTCAAAACCAACAAGCGTTTCAGGAATAAGGCTCAGGCTGATCTGTTCATTATTGACTTCTATATTTTCTACTATAAAGCCGCCGAAATCGCTTAGCAGTACGGCAAAGAGGTTAGACGGATCACGGCGGTTGAAGTAATCAATGAGTACCTGATCCTCTTCCGGATACCTGACACTCAAAACAGAATTCTGTATAAGTACATTCATAAAAGGAAGGTCAAGGCTGAGATAATTTCTGCCTAAAATTTTCAGCGTCCCCTTCCCTTCCCATGACTCTTCATCAAGACGGTAGAACCAGAACACCTCAAAGGTGTGACCCTTTTTATCAAGTAAAGTGGCTGAGATGTCGTACAAGATTTCCTTATCAACCTGAAAAGCACCGATGCTGCTCAAAACAGAAAGTCCCACAATGGGGACGAGAAGATGTTTCAGTGAAAACAAATTATCCTCAAGACGATTCATCGTCATCCAGCACTTGAAGATAGGATTCGTCAACAAGAACCTCTCTCGCCTTGCTGCCAGTGAAAGGACCCACAATGCCAAGCTGTTCCATCTGATCAATGAGACGGGCTGCCCGGGAATAGCCGACCCTGAAACGCCTCTGGATTAGGGAAATGGATCCCTGCTGGTGAGTGATCACAAGGCGAATAGCTTCTGTGAGCAATTCATCCTGACCATCTTCAGATCCACTAAGCTCTCTTTCTATACCTAGCTGTGTCTTTGTACCCTCCAGCTTAATTTCATCGGCTGTCGGCTGTGACTCAATGTGCGTAACTATCCTGTTAATCTCTTCAAGTGTAACGAAAGAATTGTGAAGCCGGATTGTATCAGATGTGCCGGGTGGCAGGAAAAGCATATCACCTCTGCCCAGCAGTTTTTCAGCACCATTCATATCAATGATTGTCCGAGAGTCAACCTTTGTCGCAACCTGAAATGCTATCCGAGCTGGGAAGTTTGCCTTAATAACACCGGTAATAACGTCCACTGAGGGTCGTTGTGTTGCCAGTACAAGATGGATACCCACAGCACGAGCCATCTGGGCAAGGCGGGCAATAGATTGCTCAACCTCCTTCGGCGCCCTCAGCATTAGGTCAGCCAATTCGTCAATTATCACCACAATGTAGGGCATGTTTTCCAGGCTGCTGTCTTTATTCGATTTGTCTCGGTATTCCTGGATATTTCTCACCACAGCATCAGCCAGCACATCATATCTTCGCCCCATCTCCTTTTCAGCGGCACGGAGAGCAAGAACAGCATTCTCAGGTGTTGTAACCACATATTCATCAATATCTTCAGCGGTGATAAGGTGATGTTTTTCAAGCGTTCTGTAAGCCGCCATCTCCAGCTTTTTTGGATCGATCAAAATGAACCTGACTTCCTGAGGGGTTGAACGGTAAAGTAAAGATGAGACAATTGTGTTGATGCAAACCGACTTACCTGAACCAGTAGTTCCCGCTATGAGCAGGTGCGGCAATTTATCCAGTGCAATAATGTAATTCTCTCCACTGGTTGTTTTGCCAAGAGCTACGGTCAATTTGGAGGCAGATGAGATAAACTTTTCAGAATTGACAACGGAACGCATATAGACAATGGAGGGATTCTCATTGGGGATTTCAATGCCGACAGAAGATTTGCCTGGGATGGGCGCAATCACACGCACTCTTGGTGCTCTCATGACACGAGCCAGATCATCTGAAAGCTGAACAAATTTATTGACGCGAACACCTTCAGCCGGTTCAACCTCAAACAGGGTAATGACCGGTCCGGGAGCAATGTTGACCACATTCCCTTCAACGCCAAAAGTCGCCAGAGACTGTGTAAGAAAATCAGCCTTATCCACAAGTTCGCTATCGGAGGCACTGGGGGTAACTTCCTCGTAATGGTCAAGATAATCGACAGAAGGAAGCTGATAAGCTTTTTTTGGTGCATCTTCTACGGTAGCATTAAAATCGATCTCCTCCTCAATCACTTCCTGTCCGATTGTGTACTCCCCTGCACGCTCTTCATCCATTGCGGGGGCCTGTGGTTCTTCAGCAGTTTCTTCTTTCTCAACTTCCGCCTCTGGTTCATTAACATCAAAAAATGTCTCCTCTTCCTTCGGCGGATTGACCTCGGTCTCTTCAACTTCGATACCGGCCTCTTCTTCCAGTTCCTCCGGAACTTCAACCTCTTCCACTTCTGGTTCATCTGGCTGAGCGAGAACTTCATCCTCGAAGTCCCGTCTTTCCCGAAGCTGGCCAAGCAGTTTTTCTGTATGTTCTCTTTTCTGAGTTTCCACGCTTTTTTCAGGCTGAATCTTCTGCCCCCGTTTGACCACACCTGAAAAAAAGGTGACAACCTTCTCTACATGATCATAAAAATTCCAGTTAAAGTATCCCCGGACAACTACAAATGAGCTGGCTAGCAAAAGAATTACGGTACCGATGGTGCCAAGAAAATCGTGAAATAGTTTTGCCAACATGGCACCAACAAGTCCGGAAGCCTGGTAGCTTTCTGCATCCTTGGTAACTACCATCAATCCCAATAATACTGAGACGATGAGTCCCATGAGAAGCGTATGAACAGTCAGTTTTCCAAGAAATTTGGGGGTCTTTTTGCTAAACAAAACCCATCCCCAAGCAATGCCGATGATAGGTAATATAAAAGAGACATAACCGACAGCCATCTTGATGAAGAAATGGCCAATATAGACGCCAAAGATCCCCGCCCGATTGGAGATGGCAATGTTGGGTGAAATGGTGGGTTCTTCAGCAGCATCATAGGTCATCAAACTAAGCAAAACAAAGAGAGATACCAGAATAAGAAGTATACCGATGATTTCTCTCTTGCGATCCATATCGTCCTTTAAACTTTTTCCGTGGCTGTACCTTTCGTCCAAAAAGGGGTCTTCACCACTTTTGCCGGAATTACTTTTCCACGGATATCTATTTTCAGCTCCGAGCCAGTTGAAGCATGGGAACTGTCCACATAGGCCATCCCAATAGACTTACCCAAGGTTGGAGAATGTGTCCCGCTGGTGACACTGCCGATTGTGTTCCCGTTAAACATGGCAGAATAACCGTGGCGAGCGATGCCTCGGTCCAAAAGCTCAAAACCGATGAGCTTACGTTCAGGCCCATTTGACTGCACTTTGGCAATGGCAGCTTTGCCAATGAAATCACCTTTTTCCAGTTTGGTGATCCACCCAAGCCCCGCTTCAATGGGGTTTGTCTTTTCATCAATGTCGTTACCATAAAGACAGTACTTCATCTCAAGGCGGAGTGTATCCCTGGCACCGAGACCGACAGGTTTGACGCCCAGGGAAGCACCTTCTTCAAGCAAAATGTCCCAAACTGGCTCCGCCTCTCCCCCGTCAACGTAGATCTCGTAACCAAGCTCTCCCGTATAGCCGGTTCTTGCACAAATCACTTCAATTCCTGCAACTACCGATTGGCAGTGCCAGTAGAATGGCAAAGATCGCACATCTTGAGTGTTATTCACCACCTTGCTTAAGAGCTCTAGCGACTTAGGTCCCTGAACGGCCACCAGCGAAAAATCATCAGATCTGTCTTTAAGTGATACCTCGCCCTGAAGATTGCTCTCCAGCCATCCCAAATCCTTCTCAATATTGGATGCGTTTACTACCAAAAGGTAGTGGTCGCTAAAACGGTACAAAACACAATCATCTATAATTCCACCATTTTCATTACAAATCGCTGTGTACTGGGCCTGATCGGTTTGAATGGTAGCAACATTATTGGTTGTCACTCGCTGCAAGAAAGACGACGCTCCCCTCCCGCTGATAACAAATTCGCCCATATGAGATAGATCGAAAAGACCCACCGCTTCCCTCACAGAGGTATGTTCATCTATGATGCCAGAGTACTGCACAGGCATCTCAAACCCGCCAAAAGGGACCATCTTTGCACCGAGGGACAGATGGTAGTCATAGAGGAAAGTTCTTTTTCCTGTTTCACCCACAAGTTCAAGCCTCACAATAGGCTTTAAAGCGGTCCATTCCTTCGCGAATGTCATCCAGTTGGATACCAGAATAAGCGAACCTGACATAATGCTCTTTCTCATCAGGTAATGGCGTGCAGAAATGGCTCCTAGGGCAGAAGGCCACACCTGTCTCCTTTAGAACAGCTTCCTGCAATTCGCTGCTGTTCCGAAAACCTTTTTTCACCACCACTTTCGTCACTTTCGGGAAAAGATAAAATGTGGATGAAGGCGACCCCACTGAGACACCTTCAATACCGTTCAGCAAATCACGGGCAACGTCTCTCCGGACACGAAGTTCATCAGTGATAGGTTTGCACATTTCCGCGCCGCCTTCCAAGGCTTCGATCATGGCCCACTGGGCAAAATGATTCGTGCACGATTCATCATTTACGTTCAGTTGACCAATGATTTCCATTACTTCCGGAGGTCCAATGGATGCACCAACGCGCCATCCTGTCATGGCGAACCGCTTGGAAAAGGTATATAATATAACGGTCCGTTCCGCCATCCTGGGAATTGAAGCTATGGACTCTGACTCACCTTCATATCTTGTTTCGAAATAGGCTTCATCGGAGAGGACCCACAGGTCATTTCCCATGCAAATTTCAGCCAGCGCCTCCAGTTCGTCGTGGGGAGATTCTGCCGCGGTGGGATTGTGGTGATTATTAAATATCAGCATGGAGGTTTTCGGTGAGATGTTCGACTTAAGCTGATCCAAATCCAGCAAAAACTTTCCTCTATTATCAATATAATTATACGGAACAGCCTTGCCCCCATGGAACTCGATCATCGATTCATAAATGGGAAAGCCGGGGCTGGGATAGAGCACTTCATCTCCCGGTTCCATAACAGCAAGAATGAATTTGCCTATAGTGGGTTTCCCACCTGGTTGGACAATAATATTCTCCATGGAATAGTCTATGCCCCTCAGTTTACCCACATCATCGGCCAGTGCTTCTCGGAGTTCGGGAATACCGGGCGGTGGGCAGTACCCGGTCTTTCCATTTTCAATTGCACGGTTCATGGCGTCAACCACCCGCTGCGGTGTCGGTATGTTGAAATCACCGATATGGAACGGGAAAACTTCATTCCCCGCCGCCTTCCATTCAGCTGCCTGTCGTGCCACTTCAAAGGCTGATTCGGTTCCCAAACTTTCTAGTCTCGCAGCAAATTGCATTTCAGCTCCTACAGTTTAGTCAACGCTATTTTCACAATTTCTTCAACGTCCCCGCTAAGCTGATCTTTCCTCTGCATATCAGAAAGAACGCGAAAACCGTCCGAACGGTGGAAACCGAGAGCAGTGAGTGTGGCCAGGGCATCAGCAAACTGGTCCGGCACTTCTCCGTCCAGTGTCATAACATCGTCATCCCCGGTTACCACAAATTTATCTTTCAGCTCTACAATAATCCGTTTGGCTGTTTTGGATCCGATGCCCGGTAGCGCCGTCAGGGACGCCACGTCTCCCGCTACAATCCGTCTTTTGAATTCATCAGGGCTGGCGCCGGAGAGAATTCCCATGGCTAGCTTAGGCCCAATCTTGGAAATACCGATAAGCATCTTGAACAGGGTCAGTTCATCTTCGTCTCCGAAACCGTAAAGTTCCATGGCGTCTTCCCTGACTTTGAGGTAGGTACGGATTTCCACCTCTTCACCTACCTTTGGAAGACGATCAGCGGTAGGAACGGAGAGTACTACGTAAAAGGCAACACCGCGAACATCCACCACAACATTTGTAGCGGATTTCGACTTCACTTTCCCCCGTAAAGAATGTATCATTCAGCCATGACCTCCGGCTGGTGGAGATGGCAAAGGGCCGTGGCTAGGGCGTCAGTGACGTCGTGCTTCTCCGGGGGTTTTTCCATTTCTAAAATAGAGGTAACCATATACTGGACCTGCTCCTTGGATGCGTTGCCGTTCCCTACAACGGACATTTTGATTTTCCGCGGTGAATATTCGTAGCACGGCAGATCCTGATGAGCCGCCGCCAGCATCACAACGCCCCGTGCCTGGCCCAACACTAGGACTGTCTTGACGTTATTTCTGTAGAATGCTTCCTCGATAGCAAATTCAGTAGGAGTGTAACGATCAATAATATCTTTAATGCCATCATAGAGAACACACAATCGGTCATGAATATTTTTCTTTGACGGAGGAGAGATGGCTCCCCATGTAATCACACTGATGGCATCACCGTCTGATTCTATGACACCATAACCGGTGGTAGAAATACCCGGATCTATACCGATGATTCGTCTCATTTAACTCACCTCTTCTATTTCAGCATCATCAACATCGAAATTGGCTGAAACCTTTTGAACATCGTCATGATCGTCAAGCACTTCCAACAGTTGAATCACCCTTTTTGCAGTCTCACCCTCAACGCTCACACTACTTTGAGGCATCTGCATTATCTCTGATGATTTTACTGAAAATCCGTCAGCTTCCAGCTGTTCGCGGACTGTTATCATCTGATCAGGTGCCGATTCAACCACATAAACATCGTCTTCATCTGAAAAGTCATCACCCCCGCCAGTTAGGATGGAATCCAAAAGTGATTCCTCATCAACGCTGATTTTCTCGATGGTGATTAACCCTTTCCTTTTAAACATCCATGCCACGCATCCCGTTTCACCCAGATTTCCCCCGTGCTTGGTAATGAGGTGTCTCAGTTCGGCCACAGTTCGCTTACGGTTATCGGTTGTCACTTCCACCATAACGGCAACTCCGCCGGGACCGTAACCTTCAAATATTGCCTCCTCGTAGGAAATACCAGGAAGCTCACCAGTCCCCTTTTGGACGGCACGCTTAACATTGTCCGCCGGCATGTTGGCTGCTTTCGCAGAAAGGACGGCCTGTCTCAGCCTGGGGTTGGCATCTTCATCTCCACCACCTAGCCTGGCGGCCACTGTGATCTCCTTAATGATCTTTGTGAACACCTGTCCGCGCTTTGCGTCTACAACGGCTTTCTTGCGCTTGATCTGTGCCCATTTGGAATGACCGGCCACGATTAACCTGTCCGGACGAAAGAAGTGATGAGAAAATCAGGCGGAAAGGTATATAAGACTATACACCGCTCCGAGGTCGATGTTTCCAGGTACAAGACGGCAGAAATTTATCCAGATGATGATTGGAGGACAACTCTTTTCCCGCATTTCATTGACGACTAGGTGGTTGGTTTTTCCTCACTTTCGTCCGTATGATCCACGCTGCCCGGTGACCCAGAGCGACTATCCGCTGCCGGGCCTTTTCAGCGTTACCCCGGGATCGGAAATTCCCCACCCTAACCTTATAGTTGGGCGAATCAAAGATAACATACACCTCATTCCCGTAAAGAGAGGATAGTTCCATCACTAACAGGTTGGCCTCCTTTAAATCTTGTGTTGAGATCACCTGAACACGATAACCTTCAACAACGGTGTCCGTTTCGACAGGGGAAAACTGAGGTGGCAGCGGCTCGTCTGGCTTTAGTATAACAGGTAATTTGATCTCCGGCTCTTTCAGGGTAGCAGGATCAAAACTTTCATCAAACCTGACCTTCTTTTTCTGAGCTAGAAGAAGTGAAACGACGGCCAGAAGCGTGATGATTCGCTTCATTTTACAGCGGCCTCAGCGAATTGGAATCGAGCCACCCTTTCTTACCGTCGATGAGTTCGATCTCAATCCACGGATACTGACGGCTTGAGATCTCCGCCTTCGTCCCTTCGTGGATGACAAAAAGGAGGTTACTGCTTTTGGACGGCGCCGTGTATACCCGTCCCTCTTGGGCAACCACAACGCCCGTTTCTATGTCCGAAATATCAAAGTAGATATCGGCGAAAACAGCCGAAAAAAGTATCACCATGACCAATCCGGCCGAAGAAGCAGTCATAAGGATTTGTGAAAGGCGATTTTTAAAAAATCTCGCAAAAGCGGACAGCATGGCGGCTCCGAGCAGAACTGAGCTGATAGTCATGAGCCACTGAGATGGCGAAAAGGATTGCTTCAAGGCACCGTACCATTTCAGCAAAAAGAAAGGTTCCGGTACACGTACCCTGTCCACAATCCTGGCGTTGGCAACGCTAAGATTAAACTTAAGATCGCTATCCCTGGGGTTCAGTTCCAAACCTTTCTCATAGGCCCATATGGCGTTCCCCAAGTCTCCCAACTGATAATAGGCATTCCCGAGATTGTAATAGAGATTCGTATGGCCGTATCCTTGATTTATCAATTGATTGTAGAGGTCTGCAGCCTCACTGTAATACTGGTTGCTGTAGAAACTATTGGCTTCCATAAAGAGAGAGTCAGCATAAGAACTTGCCCGAATTACTGTGGTGAAAGTCAAAAGACATATGAGCCTCACGACAGTTTTCACAATTGCCCCTCTATTCCCCGTAGCAGGTCTACCGCCCGATAAGCAAGCTCTGAAGCGGAAGCGTCGTCAGCAGCTGATGGTGCAAACCGCCCCATACCGCAAATTTCAAGAAGGGCTAACAACTCCTTCAAGGTGGACTTGTCCACAACGTCCTGAAGTTTCTTTTCCAGGATGCGCCCATCAAGGCCCACACCCGGCAGCCCCATCCGGTCCGAGAAATAACTATAGATGGTCTGCTCCACCTTCTCATAATCGTCGTCCTCCACTTTCAAAAGAACCTTCTTCGCGCGCCGAAGAGTGCCTCGCACACGAATAGCTCCCTGCCGCTCCACTCGACTGCTCTGAACCAACTCCACAACATTAGGGGCAAAAAACATTGCAACAGCCAGTAGGTTCATAAGCCAGAAAGCCCGGGGCACAATCCGGTTAGAGATACTTCGTATCCGAACTGGCTCCTGACGGATGTAACGAATATCCTGGCTCAAAAGGGCAATCTCCTCTTTCGTCAAACCACTGCTTTCTGTAATGGCGCTCACGGCAGGGGTTACAAGAACGGGGATGGGATCGGTCTCCGTGGTGAGCCATTTCCCGGTTTTCGGCTCTAAATAGACAAGTTCTACTGAAGGGAGTATGATCTTCCCTTCCCATCGGGGAATGAGAATATATTCCCACGACCGTTTTCCCGAAATCTCATCTCTGAACGGATCCTTGTCCATGGATGTTTTGGGACTGAAAACTTCCAGCCCACCGGGAAATTCTGGCTCTGGCAGCTGAAAAAGACCAAGATTGCCCGTACCGGAAAGTTCAACAGTAAATGCCAGTGCTTGATTAGCAACCACAGAAGTTGTATCCACACTCGATGTAAGACGAAATTCACCAACGGCACCTGTAAAATCGGCCGATTTACCAACTTCTGGCACCGGTTTCACACGGAAAGTCAACTCGTCTGATCGAACTATCTGCTGCTTTGTCCTCGAAAAGAACGGATCTGAAAAGAAATTGTCAAACAGCGAGAATTGGCGATTACGGGACGGAATTTCTATGGTACAGTTCAGGATCATCGGTTCAAGAGTGAGATCTCCATACGTTGTGGGAAAGAGGGCAACTTTGTAGAGCGTGGCAATACGATAACGAACACCGTCAATACTCGTCTCTCTCAACGTTGGTTGCTTCGGTGCATACAGCTCTTCCTGCCAGAAGCCGACGCCCTGCGGTTTTGACTCAACGGCGTACCGCCTCAAGTTCACGCGCGTGTACAATTTGTAGTGAACCGTCACCTGCTCGCCCTGGAAGATCTCTTCCTTGTCAGGTTCGGCAATGAGGAAAATGAGCGGCACCTGTGGATCTTTTTGGGAAGATTGACCACCAGAACCGGCAGCAGAACGGCTACCGGACTGCAAAACCGTCAGAATGATAGGTTCGGTCTCTATCAGTTTGCCATCCACCTCAACCGTCAAAACTGGGATTGTCAACGATCCATGTCTATTTGGAATGAGCGTCCAGGAAAGTGTCTTGGAGCTGGACATCTTGCCGTTCACCCATTGAAAACTGCTTGACTGCCCAGGGCCTGAAATAACAGTGAATTCTTTGATGGCACTAATATCAAGTTTTGGGAAATCATTCGACTCTTCAGCCGTCACTTTCAGCGACACTGTCTCGTTGAGGGTAATTCTATTCTGATCAATGGCGGCATAAACTTTTATCTCCGCCCAAGCGGACTGAGCGACAAATAGTGTGAGGAATACCAGCTGGAATCTCATTTACCAGTCCTTCGCCAGCTTCTTTGAAAGGGCATGGCCCAGTTTCCGCTTCATTAGGTTTTCTTCATCAGCTTTCAAAGCGTCCAGGATCGCTTCCGCATTAGGCTTGACCTGCTGAGGTTCCTGCTCTTGCTGATCTTCAGGAATCTGGTTTGGATCTTGCTCTTCTTGGTCTTCCGGCTGTTGAGGTTGCTGTTGTTGGTTTTGATCTTCTTTCTGTTCATCATTATCAGACTGCTGGGGTTGAGATTGCTGCTTGTTCTGCATCTGTCTGAGCATTCGCTGGGTCAGTTCATAATTGTACTTTGCATCCATGTCCGATGAATCAAGTTGTATAGCCTTCCTAAAGGCCATAAGGCTCTCTTCAAGGCGGCCTTGCTGGTGGAGTGTGTTGCCGAGGTTGTAGTGTGATTTTGCCTGAAGATCTTTTCGTTCCGATTTCAAAGAAGAATCAAACTCCTTTTTTGCCCGCTCGTAGTTTTCAATGGAGTAGGCGGAATGACCGGCACCAAAGTGAGCTTCAGGAAGATCAGGTTTTTTCTTTAAAATATTTTCGTAGTACGCAAGGCCGCGGCTCACTTCCTTTGATGTTTTAGATGGAGGTTCCATAACCAAAGGCTGGATATTCGGAATTTGTTGTCCCCACAGTAAAGAGAACAAACCTGATATCAACATTATCTGATTAAACAAATCGCCCCTTCCATTCTTTTTCGCTCATCCGGCACGTTGGCATTAAAAAGTCGGCCACAAAGAGGAAAAATGCACAGGCGAGGATCAGTTCGTACCGGTCCTCAAACTGAGAATATTCGTGCGTTTTCAGTGTTTTTTTCTCCATGGCCTGAATAACATTCATTACATCGTCCATACTGCCCGATCTTCCATCAAATCGAACTGAAACACCACCACTGGCAGAAGCAATTTCTCTCAGCATAGCATCATTTAAGATGGACGTTACCAGTTTACCACCCCTGTCCTTCTTATAATCCGTTCTGCCCCTCTGCTCATCGAACACAGGGATAAGGGAACCGGCCGCTGTTCCAACACCTACGGTGTGAATGACAACGCCCTGAGCATTGAGCTCTTTGGCAACCTCAACAGCTTTTCCTTCATGATCCTCTCCATCACTCATGACAATAAGGACACGGTGCTTTTGTTCTTCTTCCGGGAAGGCGTTCAAGGCTGTATATAAAGCCTCACTCATGGAAGTTCCCTGTGTTCTTATCATTTCTGTATCTACTGCGTTTACAAACAGCCGCGCCGCATCATAATCACCGGTCAGCGGTAAATAGAGGTGACTGGTACCGGCAAAAACCACCAGACCGATTCTGTCACCTTTCAACTGGGAAACAAGACGACCTATCTCAAATTTTGCTTTTTCAAGCCTGTTAGGCTTAACATCTTCAGCCTTCATGCTGGAGGAGATATCCAAGGCGACCAGTATGTCTACTCCCCTTCGCTCAACTTCCTGAAGTGATGTCCCAATCTGAGGTCCAGAAGCTGAAAAAATAAGGAAGACAGCACTCCAGAACTGCAGGTTGGATTTCCGCCGCAATGATTTTGAGTTGAGCCTGGAAAACAGCCGTGCCTTTACTTTTTCCTCCCCCCATCTTGAGGATTCAGCCGCCTTAGCACTTGTTTTAAATCTCTTAAGAATTAATAAAGCGGCAAGAAAGCCATAAGCCAATAAAACTAAAGGGTATCTGAATTCAATCATTCAAACTCTTTTCCTGAAAATATTTTCATTCACAAAACTCATCCCCAGCACCAGAGTCACTGCTGGAATAAGCAACCATCCAAAAAGTTCCCTGTATTTTCTGAACTGTTTTACGCTGATTTCTGATCTCTCCAGAGAGTTGATTTCGTCATATATTTCTGCAAGACGCTCTTCATCGGTAGCCCTAAAATATTGTCCGTCTGTTGCCTCTGCAACTTTTTGGAGTGTTATTTCATCCATTTCCACATCCACCTGAACATAGCGTTTACCGAAAACGGGATCGTCAACCGGAAAAGGAGCCTTACCCCGCGATCCTACTCCTATAGCATAAATCTTTATCGAATACTCCGCTGCAAAACCCGCAGCGGTTATGGGGTCCAGTTCACCTGCATTATTACTCCCGTCGGAAAGAAGTACCATGATCCTGCTCTTTGCGTCGCTACTGCGAAGGCGGTTAATGCCGTGGGCCAGGGCCATCCCGATGGCAGTTCCATCGTGTGCTTCATCCACAATTGCCACCTGGTCGAGAAGATCGAGTAATACATCGTAATCAATAGTAAGAGGACACTGGATATAACTCTCTCCGGCAAATACGAGCAGCCCGATTCTGTCACCTTCCCGGTCTTCAATGAACTTTCGTGCTGTCGCTTTCGCCGCCTCCAAGCGATTGGGTTTGAAATCTTCCGCCCGCATACTGCTGCTGATGTCCAGAACCAAATTGATGTCCACCACATTGACGGATATCTCCGTGGAATCAAGGACAGTCCGAGGGCGTGCCATGGCCATAATCAGAAATGAAAGAATAATCATTTGAATTATTCTGACGAGTTTCAATTTCCATTCCCCTGAAAGCCCGGCCACATTTTTTATGGAGTGAACAGAGGAAAGCTGAATGGTCCCTTCCCGCCTGTTACCCCACCGCTTTTGCCACCAGACAGCCAGTGGGATCAGTACGACAAGAACAAGAACCCAAGGATTGGCAAATTCAAACATTTAACCTTTTGAAAAGTTGTTTTCTATGAAATGACTGAGCCGGAGAATTGTTTCCTCCTGAAAGAAGTTCGCCACCAGCTGAAGGCCGATTGGAAGGTCGGCTGATGTTTGTCCAACAGGGATACTCATGGCAGGCACGCCGGCGAGACTGATGGGTGTCGTAAAGATGTCCGAAAGGTACATGCTGATTGGATCTTCCAAGTGCTCGCCCAAACGGAACGGTGGAGTGGGTGACGTGGGGAGAAGAATGATGTCTACATTTTCAAAAACTTTGATGAAGTCATCTCTGATGAGCCGCCGAACCTGCTGTCCTTTCCGGAAATAAGCGTCGTAATAGCCTGAAGAGAGAACGTAAGTGCCCAGCATAATCCGCCGTTTCACTTCATCGCCAAAACCATCTGACCGGCTGTTATTATACATGGATTGCAAGTCGTCACCACGGTTACTGAGGCCATAGCGGACACCATCGTAACGAGCAAGGTTGGATGACGCCTCAGCATTTGTAAGAACATAATAAGCGGCGATGGAGTACTTTGCGTGTGGTAATTGAATTTCTTCAACCTGGCAGCCATTTTCACAGAGGAAAGATTCCAGCTGTTTCACCTTTTCTATGATCTCAGGATCAACACCTTCCTTGAGGAAGCTCCAAGGTACACCAATCCGCCTCGGAATCTTCCCGTCAAGGCGCTCACCGTACTTCGGTATCGGTTCTTTAGCGGATGTGGTATCCATGGGGTCATGCCCGGCGATAACCTGTAGACATTTTGCAATGCCAGCAGTGTTCCGGGCGAAAGGACCGATCTGATCGAAAGATGAGGCAAAAGCTACCAACCCGTACCGGGACACCCTGCCGTAAGTGGGCTTCAGTCCGTAGACACCGCAGAATGCCGCTGGTTGGCGAACAGAACCGCCAGTGTCCGAACCGAGGGCTATTTCAGTGATGCCAAGAGCTACGGACGTTGCCGATCCGCCGCTGGAGCCACCGGGAACTCTCTCCGGATCGAAAGGGTGCTTCGCAGCACCAAACGCCGAGTGCTCATTGGAGGAACCCATGGCGAATTCATCGTGGTTGGTCTTCGCAACAATGACACCCCCCTCATCCAGTATCCGGTTAACTACAGTGGAATGATAGGGTGAATTAAAGCTGTCTAAAACGTGGGAGGCGCAGGAAAGGGGCCACCCTTTGACAGCAATGTTGTCTTTGACAGCAACAGTAGCCCCATTCAGCAGACCGCTTTCGAGTCGATCCTCAAGATATAGCGCACTATCCCGATAAACAATCGCATTGCGGTCATTAAACAGATCTGCGGTGTCGCTAAAACTTGTGAGATCTGGTTTTGGAGTAGCCGGTTCAGGCACCGGAGGAGTGATTGGGCTCCTGCGTCTTTTCAACTGAATCGGCCGCTTCATCGAGTTCTTTTTCTATCCCCTCGACGGCACCCTTGAACTCCCGAATTCCCTTTCCTAGGCCTTTTGCAAGTTCCGGCAGTCGTTTTGCACCAAACAGAAGGAGTACAACAAGAAAAATTAGGAGTACTTCCCAACCACCAATGCTTACCATAAAAGGAAGATTCATTATTTGAAACATTTCAACCTCCAAAGTTGACTATCGAAAATACCTCAAAAAATAGTATGATACTGCAAGACCAAAGATTGTAGCAAAGTTAAGCTGGATCTTAAGACCTAGGATCAGTGCTATGGCGCCGATATCCAGCGAAATGGCATCGTTCGGTGTGCCTACAAGTCCACCCAGGGAAAATTCCGTGCTTTGAAGAAAAAATTGCTTCACGACCCCCTCCGGCAGAACAAAGCCGATGAGGTCACCGAAAAGTGTACCGATCATGGCACCAGCAAAGAGAACCAGAATCACAACCTTCAGGTCCCGTCTACTAACCATGGCGTCCTTTTCTATTTCTTGTAATCCACATGGGACGAGGATTCGCTTCCATATCCTCGCGGTTAAAAAGCAATCTGATGAAACCACCAATCACATACATCATGGTGAGGGGAAAAAGAACAAGACTGCGCCACCAGGTGAGTGCTGCGAGGCTCAGCAGGAAGAAAATGACCTTAATTCTTGAATGCCACCCTTTGCCGATATAGGTCAACTTCGGATAAGCAAGGTGACTCACCATAAGCATAGAAAGAAAAAGTACGAGTGGAAGGGCGATCCTCGGATCACCGGTGGTGCCAAGCAGCCGACTGTTGAATATAACGAAAGCGCTAAGGGTTACCGCAAATGCGGTTGACGGCAGGCCTGAATAAAAAGGTGAGGGCGTCCCCGTAGCAACTTGGTTAAAGCGGGCCAGTCGAAATGCACCTGAGATGAGAGGTACAAAGCTGATGGCAGCAGCCAGAAGTGGGTGCAAATCCTGCACAAACGAGAAATAGATTAGTACCGCCGGAGCAGTGCAAAATGAGACCACATCAGCGATGGAATCAAACTCCACACCGAAAGGTGTTGTCACTTTCAAGGCACGGGCCGTGGGACCATCCATGGCGTCGAACAGAGAGGCCGCCAAGATAAGCCAGCAGGCATTTTCAATCCGTCCCTGTGAAGCCTGAACGATAGCCAGGAAACCAAAGAACAGGTTAACGAATGTGAGAACACCAGGAACTGCCTGTTTTTTTACCCTTACCTTGGGCTTCACGATAACTCTCCTATGATTGATGAACCGCTTTTAACTCGATCACCAACTTTTACATTAATACTGGTCCCAGGCGGCACCACAAGATCGGTCCGTGAACCAAATCGGATAAACCCAAGTGACTCACCACCTAATACTTGCTGCCCTTCCTTGAGGTGGCAAATTATCCGTCTCGCCAGAATGCCGGCAATTTGTCTCACTTTCACGATTCCACCAAGCGATTGAATTTCCACATCAGTATGTTCATTAATTATGGAAGCATCAGGTTTAAAAGCAGCAAGGAACCGGCCTTTTGAATAGTTCACCCGTGTCACCCTGCCGCTCACCGGTGTTCGATTCCTGTGCACATCAAAAACGGAGAGAAAAATGGACACTTTCTTTTCACCGTTCTCGGACTGGGAGATGTCCACCACTTTCCCGTCTGCCGGGGCCAGAACAATCTTATCTCCAACAGGAATTGTTCGAGATGGGTCCCTGAAAAAGATGAAACAAAAGCCAAGAAATGCCATCAGGGCCAGCGAGATAAACCGGAAAATATTAACGCCAACTCCCCAAGCAAGATATGCCGACACTAATGTCACAAGTCCCACAGCTGCGATGAAAGTTCTTCCTTCTGGTGCCACCATGTTCAGGCCCTCTTCGCCAGTCTCAGTGATGTTTCTTTCATTTCTCCTTCGCGATAATATCCAATCTTCAGCTTGTCGCCGGGACGAAGGAAATTTTCTTCGATAATCTTGATGACATCACCGCCCGAATTCACTCTTTCCTCATTAATAAAGTAAACCACATCCCCAATTAGTAATCCCGCTTTATTTGCAGGACCACGCCGGGAAACCTCAGTGATAATGAGTCCACCCACACGAGGCAATTGTAGATATCTTGCCAGTGCCCTGTCAACGCGCTGAAAGCGAAAACCGACAGCCACATTCCTGTCGATACGACCGTATTTCTTAAGCTCTTCGGCTATTTCTCTAGCTCTGTCAATGGGAATTGCAAAACCGATGCCGATGGAACCTGCGCTGTACTCGCTTCCGGTAAAGATGAACGTATTTATACCAATCACTTCTCCATTGGCATTGCAGAGCGGTCCCCCACTGTTCCCTCGGTTTATGGCCGCATCGGTCTGAATCATCCCCTGATAGACGCGACCGGAATGTTCCCGGCCAAAATCGAGATTGGTTGAGCTGATCACACCGACCGTGGCTGTTGGCTGCTTGTTCAGATCAAAGAGACCCAAAGGGTTGCCCAGTGCAATGACCCATTCGCCAATGAGGATATCGTTTGAATTTCCGAACTTTGCATAAGGAAGATTTTGACCATCGATTTTTAGAACAGCAATGTCAGTGGTTAAGTCCGCACCGATGAGTACAGCGTCATACTCTTCTCCGCCCGGGAGCGTAACAAGAATCTGGCCAGCATCTTCTACTACGTGCTGGTTTGTAATAATATAGCCGTCTGGGCTGATGACAACGCCTGACCCAATGCTCGGAACCTGCTGCCTGTACGGCTCCCTTGGGAAAAGAAACCTAAAAAGCGGGTCATCAATAAACGGTGAAGTTCTGTATTGCCTCATTTGGATGACATTGATGCTGGCCACAGCGGGGCCCAGCTGTTGAATGGCCCGGGTAAGGGCGTTTTCCCGGTTGCTGGTGACATCCGAAGCCGCTAACGGAAACGAGATAAGCACCAGGAGACTCAGAATCAGCCTTATCTGTTTCACAGTCATGCGTAAGTCACTTTTTCCAGGCAGAGTCCATGGGGAGGAGCCTTGTAAACTTTTGCCTTGGGATTTCTCTCTTCCAATATGTCTGAAAATTTTTCAACAGTCGTTCTACCTACGGCAACTTCAACCATGGTCCCTACAAGACACCGAACAAGGTGCTGCAAGAATCGATTTGCCTCTATTTTAAAAATTACGAAAGAGCTATCGTTTATCCATTCAGATTGATAGACGGTGCACCGACGGTTCTCCTGCTTGGGGATGTATTTACAGAATGAGGTGAAATCGATCTCACCTTTTAATATTTCTGCACACCGATGCAAAGGGTCTGCGGAGATAGATCCAAGAATCTCCCAGGCAAATCTTCTCTCCAGGGGCGAGGTCCCCAAAAAACATTTGTAATTGTATAACCTTTTCACAGCGCTGAAACGGGCATGGAACTCATCAGAGACCAGTTCGCAGGAATGAACCGTCACATCCTTTTCATTGGTTCCATTGATGGCACCTGCCAGCTTTTCAGGCTCCCATGTTTTTTCAAGGGTGAAGTTCGCAACCTGCCCACGAGCATGCACACCGGCATCAGTCCGCCCCGCTCCGTGAACACGGACCGAAGCATCTCCATTCAGAAGAGAGAGGGACCGTTCCAGTTCACCCTGAACCGTCCTCTTTTCAGGCTGGAGCTGCCATCCTGAAAAGTCTTTACCATCATACTCTATAATGATCTTGTAATTAGGCAATGAATGTTCGACCGATTATAATAAAGAGAACCGCCATCAACAAAATACCGTCACGAAACCCAAAGCGGACAGGACGAGCAACGGTTCTTGGTAAAACTTGTCCGTATCCCCTCCCTTCCATGGCCAATCCGATCTGTTCGGCTCTGTGGATGCAAATGACCACAAGAGTTGGGAGGTGCCCGGAAACTTTCTTGATCTGGGCCCATTTCGACCTTGAAGTCCTAAAACCGAGCGCCTTCTCCATACCCATGAGCGCTTTAATTTCTTCCATCACCATGGGGAAAAATCTCAGTGTTAAGTCGAAAAGCTGAAATAAGTCTTCCACAGGACGCCACTTCAGCTTCAGCCGGGACCAGAAGGTTCTGAGGGCGTCAATCAGTTCGGCGGAAGAGACAAGTTCGAGAAAGAAGGAAGTTCCCACCACCATGAGCACAATCTTTGCCAAGGCCAGCAGCGCTAGCTGAATAATAACTGTAAGCGGATCGGGTGTAATCACCAAGGAGATTAGGCAATAGATAGCGGTCATGACAGGGAGAAAAGTGAGTACGGGGCGAATTCTTGAAACAACCGATACGTAAGGTACCCGAAAAGACAACCCGGCGAAAATGATTGCAAGAAAGTGTAGACCATAACCGGTGGCTGTCCCAGTGGAAAAAAGCGAGAACAGATAGACTGTTAGTATAAAAAGCAGTGTGAGTGGATTGAGTCGCTGGTTCACAGTTTCAGAAAGGAAGCGTTATAACCATCTGTGCGCCGGCGGAAGCAACTTCTCCAGGCAAGGGTTGGAAATGCAGAGACAGATCGGGATCTTGCAGTTTCGCCAGATAGGAGACATCGATGGCAGACGCAATGCGGTTCACAATCATCCCCCCCATAGCAAAGAGAGCAATCTTTTCTGCAAGAGCACGGCTCCGGAGATAGGTCCAGTAATGCTCCCTGTGATCTTCACTGGTCCACACCCAATCGTAATCTTCCGTTGGATAGACCCGGCTTGGAAGCCGCCGCCTCTGATGCTCCTCGTTGAATTCATGGAGGCTCATATAGTTGGCCACATCAACGGCGAATTGGTGTTCTTTTCCCTCAAGATCGGTGCCGGCGTGAACGGCTGCATAGGAGACCATTCTAGAGCGACTTCTGTGCATAACCGCATTGGATTCGATTACCGTTAGCCAGAGACCAAGTTCGATTCCGCCGAAAAATTTCGCCCTGCGGATTGCTCCCAGCTTCAATTCACCAAACCCGGGAACCAGAGCCGATCTGATAATGAGTGAATTGTCCTCTTTCTCACTCTTCTCCGGCGGGCCGGCGGCTGACAGGTGAGCAAGTGCTAACAAAAGTATGGATATTACAGTTTTCATGCTCTAGCTCGCCTCCAACCCACACCTGCCATGACAACAGTCGCAAGCAGTGACCACTTTACAATCCAATTGCCGTGGTTTCGATAAAAGGTGTGTTCCTTCATTGGCACAATGGATGCAGTAATTACGCCTGTCTCACCGATACCCATGGATTTCACCTCAAGTCCTCTCCTGTCGATAACCGCTGAGATACCTGTATTGGCGGATCGGACTACCGGATACCTATTCTCAATGGCGCGGAGTCTGGCAATGGCCTCATGCTGGTAAGGCTCGGCGGAAGTGCCGAACCAGCCGTCGTTAACCACAATCACCAGGAACTGGGCACCACGGCGGTTGAGCCCGTTGACAATAGCGGGAAAGACTGATTCAAAACATATAATTGATGCAAAGGAGGCTTCATTTAGCTGAAATGTGGTTTCTTCCATTCCTCTGGTGTAGTGACCGAGATTAAGTTCTTCTGAAATAGGAAGCTGGCGAGCAAAAGGGTTGAACTCTCCTAGCGGCACTAGCTGCCGCTTATGGTAAACAGGAATTGACCCGTCTTCGCGGATGAGTGCAGCACTGTTATGATAAACTCTCCTCCCTTTCACACTAGACCAGTCCACTGTTCCTGTGAGGAGTGGAATTCCCGTCTGTCGAATTCTTTGCCTTATTTGACTTAATCTCCGGTAATTTTTTGTAAGAAAGGCCGGAGTTGCTGCCTCTGGCCAAATGATCATATCGGGCTCCGATTCCGTCGCCACCATATAGAGCGAATCGAGGCGGTTGAATACCCAGTCGCGGTTGTCCGGCTGCCACTTTTCATGAGGACCAACGTTGGGCTGCACAACAGCTAAATCCACCGTTTTCGCTTCATCCATTTCAGGCAGAGTGGCTAACCTACCGTAACCGGCGAGCCAGACCATCACAATTACCACGAGCGCAGTCCGGACCCGGGGCATCCACGCAACTCGGGGCAACGTCATCAAACCGTAGAGAATCACATTCACGGTGACCAGCCAAAAGGAGATTCCATAGATGCCGGTCCACTCAACCATCTGGATAACTGGAAGATAATCAGTCTGCGTAGTGGCCAGCGAAACCCACGGAAACCCCATGGGTCCAAGGGACATGCCATATTCGAGTGCCACCCAGAGAAAAGGCATGAGAACAAGGCCAGCTCCACTCTGGAGGTGAATCAACGAAAACAATAAAGCAAAGATGGCCCAAAAAATGGCGAGATAGATTGCCGCCGCCATCATGGCTGCGAACACCACGGGAAATGAGGCACCGATGTTAAATGAGAGCCAGTGAAGTGTCAAAACATAGGTGATAAAACCGGCAAGGTAACCCACACCAGCCGCTTTCCAGGGGGTCAGGCGAATGACAGCCCTGATGAATGGAATTAAACCAATCCAAGCGAAAAACCCGAGTTTGAACGGCGGGAATGAAGCACCAATGAGAAAACCCGACAGTATGGCAAGCTGCCAGCTTTTTAACTGTGCCAGACGTTCTATCACAGTTTCTTACCGTCTAAATAACTTTGAAGAATGATCGCCGCCGCTGTTGAATCGACCATGGCTTTGTTACGGCTCGGCTGATAGCCCTGTTCCCTAAGAACGCGACCGGCTTCCACAGAACTGAGCCTCTCATCTGCGGAGTTAACAGAAACAGAGAGCTGACTGCGAAGTTCGCTTATGAATTTTTGCACCGTCTCGGTCTGTGCCGTCACTTGACCTTTCATGCCGAAAGGCATCCCTACCACAACACCTGCTATATCTTCTAATGCAATTCGTTTTTTCAACTGTTGAAAAAGATCCTCTTTTGATTTGAATAGGATGGTATCAAGGGCGGAAGCGATGGTTCCGGTGGGATCAGAGATGGCGACGCCCACCCTCTTCTCGCCGTAATCGATGCCCAGGAGTCTTCCCATGTTGGGCCCAAATCTTATTTAGAGTGGTTTCCTGAGGGAAGATTTGAGGAGTTTGCCCGGCTTAAAGTGTGACTTCCGGTGAGGCGGTACATAAACCTCCTCATTGGTCCTGGGATTCCTTGCCCGCGGTTTTGCTTTTGCCGGTTTTACAGAAAAAGTGCCGAAGTTTCGAAGCTCAATCCGGGTAATGCCCCGATCTTTACTCATCATTTCGCGCATTACATTAAATGTTTCAGTCACAACATCATATGTTTTCGACGTCGTCAAATCGAGACGGTCCGCCACCTGCTTAGCTATCTCCTTTTTGGTATAATTCTTTTTTTTCATGTTGACCTCTGGACGCTAACGGTACCGGGAATGTTCTCGATCTTTTTGATCACCATATTGAGCCTTCGGACGTTGGGCACCGAAATGATAATCATACACAAAGCCACAGCATCTTCCACCTTAACGTCAACACTGGTGATATTTACACTGAGTCCCGAGATGGCTTCTGTAATATCCTTAAGGTACGCTTTTCTATCTTCAGCCATCACCTTAAGCTGAGAAAGGAATTCCGTTTTCCGTGCCACATCCCATTCAACTTCCAAGAACCGGTCAGAGGATTCGCTCATAATGGGCAGGTTTTGACATTCGGCCCGGTGGACCGTGACGCCGCGACCGCGAGTGACAAAGCCAACAATCTCATCACCTGGTATAGGGTTGCAGCATTTGCCGAAATTGATGAGAATATTATCAAGACCCTGAACTCTCACACCTCTCGCACTTCGGCGTGCAATGTCCAAAAAGGATCTCTTTTCTTTGACCTCTTCAATGTCCACTACCGTAACCTGCGGAAACGCTTTACGAATAATCTCTTTTACGGTAGCCTGCCCACTGCCGAGTGCCACCAGCAAGGACTCTTCATCTTCGAAGCCAGCTGCTGAAGGATCAAGCAGTAGATCTTTCAACCTGTCCATCTGCTTCATGCGACGCAGTGTTTTTTCAAGAATCTCTTTGCCGAGTTTGGCGCTTTCTTCTTGCTGCGAGCGGCGGTGCCAGCGCCGTATGTGGGTTCGCGCTTTAGTTGTTATAACAAATTTCAGCCAGGCGGCACTAGGAGCCTGAGAATCGGAGGCTATCACCTCTACTGTCTGACCGCTTTTCAGTTCGGTATTAAGGGGGACAATTCGTCCGTCCACTTTTGCACTGAGACAATGATGTCCCACTTCGGTGTGGACGTCATAGGCGAAATCGATGGGCGTTGAACCTGATGGCAGTTGCACAAGATCGCCGGCAGGTGTGAAAACAAAAACCTCATTCTGAAAAAGGTCGATTTTCAGAAGATTCATGAATTCACCGGGATCAGCAGACTCATCACTCAGTATGGTCACCAAATCCCTCAGCCATTGGACGTGTCTGTCCATATCACCTTTCTTCTTCCCATTTTCCTTATATCTCCAATGGGCTGCCACACCGATCTCGGCGGTGCGGTCCATCTCCTCAGTTCTGATCTGAATCTCAATCATCTTCCCTGACGGTCCTATCACTGTTGTATGGAGCGACTGATAACCGTTGATCTTGGGCGTGGCAAGGAAGTCTTTAAACCTTTCATGGACCGGTGTAAAAAGCTGATGGATCAGTCCCAGTGTTGTGTAGCACTCCGGTACATCACTGACGATTATTCTCAGGGCAAAGATGTCATAGATTTCGTCAAAAAGTTTTTCCCGAGACACCATTTTGTTGTGGATGGAAGCGTGGGATTTCAGCCGGGTCTTGATGTTGTAAGCAATGTTGTGGTCTTCAAACTGCTGCTTGATAGGTTCGGTGATCTCCTTTAGCGTTTTCTTTCGCTTGCCACCTGTGGATTTGAGAAGTTTCTCTATCTCTTTATAGGCATCCGGCTCCAGCGTATAAAGCACAAGATCATCAAGTTCACTTTTGATCTGGAACATACCTAGGCGGTGTGCCAGAGGCGAATAGACGTCCCTCGTCTCAACAGCAATACGCCGCTGCTTAATGAGCGGTAGATACTCTATTGTACGCATATTGTGGAGGCGGTCAGCAAACTTGATAATGACAACGCGAAGATCTTTCGCCATGGAGAGAAACATTTTCATAAGGTTTTCCGCCTGTTTCTCTTTCCTGCTGTCAAACTCCACCCCGCCCAGTTTAGTTACACCCTCCACAAGCTCGGCAACTTCTTCACCGAATTCTTTTGCGATCTCATCGTAAGAAGCGTTGGTATCCTCAAGACAGTCATGAAGCATTCCGCCAACTATGGTATTCAGATCCATATTCCACTCCGCAAGAGACTGTGCTACAGCAATGCAGTGTTCAAAATAAGGCCGGCCCGATTCCCTCAGCTGCCCTTCGTGGTTAACCTTGCTGTACTGATAGGCAGGCCACAGTTGTTGCATGAGGTCTTCACCATTTTTCTTCTGCTGATCATCCACCAGTTGAACCAACTGCTGGAAATTCTTCGGGTAGGAACCAGTAACAGTGGGAATGAGGTCAGCCACACGCATCAGATCGGCTCCTCAACCATCTGATCAAAAATGGTTGCACTTTCGAACTTGGCGTAGCTGTCAACAAAAATGGCCGACACAGTACCCGTAGGGCCGTTACGCTGTTTTGACACAATTATCTCGGCCTTTCGCCGATCCTCCTCATCACGGGTGTAGACCCATTTTCTGTAGAGAAACATCACCACGTCAGCATCTTGCTCAATGGCGCCGCTTTCCCGGAGGTCTGACAACTGAGGCCGGTGATCACTCCTCCCTTCCGGTGCGCGGGAGAGCTGAGACATCGCTATAACCGGAACAGATATCTCTTTTGATAGCGCTTTCAGCGATCGTGATATCTTTGAAATCTCCTGCTGCCGGCTCTCGGCAGATGCGGGACCGCGCATCATCTGCAAATAGTCTACCATAATGAGCTGCACATCACTCTCCGCCTTCAACCGGCGGGCCTTGGCCCTCAGCTCGGTAATTCCAATGGCAGGCGTATCGTCAAGAAAGATTGGTGCCTCCGCCAGAATACCTACGGACATTGAAAGATTTCTCCACTGTTCCGTGGGAAGCTTTCCCGTTCTCACCAAATGGCTGTCTACCCGGGCTTCAGATGTAAGCAGCCTCATAGCAAGTTGACTGTTAGACATTTCGAGACTGAAAATACCCACAGGGATGTTGTGCTCAATGGCGGCGTTCCTGGCGAAGGTGAGGGCCAGAGCTGTCTTCCCCATACTGGGCCTGCCGGCCACAATAATCAACTCTCCCTCCTGAAAACCGGAAGTTATTTCATCCAGATCAGCCAGGCCTGAGGGAACCCCGGTCACTGAGCCCGGCTTCTGGTGAATCTTATCCAGCCGTTCAAACGTCTCCTGGAGAACTGGATTGAGCTGCTGAAACTTTCCTTTAAGACGACCTTGAGAGATGGCAAAGATTTTTTGCTCGGCCTGGTCCAAGATATCTTCAAGATTTTGCTGGTCATTGAAAGCTTCTTTGGACATGTCAGCAGCCGCTTCAATCAGGCTTCGAAGAGAAGCTTTTTCCAGAACAATTTTGGCATAGTGCTCCACATTGGCCGTTGTGGGGACACTGTCCGAAAGGCCGGTGATGAAATAGGCGCCGCCGCTGGCATCTAGCTGTTTCCGTTTTTTTAGCTCATTAATGATTGAAACAGCATCCACCGGCTCTCCCTGATTAAAGAGATCTTTCATGGCCTGAAAAATCCTCAGGTGAGCGTCCTTGTAGAAGTAGTCAGGGGTGAGAATCTCAAGGGCGCGGCTCACAGCCTCCTTTGAGATGAGCATTGAACCGAGGACAGCTTCTTCCGCTTCCAGCGACTGGGGTGGTGTTTTGAGATGGAGTTCCTGAGAATTTTCCGCCATAGTTATGTTTCGGCCATCAATTTGTTAACCCATTGGAAATCTTCCCACGCCGGGCGTTTGAAGGCAGGGTTACGCAGAAGAGCTGCCGGATGGTAAGTGACCACAAGATCAAAATTTTTCCACTTCCATTTCTGAGATCTCAGTTTCCCCAACGGTGTTTTGACCTTGAGAAATGCGTGAGCAGCAGTTGTGCCCAGAGCCACAATCAGTTTCGGTTTGATTATATTAAGCTGTTCTTCAAGATAAGGCATGCACGACTCAATCTCATCCTTATGCGGCGTTCGGTTGTCCGGCGGCCTGCACTTGAGGATGTTGCAGATATACACCTCATTCCGGGACAGTTTAATGGCGGCGAGAATTTTATCTAGCAACTGCCCTGCCCTGCCTACAAAAGGTTCACCTTGAAAATCCTCGTCCCGGCCCGGCGCTTCGCCAACAAAGACCAGGTCAGCGTGGGGGTCACCCACGCCAAACACAAACTTGGTCCGGGTGTGACCGAGCGGACACTTTACGCACTGACAAATATGCTCCTGGAAATCGTTCAGGGAAAGGGCATCTCCTTGATGGGAGAGATCGGGGACGCTGTCAAGATAGAGCTGATTCCCAAACAGTTCCGCCGTCTGGCGGAAGTATCTCTGCGCCAGAACTGATACCGAAGATGATTCGCCCACAGTCACGCTACTTCTCCGTCGGTTCTTCTCCATCTCCTTTTCCGTAAGTCCACTCTAATTCATCATTGAGAAATTCACCCAACGCTTCCGTGGTAGCTTTTGTCATTTCAACGTAATCGACATCGGGTGTCACCTCCTCTTGACCCTCACCATCTTCAAATACGGCGTCACGATCAAAGGTTCGAATTTCGTTTCTGGCGATTCTTTCTGAGATGATCTGCCGGGCACGTTTACCTACAACAAGAGCAGCTTCGAAAACATCTTCAGATTTTTCACCCATATCCCTGAAATGGACAGTTTCAATTGACATTGTTTGATCCTCCATTCATTTGTTTAAGTTTTTCATTGATTTCACTGACGGCCTGGTCTATATCACTATTTATCACCTCTATATCAAAACTGTGGCTTTTTTTCATTTCCATAGCTGCGCGTTTAAGTCTCCTTTCAATCCGTTCTTGAGAATCAGACCCCCGTTTCTTCAACCTTTCCCTCAATACCTCCAGACTGGGCGGGAAAATAAAGACAGTGGCCGATTCATCCGGATACACTCTTTTGATGGCCAGAGCACCGTTCACATCTACCTCAAGAATGAGAACAATACCATTTTGGCGGGCCGTGTCCACTGCCGCCCGTGTTGTCCCATACATGTATCCGTGTACTTCCTCATATTCCAACAGTTCCCTGTTTTCAATACGCTCTGAAAATTCCCCGGCTGTGATGAATTCATAATCTTCGGTGGCCTTCTCATAATCCCGCTTTGGCCGAGTAGTGCAGGAGACGGAAAACTGCCAGTCAGGGTGCAGCTCTTGCAGCTTTCTGACAATAGTTGTCTTCCCCGCTCCAGACGGCGCAGAGATGACGATCAATTTGGCGTTCATAAAATATTCTGCACCTGCTCTTTGATTTTTTCAGCTTCTTCTTTCAAATCCACCACGTGGTTGATAACGGAAAGGTCAGCTGACTTGGAACCGATTGTATTGATCTCTCGAACAATCTCCTGAAGAAGAAAATTGAGCCGCTTGCCAGCCGGCTTATCACCTTCAACGAGATTCCCAATTTGCTCAAGGTGACTGGCACACCGGACACTCTCCTCCGTCACGTCGGCCTTTTCAGCCAACACAGCCGCTTCCATAGCGATACGAGATTCATCCACGGAAGCATTATTCAACAGAGCTTCAATTTTTTCTCTATATTTCTGATTCAGATTTTCGCTGTCCTTTTCTACCGCTTGTCGAACCTTTTCCAGAATTTTATCCATTTTAGCAACTCTCGACTGGATATCGGTTGCCAATGCACTTCCCTCCCTTTCCCGCATCTCGTTGAGCTGTGAAAGGGCATCCTCAAGAACAGTCAGTACAGTCTTGTTGGAAATTTTTACAGGCTCCTGTGAGACAATCAGATCACGCATGTCCATCAGGTCCGTCAGTTTCAAGTCGCAATCGTACTCTTCCGAAATCTGTTCTGTCAGGGCCTTATAAGACTCGAACCGGTTCCGGTCCAACTCAGGTGCACCGTTCACGGCACCGTTGGAAGGTTCCAACGATACAGCCACTGTAATCCTACCCCGCTCGCACGACTGGCGCAGCCGGCTGTTCATCTGATCTTCCAACCCCTCCAACTGTTTCGGCAGCCGTAAACGAGAATCGAGAAAGCGACTGTTTAAAGAACGGACTTCCACAGAGACGGTGATGCCGCTATCGGTGGCGGAAGCACTGCCGAATCCTGTCATACTATGAATCATTCAACTCTCCGTTTACAAACATCATGAAATTTAATTAAACCTATGTATTTAATAGCACCCTCAGTTGGCGATTTAAGGCACTATTAATCAAGAAGTTATCAACAATCACAGGCCGAGTCTCGTTCGGAGGTAACTTAGAGCATCAAGCTTGAGGTTCAAAGAGACGTAGTGGCTGCTGCCGAGGACAGTACCAAGAGGTGACGGAACAAAAGCATAATCGATATCACCGAAATCGAAACCGAGGCCCAAACCCATAGAGGTGCCTGAGAGGGGATTTCTGCCAAACCTCACACGCAGGTTGTCCTTATAGATAATCTCCAGGCCGCCCCGGAGTCGGGTGTCGATATTGCCGATAGCAATGTCGGTATTTCTTGTCTTTCCACTCAATGACATGACCACAGTAGCCATGGTATTGATCTTCACTGGCAATTTCTTAAGGACCATCGAATGGGCATCCCCCAACCTCACCTCAGGGGCAATCCGCTCCACCATACCGGAATCCCAGACGATCCACGAGGTAGTGACGTCCCGGACGGATATGCCGAAAACATTGTTAGGGAAAAAACTCCGAGCAGCACCGAAGTCAAACCCCATACCCCAGCCGGAGTATTCTCCAAGCTGATGCATGAGAACTTTTACATTACCACCTAGCTTCCAATCCTTCCTCTGGGTGGCGAATCCCACCATGCCGGCCCACTGCGACTGATTGAAAAAGGTGACATTAGATGAGAGAACTCGCTCCGTGGGATCATCCAGAGAGCCCGTTTCGTAAAGTAGCGCATCGGTGGTTCGGGGGATTCCCTGGACTGCTTCCCTGATCACCACCAGTGACCATCTGGATGTAGGCCGCTCTTTCAGATCCACGCCGAGGATGTCGAATGTGACGGCGCCAGCGAACCGTTCCTGGTGAGCATAGACCAGGGATCGGGGACTTTTGCCGTGAAGGCGGGCCGGATTCCAGAGGATAGCCAGAGGTCCGGTGGCAGAAGCTACCTCCGCCTCGCTCAGCGCGATGGCCTTGGCGTCCCCCACACCGCGGAAAACCTGATTGCCGTACTTCACCCAGACGGACTCACCTCTCAAGGGGAAGAAAAAAGTTGAGATAATAAAGGAAAAAGTGATGAGGCGTTGAATTCTAAAGGCCATGGTCTTTCTTGATCTGAGCCAGGTTGGCCAGCGCTTCCATGGGTGTCATCTGGTCGGTGTCCATTTCGGTGAGTGCTTTTCGAAGTTGGGACTCCTGAATATTAAAAAGATCCATCTGGTCAGTGGGATCGAGGCTCACATCACTCTTTTGGAGAGGTTCATGAAGAATAAGCTTTTTCAGAATCTCCGATGCACGGGAGATGACTTCCTGCGGCAGGCCTGCCATCTGGGCCACATGGATACCGTAACTCTTGTCGCAAGGCCCCGGTTTAATCTTCCTCAGAAATATAATCTTGTCACCGGACTCCTTCACCGCAACGTTAAAGTTTGAAACCCGGTCTAACTGGTCGGCCAGTTCCGTCAATTCATGGTAGTGGGTGGCAAATACGGTCCTGGCCAGTGATTTTGGCGTGTTGTGAAGATGTTCTGTTATGGCCCATGCCAGGGAGAGCCCATCGAAAGTGGCAGTGCCACGGCCGATCTCATCAAAGAGTACCAGGCTTCGATCCGTAGCGTTGTTCAAAATATTGGCCGCCTCAGTCATTTCCACCATAAAAGTAGACTCGCCGCCGGCCAGATTGTCGCTGGCGCCGACGCGGGTAAAGAGCCTGTCCACCATACCGATATTCGCCTCTCGGGCAGGGACATAACTTCCCATCTGTGCCATGAGGACGATGAGCCCTATCTGCCGGAGATAGGTAGACTTCCCGGCCATATTGGGTCCTGTGATGAGGTGAATCTGACTCTCCTCCGTGGATATGGTGAGGTCGTTGGCCACAAACTTGTCGCCGGCGGATAGAAGTGTTTCCACCACCGGGTGACGGGAGTCGGTGAGCTCCAGCACTGTATTCCCGGTAAGCTGCGGACGAACATAATTTTTCAGTTTCGCCACTTCCGCCAAGGTTGAACTGACATCAATCTCGTTCATCAGTTCACCGTTTTGCTGGATGGCTGAAGCGTGACCCAAAACCCATTGGCGTAGTTCATTAAACAGTTTTGTTTCAATCTCCATAATTTTTTCTTCAGCACCCAAAATCTTCTCTTCATACTCCTTCAGTTCAGGAGTAATGAACCTCTCTGCATTCACAAGGGTCTGCTTCCGGATATAGGTTTCGGGCACTTTGTCTTGGTGTGTTTTGGTCACTTCCAGGTAGTAACCGAACACCTTGTTGTACCCCACCTTCAGGGACTTGATGTCTGTCTTTTCCCGTTCCTTTAACTGCATTGAGGCTATCCACTCTTTCCCTCCTCTAGCAATCTTTCTCAGCTCATCCAGTTCATCATCCACGCTATCAGCAATAAAATCCCCTTTGGCCATATTGGCTGGTGGTGAATCCACCAGGATCGAATTGATCTTCTCATACACCTCAGTAACGTCAGCAAACCGGTCAGCCAGCTTGGAGACAGCGTCAGACTTGGACTCTTTCATCTCCGCTTGGAGATCAGGAATAAGGTTGAGTGTCTGCTTCAGACCGTTCATGTCTCGGGGAGTACCGACGCCGCGGCTCAGTTTGCCAAGGATCCGTTCCAGATCACCGACAGTGGCGAGGTGGCGGCGAAAATCTGAACGCAAATTTTCTTCGGAGAAAAAACCGTCCACCAAGTCGAGTCTATTTTCAATTGCCTCCTGATCGGTAACGGGTCTAGCCAACCGGCTCCTGAGCATGCGTGCACCGCCGGCAGTGACGGTCTCATCCAACACAGAAAGAAGCGTACCGTGAGTCCCCTGGGTAGCCAGGGAGGTGAACAGCTCCAGGTTTCGGATAGTGAAATTGTCTAGGCCCATTTCATTTTCTGGTCTGAGGGGAATGAGACGTGTAATGTGCCCGATGGCGGACTGGATATTGTGGGTCACGTACCGGAGAATGACACCAGCGGCGGTGACTCCGGCTGTCATTTCTTCACAGCCAAACCCCTTTAATGAAGCCACCTTAAAATGTTCAAGAAGGGCTGTTCGAGAGAGGTCGTGGTCGAACGTCCATTGATCCATCTCCGTTACAAAAGGATTTACTTTAGCCATCCAGTCTGACTTCGAAACTTCTTCTCTTTCCGACACAATGATCTCACTAGGAGCAAATTTCAGGAAGAGATCCCGGACTGTCTCGCCGCTCCCTTCCGCCAAAAAGAATTCACCTGTGGAGAGATCGAGAAATGAGAGTCCCACTGTACTGTCTGACCTGCAGACGGCTGAAAGAAAATTATTCTTGGTGTGCCCTTTATCGTGCGGCGATGCCGTGCCTGGCGTTACCACCTCTACCACTTCTCTCTTCACGATTCCTTTGGCCAGTTTTGGATCCTCCACCTGCTCGCAGATGGCGATACGCTTACCGGCCGCCACCAGTTTCGGTAGATAGGTATCTAGGGCATGGTGAGGAAATCCGGCCAGGGGTACTTTGGCCGCGGCACCATTGGCCCGTTTTGTAAGGGTGATGCCGAGAATTTTTGAAACATCCTTGGCGTCGTCATCGAATGTTTCAAAAAAATCACCCATGCGGAACAGAACAAGGCTCTCCTTGTGCTGGTTCTTCACGGCGTAGTACTGCTTCATAAGGGGCGTCATGCTGCTTTCTTTGTTCGCTTTCGTCATTAGAGAAAAATCCGCCTGTCGCCGTCTCGGTCGGTGAACCTCTGATTATCCAGGTATTCCAGCAGCGGAATGGCGTGTTTCCTGGATGTGTTGGTAAGCTCCTTGAATTGTCCCACGCTAAAGCTGCCGGAATCGCTGAAACTGCTTTTCAAGGCGTCCTGCAGATTATTCATCACTTCCTTGTGATACCACAGTTTGCTAGAAACCTGACACGTCTCACCCCTGTCCTTTAAAATGTGGAGCAGCGGAACAATATCGGTGCCGTTGGCTCCCGCCTTCTCAGCAAGTTCAGCGAGGACCGGAGGTGCATAGCCGCTGGTCTTAAGAATATCCCTGAGCTTAAGGGTGATGGCCTCATCATCTTTGGAGAGGGTAACGGTATAGCCGCTCAATGTAATGTTCCCTGATTCCATCTGAACTTTAGACTCATCCTGTAGCCGGCCCGTGAGCCAATCAAAGAGGGGGCGGCTGAACCCCAGTGATTTTCTCAAATCTTCCCGCGGCACTCCCCGGCGGGTGCTCCGCTTTCTAAGTAACTCTTCTACCTTGGAAAGGTAGCTCTCCAACTGACCGTCCACGACACTCTGGAGAGTAAGGTACGGCTCACCGGAATTGCCGAACTGGACGGTTTCCAGATGGCTACTTTCTTCTGTGAATTTTTCCAGGGAAACCTGCCACCGCCGCGTCCACTCCAACAGGGTGAGCGGTTCGGAAGCGGCCTGTTCAAAAAACTTTTCCAGCCGTTCACCAGATGATTTGTTGACTAACCCAGCAAGCCACGGCCGGGCCGCTTTAAATTGCACTGGCGGTGCGGGATCCACAACGGTTCCACCCCCGATGGTTTCTGCTGGTGAATAGAATCTGAGAATAAGTGAGTCGTCTACTGCTGCAGCCACTTCTTGTTCAAGTCTCACCAAGGCCACGGTGGTCTCACCTGCTTCACACTTTTTCTTCCCTTCTTCCACAAAAAAGATCCGCCCAAGCACCTCTTCTGTACCGATATGGAGCCTCACCCGCTGCTGGTGCTTTACCCGCCGTTCAGTTCTTTCCAATAGAGAAAACGATATGCCAAGAATCTTTGACGACTTCAGGAATCCTTTTTCAGCTAGCTGGGATCCCCGCTTCAGAGCCCCTTTTTCGATCTGGCTCAGGTTCACCGCCGCCCGATCCCCCAGCGCCACCTCATCCACAGACTCACCGTGGGATTGAAGACCGCGGACCTTGGCATGAGCCAGAGCCGGCAGAAGTTCCACATCAGCGCCGGACTTAAGAAATCCTCCCGTCACCGTACCGGTGACCACGGATCCAAATCCTTTAATGGAAAAAGCCCGATCAGCAAAAAGCCTGAAGAAGCCACGGTCCCGCCGCTCTTTGGATGCGTCTGAAATATTCAGGAGCGCGCTCCTCAATTGTTCTACACCCTCACCCGTTTCTCCGGAAACACGGGCAATGGGCGCCCTTTCCATGAATGACCCGGCTAGGAACTCCCTGATCTCCTCTTCCAAAAGATCGAGCCACTCCGGGTCGTCCACCAGGTCTATCTTATTCAAAGCTACCACGCCGGCAGGTACGCCAAGAATAGAGAGGATATCAAAGTGCTCCCGTGTCTGGGGCATGATCCCGTCATCGGCGGCGATAGTAAGAAGGGCTGCATCAATGGCGCTCACACCAGCCACCATATTGCGGATAAATTTTTCGTGCCCCGGCACATCTATGATAGTGATCTCATCAGAGAGGAAAGCAAAACCGAGATCGATGGTCATTCCCCGCTCCTGCTCTTCCCGAAGGCGGTCCGTGTCAGTGCCAGTAAGAGCCTTTACAAGTGTGGTCTTTCCATGGTCGATATGACCAGCAGTGCCAATGACGGTCTGGCTCACTTTGCCACTCCTTGGATGATGTCGGAGAGATCTTTCATCTCAGCAGGCAACACCGCTTTCAGATCAATGGTGAATCTGTTTCCTTTAATATAACCGACCACAGGAAAATCCTGGGTTCTGAAACGCTTCGCCAGTTCAGTCGGTTTCACATTTTTCGCATCAAACCTGAGCGCAACACTTTCAATACTTTCCACCGGTAGGGACCCGCTCCCCGCTTCCACCATAGAGTCCACAACGGTGATGCCGAACTTCCGGACAGTGGCCTTGGGTAGTGATGCTAGCAGTTTCTGCCCTCGGCGCCGGAGGGTACTTCGGGGTGTTGTAAGCAGTTTGTGGGCCAGGTTAGTCCTGTTGGGTGAACCGTCAGTATAGCTCCGGAGCGTCCGCTCTAATAATGCCAATGTTATTTTATCGCAACGGAGTGCCCGATAGATGGGATTTTTGTGGAGTTTACTGATTAATGACTTTTTGCCGCAGACGAGACCCGTCTGGGGACCGCCCAGCAATTTATCGCCGGAGAAAGTGACCAGTCCAGCCCCCGAGTTAATCACATCCCTCACCACCGGTTCAGAGGGAAGAGAAAACTTGCTTAGGTCAAACAACGCCCCACTGCCGAGGTCCACAATGAGAGGAATCCGTCTCTTTTTTGACACATTGGCCAGTTCTGCCACGGACACTTCCTTGGTAAAACCTTCCACCCGGTAGTTGCTGGTATGGGCATAGAGTATAGCTGCCGTCCCCGAGTTTACTCCCCTTTCATAATCGTTTAGATGTGTCCGATTGGTGGTCCCCACCTCCCGCATAACGGCTCCGCTTTTTTCGATTACATCTGAGATCCGGAAAGAGCCGCCGATCTCCACCAACTGCCCCCTGGAAATAACGACTTCCCTTTTATTCGCCACGGTATTGAGCGCCAATATGACGGCGGCTGCGTTGTTGTTCACCGCCAAGGCACTCTCCGCCCCGGTAAGGGAGGTCAGCAGTGTTGAAATGTGATCCAGTCGTTCACCCCGTTTCCCTGTTTCCAGATCAAATTCGAGAGCAGTATAAGTGGACACTTCCCGAGCCACGTCGATGGCCAGTTTGGGTGAAATAGGCGCCCGGCCCAGACCGGTGTGAAGGACAATACCGGTACCGTTAATGACCCGGCTGAGACCAGGCCGGTTGAGCCGGTCAATCTCAGCTAAAATCTTTAGAGTGATCTCTTTTTCGTTAGGGATTTGACGGCCGTTACGGGCACCGGAGCGAAGAGAGGCTAACTGTGCGCGAATCGTCTCCACCACCATTTGGCGCGGAAGTTGAACGCTTCCCCAGTCGATCCGATCCAGGACCGCACTCACGGAGGGAATGTCACGTAGACGCACAGGGCCACCTCATGACAGGAAAATAGAGGAAGGGTGAGTGAAAATCAAGGGAATATGAAATCATACAATTTTTCTGAGGTAAAGGGCCACCGCCACCGCCACCGCCATGAGGAGAGCAGTAAATAAAAACACAGACGGAACACCATAATTGACAGCAATGATGCCGCCGATTCCGGCGGCAAAGGAGCCAATGCCAAAACTTAAGAAAAAGGAGAAGCCGTACCCAATTCCCCGGGAGGGCGATGACGTGAATTCGGCAATCATGGCGTTACCTATAGGTTGATACATAAAGTGGACTACCCCCAGCATGAGGCCGCTCAACAGCGCCCATTCTCCGGGAACGTACCGGAAGGCGAGTAAAAGGGGAATATGAACGGCGCAGATCAAAATAAGAAGGCGGCACTTGTTGTACCGATCCCCCCACTTTCCCCCGATGAATTGACCCGGCATGCCGGCGATGAGGACTAACGTGGTAGCAAAGCCGCCGGTAATGACGCCATCCAGTTCTGAAAAGAGCTGCCCCAGTTTTTCGCTGAAAAAGACAGGCATGTAGGTGATGAACCCGGTAGAGGAAAGGCCGATAAGGGCCGCCACCACATAATAGACAAAGAGTGGTTTTAGACGGGTTTTAGCCGGTGCCGGCGCCCCATGAACGTCGGTCATGCCGTGTCGAGATGGGATGAGAACTGATGTAGCCACCGCCAAGAAGACCCAAAGTACTATCATGGTACCGTAGGCGTAACGCCAGTCCAGGGTGGTGGCAAACCACGCCGCCAGGAAAGGTCCCGCCGCCAAGCCTAAACTGCCCGCAATGCCGTGATACCCCATCCCTCGGCTGGTCTGGCGGATCCTTCGGGAAATGATAGTAAGCCCCGCCGGGTGGTAGATAGAAGCGGACAAACCCATGAGCATCATGCCTGCGGTCATGACAATTCTGTCAGGTGCCAGGATAATGACAAGTCCGGACAGAGCAGCGCCGATCTGAAAAACAAGAAGCAGCTGCCTTCCTCCCAACCGCTGTTCGAACCACCCCGCTGGCAAGGCGCCGAGACCGAACAAGAAGCTGGAAAACATATACATCCACCCCAGGGTGTCCAGCCCCACTCCGAACTCCTTCTGGAGCGTGATCATAATGGCGGGGAAGATGAGCATGCTGGCGTGGACGGAAAAGTGGGAGACGCCTGTCAGGGCCAGAACAATTTTCGATTCCCGTGTGAACATGCTAATCTCTCAATGGAGAGAGGGAACCAATATGGCTAAAGTGATAAGCTTGGACAGAGGCGTTAGCGCCTCTCCTTGATCCGGGACGCTTTACCCCGGAGTTTCCGGAGGTAATAGAGTTTAGCCCGGCGGACTTTCCCTTTGCGCACCACTTCGATGCTGTCAATGTTAGGTGAATGGAGGGGAAAAATCCGCTCAACACCAACGTTTGAAGAAATCTTCCTGACAGTGAAAGTGGCGTTGGTACCGCTGCCTCGCTTTGCGAGAACCACACCTTCGAACCGCTGAAGCCGCTCCCTGCCCCCTTCAAAAACCCTCACATTAACGCCCACAGTGTCGCCGGAATGAAAATCGGGAATGTTGTCCCGCTGGTGATCTGCTGAAAATTCGTGCGCCTGAGCCATTGTCCTACCTCACTTCAATAATTTTTCCTGATACTGTTCCCACAGATCAGGTCTGTTCTTTTTTGTTCTCAATTCTCTCTGTTCCTGACGCCAGGCGTCAACATTGGCGTGATGACCGCTCATAAGCACTTCCGGCACTTTTAATCCCTTCACTTCCTCTGGCCGGGTGTAATGCGGATGATCTAAAAGATCATGAGTAAATGAATCTGTGTTGGCGGACTCCTCATCACCTAGAACGCCTGGGATAAGTCTCACCACTGAATCGAGAATCACCATGGCCGGCAGCTCACCACCCGTCACCACATAGTCACCAATGGAAATTTCATCTGTCACCACTGCTTCTCTCACCCGTTCATCTATACCTTTATAATGGCCGCAGATAAAGGCGATACCATCCACTACAGACAGGTCTCGGGAAGTCTGCTGCGACAAAACCTGAGCCTGAGGGGACGGAAAAACGACCCTCAATCCATTATTGCCCTTGTAGAGCTCTTTCACCCGGTCCATGGCCTTCAGGATAGGCTCGGCCAGCATCACCATGCCGGTGCCTCCGCCGAAAGGATAATCATCGATCTGGCGGTGCTTTCCTTCGGTAAACTCCCGGAGATCGATCACATGATAGTCCACAATCTCCTTCTCACTGGCACGGCGGAGAATACTTTCGCCGATGACAGCTTCGGGAATGGCGGGAAACGGAGTAATGATAAAAATATGCATCACAGATCCAGAAGCCCTTCCATGGGAAAGATGGTAACGGTCTCGGAGTTAAAGTCAATCTTACGGATAATCTCCGGCACCCCCGGGATAAGAATTTCCTTCCCTCCCGAATCGATGGCGTAGACATCCTGCCCCGGCATGGGCATAATGTCGCTGAGGATCCCCACGGGCTGACCATCTGTAGTGATCACCAGAAAGCCGACAACTTCCTCCGGCAGGATCTCATCTTCACCTGCGGGGGCGAAAATTAGTTTACCCACCAGGTTTTCGGCATCTTCCCGGCTGGCGTTGCCGATCACCCTGTAGCGGATCAGCTTACCGGACTTTGCCACCGGCGAAAGGCGGATGTCTTCCGCCGCCTCTGGATGTTCTCCAATAAACAAAAAGTCTTCCTGCGCGTAATGCTCAAACCGGGAATCGAGGGGGTAAACCTTAACGTCGCCCTCCAGACCAACTGCCTTCACAACCTTTGCCGCTGGTTTGAGTCTTTTAGCCACTAGTCTCCTCAATGATTTCCATCATGGCACGTTTGCCGCCTTCTTTGGCTGTAATGGCGGAAATGAGGGTTCGAAGAGCCGTAGCAGTTCGGCCGTGACGGCCGATAATCTTGCCAACGTCCCCATCACCAACACGCAATTCATAAATGACCATTCTTTCTGTCTCCACTTCAGTAACGATCACTTCATCCGGTTTATCTACCAGTTCCTTTACAAGCTGCTCCAGTAACTTCTTCATAACAGCCTCCTCTTGTGTGCACAGCCAGCCGCCTCACCCACTTTCCTATTTGACTACTTTTCTTTTTCACTCTTTTCTTCAGATTCCGATTCTGCTTCATCAGCTTCAGCGGTTTCCTCTTCCTCAGACTCTGGTGCGGCTTCCCCCTCTTGTTCCTCTTCTTCTCCCGAGTCTTCAACAATTTCTTCTTCAGCTGCCGGCTCCTCTTCAACAGCCTTTTCTTCAGCTTCTTCCGTAGTTTCCGCTTCAGCGGCCTCAGCAGGATTCTCAGTTGTCCCTTCTTCTACTGGGGCCTCTTCGGCTTCCTCTTCTGCTACTTCTTCACTTTCAGCTTCGTCAGCGGGTACCTCTTCATCAGCTTTCTCTTCAGCAGGTTCCTCAGCTATTTCATCTTCTACTGGAGCCTCTTCGGCTTCCTCTTCTGTCTCGTTCTCAGCTGCCGGCTCCATGTCGGCCTCATCAGCTGTTTTTTCTTCAGCTTCTTCCTGCGGTTCCACTTCTGCATTTCCAGCTTCTTCTTCTGCTACTTCTTCACTCCCTGCTTCTTCAACGGCCGCCTTTTCATCAGGTTTCTCTTCAGCAGGTTCTTTTGCTGCTTCCGTCTCTTCTTCAGGCGCTTCCTTCTTTTCCTCCGTAGCTTCAGCTTTTGCCTCAGCAGCTGCTTCTTCTACGGTGGCCTCTTCCTGACTGTCCGCATCGGTGGTTACGGCATCTTCCTTGGCAGCATCCTTAACATCTTCCGCCGGTGCCTTTTCTGCCGGGGCTTTTGCAGCTTCCATCTCTGCTTTTTTCTTGGCCGCCTTCTCCACCTTTTTCTGCGCTGCATTCTCTGCCTTGGTCTTCAGCCGCTCATCGCGATCCATGCCCCACTTCTGAAGTTCGTAGTCAATTGCTTTGTCATCCAGCCCCTGCTTCTTCAGGTGCATTCGGTAAAGGATGCCCTCCTGCTTAAGCAGGTTTCGGACTGTATCTGAAGGCTGGGCCCCCTTCCCCATCCATTCGATGATCTTTTCAATGTTCAGTTCGTAATTCTTCTCAGCCTGCTGAATGGGATTATACCACCCAAGCTCCTCGATGGGTCTGCCGTCTCTACGCTTACGCGAATCGATGACCACCACCCGGTAATAAGGTCTGTTCCGTCTGCCCATACGCTTCATTCTGATTTTAACAGCCAAAATAGTCTCCTTCAGTTAATGTATAAAAATGACCAACATCACACGATGTTATCGCTGATCGAGTTGATTATAGCATAGAAAGTTAGCTTTTTTCTGAGAAGAGAGGAAAAGAAAAACGAAGATTGATAATTCAAAAAAAACAGAGTTTTAGCTCTGAAAATCAGAAATCTCCCCCCACCTGCCTGAGGTCGATCTCTTCAATCACTGACCGCCCTTCCTGAGCAATGGCGGCCCAGACGGCCTCCACCACATTGTCCACTGTCACCATCTGATCTCTTGGAAAGTCGAAGTCAAACTTGTCCCACCAAGAGGAGTCTACCGCACCTGGAAAAACTGAGGTGATCTTGATGTTGGACTTTCTCAGTTCAATACGAACCGTATCGGCAAAACCCCTGAGCCCGTATTTGGTGGCGGAGTAGCCGCTACCCCAGGAGAGGGCCCGCTTGCCGGAAAGAGAGTTGATAAAAAAGATGTGACCGGCCTTGACCTTCTTCATAAGCTTCACCGCCTCCTGTGTTGCCAGGAAGGCGCCAGTGAGGTTCACATCCATCATATTCTGCCACTCCTTCAAGGTGATCTCTTCCACCGCCTTGAAGGTCCCCACACCAGCATTGTTCACAAGTACAGCCAACTCGCCAACTTTAGACGCCTGGCTGAAGAGGCTCACCACTTCATTTCTAGCGGTAACATCGGTTGGGACGACAAGATACTCTCCCTCCGCTTCACTCACCAGATCGGCCGTCACACGGAGGTTCTGTTTACTCCGTGCCGCCAGAACAGTGGTATAACCCTCTGAGGCAAGTTTCACGGAAAGCGCCCGGCCGATCCCTTCCGAGGCGCCTGTGATAACTGCTACAGGTTTCCTAGGCAAGAAGTCACCAATCAGCCTGCGGCGATTAAGTTCAGTGCCGAACCGGCTTTAAACCATTCTATCTGTACCGGTGAAAAGGTGTGGTTTAGTTCCGTTATAAATGAGGTACTGTCAGAGTGGATTACTTTCAGAGTGAGAGGTGTGTTCGGGGAAAACTCTTTCAAACCGAGAATGGCCACCCGGTCATCCTCTTGAATTTCATCATAGGCGGCAGGGTCGGCTAAAGTAAAGGCAAGCATCCCCTGTTTCTTTAGGTTGGTCTCGTGGATACGGGCAAAGCTTCTTACAATGATGGCAATACCGCCCAGGTGCCTTGGTTCCATGGCAGCGTGCTCCCGGGAGGACCCTTCGCCGTAGTTCTCATCACCGAAAACGACCCACTGAAGGTCCTGTTTCTTGTAGTATCTCGCCACGTCGCTGAAGCGAATACTTGTTTCGCCGGAAAGACCATTTTTCCCTACGCCAGTTTCGCCGGTAAAGGCGTTCAGGGCACCAATAAAGAGGTTGTCAGAAATGTTGTCCAGATGCCCCCGGAACTTAAGCCACGACCCGGCCGGGGAAATATGATCGGTGGTGCATTTGCCTTTGGTTTTTAGTAGAATTGGCAGGTCACTAAAGTCTTCACCGCCCCACGGTTCAAAAGGTGTAAGAAGCTGCAGCCGCTCGCTCACTTCATCCACTGCCACATCCACGGCGGAGCGGTCATCCGGCGGCGCCACAAAGCCGTCTTCCCCTGTTTCAAAACCGTTGGCGGGAAGCTCGTTTCCGGACGGGGGATCCAGGCGAATCTCTTCCCCTGCTTCGTTGGTAATCGTATCCGTAAGAGGATTGAAAGATAGACTCCCTCCCAGCGCCATGGCCGTCACCAGCTCCGGCGAGCCTATGAAAGCGTGGGTGGCAGCATTACCATCGTTCCGCCGGGCGAAGTTCCGGTTGAAGGAGGTGATGATACTGTTTTTCTCTCCTTCTTCCTTGTCCAACCGGTTCCACTGGCCAATGCAGGGGCCGCAGGCGTTTGCCAATACAACACCGCCTATATCTTTCAGGTCATTCAGCTGGCCGTCCCTCTGGATGGTGGCACGTATCTGCTCCGAGCCGGGGGTCACCAGAAGGGGTGTCTTTGCTTTTAAATTATTTTCTTTCGCCTGGAGGGCGATATGGGCGGAGCGCTCAATATCTTCGTAGGACGAATTGGTACAGCTGCCGATAAGGGATACGGAGATCTCATCGGGGTAATCTTTCTCTTTCACCTCAGCTGCCATGGCGGAGATGGGCCTGGCCAGATCCGGTGTGAAGGGCCCCACCAAATGGGGTTCCAGGGTAGAGAGATCAATCTCGATCACCTGGTCGTAATAATTTTCAGGATTCTGTTCAATTTCAGGATCGGCTTTCAAGTGGTCATTCACCGATTCCGCCTGCTCCGCTACGGTGGTTCTTCCTGTAGCCCTGAGGTAGGTAGCCATGCGATCATCAAAGGGAAAGAGAGAGGTGGTGGCACCGATCTCCGCACCCATGTTGCAGATTGTTCCTTTACCCGTACAGGAGATAGACTGAGTCCCGTCGCCGAAATATTCCACGATGCGGCCGGTACCGCCTTTCACTGTCAGGATACCCGCCAGTTTCAGGATCACATCCTTTGGGGAAGTCCAGCCGCTCATGGAACCCGTAAGCTTCACGCCGATGACGCCGGGAAAGGAGAGTTCCCACGGTATGCCAGCCATGACATCCACCGCATCAGCACCGCCCACACCGATGGCCACCATGCCGAGACCGCCAGCGTTGGGCGTGTGTGAATCAGTTCCTACCATCATGCCGCCGGGGAAGGCGTAATTCTCCAACACCACTTGGTGAATAATGCCCGAGCCAGGTTTCCAGAAACCGAGACCATACTTCTGAGAAACAGATTTTAAAAAGTTATAAACTTCATTATTTTCGTATTTAGCCTGCTTTAGATCATCTGATGCTCCAAGTTGTGCCCGGATGAGGTGATCACAATGAACAGTACTTGGTACGGCGGTGTCGGATCGGCCAGCCTGCATGAATTGCAAGAGTGCCATCTGGGCCGTGGCATCCTGTAGGGCCACCCGGTCAGGACTAAAATTGCTATATGTTTTGAGACGTTCCGGAGCAGCGGTGAGCGGCTTATCAAGATGAGCTAGGAGTATCTTTTCCGCATAGGTGAGGGGCCGATCCAGAAACTCCCGGCTGACGGCAACTTTTTCAGCGAAGGAGGCGTATACCGCCTGCATCATGTCAAGATCCTTCGGTTTTCTGCTCGTTGTCATACTGTTCAGACTGCCTTTCCAGTGGTGGTTCAGTCAAAAAAGGTGGTGTTGGCTCGTCTAAGATGCCGTTGGAAATTACGGGCACCGGTGCGAAATTTCAATTTCATTCGCCCCTCTCAGGGTGGCTTTGATACAGTGAATTCAACAATCTCTCGCGGGATACTCATCACTACCGTCGCACTCATCTGCGGCACTCTGTTCGGCCAGCACCCACTTGTCCTGGAAAATACCACTTCTATTTTGAAGTTTCGGGTCACCTTTACCGATCCGTCCAAAGGTTACGAGCTGGAGGATCAGTTTTTTACCGTGGGCCTCCCCTCCGCTTCACTGCCCAGGCTATCAATCACCCCTATCCGGACCACACCCCTCTCCGATCAACCGAATGTGAGTCCATATTTCTCATCAGCTGCCGGTTACGGCCGTTGGGAGCGGTTGGAGCGATACCGTAATCTGGATGTGGGAATTTTGCAGCTATCCCCTACCACCTCCAACAATGCCTCAACGGCAGCTCTGGAGTTGGAGGTGACGATCCACTTTTCCGGTAATGGTCAAAACACGCCGGTACTAGCACGGTCTGAAGAACTTCTCTACCGCTACCGGATCCTCAACTGGAAAGGGGCGAAATCGTGGGTGGCTAGAAAAATACCCGCCCGCCGCTTAGACAGGACCACTGACCTCACCGGCGACTGGTATAAGATTACAGTTCCTGCTGACGGGATTTACGGCATCACCGGTACAGCCCTCTCCGAAGCGGGAATGAATATTGCGACTGTGATTCCTGACGCTCTCCGGATGTTTACCAACCCCCGGGGCGGCAGGCCGTTGGAAGATTTGGTCGCTCAGCCGGTGCCGAACAACTTGACGGAAGTGGCCGTCCATATTGACGGCGGCGGTGACGGAACAATCCACGAGGCTGACGAGGTGGTATTCTACGGTCGTGGTCCCCGGGGTTTCGATACTTTGGAGAACAGGACCGTCACCTACAACCAGAACCCCTACACCGATCTGAATGTTTACTGGCTCAATATCCCCCAGGACGTGGATATCCGCGGCAAGCGGATCGAGATGGTGGACGATGAGTTCAGCGAGCCTGTGGTCATCGAATACGGTACCGCTTACAGCCATGCAGAAAGCGATGAAGTGAACCCCTTTGAATCGGGTCTGCTATGGGTAGGACCCGGTGTGACGCGGCAGCAAACACTATCGGCGCCCATACAACTGCACCACCCGCGACTGGAGATCACCGCCACAGCGGACATTTACCTATTCGGCGGCACCTCTTCAGGAGCCGAAGGGTTCCCGGCCCACCTTCTTGAGATCCACCAGCGCAGCGTGGCCGATACCCTTTTGAAAACATTAGCCTGGGCCGGCATGACCACCAAGAACGCCTCTCTGGACCTGGATGAATCGCTCTTTACCCACGGTTCCAATTTTCTCCTATTTAGTAACACCACCACCGATGGCCTCTCCAAAGTTTTTCTCGATTATATCACGGTACGGTACGGAAGTGATCTGATCTGGGAAGGTACTCAATTCGAATTCTGGGCGCCGGCGAATCTGGCCATGGTTAGGTTCATGGTGAGCCAAGTGAACTCGGACATTGCTGTCTGGGACATTACAGACGTTCACTCGCCCGCTGATCAGGATGTGGTGCTGAGCGGAAACAGGGGCTATTTCGAAAAAACACTCTCATCAGCCGGAACTGAGCGGTTCATTGTATACAACAAGACCGAAACATTGGATGTGACAGGGGTGGTGAAAATTGATGACCAGAGCTTCTCCACACTCCGCACATCACTATCCGGCATGGACCATATCATCATTGTGCCGGAGGAGTTTCTCACCTCTGCGGAGAAGCTGAAAGAGCACCGTGGAACCTCCACCCTAGCGACCCTCCAGTCCGTGTATGATGAATTTTCAGGCGGCGTTACGGACCCCCGGGCCATCAGACTGTTCCTTAAATGGGTCAAGGAGAACTGGACCAATTCCTCAGGGAGTGGTTTCCCCTCTTATGTTTTACTTTTAGGCGACGGCGATTATGACTACCGGAACATTACTGGCAGCGCCACCAACTTTGTACCCACATTCCAGTCCGGCTCCAACGGTGTCACTTCAGCCGATGACCGGTTCGCATATTTGGACGGCATGACGCCGGAGATGGCCATAGGGCGCCTCCCCGCCGGATCGCTTTATGAAGCGGAGGTGATGGTGGACAAGATCATAGGATACGAATCGGAGCCGGAGATAGGCCTCTGGCGCAGGCGGGTAACACTCATCGCCGATGACTTTGCCCGGCCCAACTTCGGCGCCCTGGAACTATCCCATACGAAAAATAGCGAAGAACTGTCAGGGATGATCCCTCGGGCCCTGGAGGTGCGCAAAATTTACATGGAAGATTATCCAGAAATCAATGACGGTTCTCAGTACGGCGTCACCAAGCCCGGTGCTTCCGAAGCGCTCTTTGATCTACTCCATGAGGGGACAGTCCTTTTGAATTACATCGGGCACGGCTCGGCCTACCAGTGGGCACAGGAGGGGCTTCTTTCCTCTGCTCGGGGTGATATGGCGTCCATCCAAACGGGAGACCGCCTCCCCATCTGGCTGGCGGCCACCTGCAGCTGGGGCAGGTACGACAATGTTGAAGGGAGCGCCATGAGCGAGGAGATCCTCCGAGCACCGGCCAATGGTGGTGTGGCTGTCATCTCCACCAACGGACTTATCACATTCTCAGCTAACAGAAGTTTTATCCTGAAACTTTTCGGCGCTTTCTTCCCCGACACCACCGTAACGGACCTATCCCTGGGCGTTATCTACAATAGCATCAAGGACGGCTCCCGGGGCTCTGAAATGTTTCACCTGCTGGGCGATCCGGGGTTGAAAGTGGCCCTGCCATCCAAGTCCGCTGAAGTAACTTCCGTGATGCCGGATACCCTTGTTGCTCTACAGACAGGAAGTTACGCCGGAACGGTTTCGGGTGAAGCCCCCGGTGCAGGCGAAGGGTTTATTACTGTAAACGACGCCCAGCGGCAGGTAACACGGCATTATGAGTTGGACAACTATTCTGAGGATGTTTCCTATACCCTTCCTGGCAACACGCTGTTCCGGGGACATCTCTCTTTTTCCGGCGGCGCTTTCAACGGCACCTTCATCCTCCCCAAGGATATCAGCACCGCTGCCACAGGAGGCAGACTTTCCGTCTATTTATACGGCCCGAAGAGCAACGGCCTGTGGGAGGGCCTCGGCCTGAAGGAAGGGCTCATTTTCAAAGGGGGTACAGAAAATCCGGTAGATCAGGATGGTCCACTCGTCTCCTTTGGAATGGAAAGTCGCACAGTTGAGACGGGCGACAACATACCGGGAAATGAGGATCTGATTGTCACCCTGTCGGACCCGCTGGGGATCAATGTAACAGGTGAGATTGGCCACGGCATCCGCCTCTGGAACGGCGAACAGGAAATGGACGCGGTGGACCTCACTAACGGCTTTGTTTACGATGAAGGAAGTCATACCAGTGGTTCGGTGAAATTTCCGCTCGCAAACGCCCCCCCGGGCGAAACAACAGTGACTGCGGAGGCGTGGGATAATGCCAACAACGCTTCCAGGGAGACCGTCACCTTCCGGGTCACCCTTGATGAAGAACTTAAACTCACGAACGTTTTCAACTACCCCAACCCGTTCAGCGACAAAACTCAGTTCGGCTTTGAGGTGAACCGGGAAGTCTTTGCGGAGATCAAGATCTTCACTCTGGCTGGTGAACTGGTGGCCCAGCTGGAACCGCTGGAATCTTTCTACGGCTATGCCCACATCGACTGGGACGGTCGGGACCAGTACGGTGACCTCATCGCCAACGGTGTCTACCTCTACCAGCTGAAAGTGACCACCATCGATGGCGAAGACGAAACAACCCACATTAACAAAGCAGCCAAATACCGCTGAAATGACTCAGTTCATTCTCGCCTCCACCTCACCCCGCCGCAAGGATCTGCTGGATCGGCTGGAGATCCCTTTTGAGATCATCCCCAGCTCTATAGAAGAGAATTATGACAACGGTATGGCGCCACCAGAGATGGCGAATCTGTGGGCCCTCGAGAAGGCGAGAGACGTGGCCGCGGACCACCCGGAAGAAATTGTCGTGGGTGCCGACACTATTGTGGCGCTGGAGGGAAAAATCCTTGGCAAACCAATAGATTCATCCGAGGCAACAGAGATGCTCAGAGCACTGTCGGCAAGGACACACACCGTTTACACCGGCGTTGCTTTGGTGCTGAAGTCCAGCGGTGTTGAAGCGTCTTTTGTAGAGTCCACCGAAGTGACCTTTTTTGAGCTGGAGGAGGCGCTCATAAGCAGGTATGTGGCCTCCGGCTCCCCACTGGACAAGGCCGGCGCCTACGGCATCCAAGACGGGTCTGCTTGCTTCGTGGAAAAAGTGAACGGCTGCTACCACAATGTGGTAGGCTTCCCAGTGGCACGGTTTGTTCAGCTGGTCCGGTCTGAGAAGTTCAAACAACAGTTTCCCGTCGACATTTGGTTTGTTTCCGACAGGGAGATCGCTTAAAATCACCAGCTTATGGTGAACGAAATTCAGGAACCTGCACCCTTTTTTGAGGAACTGAAAAAGCTCAGGGTCGAAAGGGACATTGAGCTCAATGAAGTCTCCACCCGCACCAAGATCAACCTGGAATATCTGGAGGCTATGGAGTCGGGCGATTTTTCGTTTCTGCCCTACATTTACGTTCGCCTCTTTTTGAAATCTTACGTTGTTGAGATCGGTGCCGAGACCGAGGAGGCTCTTCAGCAGTTGGATCACCTCATGGACAAGAAGACACCCGTCGACGACCAGCAGCCCAGCGAAGAAAATGAAGAGAGTGAAGAGTTTTCTAAGGACAGTCTGGAAAAATCGCTCATGCCTGTTTCCATGAACAGCATGACCTTGTCTATTGTGAAAGTTACAGTTCTGATCCTCGTTGTTTTCTTTGGTGTGTGGGTAGTGAAGCAAATTACTGTTGACGAACCTGAACTAGCGGAAAGTTCTACGGAAGCACCTCTGGCTGTGGCGCCTAAGATTACAGATCAGGAACTTAACGCCAATTTTATACCGTCCGATTTGGATCAGAAACTGAACCTAGAGGCACCGTACAAGCTTGCTCTTTCTTCCACCAGTGAAACCTGGTACGAGTTTGAATCGGACTATTCAGGCAACATCACCTCCGCCAGTCTGCTCGCGGGTAGCGAAGTTACACTGGATTTCAACGAATATCTTTATCTGCGGTTTGAGCGAGCCACCGATGTCTCCGTCTTTCTGAACGGAACATCAGTTTCTCTCCAGGATGTGCCTCATCCCACTGATGTCATATTCGACGGTCAGAGCAAACAGCTTACCATCCGCAGCTACACACCCCGGTAGCACCCTAACTCCCCCTTAAAGTTCTCCTTTCAAAAAACCATGTAAGAGGCGGAAGATTTATCTTGACATTGGTGGGGTACTAAGCTAACATTATGGGTAGAAGTGGGTAATAATCCCATAATTCTCGAGTATGACAATTACAGAAAACACCTTCACCGGGGAATTCAACTATACCCTGGATTCAAAGGGGCGGTTAAACATTCCGTCAAAATTCAGATCGGCCCTTTCCCCCGACAATGACGGAAGTTTTGTCATTACAAAAGGGATGGACCGTTGCGTTGTGGCGTATCCCCTGGTGGAGTGGCAGAAGCGAGTGGAAGCCGGTCTCAGGGAATTGTCAGCCACATCCCAGCGCAACCGTCTTTTTGTCCGCTCCCTCACCCGTTATGCTGCCACAGTCAAGCTGGACGGGCAGGGCCGCATCCAAATCACCCAGTTTCTGAAAGAGTACGCCAACCTGGACCGGGACGTGAGAATCATTGGTGTTGTGAACAAGATTGAGATCTGGAATCCTGATGATCTGGAAAAAATACAAGATCTTTCCCCAGAAGATTTTGACGACCTGGCAGATAAAGTAATCCTTTAGCCTGTGACTTCAGAATGGGACGCTGCAAAAAAACATCATATATCGGTTCTGAAAGAAGAAGTTCTCTCCTACCTCGCGGTAAAGCCGGACGGTATTTACCTGGACGGAACTGTGGGTCTCGGCGGGCACGCGTCGGCGGTCCAGAGTCAACTTTCTCCCAAAGGGTGCCTAGTCGGGTTTGATGGTGATAAGGAAGCCGTCAGACACTGTGAAAAATTGCTGTCGCCCTCCTGTCACCTCCTCCAAGCGCCCTACGATACTTTCCCTCAACACCTCTCCTCCCTCAAAATTCAAAAACTGGACGGTATGCTGTTAGACCTAGGCATATCATCTTACCAGCTGGACACACCGGCCCGAGGTTTTGCCTACCGCACGGAAGGGCCTTTGGACATGCGCTTTGATGGAAGCGGTTCCACCACCGCCCGGCACATTGTTAACAGATGGCCTGTTTCAGAGCTGAAAAAACTGTTCAAAGAGACCGGCGAGGAGCGGCGCGCTTCCGCCATTTCCAATGCAATCGCAAAGGTGAGGGATTCAAATCCGGTAGAGACGACGTCTGATCTGACACATATTATAAAGAGAGTCGTTAGCGACCATACCGTCACCAAGACCCTCTCCCGCGTCTTCCAGGCGCTCCGCATCGCTGTGAATGGTGAACTGGGGTGCCTCGAAAGATTTCTGGACGCATTCGCAGGTTACCTGAAAACCGGTGGCCGGATTGTCATTATTTCTTATCACTCACTGGAAGACAGGATGGTAAAACAGACTTTTCGCAAGCTGGAGAAAGGGTGTGTCTGTCCCTCAGAGTTTCCGGAGTGCCGGTGCGGCATCACTCCTACCCTCAAAGTTTTGACACGTCGTGTGGTCCGCCCCACAGAGGAAGAAACTTCAGAAAACAGCCGTGCCAGAAGCGCGCGGCTTCGGGCGGCGGAGAAAATCTAGTGGCAAGGCAGAGAGCGAAACACCGCCGCAGAACCTCCCGCAAACAAAAAGAATTCATCAACTCCATCCTCTTCCTGGCCGTGTCACTGTTATCTGTGACAGGGCTTCTGATCTATCTCTGGGTGTACAATGAGATCATTCTCACAGAGAAAGGCAATGCGGGACTGAGGAAGACGAAAGAGGTGCTGCTGGAAGACAACAAACGTCTGGGCGGCAATATCGCCCGGCTCATGCGGGCGGACAGGATAACCTCTATCGCGGAAAAGGAGTTGAACCTGGTGACGCCGGTTCCGGAGACGCTGGTTGTCTTTATCGAGCCAAGAGATTTCAGTGATAGAAGCGGGGCGAAATGACCAAATCATTCTCCAAGTTACGGCCTCGAATCCTCTTTCTCTCCAGTGTCATGATACTGGTGTGGGCCGGCCTCACCATGCGCTTCTTCTACATTCAAGTGATCCGCGCCCATGATCTCAGCGCCCGGAGTGATCAGCAAGGTGGCAACAAAGTGCTGCTTTCTGCGGTTAGAGGTTCTATAAAAGACAGGCGCGGTCTCGATCTGGGCACCAATGTTATTCACTACTCTTTCGGAATCCATCCGAAAGAAGTTGAAAACCGGGAGCAGCTCATAAGTGCATTCACTGATGCCACCGGTCGGTCCCGGAAATATTACGAATCAAAATTCAGTGAGTCGGCCCCATACGTTTTCCTGGAAAGGAACCTTCGCACCGAAGTGGCCCTGCCCCTGCTGGAACTGGAAGATCGGGGTCTTGTGGTGGACAGGCACGGCTACCGGTTATACCCCCACCAAAACATCGCTTCACAAATCATCGGCTTTACAAATGTGGATAATATGGGTATTGAGGGTATAGAGAAACAGTTTGACAAGACCCTCAGCGGCAAGAACGGTTGGATAGTTCTCCAGAGAGATGGTAAGGGACGCAGCAGGCGCAATAGCGCCTATCCCCGCTTGTCGACGGTGGACGGCTCCGATGTCTATCTCACCATTGATCTCCAGTACCAGGCCATCCTTCAGGATGAGTTACAGAAGCGTGTTACAAAGACTAACGCCAAAGGCGCAATTGGCGTTATACTGGAACCGCGGACAGGGAAGGTGCTCGCCATGGCATCGTTGCCGGACTTTGATCCAAACGGCCCTGCTACACATCCCCGAGAGACATACCGCAACCGGGCGGTGACAGACCAGTTCGAGCCGGGATCCACATTTAAGGTGGTTCCCGCCACTGCGGCCCTGAGCTACAACTCCGTAGGCAAACACGAAGAATTCAACTGTGGCAATGGCTCATACAATTTCCACGGGCTCGTCATCAAGGATTGGGAAAAGTTTAGTCTTCTCACATTCCCTCAGATTATCCAGAATTCCAGCAATGTGGGAACAGTGAAGATCGCTGAACGCATCGGCCCCAAGAACCTTTACTCCATCGGCCGGAAGTTCGGATTTGGTTCTTTTTCAGGCATCTCCTTTCCTGGCGAAGCGAAGGGAGTCTTCAAGCAGACAAAAGATTGGAGTGGTATTTCCATCGCTGAAATCTCCATCGGTTATGAGGTGTCTGTCACCACCCTTCAACTGGCACTGGCCTACGGCGCTGTGGCTAATGGCGGTTTTCTCATGAAGCCCCAGATCGTTGAAAAAATTATCCACCCTTCGGGCACTGTCAGTTATGAGACCGAGCCTCGGGTCATCAGGCGGGTCGCCTCAAAGAAAGTGATGGATGAACTGACCGATATGCTGGAGCTGGTGGTCTCCAAGGGGACAGGAACAAAAGCAAACCTGCCCGGCTGGAACGTTGCCGGAAAAACGGGTACGGCCAAAAAATACGTGGATGGAGGATATTCCAACAATCGGTTTATCACCTCATTTGCAGGTTTCTTCCCCGCCCACGATCCGAAAATGGTAGCGGTCATTATCCTAGATGAGCCGAAGAACGGCCTTCATTGGGGCGGTGAAACGTCCGCACCTGTCTTTCAGGCTGTCATGAAGCGGATTGTGCAGGCAGACGATTCAATACTGGTCCATAAGCCTGTGAAACAAAAAAGGGGAGTGATGGCAAGTGTGTTGAATGAACTGGCCCCTGAAAAAGAAGGTGACTCTTCTCCCACGCCCATTACACTCATTACAACAGCCGCCACGCCGAAAGACGGCTGGGTGGCAGTGCCGGACGTCCGGGGCAGGAGCTTAAGAAATGCCACATCCATGCTGAGACAAGCCGGTTTGAAAGTTAAGCCTAAGGGTTCCGGGACCGTGGTGTGGCAAAGTCCAACACCAGGATTGCTGGTGAAAGAGACGTCATCCTGTACCATAGGATTGAACTGATGGTTGCGGTACGCACATTATTGGATGGGGTCGATGTGGTTCAGCCGTCATCGGTGGAGATCCCCATCAATTCTGTGACGGCTGACTCCCGTCACGTCTGGCCCGGCTCAGCTTTTGTGGCTGTGGAAGGATACATTGTCAACGGCCTCGATTATGTGCAAAACGCTATCGCTCACGGCGCCGCCCTCATTATTTCAAACGGCGGAACGAAAGCTGACGATTTACTTGACAATGTGAAGACACCCACAGTTCGGGTTAAGAATGTCCGAAAGGCACTTTCAGCCATTGCCGCCAATCTACATGGCCACCCTTCCGAAAAACTGACCACGGTGGGCATTACCGGTACCAACGGTAAAACAACTACTGGATATATTATCGATTCCATTCTGAAAGCAGCGGACATAAAGAGCGGCATGATGGGAACCCTGGGCGTGGCGGCACCGGGAATGGAAGCGCACACTGGTCTCACCACACCGGACAGCCTGGACCTCCAGCGTACGCTGGCCCTTTTTGTTGACGGCGGCCTAACTCATTCTGTTATTGAAGTTTCTTCTCACGCCCTGGAGCTGGACCGAGTGGCGGACGTGTCTTTTGACATGGCGGTGTTTACCAATTTTTCTCAGGACCATCTCGATTTCCACAAAAGTATGGACAACTACTTCCAGGCGAAGAGCAGGCTGTTTGCCATGCTTTCCTCTGATAAATGTGCCGTTTTGAACACCGATGATCCGAAGTCGGCGGAATTGGAAAAGGTGACGGACGCCCGGGTGATTACTTACGCCATGGAGGCGGACGCAGATGTAATATTCTCTGACTGGGGCATGTCCATTGACGGAATCTCAGGCACCGTTGAAACTGGCGGTGAAACAATCCATATCTCCTCTCCCCTAATGGGCTCCTATAACCTCCACAACATTCTGGCGGCAGTGGCGACGGCCACCGTTTTGGAAGTACCGGTTGATGCCATAGAGTCCGGTGTCCAGTCCCTAGTGACTGTCCCGGGGCGTGTAGAACGTATGAAGAGCCACAACGGCGCCATTGTTATTGTGGACTATGCCCACACCCCGGACGCATACAATAAACTTTTTTCTTCACTCAAGACACTCCTACCTCGCGGGAACAGGCTGGGCGTTATTTTTGGCTGCGGCGGTGACAGGGACCAGGAAAAACGTCCCCTCATGGCAGCCGAAGCCGAAGCTTACGCCGACAAGATCTACGTGGCTCCTGACAATCCCAGAACAGAATCTATCGACACTATTAATAAGGATATTGCAAGAGGGTTTAAAAAAGAGAGTCACAGTTTTCACACCGACCGTGGGGAGGCGATCCGGGAGGCTGTGGCGTGGCTAAAGCCCGAGGACATCCTAGTCATCGTCGGCAAAGGGCGGGAAGACTATCAGATCACCGGGGCGGAACGAATGCACCATTCAGATGTAGAAACAGTAAAACAGATAGTAAAGGAACTGGCCGGAGATGAGAATTGATCTGCCTGACCCGGAAAGATTCATGAAACTTTTTTATGAGATCACAAGCCAGCAGCCTGAAGCCAAGATCACTGGAGTCACGCTTGACAGCCGTGAAGCACGGCCAGGGGATCTCTTCATCGCTATGGTAGGAGAGCGGGTGGACGGTCACCAGTTTCTCCCCCAGGCATCTGGTGCCCAATGCTCGGCTGCTCTCGTTTCTGAACGCGATGACGGTGTGGACTTTCCACAGATCGTGGTAGATGATCCAGCCGCAACCGTTTCTCAGCTGGCAACAACTTGGCGGAGATCACACAGTGTGGAAGTTACTGGCATCACCGGCTCAAACGGCAAAACGACAACGAAAGACCTTTTGATACACATCTTTTCTGTGAGGCACGTAGTGCATGGGACTCGCGGGAACTATAATACCCATCTAGGGTTACCCCTCACCTTACTCGAGCTAGACTCCCTCCATTCCCAATCCTTCCTTGAAATGGGAGCCAATCACCGGGGCGATATTGGATATCTCTGTAGTCTGTCCCTACCTCGGCACGGATTAATTACCAATATCGCCCCAGCCCACCTCTCCAGCTTCGGCTCCGTAGAGGCGGTCAGGGAAACCAAAGGTGAACTTTTTGAAGCCTTGCCGGAAAACGGCATCGCATTTATAAACTCCGATGATGAACTCCTGAAAGGTTTGACCACTCCGGCTGAGAAAGTCACTTACGGGTTTAACCCCGAGTGCAACTTCAGCGGTGACATGAGCCGGAACAATAAAGGCCTTATTACACTTATTGTTAATGGTGAGAAACTGCCTACCGGTTCTGCCAATCAGACTTTTGCAAAGAATGTGCTGGCGGCGTCTGCCGCCTCTTCCACACTCGGGATACCATGGGAAGACATCCAACACCAGGTAGCTACCTTTTCGGCAGTGGCGGGCCGATGCCGGATGGAGAAGCGGAACGGTGTCATCGTTATTGACGACACATATAATGCCAATCTCATTTCTACCTTGGCTGCCCTGGACTATCTCTTTGATATTCCCGTTACAGGAAAAAGACACTTCATTTTTGGTGATATGCTTGAGCTGGGAGTCGCCAGCAAAGATCATCACCGCCAGGTAGGGCAGGCCGCCTCAGAGAGGGGTGTGGACCAGTTCATGTGTTACGGACCGGAGTCGGCCGCTGCCGCCGAAGCGGCCAACGGCATCGAGGCTGAACATTTTGACGATAAAGATTCACTGGCAGAGGCGTTGAAAGATACAGTGATCGAAGGCGATGTGGCACTGTTCAAAGCATCCCGGGGGATGGAGCTTGAATCGGTGATCAAACAGGTGTTCGGAAACTGATGTTCTACCACATTCTCTACCCGCTCAGGGACCAACTGTCTGTACTAAACATTTTTCAGTACATCACATTCCGGGCAGCGGGGGCTGCCATCACCGCTCTAATCATCAGTTTTGTAGTAGGCCCGTGGATCATCCGGAAGCTCCAGTCGAGTCAGGTGCTAGAGACCATAGGCGAAAGAGGACCTAAAACACATCAAACAAAGAAGGGCACGCCAACAATGGGGGGAATCATTATCCTTGTGGCAGTGATTCTCCCCACCCTCCTTTGGGCCAATCTGCTGAACAGCTATATCCATATCATTCTGCTTGCCACCATCTGGATGGGCCTCTTTGGATTCCTCGACGATTATCTTAAGACGATGCAAAAGTCAAAAGAGGGGCTGGTGGCAAGGTACAAATTCGCCGGACAGATAGGCCTGGGGCTCGTCATCGGCGGGTGGCTCTACTTTGGGGCAGAGTTCAGGGAAATCGGCCCAGTCACCTCTGTACCTTTCTTTAAGAATCTGGAGATACCTTTCGGCGTTCTCTACATTCCGTGGGTGACACTGGTGCTGACGGCCAGCTCCAATGCAGTAAATCTCACGGACGGGCTGGACGGGCTGGCGGCGGGACTTCTGGCCATCTGTGCCCTCGCCCTGGCGGCAATTTCCTACATCTCTGGCCGAGTCGATTTCAGTAGCTATCTTAACATTATATACCTTCCTAAAGCTGGGGAACTGACCATTTTCGCCGCGGCGCTGGGCGGTGCCTGTCTCGGCTTTCTCTGGTTCAATGCTCCGCCGGCGCAAGTCTTTATGGGCGACACAGGCGCCCTCTCTACCGGGGCGGCGCTGGGGACCTTGGCCATCCTGTTGAAAAAGGAGCTCCTCCTGGTGATTCTGGGCGGTGTCTTTGTCTGGGAGGCCATTTCAGTCATGATTCAGTTGGGCTACTTCCGATGGTCAAAGAGTAGAACGGGCGAGACAAAACGGTTCTTTCTCATGGCGCCGGTACACCATCACTTTGAGTTGAAAGGATGGAAAGAGACGCAGGTTGTTATCCGATTCTGGATAATTGGGATACTCTTTGCTCTGATGACATTCAGTACATTCAAGATTCGATGATGGATATCAGCAACAGGAAAACCATGGATCTCAATGGCAGGTCTGTTGCGGTCATCGGCGCAGCCCGGAGTGGGCTGGCGGCGGCGAAACTGCTGACTAAGCTGGGCGCGAATGTGTTTGTTAGTGAAGCAAATGAAAAGATTGATGTCGGTGAACTGAAAACAATTGGTGTGCCGTTTGAAACGGGTGGTCATTCTGAAAAGGTGACTGAGAACGATCTCATTGTGGTATCTCCGGGCGTACCGCAGGATTCAGAAGTGGTAAACCGGGCAAAAACTTCCGGGATCCCATTAGTGAGCGAGATTGAACTCGCCAGCTGGTTCACTGCCACCCCTATAACCGCCGTCACAGGTTCAAACGGGAAAACAACCACTACATCTATTCTGGCAGAAATGTGCCGCCAGGGAGGCCTCACAACTTTTGAGAGTGGCAACATAGGGACCCCCTTTGCCAAAGTGGTTTTGGAGAATCTGGATAGTGAGCCAAGAAATGCCGTTCACGTCTTAGAAGTAAGTTCGTTCCAGATGGAACAGATCCACCATTTCAAGCCTGACGTGGCGGTGATCCTCAACCTCTCCCCCGACCACTTGGACCGATACGGTTCCATGAACGATTATGTAGAAGCAAAAATGCGGGTGGTAGAAAATATGACGGGGGAGGATCATGTGGTTTACAACCTGGACGATCAGTTTCTCTGTGAGATTCTGAAAACGGATGCTGAACCAGCGCCGTTCAGCGCAGGTTCTTCAGGCGGTCTCCGGTTCTGTCTGAACGAAACCAAGATTTATGACGAATCCCGTGAACCATTCATCTACCTGAATGAGATCTCCCTACCGGGCACTCACAACGTGGCCAATTTCCTGGCGGCGGCTACGGCGGCTGAAATCCTGAACGTGAGTAAAGACGCCATCAAGCAGGTAATGAAAACATTTAGCGGAGTTCCACACCGCCTGGAGAAACTTAAGACCCTAGATGGTGTCACTTTCTATAACGATTCCAAGGCCACCAACATCGAATCAGTGAAGGTAGCCCTGCAGTCGTTCACCGCCCCCGTTGTTCTGATTCTCGGGGGGCGTGACAAAGGCGCTGATTTCGATGAACTGATCCCCTACCTCGCGGGCGGGGTAAAACTGGTAATAACGCTGGGTGAAGCGGCGGAGCGCATCGAGAAGACCCTCTCCAACAACCCTCCCTTCCTACGAGCTCACTCAATGGCTTCCGCCGTTTCCCTGGCCTACCAGAACAGTAAAGCGGGAGATGTAATTCTCCTCTCCCCCGGCTGTACCAGTTTCGACATGTTTAACAATTTTGAACAACGGGGCAACACGTTCCGTGAAGAGGTGATGAGGTTGTGACATGCCCATAGAGGTGTCCTCAGAAAAATACGATAGACCGCTCCTCATCATCACCATGATACTTCTTGCGATTGGGGCGGTAATGGTCTTTAGTTCCAGTTCAGACATTTCCCTGGACAAATTCGGCAGCGGCACCTTCTATTTCCGGCGGCACCTTTTACGTGTTTTTATGGGGCTAGCTGTCATGGTGGCTGCCATGTTCATAGATTATCGCCTGCTGAAGCGGATCGCTGCACTCCTCTTTATTGTGAGCATTGTGCTATTGATCGTTACCAAGGTGATGTTCCTCATAGCGGGAAACCATTCACCGGCCCGGTGGCTCTACCTGGGACCGCTTCGAATTCAGACATCGGACCTAGCCCGGTTCGCCACTATCATATACCTGGCAACATATATCGATAAAAAACGGGACGGAATCGGTGACTATGTTAACGGCTTCCTCCCTCCCGTCATCATGACAGGGATTGTCATGGCACTTATCATTATTCAACCGGACTACAGTACGGCAATTATGATCGGTCTCATTGTTATGATCATGCTTTTCATCGGCAGGGCCAGGCTGATCCACATGCTAGCCACCTGTGGCGTGGGGATGACAATCCTTATACCTGTTATGATCGCCGAACCATACAGGTTTAAGAGATTGATTTTCTACTTAAAGGGGATATTCGATTTTTCCGACGCCAGTTACCAGCTCCAGCAGTCGATCATCAGCCTCGGCAATGGTGGAATGATAGGCGTTGGCCTGGGCGCCAGTACAGGCAAGAACCTTTTCCTCCCGGCACCTCACACTGATTTTATTCTGGCTATTATGGGTGAAGAGATCGGCTTCGCCGGTATTTTTGTCCTCATTACGCTCTACCTGGCTATTTTCCACAGGGCGCTGAAGATTTCCAAAGGGTGTACGGATGTGTTCGGCATCATGCTGGGCATCGGTCTGTCGGTCCAGATCGTGACGTATGCCTTCATAAATTCGGCGGTAGTGACGGGGATCGTCCCCACCACCGGGCTCCCCATTCCGTTCATAAGTTTTGGCGGCAGTGGCCTGTTGACGAATCTCCTCTCCGTAGGGGTCCTGCTGAATATATCAATGGCTAGGCGGACGGTGAGAAGAAGATCGGAAGCGAGGATCCGTTTTGCCTGAGTCAAGGAAAAGTTTCATCATCGCCGGCGGCGGCACCGGTGGCCACCTCTTCCCAGCACTGGCCATTGGGGATGCATTGAAAAAACGGTTTCCATTTGCCACTATCCATTTCGTTGGCTCCAAGTTCGGACTGGAGTCCAAAATTCTCCCGGAACGGAACTATAGCCATACACTGCTCACCATCAGGGGATTTATGAGAGGCATTTCCTTGAGAGCCCTTTTCAGGAATCTCCTCTTTCCTTTCAGGTTCGCCGCTGCTTATCTCAAATCCCGGCGGTTGATTAAGAAACTCTCTCCTGTGGCTGTCATCGGTACCGGCGGTTACGCCAGCGGACTACCACTCCTAGCGGCCATTCACAGAGGGATACCAACGGTCATTCATGAACAGAATTCCTATCCTGGCATAACAACACGATGGCTCTCCTCTAGAGTGACTCGTGTCTGCCTTAGTTATGAAGATGCCCGGCGTCACCTTAAAAAAAAAGTGGTGTCGTCACCGGTAACCCTGTTAGGGAGGAGATTATGAACGGTGACAGGAAAAAAGCTTTGCACGCATACGGCCTGAAGGAAGACTTACCAGTGTTGGCCCTTCTGGGCGGCAGCCAAGGTGCCCTGGTGTTGAACAAAGCCTTGGAGAAGGCTCTCAACGATTTGAAAGACGTGCAGATCCTTTGGCAGACTGGCGACTTGCATCTTGAGACCTACCGGAAGCACGAGACCGGCAGAGTGAAAGTGATGCCGTTTGTGGATGATATGGGCGCTTTTTATGCAGCGGCAGATCTGATCATCTCCAGAGCTGGTGCTCTGGCCCTGGCGGAGATTGCCGCCTGCGGCAAGCCGTCCCTCTTAGTCCCTTTTGCAGGTGCGGCTGGCGATCACCAGTCCATGAATGCAGAAAGCCTCCGGGCATCAGGGGCGGCCATGGTGGTGCATCAGAAAGAGTTTACGGGCGAGCGCCTAGCCGATGAGGTGAAACAATTGATGGGTGACAGTCAGGTACTTTCCAGGATGGCATCGGCGGCCCGGTCCGTTGCGAAGCCGGAAGCTATCGATCTGATCGTCAATGAAATCGAGGTTATAGCAGAAGCGTAATGCTTGGGAAAGTCAAAAAAGTTCATTTTGTGGGGATCGGCGGCATCGGCATGAGCGGTATTGCCGAGCTCCTCATCAATCTCGGTTTTGAGGTGACGGGCTCTGACATGAAGACCACAGACATCACCAAAAACCTCCAGAAACACGGGGCTGTGATCCACGAGGGTCACAAGCCGGGGAATGTGAACGATTCCGATGTGCTGGTCTATTCCTCCGCGGTGCAGGCGGACAATCCCGAACTTAAGAGGGCTAAAAAGAAACTTATCCCTATCATTCGGCGGGCGGAGATGCTGGGCGAGCTACTGAAACTGAAACAGACTTCCGTGGCAATAAGCGGCACCCACGGAAAGACAACCACCACCTCCATGATGGGTTCAGTGCTGACAGAAGCGGGGATGGACCCTACCCTGGTGGTAGGCGGCGTGGTGAAAAGCCTGGATGTGAACGCCTTGCTGGGCCAAGGTGACGTCATCGTAGTGGAAGCCGACGAGTTCGACAAAAGTTTTCTACAGCTAACGCCCACTTATGCCATCATTACAAATATTGATTCAGATCATATGGACTGCTACGATTCGGAACAGGATTTGCTCAACGCCTTCGCGCAGTACGCGAACGCCACACCCTTTTATGGTGCTGTTGTGGCGTGTGTGGATGAGCCTATGGTAAAGCGGATCCTCCCGGACATCAGCCGACCCGTGATTACCTATGGTTTTTCAGGGGATGCGGAGTTCCAGGCTGATAGTCGTGTTTATCGGGAGGTCCGCTCAACTTTTGTCGCGAAACACCGAGAGGAAGAGTTGGGAGAAGTGGAGCTGATCGTTCCTGGTGCCCACAACATAAAGAACGCCCTGGCGGTCATCGCCCTGGGAATGGAGATGGAAATCAATTTTGACACCATCAGTAACGGCCTGAAACAGTTCAGCGGCGTGAAGCGGCGGTTTGAGATCAAGGGTGTCTTTGACGATGTGATGATAGTGGACGACTATGCCCACCACCCCACGGAAGTCTCCGCCACACTTAGAGCGATAAAAAACGGGTGGGATCGCAGACTGGTGACCGTTTTTCAGCCACACCTTTACAGCCGGACCCAGAACTTTTACGAGGATTTCGCCCGGTCTTTTCTCATCAGCGATGTCCTCATTGTGACAGATGTTTACCCGGCCAGGGAGGAACCCTTGGCCGGCGTTACAGGAGAGCTTATTACCAACATGGCCAAATCCATGGGGCATGAAAATGTCTACTGGGTAGAAGACAAGAAACGACTCATAGCCGCCATGAAGGCGCTGGTGGAGCCTGGAGATCTTGTGATTACCATGGGTGCTGGTGATATCTGGCGTATTTGCGATGAATACGCCGCCATGCTGGGAAAAGAGGCGGTGAAAGCCTGAGGAACGTGTGGATCCTGACTTCAAACGGCTGGAGGAAAAGTTGACGGGAAAAGTCATGTGGAATGAGCCTATGAAAGGACACACCTCATACGGCATAGGCGGGCCGGCCCTGGGACTCTTCTACCCCGCTGGTGAGGCCGACCTGTCGGCAATTCTGTCCTTGTCTCAGGAAAAGTCCGCCCCCGTCTTTTTTACCGGATCAGGCTCGAACCTGCTGGTGAGTGATGACGGCTTTGACGGGTTTGTTATCAGCCTATCAAAAACATTCAAAACAATGGAAATCGACGGGACTGACATTTATGCCGAATGCGGTGTTATGATGGGTCATTTTGTGAAAAAATGCGTCGGAGCTGAGCTCACAGGAGTGGAAAGTTTAGTAGGTGTGCCAGGAACGCTGGGAGGCGCTATCCGGATGAACGCCGGCGCCTACGGGCGGGAGATATCCAATTTTCTCACCAGTATACGAGTCATGACACTGAATGGGGATGTGAAAGAGGTAAAAAGAGATGAGATTGAGTTCAGTTACCGCCACTCCTCCCTGAGAGACGATGAAATAGTGCTGTCGGGTAAATTCAAGTTTGAAAAAAGGACGCCGGAGGAAATCCTAGAGCTGAAGTTGAAGGCGAGCGAGAGCCGAAAAACGACACAACCGCTCCGTTTCCGCTCCGCCGGATCCGTCTTCAAGAATCCTCCGGAGAAAGCTGCCGGTTACCTCATCGATCAGGCGGGTCTGAAGGGAACCCGCGTCGGCGGCGCGGAAATCTCAGAAAAGCACGCCAATTTCTTTGTGAACCACGGTGACGCATCATCGGAGGACCTGGCGGAGCTCATTCGCCTAGCTAGGCGGACGGTACGGGAAAAATTTGACATCAACCTGGAGCTGGAGATCAAGACGCTCGGTTTCGCTGAAGGGACCTTTGATGCATGATGCCTAAGCGGAAAAAAGTGCGCAGAAAAAAGAAGATGCCGAAATGGGTAACGCCCGTCATCAGATGGAGCCTCATCTCAGCCTCCCTCCTTTTTTTCGGTGTTCTGGTCAATTACGCCATTGACTGGTCACTGCTGAGTGGTGACTTTGACCTGACGGCCACGGAGATCCGCGGAAACAATATTTTGGCGCAGGACGAGATTATTGCCCTGGCGAAGATTCCCTTCGCTCAGTCGCTGACTGATATTGACCTGAAGGCCATCCAGCGGCGGGTGGAGGAGCATTCCTACATAAAAGGAGCCCGGGTGAGCCGAGACTTCCCGAAAAAGATTAGTATTGATGTGGTGGAACGGCAACCCATGGCCTACCTGAACCTCACCAATTTTCTGGTCATTGACGATGAGGGCGTTGTAATGCCGCTCCGGCACGATGATATGGAATTCAACGTTCCGACCCTTACTGGTTTCAACCCCGCAGAGGAACTCTACCCGGTGGGACTGAAATGCCTCTCCCACAAGACGCTGGAGGCGGTGAGCTACCTCGCGTTTATCCGGGACCGGTTCCCTGTTCTGTTTGAGGACATCTCCGAGCTCACCGTGGACAAAACGGACGAATATGTTATGGTACTGGCGGAGAAGCCTACCAAAATCCATTTCGGTGAGGCCAATATGTTGGCACAGATTGAACTGTTGAAAGAATTTTACACCATCCTACCTGGTGGGTGGACGTTACACAATTATCGCTACGTTGACCTTAGATACAAAAACCAAATTGTAGTGAGGGAAAGAACGTGAGAAACGGGTTAGTTCAGGACAAAGGTACTTCTGTGGGCCTGGACGTGGGAACCACAAAGGTTTGTTGCATCATCGCTCAGTCTGACGGGAACGGTGGTGACATGAAACTGCTGGGTGCAGGCGTGGCCCCCTCCCACGGCGTAAAGCGGGGGACGGTGGTAGACATCGACGCCACCATCCAAGCTATTGAGGACGCCGTTCAAAAGGCAGAGACCATGGCCAATGTGAAGGTGTCCGAGGCTTACGTGGGGCTCTCCGGTGATCACATCCGGGGTCTTAACACCCAGGGCGCCATCGCCATATCAAAGAACGGTCACCCCGTCACTTACGAGGATGAGATTAAGAATTCGGATATTGACAGAGTGCTGGAGATGTCCCGCGCCGTCTCCCTTCCTGTTGACAGGAAAATAATCCACATTCTTCCGCAGGAATTTGTGGTGGATCACCAGGGCGGAATCAAGAATCCCATGGGGATGGTGGGCCGGCGGCTGGAGGCACACGTGCACCTTATCACCGGTGCCACATCAGCGGTGAAAAATGTTACCAAGTGTGTAGAGGAGACGGGCATCGCTGTGAGGCGGTTTATCTACCAGCCTCTCGCTTCGGGAGAGGCTGTGCTTGAGCCGCACGAAAAGGAGCTTGGTGTGGTGCTTGTGGACATCGGTGGCGGCACTACGGACATCTGCGTCTATTTTGAGGGTGAGGTACGGCACTCGGCTGTCATCGCCCTGGGCGGGGATTGCATTTCCAACGATCTCGCCATGATGACACAGGTCTCCATCGATGAAGCCGAAGAGATTAAAACCAAATATGGCTCGGCGAAGGCGGCCATGGCGTCTACGGATCTAGAGTTTGAACTGCCCCGAGGAGCCGACGAGACTCCCCGGCAAGCAAGCGAGCACGAGGTGTCCCGCTATGTGGAGGCGCGGATGACTGAAATTTTCCAGATGGTGAAGCAGGAGATCCAGAAACGTTTGCAACTGTCACCATGGCGGTCGGGCATTGAGAACCCCGTCTCCTTCGGTGTGGTATTGACAGGCGGTGGCTCACTGCTAAAAAATGTGGCGAGCCTTGGTGAAGAGATTTTTGAAGTACATGTAAAAATTGGTGTTCCGAAAGGTTTGAGCGGTGTGGTGGACGTGGCGGCGAGCCCCATCTACGCTACCGCCATCGGACTGGTTCAACATCCCCTCAATGCTGACAATGTGTACGATCCTAGACACCGGCAGCCTGTCGGTGTGGGCAAGCTTGTGGAGGATATTGGTGGATGGTTCCGGGGATTTTTTTAGTAAAATAGCGATGAGGAGGATTGCACTCAGGGGAGTGACACGGCTCTGACTCGCGGGAGAAAGTAAAGGAGGACAGCATGCTGTTCGAATTCGATTCACTAGCAGACCAAAAAGCACGTATAAAAGTAATTGGCGTTGGCGGCGCAGGCGGAAACGCCGTCAACAGGATGATAAACTCGGGCCTCACCGGCGTGGAGTTCATTGCGGTGAACACCGACGCGCAGGACCTGGATAACAACCGGGCCGAGACAAAGATCCAGATCGGCAAGAACATAACGAAGGGTCTAGGTGCAGGCGCCAAGGCGGACATCGGCAGGACCGCCATGGAGACGGAGAAAGACGCCGTCGCCTCTATCATTGAGAGTGCGGACATGATCTTTGTCACCGCCGGCATGGGCGGCGGAACGGGAACAGGGGCGGCACCTATCGTGTCTCAAATTGCCCGGGAGCTGGGCGCCCTGACCGTAGGAGTCGTGACACGGCCGTTCAATTTCGAAGGGCCGAAGCGGATGAACCGGGCCACCAGCGGCATTGAAGAGATGCAGAAGAGTTGTGATACACTCATATCAATCCCGAACCAGAAACTTCTCACAATTGTGGACAAATCCACCACTGTGGTGGAGGCGTTCCAGATGGCCGATACTATCCTCCATCAGGCCACACGGGGCATTTCGGACCTCATCAACGTTCACGGTCTCATAAATCTCGATTTTGCCGATGTGGAAACCATCATGCGTGACATGGGTGATGCCATCATGGGTACCGGTGTGGCCATAGGTGAAGAGCGGGCGGTGCTGGCGGCTCAGCAGGCCATCTCCTCTCCACTGCTGGATGATGTGAATATGCGTGGTGCACAGGGTGTACTGGTAAACATCACCGGCGGTGATGGCCTTACTCTCATGGAGGCGGACGATGCCACATCCATTATTTTTGAGGAAGCGGGCCAGGATGCAAACATAATCTTCGGCGCTGTCATCGATCCCTCGTTAGGTGAGGAGATCCATGTGACGGTCATCGCCACTGGCTTTAACGCCAAGGCACGAGCAGCCGAGGTCGGCATCCAAGGTAAGGAACAGGTGGCCAGGCTCAACTTTCGCCAGGAATCTGAGCAGATCCACGAAACTCCCAATGTCCCTACTCACCAATCAAAGGTGACGGAGGACGACCGGCCAGTTCTAGATGCACCAGCGCCCGATCCCATGGTCTTTAAGGATGACGACCTGGAAATCCCTGCCTTTTTGAGACAGCGCCAACAGTAGTCCCCTCCGGAAAACCAACTCTCTCTAAAAAAACCCCGCTGGAGCGGGGTTTTTCTTTACTGGCAAAAGTTTCCCACGTCTCACTTTCTATACGTCCCCGCCACATAATTATAACGCCCCCTCCCCTCTTGACCTTCTGTCCGTCCTGATGTAAACTGACACCCGCGAACTTCTGAAAGAGATATAAAGGGTGGCTTTCAGGACAGGCGCCCCGGCGGAGGTATTCTTCGGCAGGTCACTATCGGTTAACCGTCATTTGGGAGATGAGCATGGATGACAAAACAACGGTGCAGCAACTAAAGCAAGAAATTGAAGATTTTGTGAATGAACGGGACTGGGCCCAGTTCCACAGCCCCAAAAACCTCGCCATGGCACTGGCCGTTGAGGCGGCTGAACTGATGGATCTTTTCAAATGGTTTACGCTGGAGGAGTCGCGGGAACAGATAAAGGAGAGCTTACGTGCCGACGTCGCAGATGAGCTGGCCGATATTATGATTTACGCCATGGCCTTTGCTAACAGGCACGACCTCGATATTGCCGCAGTCGTCACCGAAAAGATGACGAAGAACAGGGTAAAATACCCAGCGGAAAAGTTCCAGGGTCATTTTTGACTTTGATGAGGTATGCCATTGGGAAAGCCGACTTTAAGAGGCAGTTCCGAAGGCAGCCTTTATATTAAGCCTTTGGATTTCGGTTACAACCCAATAGCAATTCCCTATTGACCGGAGTAGGTTTAGACTCTAATTTTCTTTTTGATTATTAGCAAAACGAGGGCTAACACATGAAATGTTTTATTCGCACTCTATCCCTGGTCCTGGTGGCCACCGTTGCGCTCACTGCAGGTGACGACGACAAGAAAAAGGACGAAATCGCCTGCGTCATTTCCGGTGACGCCATTGACAAGACGGAATACACCGAATACAAGAAAGGGAAAGTCTTTTTCTGCTGCGGCGGTTGTAGAGCAGATTTCGATGAAGCTACTGCCAAATTCTCCGTGGCGGCAAACTACCAGCTGGTGGTTACCGGTCAGTACATGCAAACCAACTGCCCCCTTTCCGGCCGTAACCTGAACCCCAAGAAAGTCGTTAAGGTGGCTAATACCAATGTCACTTTCTGCTGTGGTAACTGCCAGGGAAAAACCAAAAAAGCTGAAGACAAAATGGCCTTTATTTTCGCAGATGCCTCTTTTGACAAGGGGTTTTCTCCCATCCCGGAAAAGCCCAAGACCGACAAGAAAGCTTCCAAATCTAAAAAATAGTCCACCAGGAAAGACTGGTTGGCATCTACCGCGCCAAACACTGCGAACTGAATGATCTCACCCATGGTACCTCCACCCTCCTCAGGGAGTGGAAAGAACTGGAGGCGGCCCTAGATCTCCCTTTTGAACTTATCCACCTGAACGAGCAGAACCCGGAACTGAGGACCGGGTCACCACCGGATTGTGCAGCGTACACTCGATCATCTTTCTGATGTTCAATAAATCAAGCTGAACTAGGTTA
>JYMV01000541.1_pt1 | contig 69644 bp, 47 predicted proteins | sample 338911 | NCBI WGS metagenome assembly JYMV01 (sample SAMN03354496, study PRJNA234377) | hydrothermal vent metagenome | biome: Deep sea; feature: Hydrothermal plumes at the Eastern Lau Spreading Center, Western Pacific Ocean; material: Seawater | place: Tonga | collected 2009 | depth 2000 m m | reverse complement strand
CCTTCATTGGGGGAATAATCCAGAGTCCTGGACATACTGAGCTCTGGCTATGCCGTGCTCAGGCCTTTGCCTTTATTATGTGAATCTACGCAAACTAATAAGATATCTTCATCAGAACTAACTGGACCAAATACAATATAAACTTGATCAATCAAGTATGTCATAACAAAAACAGGAAAATCAACAGCGGATTTTACAAGCGTATTGTTGGAATTGACTTTAGTTCCCGTCTGATTTATCCTAGGTAAGTACGGGAAACGGTTTTATGGGATTATATCACAACGGCTTAAAAACTTACTTAGACTTCTTGCAAAAATGGTAAAGTTTGTCATTTTAACTACCAGTAGTAAGGATCTTTTTCCCAATCGGTTCTACTTGGAAATGACAGCTAATTGATTTTTGTAAGCAGGTTGTTAGAATGACAGGAGAAGATGTACTATGTCACCACTCAGCCAAGCAGACCTTGATTTTTGGCAGGAAAGCGGGTATGTCATCGCGCGCAACGCGGTTCCCAGAGAAAATGCCGAACGCGCAGAACAAGCAGTATGGGAGTTCCTTGGAATGGATCGAGTTAATTCGGACACTTGGTATCCCGATCCACCGCGCCGCAGTATCATGGTTGAAATATATCAACACCAAGCGCTATGGGATAATCGACAATACCCGACAATCCACCGAGCTTTTAGCCAAATCTGGCAAAAGGAAAAATTGTGGGTTAGTTTTGATCGAGCTAGTATGAATCCTCCATCATTGGATCCGGAAGCTAAAGAGCGTGGATTGCACTGGGATGCCAATCTGGAAAATCGCCCCCTTGGGTTTGGGGTTCAAGGAGTACTGTATCTGACAGATACTGCAGAAAATCAAGGAGCTTTTACCTGTGTACCCGGTTTTCATCATAGAATTGAAGAGTGGTTGGACAGCTTACCTGAAGATTCTACGCCGCAACAGCAGGATCTCCATGCTCTAGGCTCCGAAAAGATTGCTGCTAACGCAGGGGATCTCATCATTTGGCGGACATCCTTGCCACATGGTGCTAGCTTAAATACGTCTGATAAACCCCGCATAGTACAATATATTACCATGAATCCCGCCAATGACCAGAGTGATGAGGCAAGAAAGAATCGAGTTAATTGGTGGAAAGAACGATTAGCGTGGGGCAGTGCCAAAGGGGAAGAACACCACCATGGTCAGGTTGCTGAGTTAGATTCGCTTGGTCGAAAATTGCTTGGTCTCGACAAATGGAGCGAAGATTAAAAGTAAAGAGAGTACTGGTCCAAAAGCCAATAGCTGTTAACAGATGAGATGGCAATCTGAAGAATATTAGGTGACAACTGAAGAGAGAATTATGCAAACCGAACTCATCGCGATGCAACAAAGTTTCATTTTAAAATCGACCGTGCCTGCGCACATCTTAGATCCTATTAATCAGTATCTTGACCAACTTCTTGAAGACAACGAATCTATAAGCCATGCGGATAAGCTGGTTGGTCGTATCTAAAGAAGGGAAGCAATTGACCATATCTCCGCAAGAAAAACGAGTTAAACTTTTTATTAAGACTATTCAGGAGATTAGTCTTAGCTATTATCATCACTTCCATCGAATCAATAGAACCCCAGATCCTTTGGCAAAAATTGTTGGCGTACAGGACATCTGGTCAGTTCACTGTTATGCTGGCGATTATAATCCGTTACATAATCATCTGTGTGATACATTACAGGGACTATCCGATATTCTGTATACAAAAGTTCCCCAACCATTCAGGAGAACACAACTTTGGACGGTTGCCTGGAGTTCGTCTTTGGGCGTACGCCAGCAACAGGGTCGCTGACGTTTATGTTTGCACAATCTAGTATCAGGAGACCCGTAGTTGGAGATATCTATCTTTTTCCCAATTGGCTTGAACACATGGTATATCCATTCGAAGGGAAAGGTGAACGCAGATCGGTGGCTTTCAACGTAAATTTTTGGGACATAGAAACATAAGCTTAAATAAAAATGCCGATTGTTAGCAAATTGAAGAAGAATATTCGTTCCGGTTTTTCCAATAAGGACTACATTAACTCTGGTGATACTCCAGTTTTCATTGCAGTACTCCATGAGCCATGGGCAGCAAATTTCGCAGCCATTCGGGAAAGCTATCCTGCAGATGTTGGCTGTACATAAGTCCTTAACTTAGAGGAAAATTTTATCGGTATTAGTTTAAGAAAACCACATGAGGCAAGCCGACATACGCCTAGGCAGATACTTGAACTTTAAACTAACGACAATGATATCACTGGAACTCCGACGTAAGCATATATGCGGAATCCAGCAAGAATATCAGACTAATCGGATTCTCACGCCAAATTTAGCCTGACATACTGGATATGGTCGTACCCGGCTGGTGTCTGAATGAGTTGGCGTTGTGTTTCTACCTCGATACTGACGGACTGGCAGGTAAATCGGTACGTTCCCGATTCAGGCAGGATAAACCAACTAGTACCTTGCGCATCAGCTCGAACACCAAACGTTTTTAGACTCTGCCCATCCACCGGTTCAACGAATACATGTGCTTCGGTTTCCGGTTTCCCATTTCGTTCCACATATACGATCACTTCCGGAATCCGTTCCTTGTTGAGTGGGCCGACGTCTCGACCAGCCAACCGCTGGAACAAATCACGCGACCACCAATAGGTGGCCGTGGGACGGGAAACGGGCTCGGATGGGTCGCACCAATTGAGATAGATAGCTGATTTACCCCAAGCTTCCTGAGTTCCTTCTCCAAATGGATCAATACGCGCGTCCTGACCAGAATGAGAGGGCCAGCTAATCTGCGGATAGACTAGTGCTGACAGAGTGCCAGGCACCTGCCTCGTAAAATCACGATAATCCATGTCAACCAAGTGGAAGGTCTGTAGGCCATGGAGATTCCGTTCCTGTATGCTTCGCAGAAAATCCCACCATCCGTCTATCAGTGGTGGATCGTTATCTTGCCCCCAGTCAGCACCATCGAAAATACCGGCTTCACCTACACGCGTCGGTTTGACAGGCAGTTCTGGATTTGATTGAATCTCATGGATAGTTGCCTCAATATGTTCCAAGCCACTGAAAAGTCGGTAACAGTCAATCAATTCTACCAGTTCGGTGTCAGCCACTGTATGATCGAAAGTGACTTCGGCAATGCGAGTTTGGTCTAATGCTTTTACTTTACGCAACAGGGGGACACAGAAATCCGGATCACGCGCGTCAGTGATATCCCAGAACAGGATAGACGGGTGATTCCGCACACGTCGAATCCAAGCATCGGCTACCGCCAGATGGTTGCCCATCACCAATTTCATCTCGTCTTGGTCCAGTTTCCCCGGCACTTGTCCAGTTCCTACACAGAAGTTGGCACCTACCACAAAGGTCCCCAGTTCATCAGCTACATCGTAGAATATGGATGGAGGATCATAGCGGTGGTGTTCCACAATGCTGATATTGGCATTGGCCAGATCGACAAATTTGCGTGTCAGCCACTGCCGCTCATATACGTAGGGTGCGGTATGATCTCCCCATAGTACCAACTGCTCCCCGTTAAGCAGTAGTCGATCTTCTTCAACCCATATCTCGCGGAAACCGAAACGCACCATGGTTTGGTCAACTGGATTCTTACCCATACTGACGTCAACTTGAAGGAAGTAGAGTATTGGTTCTCCGTATGGTGGACGTCCCCAGCATACCGGATTGGTCCAGAAGGCAGAAGCATGTATGGTCTGCTTTCCCCCATCTGTTAGATCTATCTCACAAGCAGGCAACTCCAGCACTGTCTGTCCGGCACGTGTCACTTTCCAACTCACTCGACCGACAAACCGTTCTTGACTCTCGTTGCACACGGTTGCCTCCACACTGATCGTTTGTTCACGTACTGACGTTATAATATATGGATCTTCGATACGCACGTGCGGTTCCAGACAGAGCCATACATCACCCTCCATCCCAATGGTAGCCGCACTGCTGTACCAGAACCGAGTGTCGAGTGCCTTTTCGGCTTCTTCGCTGAGTGAGTCAACGTCTGGATGTGCGTATGAACCTTTACAATTATGGGTATAGACCATGAGTTCGTATACGTCACCGGGGTGGACCCTTTTGCTCAGGTCCAGTCGCCAAGGCTGACGCATATGATAGTGTTCACCAACAACCTCTCCGTTCAAGTGAACTCGACCGAAATGACGGACGCGACCTAAGTCGAGGACAATGCGAGAACTCTTCGATTTCCAACTGGTGGGCACTTGCAACATTGTACGGTACCAACCCGAATCAGGTGGATTAGTTTCAAATTCACGTGACCGATGAGGAACGCGGATTCGTTTCCATCCACTGTTGGGGAGAGTTCCGTCTGGTCCTTCGGCGAATTCCCATTCTCCATTGAGCAGTAGCCGGCTTCCGCTAGTAGGGTTATATTCCATTCTTGTCAACCTCCCTAAAAGGATTCAATTTAATTCTGGTCAATACCATAGGTATTTGGTTTCTGTAACAACATTCCCCTTCCATATGCTCGTTGCAATCGCCTGACGGTAGTCTTGTGTATTATCCGACATATGGGAAAAGTACTGGAAGTAAGCCGAGACTAACATGAACTGCTTGTGTTTTCATTGTCAAGTTTGGATTAGTGTTAGATTTCTAACAAATCAACTCTGATCAGCTTTTCAGTGCATCTCAATTGTATGTTAATGGGTTTTACACTGCAACAAGCACCCCAAACCTAATAACAGACCTTAAGCATTCTCCCCCACCAAATCAACGTCTGGCCATTTAACTGAAAACACTAACTATGCTAGAATATTGTATTAGGTGAATCTGGGATTTAATATATTTTCAACTGACGTTGAGATATGTTTACTATACTTTGACTCACAAACTTACTTAAATTCAAATCAAAAACTGATATAAACTGCTGCGATAACTTGGTTGTCAAATTTAGTGTTGTCATGTTTTTTGTATTGATGATTTTGAAAACTGAGTGAGGGAAGTTTTTCTTAATGCTTGGTTCTACTCTTTTTGTACTTCTATCAACCACTTCTCAACTGTGGGCACAAGGTTCTCTCCAAGACTATGAGCGATCTGCGAATTTGAGAGAACGTTTCCGTAACAAGGTCTTTACTGCTGAGATTGATCCGCATTGGGGCTCGAACAATCAGCGTTTTTGGTATCGCCACAACCTGCCGGATGATAGATGGAAGTTTATGCTGGTCAATGTTGAAACAGCGACACTCCATCCTGCTTTTGATTATAAACATCTAGCAGAAAAGTTATCTCGGGTGATCGGCAACGAGGTGGATGCTGAGAAACTGCCTATCGAAAGGCTTGATTTTACGGATCAAGAAGACATAATCAGACTTCACACTGAGCGAAGAATCTGGGTACTGGATCTAACCAGCGGGAATCTTCGTGAGGTAATCTCTGAGGCGGGTGTTTCCAGTTCAGTGCAACTTGAAAACACGCTGCGGTCGACACAGCGAACTGGCGAAGAAACGTATGTCACCTTTCGTAATGAAGCGAAGGTTTCCGTGCAGCTATTTTGGGTTGACAGCAATGGACATCAACGACGCTATGCCTCCATTCCCATAAATCAGGAATATGAGCAGCATACTTTTGTTGGCCATATCTGGCTACTGACGGATGATCAAAAGCGGCATTTTGGTATTTACGAAGCTCACCTTCACAATCCATTGGTGGTAGTGGAGGGAGAACCGCTCGAAACTGGTACTGAGGAACCTGACGGCAAAACTGCTGAACCGGAAACAGTCCAATCTCCCAATGGCCAATGGATTGCTTTGATCAATCAAGATAACATTTGGCTCCGAAATCAAGATGGCAAAGAATTCCAACTTAGTCATGATGGCAACCAAGACAATGGGTACTCGCAAGATTCAATCTACTGGTCACTGGACTCGAAGAAACTAGCAGCTATTCGAAGGAGGAAAGCCGAGGAGCATCTCGTGCATATAATCGAGTCATCGCCCAGCGGCCAAACTCAACCCAAGTTGCACACCTTCAATTACCTCAAACCCGGCGATTGTATCGAACACCAACAGCCTCGACTATTTGATATTGGCTCAAGTACAAGCGTGCCAATCGAACCTAATCTATTTTCTAACCCTTGGCGTATTAACCATCTCCATTGGGCCGAAGATTCGTCGGAGTTCTTTTTTTTGTATAACCAGCGGGGACATCAGATTCAGCGGATCGTAGCAGTTGATGCCAATAGCGGCAAGGTAGAATCAGTCGTGGAAGAAAAAAGCGACACTTTTATTGATTATTCCCAAAAGACTTATCTGAACTGGCTTGACGACAGCCATGAACTAATTTGGATGAGCGAGCATAACGGTTGGAACCACCTGTACCTTTACGATGTCCAAAAAAGACAACTGAAACACCAAATCACTGATGGCGAATGGATAGTCAGAAAAGTAGAGTACGTTGATGAAGAAAGACGAAAGATTTGTTTTCAGGCTAGCGGGATTTACCCTGAACAGGACCCTTACTACATCCACTATTGCCAGGTGAATTTAGATGGATCCAACCTTGTTTTTCTCACTGAAGGTGATGGTACACACACCATTCAATGGTCTCCGGACAGACAATTTTTAGTGGATACTTGGTCGCGCGTCGATCAGCCACCAGTTCATGAATTACGTCGGGCGGAAGATGGAAAGCTCCTATGCAAACTGGCAGAAGCGGACTGGAACGAATTGCTCCAATCTGGTTGGCAGATTCCTCAACGGTTTCTTGCCAAAGGAAGGGACGGAGAAACCAATATTTATGGTGTTATCTGGCGTCCAACCAATTTTGATCGGAGGAGAAAATACCCAGTCATTGAGCATATTTACGCCGGACCACACGGCGCATTCGTGCCCAAATCCTTTCATGTGCATTATGGTCAGCAGGAAATAGCTGAGCTCGGTTTTATCGTTGTACAGATCGATGGAATGGGTACCAACTGGCGTTCCAAAAAATTCCACGACTTCTGCTGGCGAAACCTCAAGGACGCCGGATTTCCTGACCGAATTGCTTGGTTACGCGCGGCGGCAATCGAACATCCTGAGATGGATCTCAACCGTGTTGGGATCTATGGGGGGTCCGCAGGTGGACAGAACGCATTGAGTGGCCTTTTGCATCACGGTGACTTCTACAAAGTTGGAGTAGCTGATTGCGGTTGCCACGATAACCGGATGGACAAGATCTGGTGGAACGAGGCCTGGATGGGCTGGCCGGTTAGCTCGCATTATGAAGACAACAGTAATGTTACTCATGCGGAGAAGTTACAGGGCAAACTACTCCTGATTGTGGGCGAATTGGATCGAAACGTGGACCCAGCTAGCACTATGCAGGTGGTCAACGCCTTGATTAAGGCCGACAAAGATTTCGATTTGTTGGTGATTCCCGGCGCTGGACACGGCGCTGCTGGTGCACTTTACGGGCAACGCCGTCAGAAAGACTTTTTTGTTCGTCATCTTCTGTATCAGGAACCAAGATGGTTAGAGCAATAAGACCACCAATTGAAGTAGGGGCATTAGCAAGCAGCATGTATTGGATGATTGTTTAATAAACACGATGAGCTCTAGCCAAAACCTTCACATTATCAATGATATGAGCACTGAAAAGTTAGAGAATTTCGACCGCCTCTGCATACACACCATTACTACGAAACCATGGTCAATTGAGGAAATTATTGAAAATTATCATCAGGCAGGTGTAAAAGGAATTTCTGTCTGGCGGAATGTACTGGAAGATAGGAACCCAGCACAAATAGGGGATAAAATTAGAGCCGCCGGCATGGAGATCGTATCTTTGGTTCGCGGTGGTTCTTTCACCTACAGGAATCAGGTTGAAAAACAGGCTGCACTTGATGATAACCAACGTATAATTGATCAATCTGTCGCTTTAAAGGCACCAATGGTTGTGCTAGTCTGTGGCGCCATACCAGGGCAATCAATCAGCGAATCGGTGTCTCAGATAGAAATTGGTTTAGAGACGCTACTCCCCTACGCTGAAAAAAATAGCGTCAATTTGGCAATTGAACCCTTGCACCCGATGTACGCAGATTGTCGGTCCACCATCTGCACCATGAAGACAGCCAATCAATTTGCCGAAAAATTCAACTCCCCCAACTTGGGTGTTGTGGTTGATATTTTCCATGTATGGTGGGATCTAGATCTATACTATGAAATTCAACGGTGTGGTAAAAATGAGAACCTTTTTGCTTTCCATATCTGTGACTGGAAGACGGACATGACAGATATGCTGAATGACCGAGGATTGATGGGAGAAGGTGTAATTAGAATTCGGGAGATTCGAGCTTGGATGGAGCAAGCAGGTTTCAGTGGGTTTAACGAAGTTGAAATTTTCTCCAACCGATTGTGGAATGGAGACCAGAAAGAGCTTCTAGAAAAGATCAAAAAAGCTTATCTTCAATGTTCTTGACGAGTATCAGATTTGCAACGATGCACATCATGTTGTCCAATTGATGAGAAGAATCTCCATCAATCAAGCGATTTGGGTTGAGAATGTCTTACTCCAAAATGTAATGGATCAACGTATTCGTTCAGATCTTCCGACGTCGTTTGTACCTGCCAATTGTCGGTTGTGTTACCATTACAGATGGAAAGTATGACCAACCAAACGGTTCTATGAAAACAAATTAAAAATAGCTGGGACCTTGTAAAAAAAGGATTAGGAGAAATCACGATGCGGCGTGTGTCTTTCCAAGCTTTGTATGATAAATTTTACTGTGTACTAACGGAAGTCGGATTTTCGGATCAGCGGGCAGCGTTATGCGCACAGTTGTTTGCCGAGAATCAGCGGGATGGAGTCTATTCACACGGATTGAATCGGTTTCCGGGATTTGTAGAAAGTATGAAGAAGAAAAGGATTGATTTTCGTGCCTCCCCGGAGAAGGTAGAGAGTCTGGGTGCCTTGGAACGATGGGATGGCAAAAGGGGAGTGGGGCTTATCAACGCACATGCATGTATGCAGCGAGCAATTGAGCTTGCCCAGCAACATGGTATGGGTGGCGTTGGGCTGAAGAATACCAACCACTGGATGCGGGCCGGTGCCTACGCGCTGCAGGCGGCAGATGCCGGTTGTGTCGGGATCTGCTGGACCAATACAACACCGCTAATGCCACCTTGGGGATCGGCAGAAAAAAAGATTGGGAATAATCCAATAGCTTTCGCTGTACCGAGGGCTGAGGGACACATTTTGCTAGATATGGCCATGAGCCAGTATTCGAACGGAAAACTGGAGGTGCTGCGAAGACGGGAACAACAGCTACCACTGCCGGGTGGGTACGATAATCAAGGAAAACTAACGCAGGATCCAGGAGAGATTCTAGAATCTCGGCGGGCATTGCCAATTGGTTACTGGAAAGGGTCGGGATTGGCGCTGGTACTGGATATGATCGCTACCGTGGTATCGGGTGGGCAGTCTACACACGAGATCGGAAATCAGGGGGCCGAATATTCAGTATCTCAAGTTTTTATCGCCCTTGATGCGACCAAGCTGATGGGGCAGGCTTTGTTGAGCGAGACGGTAGATACCATTATTCAGGATTTTCACACTGCCGCACCCTTAGATGGGAGCGAAAGTGTGCGGTATCCTGGGGAAGGAATGCTTCGAACCCGAAAAGATAGTCTTGAAAAGGGGGTGCTAGTAGACGAAGAACAGTGGAAAGAATTGTTGGCTATGTAAAGAGTGAATGATGTTTGATTGGTCTTAGCGGCGTGTGAATTTTTTCGTCATACTCCATATTCAGAGTTGCAGTAAATATTGGTCCAATATCCAGGTTAAGATGCCAATAGAAGCGGTAGTGAACACTATCATCAACAAAGCTACGAAGGGCTCATTGGTGGCCATGGGGTTTCACCCGATGGTGGTTTGCCCTTGGAGTCGTCTGCCGAACAACTAATTCAGGAAGGCATTTCTCGTCTCTTGCACCAAATGAAATCGGCATAGACCAAATGAGAAAAGTTCGGTAATCAAGTCACAGGTAGCTTTCCTCTGGCTGTCAGTAGGGTAAGGCCGTCAGGGTGACGACGAATTCAGTCTAGGTAAAAATATAAATTCAGAAAGGTAATTTCATGTCTATGTCTACTGTAAAACTAGGTTTTATTGGTACTGGTGGCAATGCAGGTCGGCACATGCGGGATCTCAGTTCCCTTGAGGGAACGCGTCTGGTTGCTTTCTGCGACATTGTGGAAGAAAGGCACAAAAAGCAGACGAGACTTACAGTGGTCACGCCTACTCTGACTATAATCAGATGTTGGCAAAAGAGGATCTTGATGCTGTTTACATTTCAATTCCACCGTTTGCACATGGAGCACCGGAACGAGCTGTAATCCATGCCGGGCTGGCCATGTTTGTTGAGAAACCAGTACATATGGATACCAAAGACGCACGAGAAATTTCCCAAATGGTCAATAAGGCAGGAATCATAACGGCGGCGGGGTACCAAGAACGTTATTTAGACATCATCGACAAAGCCAAAGAACTGCTGAAAAATCGGCGTATTGGATTTTTTATGGGATACTGGATGGGCGGTATGCCAGGTAGGTGGCGACGTGAGAAGGAAAAATCTGGGGGGCAGATTCATGAGCAGACTACGCATGAGATTGATCTGGCGCGTTATCTTTTCGGTGAGGTCAAAACAGTCTATGCGGTTGACCGTTGTGATATGATTCCTAATACAGATTACAACATCGAAGAAGCTTCTGCTGTCTCTATGCAGTTTAAAAGTGGAATTTTTGGGATTATGTTCTCGGCCTGTTTCATTCAAGCCGGCGTGCGGAGGTCGGGGCTCGACATTTTTTGTGAAGATGGATCAATCGAATATAGATTGCGGAAGTCTTTAACTTTGTCTATTGCTGAAGGTCAGGAAACATGGGGAGCCAAAAATCAATATACAATTGACATGGATCGAACCTTCATTGAAGCCGTACGTTCGGGTGATGGCAGTCGGATTAGGTCTCCATATCCGACTGCCGTTAAATCAGCTGAACTTTCGATTGCTGCCAACGAGTCACTCATCACAGGGAAAGCGATTGAACCGTCTAACTGAATAGAAGTAAATTAGAGTATAGTTGTAACCGGAACTTTTCTTCGACTATCCCTATTTTAGTTTCATAGGTGATTTAGTTAAGGGTCGAAGTATAAACGAGGTTGGATGCCAATCTTGAAAACTTTTGGGTAGGGCTACAAAGCTGCGCCGCTATTCACAGTAATCATCGATCCTCCCTCAGAGGCGACAAACAGGAACGTCTTGGTAATGCCTTCAGGAGTCATCAATCGTCCCAGCGGGGTTGCCCATACGCCGTCGGCAATTCTTAGGATTGTCGATGCTGATTGTACTGTCATTGGATCTGTAGGGACTGTTGTCCCAAATAAATGGCGTGTCAACGTGACTAGGCGAGATAATAACGCAGCGGATATTTCTTGGTATAGTATGCTGCCGCCACCGACACGACGCATTGCCGGTACTGCCGCTTTAGTACCCAGAAATGCCTCTGTTAAGCCAGTGTCAATGATAGTTAGTACCATTGCTCAAGTATTTAACCATCAAAACCAACCCTGAAGTTTTCCCCGGCATTGTTACACAGGATATTAACTGAGCCACAGGTTTTCTCCGTCAACGCGATAGTCTCTGACCATTGGTCTGGTTCCCTAACATCAAGGTCTGCGGCAATTGCTTTCCCATCTGCGGCGACAATATCATCAGCAACTTTCTGTGCCGTCTTGAGATTGAAGTCGGCAACGCATACGGACGCTTCCTCTTTAGCAAATAATTTTTGTTTGTGTGCCATCATGGCACCACCTTGTTACCTTAGTGTTAAATGGTACCCTCATGTTTCAAAACATATATCGGAAGAGATTCTTTTAAACACCAACATAGATTCATTAGTTGGAGATTTTCTAACCTTTAATTCATGATGGAGGCTTTGAGCGAACTCAAACCTGCATATTATTTTAGCACGTCAAGAAAGGACTTCAAGTTGCATTAGTGAGGTGGCTGATATATATTCAAATTTGGTGTTACGTGCCCATGGAGGATTAATGACCTGATTGTGAAGTGACCCGTAATATCCTCTCAGCTACACTTCTTTGTCTTGAAACATTCATCGCGCTAAAATTTCATCCAGTTAGCAAAATCTAAGCTTAAGAAAGCTGAAATCCAATTCCAAGGTTTTCATCAAATGGATGTTAAAAAACGTTACAATTCAATCAACATCGCATGGAAAATCTATATGTGTGCCAAGGATTTTCTCGTGGGTTCCAAAACCTTTACTTAGCCAGCTGTTTGAAAAAGAGTGGTACTTATTTGATGTACAATCCTAATGTTCTGCTTATTGTTTCGGAAGATAATGGACCTCACCTAGGATGTTACGGGGATCTGTTTGTGGATACCCCGCACCTAGATCAGTTGGCAGCTGAAGGCATCCGTTTTAGCAATGCTTACACGACGCAAGCTGTTTGTAGTCCAGCTCGAGCCAGTATCCTAACTGGGCTTTATCCTCACCAAAATGGTCAGATCGGATTAGCCACCCACAAATATGCTATGTTCCCTGCTCATGCAGTTGAAGAGAATCTCCCTAATATTCCCAGTCTACTGAAGGCTAACGGCTACCGAACAGGGCTGATTGGCAAACTTCACATTAACCCAGAATCAGAATTTCCATTCGACCTCTGGTGGAATGATCCAAGTTCCATCAGCTTTGCCAACAGGGATATGCAAAAAACAGCTCAAGTCGCTGAAAAGTTCGTAACTGAATCAAACACACCTTTTTTCCTGATGGTCAACTATCCTGATGCGCACCTGCCGTTTCACCGACAACAGTTCGGTCTTCCAAAAGTGCCTTACGAAGCAGAAGACGTGGAAACACTACCCTTTGTGGGGGTTGATACACCTCGACTACGAGCACAAACAGCGGATTATTACAATTGCATTAGCCGTCTAGATACGGGTGTTGGACTACTATTAGATCGTCTGCAACAATCGGGAAAAGCCAATAATACGGTAGTCATTTTCACCACCGATCATGGCGCACAATTTTCTAGGGGTAAGACTGCCATCTATGAAAGCGGGTTGAAAATACCGTTCATTCTACGTTGGCCAAGTATCAATAGTGAAAGTTTAGTCAAAGACGAGTTAATTTCGCATGTCGATGTTCTGTCAACGATAATGGAAGTCACAGGGACTGATTGTCCAGATTCAGTTGCGGGTAAGTCGTTAGTTCCATTAATTCAGGAATTTCCAGTCTGCTGGCGTGAATACCTGTTTGCCGAATGGTGTAGTGCTCACCCACCTATTTATTTCCCACAGCGCTCAGTTAGGGACCAGAAATTCAAGCTGGTTCTGAATCTATTGCAGGATCGCCCCAGTCCAAGTGCCATTGGTTATTCAGGTGAATCCAGTTTTGGTTCCTGGGAACCAGGAGCCAGTGTGGCCGAAATTGCCTCCGCCGATAAGCAGATCCGAAAGGTCTACCAAACCTACAAAAATCCGCCTGCCGAAGAGTTATATGATCTAGAGAATGATCCTTGGGAATTTAATAATCTCGCCGGGTTGCCAAAATACGAAGCAGAACAACACCGTTTAAGAGATCAATTGCGATCTTGGCAGGAAAGTACCAAGGATGCGTTACTCAATCCAGCCCACCTCAATCGCCTGACGGAAGAACACAATACCATCGTTGCCGAGTACTATCAAGAGAGCGCTTGGGGGAAATCACGAGCTTATGAATGGTGCTATGCTAAATACCTGAGCCAACACTAAGAGGCTATTAGAAAATACGCATTTGGTTTCTTGTTGCTGGATGTTCACAATTTCGGATTTTTCCTTAGACCAATTTTTGTCAGGATTAAAATTCACGCAGAACTTCCATAGCCTTTTTCGCTTTTTCATACGGCACAAAAATATGGTCATGATAATAGGCCGCTACAACATTAGCACTGATTTCATACTCCGCTAGCTTGCTGGTCACAGCCGCTGTTAAGCCAACTGATTTTAAACTAGAGTGAACAGTTAATGTTATTAACTTGAACAGCACGTCATAAGGAATATGTTGGTTATCAGCATGATCCTTAAGTAGGATTAACGTTAAGCCCTCATCCTCGGCAAAAGACGCTATCGGATTGAGGCTTGCAAAATCTCCATAATATGCAGACTTAAATGAGCAAAAGACAAACTCGTCATCATGAAGTTTTGGAGATATATTTTTTAACAGTTTATCTAGATTCTTAATGCCCGGCATTGGACAGGTAACCATCTCCGTTAGTAATCGGGCTAAAAAAAATAGGCAGGTTAAATAGATCAATCAACAAAATCACAGTAGCATAGCCACAGAATTGAGATAGAAGATGCCACTATCAACACATGTATACAAAAAACAATATTATGTTTATGTCAACCTGATTCAGGTATCTGAGTCCAACTGACTCTCTTCCGAAATTTCCTGCTTGTCATCTTTTCAAGCATACCTAAGTAAATGCATCAACCCATTGTTCAACATACCACTGCCATGTGGTAATGAGTTCATCCATTCCCAGGGTTTTAACTCTTTTGCAAACGGAAACGAGAATATAACATCAATTCCCTTTAAATCACCAATGGTTTGACTCGTAATAAGTTGATTTGTCCATGTGACACTTGGATCATATCTATGTGTTGCGGCATAGGTGTGCTTAACACCTGCTTGTTCAACTATCTTGTGCAGATGGTGTGCCTCCTCGGCTGTCGTGGCTAATGGCTTCTCACATGAGGAGATGACATCCGAGTTGAGTTGCCAGTTCAATAACCTCAGTTCTCAAGATCGCTGGTGTTGCCAGTGAAACAATATCAGGTTTTATTTTCAACAGGCTTTGTCGCCAATCTGTTGAAGCCTTGGGGATTCCTAATCAGGACGCTACTTTTTGGACTACATCCTCTTTGCGGGCACAAATGACGACCACCTCAACTCCGTAGTGTTGTAGTGCTTTAGTATGTCCTTCACCTGCCCAACCGGCTCCGACAACTATAGCCGTTAATTCCCTTGATTTCATGTTGTTAATGACTCCCTTAGCAAAGTGCACGATGGTATAGTATCTTCACCAACTAGCTTAGGCTGAACAAGTTGTGAAAAGCATTCCAACATAATTTAGGGTTTGAGACGAAAGAGGTAAATTGCGGTAGTCATTCGAATTGACGGAGGGTTACTGCATATCCACAACACAACGAAAACCGCAGTAATAGTAGGAATCATCTGGATCTTTGTGGTAGCGGTCAGCTAAGCTAAGACCGAAGATACTGAAGGCCCAAAAGCCCCCGCGCAACACGCGAGAGGTGCGTGTATCACCGTACCAATCGTCGCACCACTCAGAGACATTGCCCACCATGTCGTACAAGCCATACCCATTGGCTTGAAAACTACCTACTGGGCTGGCATACTTCCACTTATCTTTTCCACTAGTTCCTTTATAATTAGCATTATCTCTAGCAATATTTTTGTCATTACCCCACGAGTATTCCTTATTTATTAACCCTCCGCGTGCTGCATATTCCCATTCTACTTCTGTTGTCAACCTCTTTCCTGTCCACTTGGCATAAGCAACAGCATCGTTCCAAGTGACATAAATCATCGGATGCCTATCAGTAGGTGAATATTTAGATATTTTTCCCCACAGATCTCCATCAAATTTATAGTCAGTTGATTGCAGGAATTTTTTGAACTGTCCTACCGTCACTTCAGTACAATCCATATAAACAGCACCAGATGTTTCGAATATTTCACTTGGCACCAGACTCCTGATTTGATCAAAGATCTCCTTATTAAAACTTTGTGCTGGAATTAAGACCATCTTCGCCCCATCTTTTCCCCACGTTATTTGTTTTACATCGAGATCTTTGATATCCTTCATGTTTTTAACAACCACCTCTTCAGATGGCCCTGAATGGACTAAGACAGCCAATCCCACGAGCATCAATGCGATAATTGATTTCTTAACCATGATATCCTCCTGCTTAGACTGATCCAACTGGGTGAAACATTTTAGCGCGATTTTGATTGAAGGTAAAGATGAAAACATGTGTTACTATGTTGCGCTGTTTTGGATCTTGGCTGTTTGAAATCAATCCAGCATCTGTCTAATGGTAGACGAGCCATCCCAATCAGCAACAATTTCATTAATTGTATACTGTATGGTTTTCCTTGACGTTCCCGTTCTAAAGTCTTCATTCAGAAATCCCAATCAGTATTTTCCTTAGTATAGCAACTTATACTGCCGCTAGACGACATCTTGACTTGCTGATATAATACACCAGTAAACTTAGGGACGCCTAGCTGGTTATTGTAAAATACAGTAGATTCCATTATCGCATCATTTTGTATCAACCAGGCAATCGAAAACCTGTTTGGTAAAGCGGATAAGCTCCGATGAAAGTCACAAACATTCGAACGTTTCTTGTTTGTCCTGGTACAAGTAAGAACTGGCTGTTCGTCAAAGTTGAGACTGATGAGGGTATTCATGGCTGGGGGGAGTGTTATACGCAAGCCGACCGTGACCAAGCTATTGAGATTCACGTTCACCAGCTTGGACGTTACCTTGCCGGGCGGAGCCCCTTCAATATCAAACATTTTATCTTCATGGCATATCACGATTTTGCTGGCAAACGTGGTGCCATGGATCTTTATTGTGCTATTAGTGGGATAGAACAAGCACTCTGAGTATTGTGGGTAAATCATTGAATACTCCGGTCTACAACCTCCTGGGTGGCGCATGCAGAGACAAACTTCGTGTCTACGCCAACGGTTGGAGTAGAAGTACAATTGCTGAGTCCGTTGAAAGTGCTGTACAACTGGTTGAACGGGGATTTACGGCTATGAAGTTCGATCCTTTCCCCGGTCCATGGAGGGCGCACATTAGCCGCGATGATGAACGAACTGCTGTTGAATATGTGTCAGCTGTACGCGAAGCTGTTGGACCTGCCGTGGATCTGCTGATTGAAGTCCATCGACGGCTGGCGCCTGATCATGCTATCCGCGTGGCTAATATGGTGGAAGATTTTCAAGTATTCTGGTACGAAGAACCTGTCTCCGCACGCAATCTGGATGCTTTAGCCGAAGTACGGCAAGCAATTAACCTCCCGGTTGTAACCGGTGAAGAACTGTATACCAAAGTGGAGTTTCGCCAAGTCTTCGAAAAGCGTGCCGCCGATATCCTGAATCCCGACGTCTGTAACTGTGGTGGCATCTTAGAACTGAAAGAGATTGCGGCAATGGCAGAACCATATTTGGTTGCCATGTCACCACACAATTACAATAGCACGACCGTGGGCTTGGCAGCGACGATACAGGCGTGCGCAGTGATGCCTAACTTCCTGATCACCGAATACTTTGTCAACTTTACCGAGTGTGGTGATGCGATCTCAATTAATCCATTTTCGGTAGAAGATAGCTACATCCAATTACCAACTGCACCGGGGTTAGGACTAGAGTTAGATGAAGATGCGCTGGCACAGTATCCTTATCGAGAACTTCCCAAACGGCACTTGCGGCGGTTTGAGGAGGAAGGCCCATAAAGGTATCCGGAGAATAAATATCCAGACTCGTACCCAGTACTAAGTCTTTCGCTTTAACAGGTTTGATGTTGACATTACAAATCGGTAATAGTCCTCTTAACCGTTATGTGATGATCACTACCAAAACCATACAACGTATAAGGGCGTTTGAACAATTACGCTCAGGATTGACCAGTAGCTACCGCTGACTACATCTCCCAAAACCAGTCCCAAGAAGAAAGGTAGTGTCCGTCGGTACAAACGGGCGCCGCCGTACTTGAGAAAGCAATATTTGAGACTTGAAGAGATGATAAGTGCGAACCAGAAATGGTCTAAAGTACCACCGTTAATGCCTGTTACATAGCCCACTGGGTGAAACGGCCACCAGACACATTTGAGTCGCATGATTCCTAGAAACATAGTGAACGCAAATCCGAGAAGAATTGCCAACGTACCGTACAAGTCAGACGGGCGTGGAGACTGCAGCCAACTGGCAAGTTGCTGATATGTGGATTGTCCAGGTCCCAATACCTGCCCGGGTGCGTCAACTGCAATTGAGGCTCCGTACCTGTATAATACGTAAAGGTAAATTGAAAAGGCAGAAAAGACAGCTGGTACGATGGCTAGGGCGATAACCCAGATTAATCTTTTATGACCGATCCCAGTGCGGTGTGCCAGTTTAAAACCTTCGAGCTGGTGTGGCATCGGATGACTCCGATTGGAGCCGTTGAACCATGAAAAAAGTGAAAAAACGACAAGATTATTGGTTCCAAATGGACGTGTCCCCATAGCAGTCATCAGGATCGTTTGTGGATTAACCCCCCCCATGTTGTGCACTGGAGGACCCAGTTCGGCTCGAATACGCGTTACCGTTACAGAGATAATCACGTATAAACCAAAGAACAGTAAAAATACCCATGTCGACATTCCTGCCCGGCTACAAATGATATACAGAAACAAAAAGCATACAACTATTCCCAACGCTGCTGTTCGATAACGCATCGGTTCCATTGAATCATCAATGATTGTGAACATACCAATGATCTTTTTTGCAATTTCCTGATAGTGTTTTCGACCTGCCCACAACACTATCACAAAAATCGCGATTGTTGCCCCCGCTGCTTGATGGGGTTGAAAAGGATAGTAAGGAATTGTGTAAAATCCCGCTGCTTTTCCGCCAACGAATTGTGCTTTACGAATCCAGTAGAAAAAAACTGTTGAAAAACTTAAATCCAGCGGTAGCAGAAAACACAACCCAATCATGAACAGCCGAAGATGTAGGTAAGTTGGCCCGATCGAATTCCACGGTTCGTTTTTCAACCACAACGATAAATCAGCGGTTTTTTCACGTATTGGAATAAGTGGAACAACAGGATAAAGGAAGTTTAGGCCATTGATAATTTCGATAACCACAGCAATCAAGAATCCCAACCACATCCCACGATGGCGGAAAAACTGGACTCCAGGGGTGGTCATATCTAGTGGAAGCTGGACTATTGGATATGGCAGTTTTTCTTGTTCGATCCACCGGCGACGTAGAAATACGTTCAGAAATGCTGTCAGAAAAAAAATCAGGGATGCAATTGCTGTCCAATTCAGAATTGGTACAATCCAATAACGCAAGTAGCCTTCAGTAAAAAAATTGCTGCCACCTTCATAAAAAGGTCGGGCTATATTGAACTGTTCCACTACCAGCCATTTCGGCAGGTGCGGTTGGAGAATCTGTATCCATTCGTTTTCTGCTGTAGCAAACCAGAATGGATGCGTGAACAATCCCATCAAGCTGACCATATTATCATGAGCAATGACTGAAGTTGTGGTTGCCAACATGATGTAGATGACCAAAAGTTCCGTTTGGCTTAGCCCCGCCCTAGCGGAAGTACGTTGCCAAAGCGCATTGAATAGAGCGATGGTAAAGACAATGAAGATAACATTCATGGGAATGGAAGTAGCGGAAAAATGGAACCCATGCCAAACCATTTCGACCATTGCGATCCAATAAGCATTGACAGGTAAAAGCATGCAGCCCAACAGAACAGCGCGTAAAGTGACAGGCGATGAAACAGGATTTAGTTTGGACAGATCTGACCTGTAAAACGAGGGAGATGTAAGTAAATGAGTGGATTTTCTCTTCATTGAACTATGATTGAATCAGATGTTTGAGCCTACAAGCAGTCATTCTGTTAACAGGTCTGGCATTGATTATCGAAGATCATCCAAATTATTAGCATACGAATGATAATGTGAGACGAACCTGACAGGTGTGTTTCAAACAGTTATGATAACATCGCAAATTAAAAGGGGAAACGGGAAACTTCTAAATAAGACAAGGATCAGTATCCTGTAAGCTGAAACATCACGCGTGGATTTTTCTACTAATTATTGCCTGTGGCCAAGGCACGAATTTCATGAAGATGGTTAGGCGATCCCCATTATGTGTGAGTCCAAAATTATTAGTTTTTTCTGCTTGAGAGTCTACACATGGCGTGCTAGACTTTGCCCATACTATTATCGATTAGCTATCAATCCAGAAAATTCTTATCTATTTGAATAGAACAAACGTAAGTTGGCCTACAACGCTGTAACCAGCAATCAGAAAATACAACTGTCAGCTCTCGAAAGGGAAGATCCAGCATGAAAGGAAGCATAGAATATGTCCCGACAATGCCACAGAACCCGCTTCTGGTTACTGAAGTGCTATATCCAATGTTAGCTAGGCTCCTGTTGATTCCAACCAGCGAACTGGCCAAGGCTACCCGCCCAGACTTTTTGGTTAACGCTCAATCCCCAGTGCAGTGGTCCGGCAATGACTGGGACCGGTTGGAAGCGAATCGCCAGGACATATTCGACATGTCGGCGGTCATAGAACAATTCGATCAGTCAAGCTTTTTGTCCGATGGATACGCTGTCCTGAAAGAGATCATGACGTCGGAAGCTATCAGGGAGTGGACAGAAGCACTGAAATACGGGCAGCAACTTAACGACAAGTTGCTAAGGTTGGACTGGACCCAGATCGACTGGCATACCCTTGGTCGAACACTACCGGTAAAATCTCTCACTGAGGATGAGATCAACAACGCCCTAGGAGGAAGCCAAATGGTGCCGCAGACCGACGATGAAGCGGGCGTTAAAACGCTGCGACAACACAGTGTTTTGGCCGAGTATTTTCCAGCCGGGCACGTCCCGTTCTTGATGAACGTACTGACGCACCCACAGATGCTCCAATTGCAACGCCTGTGCCTGGGTTGCGACGACATCTATTTCGATCACAACCAATTGTTGACGCGGCCAGCTGGTTATGCTGGCGGTGCTTGGCACAGTCACAAAATCGGAGGAGGAGCGGACAACCGCGGTATTGCCAACCTGCTGGAATATCAAGCACAGCCAAATTTCAACCTCGTCCTCTGTTATCCTCAAGGCTTCGAAGTGGAAAACGACGGGGGGCTGAAACTTATTCGAGGTAGCCATCTCTTTCGTGACCCAGCTGGGTGCCAAGCCGCTAGCGATGAAGAAATGCAACAGGGTTGGCTGGCAGGGCGAATGCATCCGGTTACTAATCAGCCACTGCGAATCGAATATCTCTCATTGCCGCCGGGCTCGGTCGTCTGTTGCCTGTCGCACGCTGCGCACGCGGTAGCTCCCAAAGCCCTGGACAAAGAGACCCGATGGTGCTCACTCTACTGCTACAAGAAAGCGGACGATCTGAGTGGACACGTCCAACCACCGCATTCCGTCCCGCCGGTATGGGCGATGAAAGCGCGGCGCGGCGAACTGCCAGTCAGTCTGATGGAACTGTTTCGACCGAGTTTCGACAAAGAGTTGACGGGCGGACGGGCCTACGATGAACAGGTGTGGTAGTAATAAAAAGTCTAGCCTCGAGTACTAGGCAAAGAGATGTTCGTGACATTGCATCCACTCTTTTCAAATCTTACTTAATATTTCCTTAAACTCTATCATCATAGTTTCCTACGTAAGCCTTTCAATATTGACTTATAAACGTATTCTTGTCAGGAAGCAATTGGTTAATCACTTCTAAGCGTATCTCTGAGATTCGAGATCTCAGTGAGAACCTCTCTAGCAGCTAGAGGGGGTCTTTCCCAGATACGCAGATGGGTTTCGCAACATATTCTTCAAAGGGGGTCTTAATAAAGGTTTCAACCATCTCGCGATGCATACTTCCTATTCCCTTTTCAGAAAAATCGCCGCAGATATCTAACTTTTCCCGAAGGTAGTCCCGATAATGACTTCTTCGAATGCCACCATGCCGCTGGCGCAAAAAGCAAAACAAGCAACCAGAGCAATAAATATCTTTTGCTTCACAACAATGCCTCCCAAATTTGAGTTGCTCCAATTTGAATTTCACCGCACAATAGTTCTTAATGCATATACAATCCTAATAGTATTCGGGGAGAACGGCCCACTATCCCATATCTTGCATACAGTGTCAGTAGTGCGCTTCCTTGGTGGCTTGTAAACCATAAGCAGCACAAGGCTGAAATCCAGCGTTTTATAACAGTTTGGTAACAATTTTCGCCATGCTCTAACGTATCACTGGTCGGCTTGTGGTACATCTACAACACACCGAAACCTTTATAATGAATACATCCGCTCTGCAATTTCAGTAAGCTTTCTTACAATCCATGCATTTCCCAACTCATCAACGACATTCGTAAATTCATTCGGATCCTTCTCGAGATCAAAAAGTTCCGACCGTGCCCAACTCAAATAATTCAGTTTCCACCGATCTGTTCGTACCATCAAGATGGGTGGTTTGCCGACATAGCGATCATCCTGTGTAAAAACACTGTGACAGAAGTCATATTCTGAATAAACATATTCCCTAGGTTCATACGTTTCATTGCAAAGTAGCGGCGCAAAACTCCTACCCTGGATATTTTTCGGCGCCGGCAAATTGCACAATTCGGCAAGCGTAGGATAGAGATCGAGGTGCTCAATCAGGTGATCCTGAACTGTCCCTGCATCCCGGTCATCGGGTAAGCGCACAATCAGAGGCACACAAACCGACTGCTCATACATATTGTGTTTCGTCCACATCCGGTGAGCACCCGCCATTTCGCCGTGATCTGAGGTGTAAAGAATAATAGTATTCTGGCCAAGATCGAGGTCATAAAGTGTGTCGAGCACTTTACCCACACACGCATCCATCTGACTGATATTGCCATAGTATCCAGCCAGCGCATACCTGAGTTCTTCATCGGTTTGATCATACCATCCGCGTTGTTTGGCGCGAATGAGATGCCCCTCAAATCCCGTTTTCAGGGCATTGTCACTGCGTTCGGGAAGCGTGAGTGTTTTAGGGTTGTACAGGTTAAAATATTCTAGCATCGGCACCAGAGGTGTGTGTGGCATAAAGTACGACGACCAGAGAATAAATGGTTTGTCCGGATCTCTCTTTTCACGAAGATACCGCACCGTTTCATTAGCATAGTACGTATCCTGAAAATAACGCGACGAAAGCCTGGATGGACGCCCTATAATCCCGCCACCACTCTGATCCCGGCGCAACTCCTGCCATTCACTGCCTGTAAGTGTCTTGCGAAAATCACCCAGCTCCAACCGATAATCAAACCCATGTTTCTGTGTTTCGTCAACAAAATGCATTTTACCAATAGCCGCCGTTTGATACCCGTGCTTACCAAAGTGATGGGCAATAGTACATGCATCAGCCGGCAGAGCATCCTGCAAAATCCTCGCACCATGCTCGTGAGGATACTGCCCGGTAATAATAGACCCGCGGGCAGGCACACATACCGGCGATTGGCAGTACGTTCGGTTAAACCGCACACTTGCCGCCGCAATACGATCAATATTGGGCGTATGCACTTCCGAATGTCCATAACACCCCGACGCCATAGTTTGGTGTTGGTCAGAACATATGAATAAGATATTGGATTGCTGATTTCTCATTGTAAATGCCTGCCGTGCTAACCTTTTATATCTTTACTAATTGGGTCAAATTGCAGCCCAATCGTCACACATCACCTAGCGTAAGGTGCATCTTGGAATTTCTTAGCCATGATATCCTTCTTACTAAGTTTGATCCTGTTTTTTTACCTTGAGTGAAGGGTAGACCTTGTACTCTCTAGCTAATCACCCCAAATCAATTTATGCGACTATGTTTGAAATGTACCCCCAATAACCATTTTTGCTACAGTGGCCATAGATGGAAAGGTGATCCAGCACTGGAACCGGTAAATCACTCATGTCTATTGCCACTAACCTGATGTTGCTCTAGTGGAGCAAAGTTGGAAGAAATCTTTTAAACACTCGCTGTTACAAATCAAGGATCTTCTGACAGTTCCATCGGTAACACAGGGTTCGGTCAGGTGAGACCTCGCTTCTGAAGTAACACAGATTTCTAAAGATTGGACAAAGGAGGGTTAATTAACGATGCGTTTGGCTCTGACGAATCTGTGGAATCAATATCGGACAACCTTTTTTCGCTTTTTCACCTCGGTCTCCAGTTTCGACCAGTGTTTGAGTATGACTGACATAGGTTAACAGCTATCAGTAGCAAATAATTCTGAGCCGAAATTAAGAACGTTCCAAAGCAGACCACGACCCAACAGGCCACACGGCTACTCATACCCAAAATATAGAATGGGAGCTTGCAGGAACGATGCTCAATTAGGTTTGAAACTAAGAACTGGAGCCACATCCACCTAGTGATCATTAAAGATCCTGTTACGCCAACAAGAAAATTATTTTGGGTAAGTTTGTATGTAAAGGTGGTTAAAGGAGATGCGCATGAGAATTCCTTGGGCTAAGGCAATTCGAAAATTGTACTTTTGATTCTTTTTTTGAGTCTGATATTCTAGCGAATCTGTTGGAACAGGCTTCATAGAAATAGATTTTTACTAGCTTTTCACACATAGAAATTTGGAGCTTAAACAATTGCTGGTATTGATGATTTAACTCGCGTCCCGTTCTAGTTGATGTTTTTTCTTGATCCGTTTTATTTGGGTAGGTTCCCATTACTCATTATCCTGTTCAAACATCTTCCACTTAACGATAAAATCTACGATCTTAGGATTAATTAAATTCAACCAGGGAAGGATTTTTAGCTTTGGCGGAACTACCAGTTCTTTTTGTCGTTTGCCGATGGCGTTTAAAATAGCTTGATTGCATTCCTGAAGCGAAATTGATTCTTGACTGTGTTCCCTTAACGATACACCAATGGAGTTCCCATCTTTTCCAAAAGCATTTTCGCGTAAACTGGTACCTCTCAACCAATGAGGAGTGACGATCAAAATATCTATATCATTCTCAGTCAGTTCAGCTCGCAAAGAAGCAAAAAATCCCTGTATGGCGTGCTTAGAGGCGGTATAGCCAGTATGAAACGGTACTCCTATCTTTCCTTGAATTGAGGAAATAGCCACAATCATCCCTTGACTCTTTCGCAAGTGGGGTAGAGCGTAGTAAACGCAGTGCACCGTTCCAAGATAGTTTGTTTCCATAATCTTGCTGAAAATGGAGAGATCACAAATATTTTCGAACTTAGCCCACATGCTTATTCCTGCATTGGTAATAAGGTAATCCAGCGTTCCAAATTGAGAAATTGCTAATGCAATAAGTCGTTCACAATCTTCAGGTTGGGCGATATTACCAGTTACAATAACAGGACGATCACCTGGCCCTTGACATAAACTCTCGACTTCTTTCAACCGTTCCTGATTTCGCGAAAAAAGAACCAAGTTGGCTCCCATTTCAGCGAATGTGACTGCCAGAGACGCGCCAAGTCCTGAAGAGGCTCCAGTGATAACTACTGTTTTTTTTCGTAACATTAATATTTTTTTGTTTCAAGGATCTAACCAGTCTTGGATGACTCATAAAAAACACCATTCCCGATACCAAATACATTGTTTGGATCCACAGTTTTCTTAGACTGACGTAGCATCTGAAAGCTATTTTCAGTGTGAACTTGGGGTAGAAATCCCTGCCGAATCTTACCAATACCATGGTGGTGAGAGAGAGAACCTCCATTGTCTAGAATTACCTGTCGTAGACGCTGCTCAATGTGGTGGTATGCTTTATCCGGATCTTCTAAGCCTTTTCCATAGAATGCCATGGTAAAGTAGATACACACTCCCGTGTGATAGGTCTGGGTAACTCGGTAAGAAAGATAGGGTGTGCCTGGTACCTGATAGGTTTCTGCTTGTTCTACTAGTTCTTGTTGTACGGACTGGCAGACTTGGAGAACCTTACTCCAGGGTACTGAGGTTTCAAACGTTTCCCCCAAGATGTGAAACTGACCGAAGAAATCCCGAATATAGGCGATTCCAAACGTCAAGCTATATCCCCACTTCCCGTTGCTGGCACCACCACTGATTCCTTGGTGTCTTTTTGCAATGCGAAAGAGAGCTTTTTCTTGTTGATTGACTTCTTCTTCCGCTCCTTCCATCAGAACGGTGCAAGCAACCATTTCCAAAGGTTGGAACCCTTTTACTTGTAAAAGGATAAACTTTTGGAAGTAACTTATGATTCCTTTCCAGAATGTTGGTTTAGGTTTTAACGCTTGTCCAAACCTGAATTCATTGTTATTGACTAAACGAATGCTGGCCGGTAAGGTTCCACTTTGCCGGAGTTCTTTTAAAAAGCGAATACCGTTCTCAAAACGAGGAAACACGAGTGATCCAAATTTGCGCGCTTCGGGCTTGAGATGGATTTTGATCACGGCCTTGGTAATGATACCTAAATTACCCTCGCTACCAAACAAGAATGCCTGAGGCTGAATACCCGTGGAGTTTCTGGGTGTAATGCACTTGGTTTTTATATCTCCCGTAGGAGTAACGAGTGTTGCCTCAATGACGATATCTTCAATATTTCCGTACTTGTTCTTTTTCATTCCGCTGGCGTTCGTCGAGATCCAGCCGCCAAGGGTCGAAAACTCAATACTATCTGGGTCATGACCGGACGTATAACCTTTTTCATTAAGCAATTTTTCTAGGTGTTTGCCCATGATTCCAGCCTCGATACAGGCCTGAAAATTCTCTTCGTCAATCCAGATAAGCCGATTCATCCGCTGCATATCAACCGAGACTACCATTCGTTCTTCTTCTGCTGGTATAGCCAATGCACCACTAACATTTGTTCCTCCTCCATAGGGGATTAAACATACATTGTGTTCGTTTGCCAACTCGATAACCCCTTTGATGTCCTCTTCACTCTGAGGAAAGAAAACCAGATCAACAACACGTTCTAAAGATGATCCATACAAGATACGATAAATCTCATCTACACTCAACTGTCCGTGGCTGTGGACCAACCTGTCCTTCTCATCCATGGAGGATTGATCGGGCTTGAATTGGGTTTCGATTGCTTTCAAGAAGTGGGCCTTGATATTGGGCTGTGGGATATTGTGGTCTTGGTTCTCAACCGCCATATCTTCCGGACAAATTGAAAAATTCAGCATTTCTTCAACAAACGGCATTAAGTGCGGCATACGGAAACCTGAGATTGGATAGCGGTTTCCGGTGACTTTAACGTTTCTTGGATCGTCAAACTCGAATCGGGTGTCAACATACCCCCATTTATGACGGTGTCTCTCTTCTTCCGAGAGGTCGTAGTAGGCTTCTGGTTTTGTTTGGGAATTTGTGGATCTAAGGACTAAAAGCAGCAAAATGATTGCGGCAATAGCAACGATTAAAATAACTGGCATAAAATATGTCTCCCGGTTTAAGCATCAGGAAAATCTGTGTCTACGGATAAGGACTAAATTCTATATGAATTTGGAAAGCGTATTATTTTTCGGCAGTGTTCAGTTCCTTTGGGAAAACCTTTGCGATGCTATCCAATCATTACTCGCGTCATTAGGAAGCTCGTAAGATTTGAGAATCTTAATTTCATCTTTTAAGATAGGTTTTTCCCTCTGTCCACCAGTAGAAAAAGTTACCATCTCCACATTCGAAAGTCATGGTTTATTGTGTCAAATAGTATCTCATCACTCACTCTCTTGACCGTTACCCAATAATTTTATTATTTTCTACGGGAGAGATAGGACGAAAGTGCGTAATCAAATTTTGTAGCCGTGCCAATTTGTTCGTAATCAATTAAATTGGTACCACATCCTCTTTGGTAATCTCTAACAAATTGATTGAATTGGCGAATGTAGCTAGCTTTTACTGTATTCGCGTGTGTAGGAAGTATGCGGCCTGTTTCAATATCTCGAAACACCACGGTGCCGTCAAAGGGGAAATCACGCTCCGCTTCATCTATCAAATGCAGGACGATGATCTCGTGTTTTCGATGCCGGAAATGCTTAAGTGCTGTTAAGACTTCGGTGGGTTGATCCAATAAATCGGAAATCAGAATCACCAATCCCCGTCGTACAATTCGTTTGGCTAAGCTATGCAGTATTTTGCTGATTTCTGTGTCCCCACTGGGCTCAGTTTTCTCTAGTGTTGAAATGATGGCGTGCAAGTGTGAGGCTCTGCTGCGTGGTGGAATATAATCGCGTATTTCTTGATCGAAAATTGTGAGACTGACCGAATCACGTTGCTTCAGCATCAGGTAAGCTAATGAAGCGGCAAGATAACATCCATATTGAAACTTAGTTAATCTTTGATCAGAAAACGTATAGTTCATTGATCCACTAGCGTCAAGCACTATATATGTACGTAGATTCGTTTCTTCTTCAAATTTTTTGACATAGTAACGATCAGATTTACCGTATACTTTCCAGTCGATATGCCGAATTTCGTCGCCCGGCATATACTGCCGATGTTCTGAGAATTCAACGCTGAAGCCCTGATATGGGCTTTTGTGCAATCCAGTGATGAAGCCTTCGACCACGAGTCGTGCTACAAGTTCCATATTGCCAAGTCGTGAGAGTGCTACTGGATCCAAGTAATTATGTGATGTTTTGATCATATTAGAATTATCAATCGGAAATTGTCGTTTGGATAAAATATTATGACTGAATTTGGTCAGAAAATCAAGTAATCAGAATTTAAAAAATTATTCCAAATATTGGGTAGACGATAAAGGAGGTCCCTGGTACACTTTAAATAGACAGAGATCATTGATGGAGAATCTTATGAGCTTAAAATGGGGAGTTATCGGTGCTGGAAGTGTAGCACAACGTCGAGCAATGCCTGCTATCAATAAGGCCTCAAACGCAGAACTCCATGCGCTGATGTCACGTGATGAAGATCGGGCAAAACACCTTTCGGAAACGCATGAGGCATCCAGATACTATACTTCCGTTTCAGATTTGATTTCCGACACAGAACTTGACGCCGTTTACATTTCAACACCAGTCTACATGCATTGTGGGCCAACGATTGAAGCCGCAGAAAATGGTTTGCATGTTATGTGTGACAAACCGATGGCAATGGATGTAAACGAATGTAAACGGATGCTCGATGCTTGCAATGCTAATGAGGTTCAACTGCAAATTTGTTTCCTCTTTCGTTTTCACTCTGCATTTCAGCAGATTAAGGAGTGGATAGCTGAAGGACGCTTGGGCCGTATTGTTCACGCGCGAATGCCGTTCATGAAATATGCTCCCAAACCGTCAGATGATTGGCACATAGATCCCAGCAAAAGTGGTGGTGGCAGTTTAATCGATCTTGGTGTCCACAGTATTGATCTGCTTGAGTATCTTATTGGAGAAGTGGCTGAGGTGAGTGCGTTTTGCAATAGTGTTATTCATAATTACGATGTGGATGAGACCAGTACGCTGATGATGCGGTTTAAGAATGGGGGGCAATCGGTCACGGAGACAAGTTTTACAGCAGTTGGATCAGATCAAATTCTCGAGATTTATGGAACTGATGGATCCGTCGTTGTCTTCAACGATGACGGTTGGAAAATTAAAACAGTGATTGATGGTAAACAGCAGGTGATTGGATCCCAATTCGAAGATTTGTTTCAGTTGCAATTTGAGCATTTTGCTCAATGTGTTTCTGGAGAAGCTCAACCTATCGTGTCAGGATACGATGGTCTACGAAATATGCGAATCGTTTCAGCCGCATATAAGTCAGCTGAAAGTAAAAAAGTGGTTCTAGTGTAACATATTGTTACGCAGCCTTTATTTAAACGTGTAGCATATTATTACGTTTTTCTTGACAAATGGGGCCGTTTAAGATAGAATCCACAATCTAAGCCGTTTGCTGAAATGCAGCAGATTCAGTAAACGGTTAGATGGAGTTCCTTTCATCAACAGATACCAAAAATTCTATGGCAATTCAACCCCTCGGAGACAGAATTCTGGTTGAGCGGCTTGATGAAGACGAGCAAACTACCAGTGGCGGCATTATCATTCCCGATACTGCCAAAGAGAAGCCATCAGAAGGCGTTGTCAAGGCTGTTGGGCCAGGTGCACGCGGTGACGACGGCGAACGCCAACCAGTCGATATGTCCGAAGGCGACAAAGTTTTATTCGGAAAATTTGCTGGAACCGAAGTTACATATGAAGATACCGAGTATCTCATCATGCGTGAAGATGATATTCTGGCAATAATCTAGTTTAGTACATTCCAAAATGTGTTAGGAGAATACAATAATGGCAAAGCAGTTAGTCTTCAGCGAAGAGGCTCGCGGGGCGATTAAACGGGGTGTTGACAGTCTTGCCGAAGCGGTCAAGGTAACCCTGGGTCCCAAGGGGCGAAATGTAGTCATCGATAAGAAATTCGGTGCTCCCACGATCACCAAAGACGGCGTCACTGTGGCTAAGGAAATCGAACTCGAAGAACCCTATGAGAACATGGGTGCGCAGATGGTCAAAGAGGTGGCTTCTAAAACCAGTGATGTCGCTGGTGACGGAACAACAACGGCTACTATTCTGGCACAGTCAATTTACAGTGAAGGTTTGAAAAACGTCGCCGCTGGTCATAACCCAATGGCTATTAAGCGAGGTATCGAAAAAGCAGTTAACGTGGTTGTGGATTCTCTCAGGGAACTCAGCCAGGAGACTACCGGTAGAGAAGAAATTGCGCAGGTCGCCTCTATTTCGGCTAACAACGATCCGGATATTGGTGATTTGATCGCTGACGCCATAGAGAAAGTTGGCAAAGACGGTGTTATCACGGTGGAAGAAGCTAAAAGCCTTGACACCAACCTTGATGTGGTTGAAGGCATGCAATTCGACCGCGGTTATTTGTCGCCTTATTTCGTCACCGACTCCGATCGAATGGAAGTGATTCTGGAAGATGCGTACATCCTTATCCACGAGAAGAAAATCTCGGCCTTAAAAGAGTTGGTGCCGTTGCTTGAAAGTGTCGCGCAACAAGGTAAACCCCTTCTGATTATCGCCGAGGATGTTGAAGGTGAGGCCCTAGCGACTCTGGTAGTTAACCGAATTCGAGGAACTATCCGTGGCGCAGCTGTTAAAGCGCCGGGCTATGGAGATCGCCGTAAAGAGATGTTGGAAGATCTAGCTGTACTGACCAATGGCCGGATGATTTCTGAGGATCTGGGGATTAACCTTGAAAGTATTAACCTGAATGACCTTGGTCAAGCCAAACGAATCGTGATTGACAAAGACAACACGACGGTCATTGAAGGTGGCGGGAGTTCAGAAGCCATTCAGGGCAGAATCCAGCAAATTCGTCGTCAGATTGAAGAGACAACATCAGACTACGATGGTGAGAAGTTGCAAGAGCGTCTTGCCAAGCTGGCGGGTGGAGTGGCAGTGATTAATGTAGGTGCGGCCACGGAAGTGGAAATGAAAGAGAAGAAAGCCCGTGTTGAAGACGCCATGCATGCGACTCGAGCGGCAGTTGAAGAAGGGATTGTGCCGGGAGGAGGCGTTGCCTTGGTCCGAACTGTTTCCGCTCTTGATGATTTGGCATCTGACGATCCATCAGAACAGGTTGGCGCAGACATTGTCCGCCGTGCCTTAGAAGAGCCGTTACGTCAGATAGCCAAGAATGCGGTTATAGTAGCCAAAGTCAAGGAAGAAGGCGGCAATATTGGCTATGACGCCTTGAGAGATGAGTTTAGTGATATGTTCCAAGCGGGTGTGGTAGATCCGACCAAAGTGGTACGTGTGGCTTTACAGAATGCGTCAAGTATTTCTGGTTTGATGATAACCACGGAAGCCCTAGTTGCGGACATTCCGGAGGAGACGCCTCCAATGCCTGCAGGTCCACCGGATGGTGGCATGGGCGGAATGTATTAAATACAGTTCGAGCGTATTACAAAAAGGCCAAATCCGGTGCCATGGATTTGGCCTTTTTTGGTATCTTGTTTTTTATTGTTGAACTAGCGGGGTTCCTATACTAACCTGTGTGGAAAGAGGACAAGGTTGACCGTCAATCATAAAAATTAGTTCTCCTAGTATTGCAACGTAATGTGTCGGGGATAAAATCAACTCACCAACAAAGGCACCATTATCTAGTAATTTTGCAGGTACTGATAACCAGGTTGCGTTTCGAAAATCCCGATTTATCGAAGCCGCAACCCATAATCTGGCTTCTACGGGTTTTTGATCAGATTTATAATGGAGTTGCAACCTATCATTTTCCTGTGAATGTTTCCAAGTTATGTTGGGTAGATCTCTGTCTGAGGCGACAAAGCGATAGAAGCCGGTTAGCCCGGAGATTGCACGCTCACGATCCTCTAAATTGTGGCCAGAATTAGGAACATAAAGTACATACTTGGGATCTGGCAAACCATCCCAGTAAAGATTCATTGCGTCTAGAACCCAATAGTTGTCATTTGTGCCAATCACTGACAGTTTAGGCATCGTTAACTGCTCGCGATAACTGTAGGGATCGACAATGGATACAAGATTTTGTCCCATTTCCGTACCTAGATGATCCTGAATTCCTCGGACTGTATAATCACCTATTTCCTCACTGTAACTCCCCCATACTTCCAGCTGATACTTCATCTGATCCGGCATATTTAGTGTATCGATGACAATCGGCATTGTTGCTTTAATTCGGGAGTCGACAGCGGCAGTTAGCCAACTTGTCCAACCACGTTTAGAAGCACCCATAATAACAAAATCTTTGATTGTCACCTGCAAGGTTTGATTTATAAATGTTTGCAAAGCGTCCATTGCCTTGATTGCGCTATTAACCATCGGCAGGAGCAACAGCCAAGTTGCATCTTCCAATTCAAGATACTTTTCAAAAGTATGAGCAATCAGGTCATCTTCACCTTTCCCATCATAGAGCGGCTGATTTGGTACTTGCGACAACACCGCACAGGCAGAGCCAGATAAGTTCGCTAACTTTAATCCCAATTCCATATCTTCCTTATCGGGTTGACTGCTGTTTGACCCCCCACTAACGACTAGCAGCATGGTACTAGGATAAATTAATTCTGCTGGCACAAAAACTTGCAGATTATGTTGCCACACGATGCCTTTCCATTCCTGAGAAGTTAGTCTTAGGGAATAAATCGTACCCAAATTATGATCTATTTGACCACTTGTTTGTTTCCAACTGAACTTTGGTTCAGGACGTTTAACATAATCATGCAAAGGACCCCCAATGGATACCGTTGTCGATATTGAAAACATCTGTGAACATAAGAAGGTAACTGCCCAACAAAATTTCATGAAATTGTCCTTTTGATTCTTCTATTTAGACAGGATAATAATTGTAATTATGCAGTTATTCTGGGTGCAAATCAAGTTTGCATTACAAATATCCATACCATCTTTTACATTGAAAGAATTTCAGTTAATTTATCGGTAGCTTTAAGTCCAGATCCCGTTAAAATCGAAACGATTAAGTCATCGTGACGAATAGTTCTAGTTTGGACAAAGTGATCAAATGCCTTGACCACAACAGCTGATGTGGGTTCTACGTATATACCCTGTCTTGCTAGGATTTTGATTCCATCCTCAATTTCTTCTTCACTGACAATTGTGAATTCTCCATCAGTTGAATTCATCGCTTCCATAATCATCTGAGAACGAATTGGAAGTTCTGAGACGATACCTTCAGCTAAGGTATCATAGCCCAGTGTTGTTTTTTCTATCTGTGGTTGATTATAGTGATAAGCTTGATAGATCGGACAACATGCGGCAGATTGAACACCGAGCAAACGAGGAATCTTTGTAATTACTCCCTGGTCATAGAGTTGGTTGAATCCAATGTACAGTCCTAAGTAGATGCTGCCAAAACCGACAGGGCAGATAACACCATCTGGGGCTTTCCAACCAAGTTGTTCTGCAATCTCGAAAGCGATTGTCTTTGTTCCTTCCAGAAAAAATGGATTCCAGTTGTGGGAGGCATAAAAGGTTGTTCCAGTTGCTTGAAGTACCGCTTGCGTTGTATCGGTGCGGCTACCCTCAATCAGTTTTAATTTCGCCCCGTACATTGAAATCTGGGTCAACTTGCCTGTTGACGTAGAAGATGGGCAATAGATGGTGCAATCGATTCCCGCTCTGGCACTATAGGCCGCAATTGCGGCGCCAGCATTCCCCGAAGAATCTTCGACGATCTCACGAATCCCCACTTCTTGAGCTTTTGACAGCAGAATGGATGCCCCTCGGTCTTTATAAGATCCTGTTGGAAAGACAAAGTCCAGTTTTAATCGGTGATCGCACACGGATGAACTGGTTGGGACAAGTGGTGTCATTCCTTCATTGAACGAAACAATTGATGCCTCGCTAGCAATCGGTAGCGCTTCACGATAACGCCACAGATTATTATCTCGTCTTGCAATTTCTTCAAGGGGAAATGAAATCTTTAATTGCGTCAGGTCGAGCGGGTTTTCACATTCACATTTATAGCGAGTGGTATCTACCGGGAAGGTCTTATCACACACATGACAGAGATAGTTGACCATTTACTACCTTTGGTACAAGTTTTTGTTAATTTTATTGGCGCTTGATCTAGTGGTACGAATCCGTATATAATAGGATTCTTGAATCTTAGCATATTATACGAAAGGATCAGCATAATCAATAATTAACTGTGGCCAGAAAACAGATCTAGATCCGATTGTAGATTTGCAACTGAAGTAATTGGTTTTCAAAGACTAAATTAGGGGAGAAGATGTCCGATCGACCATACATCTTAGCAGAGATCACCTGGAAAACAGCAAAAGACAACGATTATGAAGTTGCCCTGCTTCCCTGGGGTGCGACGGAAGCCCATAATTATCATCTTCCATATTCGACCGACGTAATTCAATGTGATTATATAGCTGCCGAATCAGCGCGGCTCGCATGGGAGAAAAAATCGAAGGTTATAGTTCTACCAACTGTTCCGTTTGGTGTCAATACTGGACAACTTGACATTAAGCTTGATATTAATATGAATCCAAGTACGCAGGCAGCAGTACTTCGTGACATCGTCGATTCTCTTTCCCAACAAGGCATATCTAAAATGGTTGTCATGAATGGGCATGGAGGAAACGATTTTAAACAGATGATCCGTGAGATCCAACCTGATTATTCTCATATGCTGATCAGTACATTAAGTTGGTATCAGGTTATCGATACAGACGAGTTTTTCAATGAACCGGGAGACCATGCTGGAGAAATGGAGACAAGCAACATGCTGTTTATCACACCTCACTTGGTACAATCTTTATCTGAGGCTGGAGACGGCGTGGAAAACCGCTTCAAACTTGAAGGCCTGCGTCAGGGTTGGGTATGGGCTCAGCGAGAGTGGAGCAAAGCAACGGCTGATACTGGCATTGGTAATCCAGCGAAATCGAAAGCAGAAAAGGGTGAAGTATACCTCCGTGTTCTAACCGAGAAGATAGCAGGTTTCCTGATTGAACTTGCAGCGTGCAACCTTGATGATTTGTATGGTTAAATTGGATATGAAGGCAACTATTCAGAATTTTGGGTTACCATTCTTTGTATTATCCTTGTTTTTCTTGATCTGTCTTAGCGATTCAGCCAAACTCCCAATTGATTTAGTTCATCTACCTGATGGTTTCGAAATTAGTATCTACGCGGACAACGTGACCAACGCCCGATCGATGACATTAAGTCCAAATGGTATTTTATTTGTTGGCACACGCCAAACTGGAAATGTTTATGCGATTCCTGATACCAATCAAGACTATCAGGCTGATGAGGTCATTGTCATCGCCCGTAATTTGAATATGCCAAACGGTGTTGCCTTCAGGAATGGCAACCTCTATGTTGCTGAGGTCAATCGCGTTCTCAGGTATGATGAAATAGAAAATCGCCTGCGAAACCCGCCCAATCCCGTCGTAGTGAATGATGAATTTCCAACAGATCTTCACCACGGTTGGAAATTCATTCGATTTGGTCCAGATAATCGATTGTATGTACCAGTTGGTGCACCCTGTAACGTATGTGAGCGTAAGGACCAACGTTACGCTTCAATTATGCGGATGCAACCGGATGGATCAGGACTTGAGATTTTTGCACGTGGTGTACGAAACACAGTTGGTTTCGATTGGCATCCGGAAACAAAAGAGCTATGGTTTACCGATAACGGACGGGACATGCTAGGTAATAACATTCCGCCGGATGAATTGAATTACGCTCCCCAAGAAGGGTTGCATTTTGGATTTCCCTATCTTCACGGGAAAAATATACTGGATCCCGAATTTGGGGGAAAAAGAGATCTCGATGATCTGGTACAACCCGCTATGGAATTGGGACCTCACGTTGCCGCTCTCGGCATGCGTTTTTATAGTGGAACAATGTTTCCTGCAGAATACAAAGGCCAGATTTTTATTGCCGAACACGGCTCTTGGAATCGTACTATACCAATTGGATACCGAATTACACTGGTCCGGTTGGAGGAGGGGAAAGCGGTCTCTTACGAAGTTTTTGCTGATGGATGGTTGAGGGAAGACGGCAGTCGGTGGGGACGCCCAGTTGATTTACTTATCATGCCAGATGGGTCCATGCTGGTTTCCGACGATTATGGTAACGCTGTTTACCGTATTACCAGCACTAATCTGAATAAAGTTGAGCTAGAAAACAGGAAACCTGTTCTTCTCGGTCAGATAAAACAAACCGAATCAACGATCTTCCAAAATTATCCAAACCCTTTTAATCCAGAAACATGGATTCCTTACTATATTAATTGTAGATCTAACGCGAATATCACGATCTACCGGATGGATGGAACCATGATAACCCAGATCTATTTGGGGATCAGAGAACCAGGATTTTATGTTACACCAGGTGGTGCAGCATTTTGGAACGGTAGAGATGCGAATGGGGATCTGTTATCAAGTGGAATCTATTTTTATCGGCTAGAAGTAAATAACCGCAGTCAAGTGAAGCAAATGGTGTTATTAAAGTAGTCAAATAGCTTTCCTGTTTAGAGCTACCCTACACGCTTAATCTGCATAGGCTCTGAGCATCTGAAATATTGAATCTCTTTTTGCAGAACTGGATGAATAATGTTGGCCGCGATTTCACACAAAGGGATCAATACAAAACCGCGTTGATGTATTTCTGGGTGAGGAATAGTCAAATTGGGGGTATCGATGATCCGGTCGCCATATATGAGGATATCTAAATCAATCTCACGTGGTCCCCAACGAAAACGTGGCTGACGCCCGACCTCTATTTCTATCTCCTGCAATTTTCTAAACAGGTCATGTGGGGAAATCATCGTCCGAATTTCAACAACACCATTCAAAAACGGAGCTTGCATCTTATAGCCAACAGGATCAGTTTCGTAGATCGATGAGATCATTCGGATAGTTACTATTTCCGCAAGCAGGTCTAATGCATGATCAATATGAAGTTGTCGATCACCGACATTTGACCCTAAACCGATATAAACAGGTTCTTGGTTAGGTCTCACCATACTTTTTCAAAACAATGGAAGTATTATGCCCACCAAATCCAAATGAGTTGGATAGCACAACGTTGAGTTCCGCAGAACGACCTTCATTGGGAACATAGTCTAGGTCGCATTCTAGATCTGGAATCTCAAGGTTAATTGTTGGCGGAAGATAGCTATTCTCTATTGCGCCAATGCAAGCAATGAGTTCAATTGCGCCTGCGGCTCCAAGCAAATGCCCCGTCATTGATTTGGTCGAACTCACGGGGATTCTGTAAGCGTAATCGTTAAATAATCTTTTAATTGCTGATGTCTCGGCCAAGTCGCCAGCCGGTGTTGAAGTTCCATGGGCGTTTATATAATCAACATCCTCCAAGTTTAGCTTCGCTCCCTCCAGCGCAAACTCCATTGCTTTAGAAGCCCCTTCACCATCATTACGTGGATGTACCATATCATAAGCATCAGCCGTCATACCACATCCAACAATTTCAACATAAATCTTGGCGTTTCGTTTTTGTGCGTGCTCTAGCGATTCCAAGATGACAACGCCTGATCCTTCACCCATAACAAATCCATCACGCTCTTTATCAAAAGGCCGACTGGCGTGTTTAGGGTCATCATTCCGAGTTGACATAGCTCGCATTGAGTCAAATCCAGCATAACCAAGCGGCGTAATTGCGGCTTCTGTGCCACCTGTAAACATAACATCGGCATGGCTTTGCTGTATAAGTCTATATGCTTCACCAATTGCGTTGTTTGATGTGGCACAAGCTGTTACTGACGCAAAGTTTGGTCCCTTGGCGTTCATCAGCATGGAAACACGCCCGGAAGCCATATTAATAATTTCGTAAGGGACAAAGAATGGACTTACTCGTTTAGGCCCTTTCAGAGTAAGCGCACGGGCATTTTCTTCCATCACACAGATTCCGCCTATCCCAGAACCAATGCCAACACCAACTCTATATGGATCTATACTATCTAGGTTTATATCAGCATCCTCACGAGCCATAACAGCTCCTGCAATTGCATACTGAATAAACAATGGAAGACGTGATGCTTCCTTACGGGAGATAAACTTCTCACCATCAAATCCTTTCACCTCTCCACCAACTTGAGATCGGAATTCAGTTGTATCAAAACGCGTAACATAATCAATGCCGTTTTTACCAGACAAAACTCCATCCCAAAAATCGTCTTTAGAATTTCCTATAGAAGTAATCACTCCTATACCAGTAACAACAACTCGTCTCAAGTTTTTCACCTTACGATTGAGTATCAATCAGTCCTAGAACTATTTTGGGAATGTTTATCAGGCAAAGATAAGCGATACTTTATAATTTATCTCCCAGATATTTGATGACATCACCAACAGTTCTAATATTTTCAGCATCCTCATCTGGAATTTCAATGTCGAATTCTTCTTCAAAGGCCATAATTAATTCGACTGTGTCCAGAGAATCTGCCCCTAGATCATCCATAAAAGAATCTTCTAATGAAATGCTGTTGCTATCAGCATCTAGTTGTTCAACGATTAATTTAATGACTTTTGCTTGATCAACTGCCATATTTTGCTCCAAATATTTTGCTTGGTAGTTATTAATTTATTGAGAACTAGGTTCTCATTTTTTGGTTCATATGTTAAAGAATCGAATATTTCTGCGTAGAGAAATTTCACATTCCCATCCCCCCATCAACCTGTATAACTTGCCCGGTGATATACTGAGCGGAGGAAGAAGCAAGAAACTTGGAAACTTCAGCCACATCCTCTACAGAGCCGAACGATCTCATAGGAATAAGATCAAGGATTTTCTGACGATTTTCTTCAGAGAATTCTGCTGTCATATCAGTAGTGATAAAACCGGGTGCGATTGCGTTAACTCTGATTCCACGATTAGCTACCTCTTTGGCCACCGATTTTGTCAAGCCAATCATCCCTGCCTTGGCAGCAGCGTAGTTTGCTTGGCCAGCATTACCAACGATACCAACAATGGAAGATATATTGATAATACATCCTTCCTTTTGTCGAATCATAGATCGGATTACTGCTCGTGTACAGTAGGCTGCGCCAGTTAAATTAGTTTGTATGACTGTTTCCCAGTCATCATCTTTCATTCTCATCAATAATGTGTCACGTGTGATACCCGCATTATTGATGAGAATATCAACTTGCCCAAATTCAGAAAGTGTTTTTTCGACAAGCACTTCTACATCAGACTTACTTGAGACATCAGCTTGAATTCCAAGCGCGCTATATCCTTGGCTGACCAAAGTTTCTGCTGTTTGATTGATTGAGTTTGCTGAACGTGAGCAGATCATAATGTGTGCGCCTGCCTGACAAAAAGAGTGGGCAATCGCTTTACCAATACCGCGGGATCCCCCGGTAATGATGGCAACCTTTCCGTCAAGACTCATGCGGCATTAGTTCCATCAAGAGTTTGTTCAAGACTTTTCATATCCTCAACATTAAAGCAAGTACAATCATTTTCAATTCGACGAACGAGGCCAGACAAGACGAGCCCTGGTCCCACTTCAATAAAATGAGATATTCCCTCTTCCTTCATAAGCTGGATTGACTTCTCCCATAGGACAGGATTAGTAATTTGTTGTGTAAGCAGTCTTTTTATCTCCTCGCCAGTTTTGACAAAATCACCTGTTACGTTAGCAACAAAATCTATCTTGGGGTCATCAAACACATAGCCAGAAATGACAGATCCGAATTGTTTTTGCGCCGACATCATTAAGTCAGAGTGGAATGCCCCACTGACTGCTAATGGAATTATCCGTTTGGCACCAGCAGACTTCGCTAGCGGAATTGATTTCTCAATTGAGGCAGTTTCTCCGGAAACAATGCGTTGCCCAGGAGAATTAAAATTTGCAATACTGATAATACCATCTATTTGGTCGCAAATTTGCTCAATCTTTCTATCCTCAAGTCCAATAATTGCTGCCATCCCACCAGAAGTCTTAGCAGCAGATTTTGCCATAAATTTGGACCGAAATTGGACCAATTTCAAAGCAGAACCAAAATCAATAACCTCCGCAGCAACCAGCGCGGCATATTCTCCCAAGCTATGTCCCGCTACCACTTTTGCTGATATTCCAAAACTTTGCACAACTCGTAGTGAGGCGATACTACATGTCAGGATCGCCAATTGCGTGTTTTCAGTCCGTGTTAAATCCTCAATCGGGCCGTTGAAGCATAAATGACTCAAATCCCAATTAAGTATCGAATTTGCTTCTTCAAAAACGGCACGTGCTTCTGAAAAGTGGGTCGAGAGATCAAACCCCATCCCAACTTTTTGTGTACCTTGCCCTGGAAAAATAAAGGCCGGATCTGTCATAGCCGAATGAGTGTACTACCCCAAGTCAGTCCAGCACCAAATACAGTAAGAAGAATTAAGTCTCCGACTTTTGCATGTTCTTCACGAATGGCTTCATCAAGCGCAACGATCACTGAAGCCGCAGAAGTATTCCCGTATTGATTAACGTTGACATATATCTTTTCAGGATCTATTCCGATCCGATCACCGACAGCTTCAATAATCCGGCTGTTTGCCTGATGTGGAATAACCAAATCGACTTGATCAATCGAAACACCCGCAGTGTCCAAAACTTTTTGAGCTGCTTCCGGCATAATACGCACACCAAGTTTAAACACTTCTTGTCCCCTCATTTTGACGGTATGCAGTTTTTGATCTACAGTTGCAGCGCTTGCTGGCATACGAGATCCTCCCGCTGGAACACCAAGTAAATCAGCATCCGCATAAGCACCGTCAGCACCACAATATGAGGCGATAATACCTGGTTCCTCTGATACCTGTATGATAGCTGCTCCAGCCGCGTCACCAAATAGAACGCAGGTTGATTTGTCCTCCCAGTCAATAATCCTGCTAAAGATCTCGGCACCAACGACTAATACGGTATCATAACGCGAACTTTTTATCATTCCGTCGGCAAGATCAAGCCCATAAACAAAGCCTGAACACGCCGCCGCGAGATCAAAACCATATGAGTTTTTAGCCCCAATTCCATTCTGGACAGAACATGCAGTTGATGGAAATGCTGAGTCGGGCGTCGAGGTACTAACGATAATCATATCGATTTCCAGCGGATCGATTTTCGCACTTTTTATTGCTCGACGTGCTGCGTGAATACTAAGATCAGATGTTGCCATTTCCTTGTCGGCAATGCGTCTTTCAGAAATACCAGTTCTTTTCATTATCCATTCGTTACTGGTATCCACCATTTTTTCAAGATCAAAGTTAGTTAAGACATTATCTGGGAGGTACGAACCGGTTCCAATAAGCGCTGCTGATCTCATGATTAATTTCCTTCAGCTATTCTGAAACTTCATCTGTCCTGATTTCCAGAATCTGTCGCCCATTGTAATAACCACAAGACTGACAGACGTGATGCGGGCGAGCAATTTCACCACAATTTGTGCATTCGGCAAATGGCTTTTGTTTTAGAGCATGGTGGCTTCTGCCCATCATTTTTTTTGAATATGATTTTCTTCGCTTGGGATGTGCCATTTTTAGTTTATCCTTTTTTCAATTTGGGTTAATCTCTTAGATTCAATGTTATAAGCTTTGCGAACGGAGATTCTATTTCTTCTGTGTCCTCCCCTGAGGATGTTTTCATGTTTAAACTCTGTGGGTCACAGGGCACGTCTGAAACGGGCCAATTAGGGATTTCTAATAGAACTGCTTGATGTATGTCTTCGGTCAAATCTATCTCATTTCCGACATAATAACGCTCGCCGTAGGTCTCCAGAAAGGGATTGGTTTTTCCAGTTTTTTCAGGAAAAAATTTTACATCAAGGTTAGTTGTAATTCCCATTTGAAAGGGCTCACCGCAACGTCGACATTCAACTTCAATGCCCACGTTAATGCTTCCAATAACGCTGATATTTTCCTGCATACGCGAGATTTCAACCTCTACTTCAACGGGTGAAGTAAATACTAACATATGCTCAAAAAAATCCTCCGGAGTAAACCCAACTTCTGTGGCATTTACTCCAAACTGATAAGGTTTGGATTCTCCACTTTGAATTTGATTAATTGGAAACTTTGTTATCAACATGCCCTAATTCAAATACGTCGTGGATAACCTGCACTGCGTTCTCAGTCTGATCTTCTTTGATTACGCAAGATATTTTTATTTCTGATGTGCTAATCATTTGAATATTGATTCCTGCATCGGCTAGTACACGAAATGTTTTTGAGGCAATACCAACATGACTTTTCATCCCAATACCGATAACCGATACTTTTGCGATATTAAAGTCCCCATTTACACTATTAAAACCCACTTTTTCCTTGATCCTTGATACGATCTCAACAGTTTTATCCAGATCCTTCTCAGCGGTGGTAAACGAAAGATCAGCGGTTCCATCCTGACTTGCGTTCTGAATAATCATATCAATGTTGATACTCGCGTCAGCAAGTGCTTGAAAAATTTCAGCGGCCATTCCGGGAGTATCAGGTAAGCCAATCAAGGAAACTTTTGCTTGATCCTTGTCCGATGTGACTCCGCTAACAACTACCTCTTCCATAATTTTGCTCTCCTTGACAATGATTGTCCCTTCTCCTTTATGAAAACTTGATCTAACAGAGAGCGGCACTTCAAACTTTTTTGCCAATTCAACACACCGTGAGTGTAGAACCTTCGTACCAAGTCCTGCCATCTCTAACATCTCGTCATAAGTAATTTGGTCAAGTTTCCTAGCACCCTTAACTACACGTGGATCGGAGGTGTAAACGCCATCAACATCTGTATAAATTTCGCATCGGTCAGCATTCAAACTAGCCGCAACCGCAACCGCTGTCGTATCGGATGCGCCTCTTCCAAGTGTCGTGATTTCATCGTCAATTGTAATTCCTTGAAACCCCGCTAGAATTACAATTTTGCCTTGATCAAGTTCAGAAAGGATACGATCGTTATTAATACTCTTTATTCTGGCATTGCTATAAAATCCGTCTGTGATAATACCGACCTGATTACCGGTGAGCGAAATGGCATGAAAACCGAGTTTCGAAACGGCCATCGCCAGCAAAGCAATGGATACTTGCTCACCCGTTGATAACAACATATCAAGTTCACGCTCCGGTGGTTTGTCTGATATTTCATGAGCCAATTTGATTAATTGATCTGTTGAACCGCCCATGGCAGAAACAACCACAACGACCGAATTCCCATCTTTGTGAGACTGTGTTATGCGCTTGGCGACATTCTTAATCTTTTGTGAATCTGCAACAGATGTGCCGCCATATTTTTGTACAATAACACCCATAGTATCAATGTGAAATTTGTATAGAAATCAGCAAATTTTGTTCTGAGCGAAACTAGAAATCAAATTCCTCGATCCTAATCAGGATCAATTCCTCTTGAACGACCTCAAGATTATCAATTTCAACCCGAGCCAGACGCATATTGGCCTCACTTGATCTGTGAGTCAGAATAACAAGTGAAACCGTGTTCTTACAATGCGGTTCCTTTTGAATAACTGAAGCAATACTGATATTCCGATTTCCGAGAATGGTTCCAATTTGAGCAAGAACCCCTGGACAATCCTGAACAACTAGTCTTAAATAGTAGCGTGTCTCAATGTCATTTATTGAACTGATAGAAATATCAGAACGTGGTTTTGAGATCCAAGCACGTGGGACCAGCACATGTGAATTTCCAGTGATCGATCTTGCTGTATCGATAATGTCAGCAACCACTGCACTTGCAGTTGGCATTTCACCCGCACCTTGTCCGTAAAACAGGGTTGGCCCGACAGCATCTCCTATCACACATACAGCATTAAAAGCATCAGATACATTGGCAAGCATACTGTGGTCCGGTATAAGTGTTGGATGAACACGGACATCGATTTGTGTTCCCTTTAATTTTGTAATTGCCAACAACTTAATAGTGTAACCGAGTTCTTGAGCGTACTGAAGATCTTTTTGAGTAATCTTTGTAATCCCTTCAGTGTGAACTCGATTTAACGGAACACTAATATGATGAGCTAACGCGGTCAAGATAATGAGTTTCTGTGCAGCATCAGTACCCTCAATATCAAAGGTTGGATCCTCTTCCGCATATCCCTTGCCTTGTGCCATCTCAAGCGCTTCGGAGAAATCCCTGCCATTTTTCTGCATTTCTGTCAGAATATAGTTGCATGTACCATTAACAATTCCGTAAATTGATTCAATCTGATTTCCAGCGAAACTCTCTCGTAAAGTTTTGATTATCGGAATGCCACCGGCTGCACTTGCTTCAAAATTTAAGCTGACCCCTTGTTTTTGCGCAAGTTGAAAGAGTTCGGCACCGCACTTAGCGATTAAGGCTTTGTTGGCGGTGACAATAGACTTCCCGTTTTGCATTGCGCGCAAAATAAGCTCTCGGGAGTTGGTAGTTCCACCAATAAGTTCTACGACAATTTCAATGTCTGGATCATCAACAACTGCATTTGCATCAGTTGTTAAGCAGCCCCCAGCCAAATCAATACCGGATCTATATGCGGGAAGTGTTCTTTTGGCAATTCTTAAAAGCTTGAGGCTCAAACCAGTATTTTGGTAGATTCGATGGTTTTGATTAACCAAAATTCTAGAGACGCCAGTACCCACAGTTCCCCAACCGAGGAGGCCAACATTAATTTCAGATTTTTCCATTGTTACGTCTCTGGTTTCTTTACCTATCTGCTTTTGTCTTTAACAAATGGTGGGAAATTTTTGTGCTACGAGGTAGAGGAACAACATCAGCAAATTCTTAAGCAAAACTCCTGAGGAAGGCACTCTCAAATTCAGCGAAAAAAATCGGGGCGACTGGATTCGAACCAGCGACCACTTGCACCCCATGCAAGTACGCTACCCGGACTGCGCCACGCCCCGCCGAATACAACGTCGGATTAAAATGTTAGCATTCGGCAACTACCCTGTCAAGGAAAAATTTGTAGCCAAACCAATGATTTTGAACGTTGTTTTGAAGTGACGATTTATAAAATTTTATGATGCCTTTAACCAAGGCAAACCAATAGAAGATTCAAATTCACAATTACTGTATAGATAGATCTAATAATGAAGTTTCGCAATTCAGTTTTTCGACTTATCATAGTTGCCGTACTCCTTCTTAGCTTCAGCCAGGTCGTGACTGGCCAACAATCTGTCAACCTACAAAAAATCGCTGGATCTTCCGGTGCAATAAACGCACTCCATCATTTGGAAAATCATCTCTATGTAGGTGCAGGTGCACAGATTATGCGGCTGGATGTAACGGATCCAAGTTCGCCTATCTTAGAAAGCACTGTGTCTCTTGACGACCAAGTTCGGGCTATGGCGGTGACAGGAAATATTGTATATGCCGCAATTGGGTTCTCTGGTCTTCAAATAGTTGACTTCTCTAATCGCACATCTCCTATCTTGCGGAGTTTAATCGATACCCCTGATTTCGCTACTGATTTAGCCGTAGACGATGAACGGATTTATGTGGCAGATCGTTTTGGTGGACTTCGTATCATTTATGTCACCGATTTAGATAATCCAATTGAGGTTGCCGCCATTTCATTGTCGAAAAAAGCTACCTCCATTGAGCTCGCAAATCAACTTCTATATGTAACTGTTGCAGATGAAGATCTTACCATTATTGATGTTCGTCAACCAATCAGACCACAGATTGTTATTAGATTTGATGATGTTAATGCTAAACGGGTGCGTGTTGTTGGTAACCGCCTTTACGCTGCAGCAGGTAAGGAAGGCTTAAAAGTTTTTGATATAACAATACCAGAGGTCTTAACTGAAGTACCACATAATCTGGTAACGGGGGAAGTCGCAGATATTTCAATTGGCCGAACGTCGTTCCATACATTTGCTTATGTCATGGATCTCGAATTTGGTGTTCGAGCAATATTAATTGATGAAGGTATAGATCAATTCAAAGAATTTGGCCTTTATGAGACATCAGAGCAGATGCGCGCAATCGGTGGTGTTACCGATGATATATTCGTATCAAACGGAAAGTCCACAATTGATATTTTGAAAATTGATCCGGATTTCAAAAATATAAAGAGATTAGCACATTGGTACACTTTAGGATCTGCCTATGACATAGAAGTGCTCGATGATATGCTTTATGTGGCAAACGCGGCTAATGGAATGGCGACCATCAAAATAGACAACACTACCGGGAAATTTCGACTGGTTGAGTCTCAGAAACGTATAGAAACAGGTCGAGTTTGGAAACACGTTAAAGTCTTTGGTAATTATATCTATGCCACCGATGGAAATTTTATAATTGTTGCCATCGCTCGTGCTGATTCTCCATATCTTGTCAGTCAGTATCAGACTTCCTATGCTCAAAGTGTAACGGGACATGGTTCTTTAGCATACATTGCAAGAAGTAGTATGGGGGTTGAAATTGTTGATGTTTCTGATTTGGGTAATCCACAACGAATTGCTATTCTGGATACGCCAGGTTCTGCACAGGATATCTCTGTGAGTCGTAACTTTGCCTACCTTGCTGATGGCGAGGGCGGATTTCAGGTATTGGGGATAGATCCACCTCGGTTGCCACAACTCATTGCCAGTCTACCCGATTCAAGCGGTGGTTTTTCCAAACGAATAGAAATGAGTGAAGATCTTGTGATTATGGCTGACGGTTTTGGTGGCGTACGGGTAGTAGACGTGTTTAATCCGGCTGTTCCCCGTGAAATCAGCAGGTTTAACACCTCAAGTTTCGTACAGGATTTGTACATCGAAGATAATTTAGTTTTCTTAGTGGACTCCGGGCAAGGCGTAAAAGTCATTGATATTAGCGATCTGACGAATCCAACTGAAATCGCTTCCTATGAAACAGCGGGCACTGCTTTTGGGTTGACAAAGGTAGGAAACCATATCTTTGTGGCTGATGATACAAATGGCATTGTCGTATTAGTATTGGAAAAGATCTCTAGTTCACCCCCATTTATTAATCGATTGTCAACACGAACTGGATTGAAAACCGGCAATAGTGAAATGAGAATATATGGGAAAAATTTTTTAAATGGTTTAGGGGTTTTCTTTGGCGAAAATGCTGCTAAATCGGTCAGTGTGGTTTCTAATCAAGAAATCCAATTGAAAACCCCTGTTGGAGACCTCGGCACCGTTGACATCACTGTGCGAAATCCTGACGGTCAGATTGCGCGGTTTCCTTCCGTTTTTAGTTATATCCCCACCGAACCGAAGTTGGAGCTTACAGTAGATCAAATTGATTTTGGTGAAGTTCTTTTGGGTGCTGAAAATCCCACCTCAAAGTCATTTGTAATCCTGAATCAAGGAAGTGGGGATCTGCATGTCGACAGGATTAGTCCGCCATCACTTGCCTTTAAAATTGAACCGGCGCCGCCTTTCCAAATTCAGCCCGATAAGAGCCGGAAGATCAAGATTACTTTTCTTCCCAAAGTCATTTTTGGATTGAAAGATGTCCTGAACATATTCAGTAATGATCCAAATTCACCATCTAAGATTCCATTAACAGGAAATGTCCGTGGGGCAGCTAATACTTTCACTGTAAGTGGTTTTGGCAGACATCAAACAAAGTCACTTACAGATGAAGTACTTGAAGATGCTGAGATGCTTGAAGGCCATGAAGTAAGTGTGACTAACCTGAAAAACGGTCTCTCCTTAATGGCAATTACACAACAGGTCCCAGGCCAGCCGAACTATTCAGTCACTTTCCATAAGATAGGATTGAAAGAGTCAATCAACACCGAATTTATTGTCCAAGCAAATAATGAGATTCAAGTAGAAGTGTTTCTGCATGGTGAATCCCGTGGAACCTTTACTCAAGCCGTGAAGGAAGAACATCTGTCTGCTAGGGCGATGCAATTTGATTTTGTGATTCCGTTTTCCCCGCCTACCATTACTGCTGTCTCCAATTTGGTAACAGGTAAATCAAACGGCGGGAGCAACACTCAAGTACAGATTCACGGTACTAGTTTTCGCCAAGGTCTCTCCGTGCAGATCGGGAAACAACTTGTTGGGGAAATAAAAACGATTTCATCCGAGTTGATCGAGATTACCACCCCGATGGACACTCCCGGTGAACATGATATTATCATTACCAATATTGATAATCAACTGACAACTCTTAAAAATGGGTATACGTATAACGAAATTTCAAGCATCTCTGTTGAAGGAGCACCCATTTTTGTCAAAATTGGTGAATCAGCTAATCTGAACGCCATTGGATATGAAACAAACGGTCAAGAAGTCCAGTTGATAGAAACGCCTTTGTGGAATATTCAATCGGGTGCAGATATTGGCATTTTGACGCAGTTTGGCAAGTTTACGGCACGCGAACGAGGCACAGTGAAGGCTGAAATTGTCTACAAAGATATCTTAAAGACTTTTGAGATCATCGTGGTATCAGGCGATACTGCCCAGATAACATTGGATGCTGAACCCGAAATTGTTACTAGGGATGAACGTGCGAGCACAAAAATTACCGCATTGGTGATTGATAGTATAGGAAATCCAGTGCTTAATGAAACTGTTACCTTTCAGGCTGACTCAGGGGGTTTTTCGGAAGTAATCAACAGAGGAGATGGAGGATATGTGACAATTTTCACCCCTGTTAATTCAACCAAGCTTGGCGAAATGAAGATTTATGCCAGTGCACCCAATGGGCGAAATGGAGCAGTTGTTATCGATCTGCGTGCAAGAGTCGAAAGGTTAGTCATTGAAGCTGAAGATAATCAGATTGTCGCTGATGGGTTTTCAAGCACCAAGTTAGCCATTAGAGCAATTGATATCTATGACAAACCTGCACCAGATAAAATTATGGAAGCTACCACAAACTTGGGACATATATTGCCTATCCGAGATAACGGAGATGGTACATACACGTCAACCTACACTGCGAATACCACCACAGCTGGAAAGGCAAAGATCGTTGTTAAAACCGAGTTTGATATTCAAGCTTTAACCGAGATTCGTCTTATTGGAGGTTCAACAACCAATATTGAACTTGGGATATCCGAATCCCAGCTGCCTGCTGATGGAAAATCAACCGCGCAACTCCGTGTAAAAGCAATTGATGTATATGGTAATCCCGTTGTTAACGAGAATATTATCTTTGAACTGAAGCCAGAACTTCATTCCGGTAAAGTGGAGAATTTGATTAATCATCAAGATGGCAACTATGTTGCTGAATACATCACCGGAACTGCCGTAGGAGAAGTAGAGATACGTGCTAAAAGTTCTTACGGAGTATTTGATCAAAAATCAATCCGTTTAACACTTGGAGATAAGGCGGATTTTCAACTCAGTATGGATCCGCCAGATGCAGTTGCTGACGGTGTTACCCCAGTTGACTTAATCCTGAATGTTACTGATCCACACGGCAATACCATCCCGAATCTGAGCATGGCCATGGACGTCAGTAGTGGAAGGATCATTAGAACCATTGATGCTATTGGTAACGATAACTATCGTGGGACTTACATTCCTTCAACCTCCACAACTCCTCTCAAAGTAATTGCTACTCTCTCCAATGCGGGAAATACGGTTGTGTCAGAGCCAATGATCTTGAAACTACTGCCCGGTCCGCCAAGTCCACTCCAAACTGAGATTGTTATTGAGGCTGATGAAAACGGTCAACCCATAGCTCCACCAGCTGACGGAGAAGAACAGGTGATGGCAACCGCAATCATAAGAGATAAACATCGCAATCCAATCCCTGATCTTGAAATCAAGATTGAATCGGAAACGATCAATGTGTCGGAAAACGTTCAACTTGTCGGTGAAGAGGGGCGTGTGCCTTTCAAGATGAGTTCCAGTATAGCTGGAGAGCAGTTGATCCATATCAAAATCCCTCAAATTCCCAACTTTGATTACGTTGAGTTTGTGCGATTTAGTTCTCCTAAGATAACCGATATCAATTTTATGGATTTGCCGGATGAAATTAGCGGAGATGGCATTACGGAAACCAAACTTATGTTTACGGCAAAAAACAACGAAGGTTACCCAATTTCAAGGGCAACTATAGAGGTGACATCGACGGCAGGATCGGTTACCAGTCCAGCAGAAGAAGTATCTTCGGGGCTCTATCAGGCAACACTGACTGCTCCCAACCGAGCTGGATTACTTACTATCGGTGCGTCACCGTCTAGTCAAATCCATACCTTAATTTTGAATGCTCAAAAATTAGTTAATATTAAAGTATTGCCTGGCGATGTTTCGCCGGTGCAATCTTCGGTGGAAGTTTTTCCTGATAGGATTTTAGCTAATGGCATGAATGCCGCTATGATTTTAATCACATTGGTTGACAAGCTCGGGAGTCCAATTCCAAACCGGAAAGTCACCATCAAGGCAAAATCACCAAATGTCGATATCGAACAGGTTGAAATCGTTCAATCGAAAACACTAACAGATATGAATGGCACAGCGATGGGCGAGATCCGTTCATCAGATGTCGGTCAAATTACAATCTCTGTAGAAGACAGCACAGTTCCTAACTATTCGAGACAACTGATAGCAAATCCGGTAATCACCGCGATTAGGCCAGTTGCCTATTCTCTTACTGTGATAGCTACACCTTCAAGCTTGCCTGCCGATGGATTATCCGAAGCTGAGATAGCGATTCAGATTCTAGATGCGTCAGATAATCCACTTGAGTCTGGTGAGGTGACGTTAACAGCAGATGCTGGAACCATCACCGAAACTGCCAAGAATCTGGGTTACGGAAACTACTCGGCTGTTTTTTTGGTTCCCAGTTTACCACAGATTATCACCATTGCAGCTGAGACTGAAGATGGCTTAACGGGAACAGGAGAGATAACAATTGAAAAGACAGATTTTACTGATCCCAGTTTTACTGCTAAAACTGTCAACACAACAACAATTGTGCTGAAATTCAATGAAACAGTTAAAGGTGGTGAAGGTGATATTGATAATTGGACGGTTAACGACAAACCGATATCATTTTTTAGTGGTAAAGGGAATGAGTTTACCATTACCCTTGCCGCACCAATTCAAACAGGGGATCAACCGTTTGTGCAGTATATCGGTGTTGCCGATAATCCAATTAGGGATCTGTCAGGCAATGAAGTTGATCCCAGCCGAAGAATTATTCAGGCCCAAGATGGTATTTCGCCTTCCTATACGGCTAGAGTGATCGGAGAGAATTCGATCGAGATCGCATTCTCAGAACCGATTATGAATCCAAGTAAAGATGGCTGGCGAATTAGGTTGGAAGGATATGGCGACTTGGAAGTTACTAATTTTAATCGAACTGATAATTTCGGTTTGATATGGAATCTTGAAATTAGTGTAGAAGATGGGGCTGCAGAAATACTTCGTCGTGGTGAACCGCCAGTTGTAACGTTCTCGACAGAAAACGGGAAATTAACAGATAGGAATGGAAACCCACCAATCTTGGATCCGATAAGAGCACAACCAAATGACGCACCGGTTTTAAAACTGAAGAATACCAGAAACGCTATTCTTCGCGAAAATCCGGTCAATTTTTCCATGTCAGAAGGCAAGCAACTGGTAATTTTTGTAGAAGGGGAAGACAAAAATAATGATGAGTTGACGTTTGCAGTTAGTGAACTTGAAGATAGCGAATTCGAACAGGTTGATAAAAACCGCTATAAATTCATATACGAACCTTCGTTTCAAACGGTGACAGCCTATGAACAGAGTGGTGTAGTCAAGACGGTTACTTTCTCCTTAACTGACTCGGTTTTTAAGCAAATACAGTCTGCAAAATTCATCGTTAATAACTTAAGTCAAGCAGCTCAAATTACATTAAGTGCCGCTAAGAATCTGCTTCTTGCTGAAGAAACTTCAGAGACGGAAGTCGTTGCTACGGTAAAAGATGCTTTCGGGAAACCTGTAATTGATGAACGGGTGATGCTAACATCTGACGATTTCGAGGTTGAAATGGAACATCAGCTCAGAGGGAAGTACTCAGCAATTTATAGAGCCAGTAATATTGTAGGGGTAGTTGTTTTAAGCGCGACGACTTCCAACAAGGTTTCAGCCAAAACAGGAGTCAAACAGTTAAATAGCCAGCCTGATAACATCAAACTTATTGCTGAGATAACCGAATTGCCGGCTGATGGTATAGTTGGAACAACTTTGGTTGTCAGTGTTCGTGATACCAAGAATCGACCTATTAGTGATGCTGAGGTTGAATTTGACACCCCTCAAATTGGTTCTATATCTGAAGTTGAAGCGCAAGGTAGTGGACGCTATATCGCTAAATATACAACGGGTGAGATCGATAGCCCCGCGGTTAGCTTTCCAATTACGGCCTCTGTTTCATTAAACAAAGTAGTTTTGTCTGCTTCAGTCGATCTCAGTTTAAAAAGGCCTAACCGAGTACCAACGCTGGTGGTTCTTGATATGAAAAGCAAAGAAATAGAAGATGTAATTGCTCCGGTTACTGAAGGAGATTCCATCACTTTAAGTCTCAGCGGGATCGATCCGGATGGGGATCAAGTTCGTTTTTCAGTTGAGGGACTGCCCCCCAACGCTCAGTTAGATCAAGATGGCGTCTTCTTCTGGCAAACAAGGAGTGACGCTGTTCAAGGAAAAGAAGGGTCAAAAACATTTCCAATTCTCTTTCTGGCTACTGATAGCTTGGGAGGATCGACCTCTAGGGAAATATTGATTGAAGTTAAGCACAAAAGTTCAGCAGAGCGGTTGCTAATTTTTGCCTATCCGGATTCGTTAGTGGCGGGAGAAAATATCAGTTCAATGATCACTATGATCCTGACGGATGAAAATGCAGTTCGACTTGAAAACGAAGCGATTAAGATCGAAACTCATCTCGAAAGGGAATTGAAAGACACGGATAAAGTAACTGAAAAAGAAGTCAAACCTGATACTAATGCCGAAGTAGTGGAAAAAGATAAAATGGCAGAGGTTTTACCTCCAAAAGACCGAGAACTTAAGGTGAAAGAGGTGGGAAATGGTGTCTATACAATAACCGTTTCACCGAGTATTTCTATTGGTTTGCTGCAGATTCGTGCGATGGTACCAAATACATCGGTATCTGCAACTGCTAATTTACGAATCCTACCAGGAGCAGTTACCAAGCTGATCATTAATGATCCAGTTCAGCCAAAGCAACTCGGTGCAGGTCAATTATTACCTTTTTTTGCTTCAGGCCGAGATCAGTTTGATAATAAAGTTGATCTATCTACGGCATTGAAGTGGGAAGTCACAAATGGTGTCGGCAAAATTTCAGTTGATGGTGTCTTCACTGCTATAAAAGCTGGAAAAGGAAAGATCTTGGTCAGCTATAAAGAGTTTAAACAGGAATCTCCAGAGATCACGATTACAGCTGGTGACCTGTCGAATATTATTATATCTCCAGCTATTTTGGATATCGAAATTGGTCAGATTGTAGCCTTTCAAGTTGTTGGGACAGATCTGTATGATAATCCCGTCGTGGTTGATCAAGCGGCGGTTAAATGGGCAATTAGTGCCTATGAAAAATCGGTTGAACTTGGTCAGTTTAAAGGTGGAATGTTGACGCCCAAGAATCTAGGGATTGGTGACATCACCGCCACACTTAATGGTTTAGTAGCAAAGTTACCAAAAATTCAAATCGTCAAGGGGCAAGTCAAGAATATAGAGATCCTTCCCAAAGAACCGATATCGCTGATAGCTGGTGAGAAAAAGATTTTTCATGTCATAGGACGAGATTCAGCGGGCAATCAAGTCAGCGTTCCACAAGAAAAGGTGTTATGGAAAATTGTCGGTAATGCGATAACAGATGCTGGTGGCATTGATCTAGGCTTCAAATCGAATGTTGCCTCATTCCAAGTGACAGCAAAACATGTTGGTATAGGGCAAGTGCAGCTTTCTGTCGGTGAAGCCAAGGGAAACTCAACAAAAATAACGGTCACTCCAGCTAAGCTGGCTATGCTTAAAATCATGCCAATGAATGCTAACTTAGTAGCTGGCAGTGAAAAAAAATTCAAGTTAGAAGGACTCGACTTATACGGAAATATAACAAAAACACCAGTAGAAAAAAAATGGAAAGTGATTGGTGGTGTTGGTCAAATAAAAAATGATGGTACCTTTACTGCTCGAAGGCAAGGTGTCGGACAAGTGCAGGTAGAAACGGATGGATTTATTCAATTATCCGGTCAAGTCACAGTGCGACCAGGAGAAATTCAAGACATCAAAATCTTCGCAGACAAGAAAATTACCGATGGATCGGTTAGTTTGTCTGTAGGAGAATCTATCCAGTTTGCAGGTATCGGACATGATAAGAATAAGAATGAAATTGATCTCGATGAACCGAAATGGCAATTAGAAGGAAAGATTGGAAAAATCGCCGGTAATGGTAAATTTACCGCACTTAACGCTGGGATGGCAACATTACGTTTAAATTATAATAATTTTAAACAGGCTGCGGTCAAGATCTTTGTGGATAGTCCCCTCTACTTGGAGATGATAGATGTTGGTGGTGGAAGAAGCCAAGAAATAGCATTTCCGATTTTTATTCGACCTCTTGGCCCCGAAATTGGTGAAATCACGGCTGAAACTTCGCTTGTTTTCCCAAGCAATCTGCTTAAGTTCATCATGTTGTCAGGTAAAGGTGTTAAACAAGTAAGTGCGACGTCAGTCGGCAATCAACTCGATTTAAAGTTCACAATAACACCATCATTTGGTGCCAAAAACGGTACTTTTCGGATAGATCTTATTTTTTTCGTCTTACCCACTGCTGCTGACTTGGCAACTGGTGAAATAACCACCAAAGATATTTCGCTTGTGCTTTCCAAAACAAACAGAAAATTGGGTGAAACCAAAGTTCTATCTTCTGGACGCTTCACCGTACTTGCAAACATAAAACTGGAACTCGATGGTGTATCATTGGCACCGAGTCAGTCTGGAGTGATTGAACTTAAGCTTCGTAAACCTGATTTTAAGATCTTAAAAGGTCAGATTCTTATTAAGACAGTGCCCAACATTAAGATTTTAGCATTTAACTTAAATAAAGTATTTGCCGAGACAATGACGGTTGCAAAAATTGCTAATGGGATTCTACTTAAAGTTAACCAGAATCCACCAAATGCGGAACAGGTTGGAACCATCGAAATTGAGATACCTAAAAAATTAGACCCGAATACAAAAAACGAAATTAAGATTGAAGCAGAGATGTATGCTAACGAAGAATCCAAATATGGTATCGTTCTGCAATTGGGACGGATCCAGATCATCGATAAAATTGCCCCGATTGGATCAATTTCAGTTAACAAGGCTAACATATATACTATCGATCAACTAGTTGTACTGAATGCCGCAGCGGCCGATGTTGGGTTCGGTGTTGAATCGATGCGCTTCAAGAATGACGAAGATTTTAACCCATCTGATCAGGAGATTAAGTGGATCAATTTTTCTCCGAAAGAAGCGGACAGTACTAGTCACAAATGGAAGCTATCGGATGGCGAGGGCATTAAAACAGTTTTTGGCCAGTTCCGGGATTTCGCTGGTAACGTAACGACAACCCCTCTTTCAGACCAAATCATCTTTGATCAGACAGCACCCATTGGATCAATATCAATTGTTGGGGATCGAACCAGACAGGCAGGAATCACAATTAAATTTGCAGCTTCTGATGAACTTTCAAACATGAAGGAGGTTGGTGAGGTAAGGTTAAGAAACGAGGAGGATGATTTCAGTGACAAGGATTGGAAACCGTTTGGCGATCAGGTTAAGTGGGAAGTGCCTTCTGGCGAAGGAATCCGCACGGTATTTGCTGAATTTCGGGATGGTGCTGGCAACGTTTCTGACGTGGCATCAGATTCTGTTGAATTTGATGATTTAGCACCAGAAGTGGTTTCCTTTACTCCGGATGGTACAGAGGAATTTGTGCAGGTCGATGCTATTATATCAGTAGAGTTCAGCGAAGAGGTACAAATCGATGAGCAATATCTAGTAGTGTCCAGTGATAAAGTTGATAAAATTCGGGGCGAGATCCGCATAGACGCAAATCATGTGACTTTCGTATCGGATGAAATCTTTAGAGATGTTGAGGAAATTTCGGTCTTAATCAAGTCCGGGATACCGGATCTTATCGGAAATCCTGTGGCTGAGGAGGTATCATGGTCGTTCTCTACCGGTGTCGGCGTTTTTCCTGGTGACACCAACAAAGATGGAGAAGTCAATGCAGCAGACATCATTCCAATAGGTCGTTTCTGGAGGGAAAAAGGTGAGCCAAGACAGGAAGCTACAACAAACTGGGTTCTTCAGACGGCAAAACCATTCAAAATTCAGCTAGCAACGATTGCGGATGCTGATGGTAACGGTATTGTAGACGCGGATGACATCGTACCGGTTGCTCTAAACTGGATGAAGAAAATCAGTGAACCGCATGCTGTACCAGGAGGCAACGAAGAAGAAACTGAAAATGTTGAAGAAGAAGTTAATGTTGCACCTGGAAATTTTCTTGATTTAGATCCAAACATATTAAGTATCTATCAACAAATGCATGAGAAGCTATTAGATCTCCCAGGCGATATTGAAGGCGTTGTTGCGTTACGCAATTTTGTAGCGGATCGAATTCTATCGTTGGAAGCACTTACTATTCCTGTAAAAAATGAGCTTTTGGTGAATTATCCCAATCCGTTCAATCCCGATACTTGGATTCCATTTCAGATCTCAACCGGTTCGGAAGTTATTCTAACAATATACAATCTGCAAGGGCAGATTATCAGGCAAATAGATCTTGGGTTCAAACCAGCAGGATTCTATGTCCGAAAGGATCGAGCAATCTATTGGGACGGCCGGAGTCAGAATGGTGAGCGAGTTGCCAGCGGTATTTATGTCTATCAGTTGCGAGCTGGTGATTTTTCGGAATCCCGGAAACTTGCCCTCATTAAGTAAGCACATCACGTAAAAACAGGCCAGTATGTGATTGATCGATAGACGCGACTTCCTCCGGTGTCCCCATGGCAATGAGATAACCGCCCTCCTTTCCACCTTCAGGTCCCAGATCAATTATCCAATCTGCCGACTTAATCACATCCATATTATGTTCGATAATAACAATGGTATTGCCTTTGTTAACGAGTCTGTTGATTACATTCAGTAACTTTTGAATATCCTCGAAATGTAGTCCAGTTGTGGGCTCATCCATAACATAAAGTGTTTTTCCAGTACTCCTCTTTCCAAGTTCCGCCGCCAATTTTATTCGTTGTGATTCTCCACTTGAAAGTGTTGTACTCGATTGTCCCAGTTGAATATAATCCAATCCAACGTCAAACAACAGCTGAAGCGTTTTTTCAATGGTTGGTATGTCCTGAAAGATCTCCAATGCTTCACGGACCGGCATCCGTAAGATATCGGCAATATTTTTCCCTTTATAGCGAACTTCCAAAGTTTCTCGATTATAACCAGTACCGTTACAAGACTCACATTCCAACCAAACATCAGCAAGGAAATGCATTTCGATCTGGTTGTATCCAAGTCCTTGACACAACTCACATCGACCGCCGCTGATATTGAAACTAAAGCGGCCAGATGAAAACCCTCGAACTTTGGCATCGGGCAGACTAGCAAATAGAGTTCGAATCTTGGTAAACATATCAGTATATGTTGCAGCATTTGATCTAGGTGTTTCACCGATTGGACTTTGATCAATATTGATTACTTTGTCAAAAACACTGAGATCTACTTTCTGGTTCTCTTCCCTGTGTTCAAACTTGAGTGCGTCTCCGATTGAAGTGACACTGCTTTGTAACAGGACTCCATCAACCAATGAGCTTTTTCCTGATCCGGAAACACCAGTTACACATGTCAGTGTCCCAAATGGAATTTTAACGTTGATGTCTTTAAGATTATTCTTCTTAGCGTGTTTTATTTCCAGCCAATTCCCACTGCCCTGACGCCGCTCTTTAGGGATGCTGATCTCTTCCGCTTTAGATAAATAGCGACCGGTCAGCGATTGAGAATTTCTTTTGATTTCAGATGGTGACCCCGTGGCTATTATTTCGCCACCGAGTATGCCCGCACCAGGACCGAAATCAAGCACATGGTCCGATGATTCAATTGTACTTGGATCATGCTCGATAACCAGTACGGTGTTACCAAGGTCACGCAATCCCTTTAAAGCCTTGATCAAACGTTGATTATCACGTTGATGAAGACCTGTTGTCGGTTCATCCAAAACATAAGTTATGCCGGTTAAACCGCTCCCCAGTTGGCTGGCTAAGTGAACACGTTGCATTTCACCACCAGATATTGTTGGTGCCCGTCGATTCAGCGTGAGATAGTGAAGCCCAATTTCTTTTAGAAATTGAAGCCTTTTTCGAGTTTCGGCTACCAACTCACGTCCGATCTCCATCTCATGTGGTGTAAGACCAATCTCGTTAAAGAAATGGACAGTTTGGCGTATTGGCATTGCCGTTAGTTCAGAGATAGTCTTGTCGCCAATTGTGACATGACTGGCCAAAGGTTTGAGACGTGTTCCCTGACATGAATGGCATATATTACCCCATATAGTTCCAAACCCACTGCATGTTGGACACTGGCCAATTGAACTATTAAAAGAAAAGTGTTGTGGTGTTAGTTCGTCAAAACTTAGACTACATGGTACACAGGCAAATTGGGTGCTGTAAACGATGATTTGGTCTCCACCTTCTTGTGTTGTCGGTGTTAAATTCTGGTTGTCCTGGTTTCGCCTGCGTTGTCTGCGCCGGTTGCTAACCTCTTTTGCACCCATAGTTTCGGATCTGCCAAATTGTACTGATCTTGACTCGCGTCGAATTGCAACGGTACCAACACTTTGCGCTATAGCCGTTTCCACTGCTTCAGCCAAGCGACTTTTCTCTTCTTCAGAAGCGACAAGTCGATCAACAACAATTTTGACATCATATTTGCTTGTTGCTTTTAAGTCTGGTGCTTGATCAAGAAGATGGGTAACATTGTTGACTTCAACACGCGCAAAACCGAGCCGTTGAAGTCTTTTGAATGCTTCTTGATAATTCTCACCCCTTTGTAGTTTGAGCGGGGACATGACATAAATACGGATTCCATGCGGTTGATCCATAATCTTATCGATGATTTGCTGAGAACTTTGTGACCCGACTGGCTTCTTACACTGAGGACAATGGGCTCTGCCAATGCGCGAGTAGAGTACCCGCAGATAGTCATAAATTTCTGTAACTGTACCAACCGTAGATCTTGGATTCTTGCTTAAAGCTTGACGTTCAATTGCAATAGCAGGAGATAAACCCTCTATCTTTTCAACTTTCGGTTTTTTAAGCTGACCAAGGAATTGTCGGGCATACGTAGATAAAGATTCAATATAGCGACGTTGCCCTTCTGCGTAAATTATGTCCAAGGCCAATGAAGATTTTCCTGACCCGCTAACACCTGTCAGAGCAGTCAACTTACGGTATGGTATTTTTACATCAACCGACTTTAGATTATGCTCAGATGCGCCTTGAACTATGATCCCTTTCTCATTGTTACCCACAGCATGTGGAGCTCGCAGGTCTTCCTTTAAAAATTCTGTAGTCCGATCCAGCAAGCGTTTCAAGTACTGACCGGTGTGCGATCCTTTAATTTGCGTGACTTCCTCCGGAGTACCAGTGGCAACAACAAAACCACCAGATTCTCCTCCTTCGGGACCGAGGTCGATAATATAATCAGCCGTTTTGATCACCTCTAAGTTGTGTTCAATGACGATAACTGTGCTGCCTTGATCGACCAGTCGATGGAGTACCTCAAGTAGTCTCTTCACATCATCGAAATGCAGTCCGGTGGTCGGTTCATCAAGAATATACAGCGTTTGATCGGTCCTTCGCTTAGCCAATTCGCGGGATAATTTTATTCTTTGTGCTTCTCCTCCGGAGAGTGTTGGTGAAGGCTGACCAAGTTTTATGTAGTCTAACCCAACGTCATACAGCGTCTGAAGAATCTTGGCAATGTTTGGTACATTTTTAAAATGCTCTAATGCTTCTTGAACGTCCAAGTTTAGGACGTCGCTAATTGACTTATCTTTATACTTGACAGTCAGTGTTTCTTGATTGTATCGTTTGCCGTTACAAACATTGCAGGCAACCCATACGTCGGCTAAAAGCTGCAGTTCAATCTTCTTTGCACCGTTACCTTGACAGGCTTCACAACGACCTCCTTTGACATTAAAACTAAAGCGACCAGGTTTATAACCACGTAACTTCGATTCTGGAAGTCCAGCAAATAGACTCCGAATATGATCAAACAGTTTGCTATACGTTGCTGGATTTGAGCGCGGGATACGACCAATTGGGGATTGATTGATCGCTACGACTTTGTCGATTACGTCACTTACCTCTTGAACCTCGAGTATATTATTCTCATTACACTTTATGGCCTGAATTCTCTTATGCTTACCTGGAGTTGTATCAGCACGCATCAAATCTCGTGCCAATGCCTGATAAAGTATGTCATTAATAAGTGAACTTTTACCGGATCCGGAGACTCCGGTCACACAGGTTAAAATGCCAACCGGTATTTGGACGTCGATATTTTTTAGATTATTGTGTTTGGCCTCGATGATTTCGAGGAATGAATCTTCATGGGAACGTCGCCTGTTTGGTATCTCTATTTCGAGATCACCCCTCAGATATTGAGCTGTCAGCGAGCTGCCGTTTGTGATTACTTCGTTTGGAGTACCGATGTCTGAAATCATCCCTCCTTGAATACCAGCACGTGGACCAAAGTCAACAATCATGTCTGCCGTTCGCATCGTGTCTTCATCATGTTCTACTACAATGACTGTGTTTCCTTGATTACGTAGCTGTTGAAGTGTCCTTAATAGACGGTTATTATCCCGAGGATGGAGACCAATTGATGGCTCATCTAAGACATAAACAACATCATGTAATCCGGCACCAATTTGTGAAGCCAAACGTATCCGTTGAGATTCACCACCAGATAAGGTTGGAGCAGTGCGATTAAGCGATAAGTATTCTAATCCAACGTTAGCGAGAAACTCTAACCTTCCTCGAATTTCCCTTAGCACACCTTCTGCGATAATTGTCTCTCGTTCAGCCAACCTGAGGTTGTTGAAAAATTCAAGACAGTCGTTGATGGTCATTTCAGCAATATCGACGATAGATTTATCATCAATTTTCACACTCATCGCTTCTGATTTAAGCCGATTACCATTACAATCCGGACACATGATTATTGAGACATATTTCTCGAATTTGTTCTTACGGGCTTGAGATCGACTCCGATGGTATTGATACTCAGCATCAGGAATAACCCCATGAAATGCTTCTCTTCTCTTGAATCGATGGCGGCCCCGTTGACGATAAATCATTGGTATTCGCCGGCTACCTGTACCATACAGGATTGCATTTTGTACATTTTCAGGTAATTCTTTCCACGAATCATTGAGGTCGATTTCAAAGTAATCCGCCAGACTTTGGACCATCATTCTCAAACGTGACGATTCAATTTTCCCCCACAACGATACAGCACCATTATTGATTGACAAGTCCGGATCAGGAATAACCAGATCTTTTGAGATTCCGTTTATTGTGCCTACTCCACGGCAGGTTGGACACATTCCAGCTGGACTATTAAAAGAAAAATCCCTAGGAGCAAGCGGCTGATAACCGATCTGGCATCTGGTGCAGGTATAGCTCCGACTGAAAGTCCGATTCGTGTCTTGAAAATCCAGCATATTGACAGTTAAAATGCCGTTACTCATACGTAATGCGAGTTCAACCGACTCCGCAACACGGCTGCGAATATCTGATCTAACCTTAATTCGATCAACTACGATTTCAATGTTGTGGCGTTTGTGACGTTCAAGCTGGATATCCTCCATTAGATCGACAACAACTCCATTGATTCGAGCTCGTGCGTAACCGGCCTTGCGAGCGTCCTCTAATTCCTTCCGATATTCACCGCGTCGGCCAATGACAATCGGTGCTAGAATAAGCAAACGTCTATTTTCAGGCATAGCCATAATCTGGTCGACAATTTCGTCTTCTGTTTGCCTGCCAAGTGGAGAATTGCATTCAGCACAATGCAATTTACCCGCTCGAGAGAAGAGTACTCGCAAATAGTCGTAGATCTCTGTTATAGTGGCAACAGTTGATCTAGGATTTTGGCTGGTTGATTTTTGGCTAATTGATATGGAAGGCGAAAGTCCATCAATCGTGTCAAATTTGGGCTTTTCAATTTGACCGATGAACTGACGTGCATAGGTTGAGAGTGACTCAATGTAACGGCGTTGCCCTTCAGCATAGATTGTGTCAATGGCTAAGGAAGATTTTCCGGATCCGCTTACGCCAGTGAAGACAATCAGTTGGTCCTTCGGAAGTTTAAGATTGATATCCTGTAGGTTATGTTCGCGGGCACCGCGAATCTCGATAAATTCCTGGGACATTCACCTCTGAACTCCTTACTATTCTAACTTGTCAATCATTTTGAACAAATTTTGCAAACAGATGCGTGACGCTTCTTCACCTGCTTCGGAGAACGCCGAACCTCCAGGTTGATGAACGATATCTTCATCCAACTTGAGTGTTGGACGCCAGTGAGTTTCTAATGTTAAGTGTCCTTGATAACCATCATCAATGAAAGCTTGCAGTTGTCCCTGCCAATCGATGATTCCAGTGCCAACCTCGACCGAATCCATCTCCCCAGTTTTAGGATCGCGGGCAGCATCTTTCAGGTGGGCGTGGATCATAAACGGTTTAAGCCGATTGTATGCGTCTGGAAATGGCATCTCACCGTCTTGGTCGGCATGCGCTTCATTTGCCGGATCCCAGATTGCTTTGACACTCGGTGAGTTAATTTCACCAATGAAACGCTCTGTCAGCTTAGCAGTGGCTAAGTTGGTTGAATACTCATTCTCCATACCAAGTATAATACCTTCGTTTTCTGCAATCTGCACAGGTTCATCATAGGATTCAACAATCTCATTCCATCGTTCTTCGATATTATCGATCTTCCAAAAAACAAAAGTTCGTATTAAGTTGACATCAAATGCTTTTGCCAACTTAATGCACCGCTTCAAGATGTTGAGATGTTCTTTCCGCTCTTTAGCATTATCAATATCGCATTTGTAGAATGGTGATGCAACGCCAATTACGCGAACATCTGTACTGTCGAGAATTTGCTTCATCTTGACAATATCCTGATCTGTTAATTCCTGCGGTGCTTTATCCCAAACGGATCTAATTTCAATCGAATCGAGATTGAATTCAACTGCTAGATCAACGACGATTTGAAAATCTTGTGAGGCTTCATCTCCAATAATTCCAACTTTAAACATCTAATTTGTCTCCTTAATCCATCAAATTCAGTTATTCATAAGAGTGGTCAGCATCAGGAAAAGTTCCTTGCTGAACTTCAAATTTGTAGCACTCGACAGCACGTAAAATCTCCTTCTTTACATTAACGAACTGCTTGGCAAATGAGGGCTTGAAACGATCAAATAGTCCGATAAGATCATGAGTGACAAGAACCTGCCCATCGCAACTTGATCCTGCCCCAATACCAATCGCCGGTATTGAAAGAGATTCCGTGATCTTTTTAGCTACTGAATTTGGGATGCATTCCAGGACAACGGCAAAGCAACCTGCTAGTTCCAAGGATACTGCATCTTCCAAGATTTGATTTGCTTCTCTCTCTTTTCTGCCACGAACCCGGAATCTGTCAGTTGTCTGAGGAAGGAGACCTACATGACCCATGACAGGGATTCCCTCACTGATGATAGCTCTGATAATTCCGGTCTTATTCCCTTCAATTTTAACAGCATCCGCTCCGGCAGAAACAAGTTGTTTCGCATTTCCTACTGCTAGTTCGGACGTTTTGTCGGACTGGTATGGGAGATCTGAGACAATCAAGCAGGTTTCATTGCCGCGCTTGACAGCAGATGTATGGTGAATCATATCTGTTACGGTAACATCCCGTGTAGTTTCATATCCCAAAACCACCATACCAAGGGTATCGCCAACCAGAATAATGTCAATTTCCGCTTGGTTCAAAATCAGGGCTGTCGGATAATCATAAGCGGTCAGCATAACAATTCCCTGCCCGCTTTTTTTCGTCTTTTTAATGGAATTAACAGTTTTTTTCATCATCAAAAAAGTGTATCAATTCAAAACTTCGACTGTCAAGCCAACTCATCAAATTAATGAATTCAATGTGCTTCAAGCCAATTATGACCAATTCCGATATCAACTTTAATTGGAACACTCATCGGGATCGCAGTTTGCATTTTCTCTTTGACAATGGGAACGACGATTTCTTCTTCCGATTTCCACATGTCAAATAGTAATTCATCGTGGACTTGAAGGATCATGCGCGTCTTCAGTTTTTGACTGGTAAATTCTTGGTAAATGGCTGACATCGCAAGTTTGATTAGATCTGCGCTTGATCCCTGAATGGGAGAATTAATAGCATTACGTTCGGCGCTATTCCGCATAGTAACATTAGCAGAATTCACGTCAGGTAAATACCGACGACGGCCTGTTATAGTCTGTACATATTCTTTATTTCTGGCGAATTCAACAATATCATCCATGTAATTCCTGATTTTTGGAAACTGATTAAAATATCGATCAATAATCTGTTGCGCATCACCTCGGCGAATTCCAAGTCTTTGCGCTAAACCAAAAGCCGAAATGCCATAGACAATGCCAAAGTTAATCATCTTGGCTTGCCGACGCATCCCTTCATTGACTTGACCATATGGAACTTGGAATACCTTTGACGCAGTTTCAGTATGGATATCCAGACCGACCTCGAAGGCAGTGATTAAGTTCTCGTCACCACTCAATTCTGCAATGATCCGAAGTTCGATTTGCGAATAGTCAGCAGACAAAAGAACGTATTCATCACTACGGGGGATAAACGCTTTCCGAATTTCCTTTCCTCTCTCGGTACGAATCGGGATATTTTGTAGGTTCGGACTACGCGACTGAATTCGTCCGGTGGAGACAAATGCTTGATCATATTCTGTATGTATTCTTTTGGTGTGGTCAAAAATTGCTTTTGGGAGTGTATCAATATAAGTGTTTTTCAGCTTTCGGACTTCACGAAACTCAAGTAATTGTTGGGCAATCTGGTGCTTTGTTGCCAAAGACTCCAGTACCTTAGCATCCGTTTTATATTGACCTGTTTTAGTTTTACGAGGCGATTCAGCCAATTTTAAATGATCGAATAATATTTCTCCTAACTGCTTAGGAGAATCAATATTAAATTGCATCCCAGCCAATCTGTAAATTTCGGTTTCCTTGTCGAAAAGCTCATTTTTCAAATCGCTGGAGAAAGATACAAGCGCTTGACTGTCAAGCTTCACTCCATTTGATTCTATCTCCACTAAAACTGGGATTAGGGGACATTCTACTTCATAGAATACTCGACTAAGTTCCTTTTCAGAAATTAAGTCTTTAAACAATTCGTGCAGTTGCCAAGTAATATCCGCATCTTCAGAGGCATATTCGGCAATTTGCTGAATTGGAATCTGGAGCAAATCCAATTGACTACTTTGAGTGAGATTACTATACGATATGGGCGAGTAGTTCAGATATGTTGTTGCCAGAAAATCTAAATTGTGGCGCAAGTCGGGGAAAATTAACTGATGTGCCAGCATAGTATCAAATAGTTTGCCCCGAACAGTAATACCATGCCATTTCAAGACAGCCAGATCAAACTTAAGGTTATGGTTTACCTTGCCGATATTTTCATCTTCCAATAAAGGCCTAAATTCCTGAAGTATGGCCTGTGCGTTCTCTGTATTAGGTATTGGAACGTAGAACCCGGTACGTGATTTAAAAGAAAACGCAATTCCAACCAATTTAGCTGTTTTGGGATCAAGACCGGTCGTTTCACAATCCAAACAGAACGTCTGCTGTGATTTCAGCTTTTTAATCAGTGCCTTGCGTGTTTCAGCAGTATCCGTTATGCGATAATCATATTTGACATCTTTGATTGTCCGAAGAGATGTTGACACTGAATTATCTTGATTAACTGAAAACTCCTCCCCAATTATCCGTTTACCAAGGCGGTCAAACTCCAGATCGGTAAAAATTGCTTTTAGCTTATCCAAATTAGGTAACTGACGCTTCATTCCGTCAAAATCCACCGGAATTGGTACATGACGATCAATTGTTGCCAGCCGCTTTGAAAGCAACGCCTGCTCAGTTTCATTTTCAAGATTTTCTTTCTGTTTCCCTTTGAGTTGATCTGTGTTAGCAAGCAGATCCTCTATACTGCCAAACTGCGTGATCAGTTTTTGGGCTGTTTTCTCACCAATCCCAGTGACACCAGGAATATTGTCAGATGAATCTCCCCACAAACCTAGAATATCTGTTACTTGATTGATACGGCTAATCTGCCATTTATCTTTAATCTCGGAAACTCCCATGATCTCGACTTTCTCATTGTGTGCTGAAAGCTTATAGAAATATGTTTTTTCCGAAACTAGTTGAGAAAAATCCTTATCAGTTGTCACCATGTAAGTCTTAAAATCCAGCTCATCTGCACATCCAGCAATTGTTCCAATAATGTCATCAGCCTCATATCCATCTACAGTAAACACTTTGATTCGCAGGGCCTCTAATACCTCATAGACTCGTGGAATAGAGGTAATTAAATTCTCTGGAATGGCTGATCTCTGGGCTTTATATTCCGGATATTCAATATGTCTTTTTGTGGGTGCGTCGGTATCAAAGGCCACAGCGATGTGTGTTGGATCTTCCTTGTCCAAAATCCCCAACAAGGTGTTGATAAAGCCGAACTCAACAGATACGTTTCGACCATCACTTGTCAATCTAGGGTTTTTTACAAAAGCATAGTGAGCACGAAAAATAAGGACCATCCCATCAACTAGAATCAGTTTATTCACTTGTTTTTTCCCGAAAATATCTTAGACTATGCTGGCATATTGGTAATCTCAATTGGAATCAGCGAATCTGCTGGTTTAAACCCAAAGACACTGCCATAAAAATACAATTCTGCATCCAGCGCTCGCTTTATATTTTGAGATTTTCGGAACCCATGCCCTTCTCCATCAAACGGAATATAAGCAACGGGTATACCTTTCGTTTTGAGAGCGTGAACCATTGCCTCTGCCTGATTTGGGGGAACAACTTTATCATCAAGTCCTTGAAAAATAATAATAGGACAGTTAAGTAGATCTATAGCATAAATAGGAGATCTTTCCCGATAGACTTCCATTTCCTCCGGGTACCTGCCGACGAGACCATCTAGGTAACGGGATTCAAATTTGTGTGTATCGGTCGCCAGTGCTTCCAAATTTCCAATACCATAATAGCTTGCTCCCGCTTTGAAAAAATCATGATAGGTTAAGGAACATAGCGTTGTGTATCCACCAGCACTGCCACCTTTGATGGCGATTCGATTCGAATCGACCTGACCTTGATCTACAAGAAATTTTGCACCGTTTATGCAATCCTCCACATCTACAATGCCCCACTGATTATTTAGCCTTTCACGATAGACTCGGCCATATCCTGTGCTACCGCCATAGTTTACGTCAAGGACAGCAAAACCGCGACTGGTCCAATATTGTAGATTGAGACTGAGGGTGTTGCTTGTTGCACCAGTGGGTCCACCATGACTGACAACGATTAAGGGAGGTAATTCAGATTCTGAGGCAATCTGACAGTCATTTTGAGGCGCATAAAAGAAAGCATAGGATATCAGGCCATTCACAGTCGGGAATTCTATTGTTTGGGGGGTGGACAAAACTTTCGGCCCCACCTCAACATTGCATGATCTACGAATGATATAGGGATGTTGTGTTACCAAATCGAGTTTCGCCACTGACGAAAACTGGGACGGAGACCCACCAATGAACACGACCATATTTGCATTAACCTGAATTGATTCAATAGATGTATAAACGGTTTCAATTCTTTCCAACTTCCGAGTTTCCGTTTGAACACTAGCTAAATGCCAGATACCATTTTGGGTATATGCGCAAATGATCTGTTCTGCCGAGGCAAAACCATAAGTAGACATACCAAAAACCCACTGTGGACGACCAAATTCTGCTTCCATCTCGAGTAATGGTTCAGTTTGCCCATTTTGTAAATGGTGCAAATTCCACCAACCATTTCGGTCGGAAACGAAGTACAGTTTATGATCAGGTGACCACTTGGGCTGAAAAATTGATTCATTGTGCCCACCAGCAATTTGCTTGGGATTAGCAATAGATCCATCCTCGTTCCAAGTTGCAACCCATAATTCTGTGCCGTCCCAGGGCATATTCGGATGGTTCCAAGTCAGCCATGCTAGATGAGATTCATCTCTGCTAATACAGGGAGATGCGTAAAAATCATTCCCGAAAGCAATAGCTTGAGTTGTCCCATCAACCAAATCCAAGCTCACGAGTGAATTCACTGGCTCATTCCGGCTGAGATCAGAATGATCTTCACTAACGCAGACAAGTCGATTTTGCTTTTGATTAATAACAAAATCAGCATGACGCCGACCTGATTCTGAGGTAATTGCTACTGGGCGAGAACCCATTTCTTGACGATAAATCTGATTGTCAAGATAATTCGAGAAGTAAACTGTTTTGTCAACTACGGCAAACGCACCACCACCATATTCATGAACACGGGATCGAACATTGAAAGGTTCTGGTGTCACGTCATTTTTCTGCCCGTCCGCAGTACAATGGACGATCACGTTTCGACCGCCTTCCTGGGGCCTTCCTTCAGTCCAATAGGTACTCTCGTTGTCGAGCACAACCTGACCAAGTCGAACCGTTTCGGAGACGATAAGATTCGAAGTGATCGGCGACACCCAAGATCCATAGGATTTTATTTCTAACTCTGACATATATTTAAATCTAAAAGCAGATGGTTTCTAGAAATTTTATCTACTTAGCTGACACCGATTTCACGCTGTCAGCATATTTACTGTAGAACTAGGCAATAATTATATCATGCAGTGCGATATTCTTTAATGACATTATTCTTTTTCGCCCAGTTAATTTGTTTTATTCCAGTCTATATTTTTTTCTGAATATTGATGTTCTCAGATGATCATACTTGAGACCTCAAGCAGCAGGAAAACTAATATGTCCAGCAGAGATAACGATATATTGATCTTCCTTACCAGCGTATAAAGAGAGAGCCCAATTCGACATATGTTTTAGTCAAGTTGCCACCAACCGCTTGGTAAACCTTGAACGAATTGCAACCACTAATACACAATGATATTGGTGTACTAATGAACTGCAACGATAGAGATTGGTAGGATTATTTTGGCAGGTTTGAAAGTTAGCCGAGATTGAAAAACTGATCAATCTCTAATTAACTGTGTAAGATTTATGAATCTCTGCTCAATCAACAACCCATGTGTCTCCAGCATTGAGAAGTGATTCGAGATTTCCTTCACCTTTCTTTTCTTTT
>JYMV01024577.1_pt1 | contig 69823 bp, 56 predicted proteins | sample 338911 | NCBI WGS metagenome assembly JYMV01 (sample SAMN03354496, study PRJNA234377) | hydrothermal vent metagenome | biome: Deep sea; feature: Hydrothermal plumes at the Eastern Lau Spreading Center, Western Pacific Ocean; material: Seawater | place: Tonga | collected 2009 | depth 2000 m m | reverse complement strand
AGGTCGGTGACAGTAAACTGGATTCGGCTTTGCATCGAGCCCAGGTAACTGCGTTCTCGGTTGACCAGCCCCAGTCCTGACAGGCGCGGCATTGGTGATGCTGAGTTCGGTTCGATTGCTGGCATCGTTGCCGGCTTCAATCCGGAATCGCTGAACCCGCGTTTCGACTGAGTAGATCCTGAGAGTTGGAGTCGTAAGCCCTTTGCCGATTACTTTCCGAGCCTCAAGACGTTGATCCCGATTTTACTGATATACAGTTGTTGTCTGTCTTTTTAAATGGTTTGGTTAAGTTCCTACCCCCCAACCAAACCAATCATATATCGGCAGAATCAGAAAAAAACCTTAGGGGATTTGGCAAAAAAAGAAAAAAATGAGGATGTCGCGAATTCGGAAGAGGGGTAAACCGGATTGAAAAAGTCAAAAGCGATAAGGTCCAGCATTGAAATCATTAGCAACAACAAAGCGATTGCAGTGCGGGAACCGACGGGATTAAGGGTAGATCCATAAAAACAAAAAGGGAAACCCAATCTCTGGATGCCCACCAATACGGGGGGCCAGATTATTGGATCAGCTGCAGGATGTTCTGGGAAACGCCGCCAGCCTGTGCCATGACAGACGAACTGGTCTGGGTCACAATCTGTTCTCGGGTCACCTCAATGGCTTCAGTTGCGAACTCTATGTTTTCAATGGTGACACGTGATCTTTCCGCACTTTGGGAAGGTGTGGAAAGGTCGGTGACAGTAAACTGGATTCGGCTTTGCATCGAGCCCAGGTAACTGCGTTCTCGGTTGACCAACCCCACGGCGATATCCAACCGATTGATGGTCTGACGTGAGCTCTCCGGTGTTTGCAGGTTAGCTTCATCTGGAAAAGCGGCCGGTGCGCCACCTTCACCAACACCGCCATCAAGGTCGACAGCTTCTCCTTTGAAAGTCAGCCCCTCGGTCTGGGTTAAGCCGAGACCGACGATATCAGCGTTCATCAAGGTGAGTGACAGATCTTCTTCAGCGCCAATGGGTAAGGTTTGCTGACCGAACATGCCGTTAATTAGCGGCTGGCCGCGCTGCACGGTTTGGTTGGCTACCTGCCGAATCTCGGTTCGCATGGTATCGAACTGCTGATCAAGCTCAGCGAGTTCAACAGTTCCCAGTTCCTCATTCAGCGCCTGCTGAGAGACTTCACGCATCTGGGTCAGGATACCTTCTATTCGGCCCAACCCTTCATCAGCTGTTCGCATCAGGTCACTGGCTTCCCGAGCAATCTGGTTAGCATGCTTCATTTCCTGAATGCGGGTTTGCTCCGGATCGCGTATGGGGCGAGACAGATCGACTGCGTCGTTGTTGGCAGCCGGTCCAGCTGGCCGTCTCAACTGTTCCAGATCGATATTGGCTTCCAGTACAGCCTGCGACCGCTTGAAGTCGATATATGGCTGGACAGCCGCCGGATTGTTTCTGGCTTGTAACGCGTTCATTTCGATTTCACCTGTGCCTGCAACCGAGGCACTGCCGCTTCCTGGTTCTGTTCAATAAACCCAGGAACGGATGATTTTGGTCTGAAGATCTACAAAATTTATAAGAGCAACATTTACGCCAAACGGTCCAATTCTACATCAAAATAGAGGAAAAAGCAACTTTTTGCCCTTACTTAGGCACTTTTTTATGTTTTGTGCCTTTTTGCAAGATTCATAATTATGCTACAGGCCCAAAGATGGTGATCAGATTGCCACCCCGACATTACAATGCGGAAAATCTTACCGCTTTGAAACGGAAAATTATCAATGACATCGACAGTTTCCAATTTCACCAGATCACTCAAAACTGAATAATCAGCAAAACAAGCAACCCTACCTGGTCATCAGGTCTAAACAAAGGAACCACAGCAATAAACAGAAATTTGTTTTTCATTTTGGATTGCGTTGACAGCAACACTGGTTCTGTAAGGGCTGAGCGGGCTACTACTTCTGCCGGTGAACGATCCATTGCACTTAATTACTAACCAGCAAGGTGCCACAGTTGATGACATCTTCAATCACCACAAGCTGAATTAACAAGAATCAATCATTTCAACCTAAGAATTTTTGTCAGGCGCAATGATTATACGGCTGATGGTCATTCAAACTTGAGTGAAGCTACTGCTGTAAAACCAGTTTTAAAATAGCACGTCTATGACCAAGGAAGATATTGACTTCACTTGCAGCACTACTGATGGGCTAACAGCACACCTTGGATCGATTTCAATCAACTGGCTATCCAACAAATGACTGTGAGGTAGCACTACGCTCCAACTCACAGTAAGTAACAGTAACCGCCATCATTGTTACCGGAAAAACCAGAGTAGCGGTTGATGATAGATGGATCACCGCTACTGGCGATGAATGCGGCTACAATAGAGACGGCAATGGGTGTGGGAAGGTATCGATGGTGAACTGCCGGATAGCACTACTCCGAACAAAAGAGGAGTAGCAATCAGCAGCGGTTTCTGCTTCTACCACGCTTGCTACTAGCAAGTATAGCAAATACCATTTAACAACCCACAGAAACAGAAAAGCCCTGGCGATTCAAGCCACCGAGACTTTTTGATGGCGCAACCAGGCTAGATGATCATCTCATTACTGATCGGGAAGAATTGGTCGGCCGACCGAATCAGGTCCATTGAGGTATTGTGGGAAAAAGCGGTCACTTCAATCCTTTTGTTACGGCGTTTGACCAATTCGGCCAGTTCACAGAAATCGCCATCGCCGCTAGCCAGAACCACCACATCCAGGCTATCCAGCATCATGGCGATGTCAACCGCGATACCAACATCCCAGTCGCCCTTGGCCGATCCGTCGCCACGCAACCGAAGATCCTTGGTGCGGATGGTGTAACCGTTATGTTCCAATAAGGAGACGAAACTGGACTGATCGATTTCCGGTATCTGCACGATGTAAGCATAAGCAACAGTCAGTTGCCGCGGTCCTAACATCAGGTCAAGCAACTTAATGTAATCCAGCCGGCCGGCGTACCGATCCTTAGCCGCATAAAACATGTTCTGCACATCAACAAATATACCCACCCGCGGTTGATCCGCCGTGTAATTGATGACCTTCTTTTGCCCATTATCACCCAAGGTGGAAACCCGTTGCCGAATCCAGTCCAGATTAGCAGTTGAATCCTGGTTGACCTGTTGGAGGGAATCCAGATGTCCTTGCAAATCGGCACGAAGTTGATCAAACACCTGCTGTGTCCGGTAAGCCGATTTCTCTAGAGATTGCAGACCGATCGTCAACTCAGCCTTATCCTGCTCCATATGGGGAAACGACTGTTTTTCCAGTTTTCGACTTAACTCTGCCAAGTCTAATTGAAGTACCCGCTTCTCTTCCACCAATTTTTCTATCACTGACTCGCGCGATTCGTAACGCAGAATCCTTTCCTTTAGAATCTGGTTTTCCTCTTTCAAGCACAGGTTTTCCTGAACCCGTTCCTGCACCTGTTGCTGCAAGTTTTGACATTGACGGGTAAGATCCAGAACCTGTTGATTGGAACAGGAACCCTGGTTCTCTAACCGATCGCTACTGTTCCAATGAAGGATAGATTGCAAATAACCACTGCCTCCCTTTTTCGGCTCAGCGGCTTTTTGTTGTTCAGGTTTCGGTAAAACTGGCAAATTGGTGTCAATCTCCGAATCAACTTGACTAACCGGTTTGCTGATCAGAGAATGACTCGCTTCCTTCTCTATTTCATGCAGTTTCTCCTCATCGGTTGGCTCCGGCAGATTCAACTTTGTTAAAAGGTAATAAGCATGATCCTGAACCTGCTGGCGTGAGTCCATCAACATGGCCCAGAGAATTTGTCCAAGTTCGTCATCATTCTGCAGGTAGCCGGGATTACCAAAAAAGAGGGAAATTTCATCCACTTCCATATACTTAACGCGGCGAATAACATCTTTGGATTTTCTTCCCAAGATCCACGCAATTTTCTTGAGGGAAGAACTCTGGTCGAAAAAATTCTGGCAAAGGAAAAGAACAAGCCGGTTTTTTGCTTCCGGATCAGGAAGCGAAGGATGAGACTGAACTCCGCAGAGGTCAGCCAAACTAAGAATCTCTTGATCATTCAAACACCGATAGAGAATCAACCCCAATTGCTGTTTGGCAATTCGTTGTTTAATCTTATGGGCAGTCTGAGACATTTTCATCCCGATTAGAAATCTATATATTTTGCCACTTTAATTCTTGAATGCCGCCTTCGCAAGCTGCAATAACCATATTATCCCTAGGATTCCGACACGATCGACAGCGTTGCCTGATAAAGATTTTCAAATACATGGTTCGGTTGAGAGTCCTCAGCCAAATTTGGGGGAAATTCAAAGTCACCACCGGACCAAATCAGATACGAGCAACATCCGATACTCCTGCCAGCCAAAATGTCAGTTAAGGAATCACCGATCAGGTAACTCTGTGAAATATCTATATTGTGTTCGGTCACGGCTTGCAACAACATACCCGGTTTCGGTTTTCGGTATTCGGAGTTTTCGTCTGGCCGGTGCGGAGAGTAGTAGATATCACAAATTTTCCCATCAGTTCGCTCTATTTTTTCTATCATCCTTCGATGGATTTCCGCCAATTGGGAATGCGAGATAATTCCCTTGTTAATACATGCTTGATTGGTAACAATAATCAACTGGTACTCAGCCTCGGTCAGCATGCAAATAGCTGCCAGCGATTGCGGCAAAAACTCGAACTCGTCCCAACACTTGACATAATCGTGATCCAACTTGCGATTAATCACACCATCACGATCAAGAAAAACCGCTTTCACTCATCATTCTCCTCTGCAATTTCCATCAGTTGATCCGGTGTCACAGCCACGCATCCGATCTCACCTACCACAATGCCGCCAGCATAATTTGCCAGTTGTGCGGCTGTTAGGAAATCGGTGCCAGCTGCCAGAGCGAGCGTGTAGACCGACACCACCGTATCTCCAGCACCTGTCACGTCGAAAACCTCACGTGGCTGCGTGGGGATATGATTGACAGAGACTTGGCTGTCGGTGTCCTGCTGAAACAGGGTCATACCGTCTTCACCACGTGTGATTAGTAAACTGCCAAGTTCCAATCGATCAACTATTTCACACCCAACGGAAACCAGGCTTTTATCATCGGTGATCGATCGTCCCACGGCCGTTGAAGCCTCTTTGACATTCGGAGTGATGGAGGTTACCCCTTTATAGTTCCAGAAATTGCCTACCTTGGGATCAACTACCACCGGCTGCGGATGGGTGGGTAACTTTTTGAGAACCTGCTGAATGAAATCGAGACTCACCACACCTTTGTCATAGTCCTCAAAGATTATGGCGTCCGAATCAGCCATTTTTGCCAAGGCTGACTCGATTAAAACAATGGAGACATCTTCAGCCAACGGTGCTTTAGACTCACGATCAACACGTACGATCTGTTGGCGGTTGGCCATCAGGCGGCTTTTGGTGCTGGTCGGACGACCCGGATCAACGGAGATTCCGTCTGCTCCAATACCAGATTGATCAAACATCCGCATCAATATCTCGCCGTTCTGGTCATCACCAACTACACCGATCACCTCAACCAACCCACCCAAACTTGATATGTTATGTGCCACATTGGCCGCACCACCAAAACGCACAGTTTCGTGCGTCACCTCTAATACCGGAACAGGCGCTTCCGGAGATATCCGGTCAGCCTTGCCTTGAACATACTCATCCAGAATCAGGTCGCCGATAACAACGACCCGTTTTGACTGAATTTGGTTAAGGATTCCCCGAAAATTCACGTGCAATTTATGCCGATTTATTTCCTCAAAATTGCTTAATTCTATCATACCAATTGGTTAAGAAGCAATAAACAATTTGACTTAAAAATCAAGTCTCACAGGATACAACAGGCCATAATTCAGGCCATCAATACCATCGAGTATTCAAAAAAATTGTAGTCAGAAACATGAATTCATGGGAAGGAAAAGCAGGGGAAATATCTAGTAAAGAATGGCTTGAGTTGCAAATAAGCCGGGTTCTGTTCCTTAAGTTGCTTGCACGCCTCAAGGTGATGATCATTCGTCTGCGATCGACGTTGCCGCCGACCTGTAGCGACTCTACCCAAGGACTAGGCGGGCGCACCTGATCCTTCTATTCGGTCTTGCTCCAGATGGGGTTTACCTAGCTCTCAACGTCACCATTGAGACTGGTGCGCTTTTACCGCACCGTTTCACCTGTACAATGCGGTTGCATTGTAGTCTACTCTCTGTTGCACTTTCCATAGCGTTACCGCTCCTGGATGTTATCCAGCATCCCGCCCTACGGAGCCCGGACTTTCCTCATCCCTGTCGGGACGCAACCATCTATGCAACTCAAACCAAAAAAGTTTTAACATAGAACCATAGTAACTGTCAAGGGTAGGGAATTAACTCCCAATTGACTGCAGTAACAACTTATCCAGCAGACTGGAATTCCATTCTGGTTTTTGGTAGCTCAGATTTTGATGGCAGTTCTCAGCCGCAAAACCAACGGACTGAAATAACACTTGTAATTGCTGCTTGGCGTCATAAGCCAATTGATTAAGAGATCGTAAGGCATAGATGGGAAGAGACAGATTGGAATCCATCCGATAGGCCACAGACAGTACCGCCTTCCAGACAAGTTCCGTCTGAATACCGTCTTCAATCGCTTTGAAGGTGTCGTCGAGAGCTGTTTCAAAACTGGATTGTATCAGGATATCTACCAAATTTTCACAGACTCGCACGTCACCAAGAAGATTTAATTGCCAGTCTTTTCTAACATCATAGACCAAATTCTCACTTTCAATGAAGCAATCGCTGTTGATAGGAAGTTGGCAAAAGAAGCGCGCCAGAGAACGGAGGACAGGTAACGAATACTCCCAACCGATAACCTGAACCAATTTCCAACTCTGGATAGCTGTAACCACTTTTCGACCATGGTGATTAAAGTCTTGAATAGCCAAGTCGAAGAGCATATCAAAAAGTTCAAACGCGGATGAGGTTCGGTACATTTTGGTCATCGCATCGTCAGCTCCTTCAGCATCACCATAATACATTGAACCACGCAACTGTTGGAAGGATTTCTCAGTCGCGTCGTTTGCTCCCAATTGTGTGTTTCGAAGTTGAAACGGATTTTGGGATTGTGCCTCCTGTTCCCGTTTGAACTGATGGATACACTGCCGAATAGAGATGAAATCACCACGGTACAACGCATACAGCAGATTGATGGTCTCGGATCCTGGATGAAGCGAACGAACTGCAGCCAAGCTAACCATTCTGAAAACATCCAGGGGGTTTCGTTTTTCACTGGTAATCCAGTCCCTCTGTATCAAGTTCCAGAGATCTGAATCCGGCATTTCTTCAATTAGGCTGACACCCAAATTCATTTCAGCCGAAAATTGGAAGGGTGACATCATGATCTGATTTCCTGAGTTGTTAAAACGTCTGTGATGATCTCGTCGGTGCTAATCTGTTCGCTCTGCCCCTCAAAGTTGATAAGCAGTCGGTGACGCAAAGCAGGTAAAGCGACTGACTGAATGTCTTCAGTCGCTACATTGTAACGTCCATCAAGTAATGTCTTGATTTTCGCCGCCAGGATTATGGCCTGCAGCCCGCGAACACTGGCACCCAATTCAACGTAGTTCTGCGCCATTTCTGAAGCGTTTGGCTGATCGGCATGTGTCGCAGTAACAATCTGAGATGCATACTCAGCCACATGATCAGCAACTGGAACTTGCCGGATCAATCGCTGCATCTGCAGAATTGAGCCCGCGTCGCAAACGGATTCAATTTCCGGTTCCTGATCGGAAGTGGTTTGCTGCATAATTTGGATTAGATCAGTTTGGTCGGGAAATTCAATTTTCAGTTTGAAAAGGAAACGGTCAAGTTGCGCTTCCGGCAAGGGGTAGGTACCATCCATCTCAATTGGATTCTGGGTAGCAAAGACACAAAACGGCGATTCCAGTTTGTGGGTGGTGCGGGCGATGGTGACGGTACGTTCCTGCATTGCTTCCAGGAGAGCCGATTGGGTACGTGGAGTCGATCGGTTAATTTCATCTGCCAGAATCACCTGCGAAAAGATGGGGCCAGGTTGGAATTGAAACTGTTTCCGTCCTTGTTGATCTTCAACTAGGATTGTCGTTCCGGTGATATCAGACGGCATCATATCCGGCGTGAACTGAATGCGCTTGAAGGATAAATCCAGCACCTCGCTCAACGTCTGAACCATCCGCGTCTTGCCCAATCCCGGTACACCTTCGATTAGGGCATGACCATTGGCAAAAAGACAGATCAGGATACCTTCAACAACGTCATCCTGTCCAATAATCCTTTTTTGCACCTCAACCTTAATCCGGTTGAATTTTTTCCGGAATTGCTGAACCTGATCTTCAACGCTCATTTAGAAAGGAATCTGAGGGGCTGACGGGTTTGAATCGGTATCCGGTGTTGTTTCTGATTCCTGATCAGAAACAACACTGGCCGCATCTTGATCGGATAGTAATTCCAAATTCTGATCGATTCGTTCAACTAGGCGGCCTATTTGAGAATCAAGGTGAAGCCGATCTTCCCGAGTCTGTTGTGCCAACCTGAGCGCCACCAAGATGGCTGTGCTAGCCTGATCATAACCTTTGCCGCTGACTTGCTGCATCATTTGGTCAACCTGACTGGCAACTTCACGAATATCGGCTTCAGTTAGATTCTCAGGAACCCTCACAGTATACTGCGAATTAAAAATATCAACCTTGATTGACGCTGTCTCTTTGTTTTCCATAATCTGAACCTACAATTCTTTTGGGTAGAGGGCTTGTTCCAAGGCGATGCGCATCGTCTCAACATTAGGTACGATACCAATCCATTTTTCAAAAGCAATTGCACCTTGGTGCACCAACATCCCAATTCCACCGATTGTTTGGCATCCTTTCTCTCTAGCAATTCGAAGTAATGGTGTTTCCGGTGACGTATACACAATTTCATAGACAGTAGTATCGGGACTAAGTGAATCCAGATCAATCAACAACTGATCGGTGTCCTTCATGCCAACTGAGGTCGTATTGACCAACAGATCAGCTGAATGGATTGCTGCGTTGAGTTGACTGGATGCCAAGTCAACAACCGAGATTGCCGTTTCCGATGTGGGCGCTAGTTCTTTTTCTAACTGATTTGCCTTCCATTCAGTTCGATTAGCAATTGTAATTAAGTTCAAACCGGAAAGCGCCAAAGCTACTACGACCGCGCGCGCGGCACCTCCTGCTCCTAACACCACGGCGGATCCTCCCACCGGAACATCAATTCCTTCCTCAGCCATTGCCTGCAGAAATCCTTGAGCATCCGTATTATCACCATAAACCTTTCCGTCACAGAATATCAGGGTGTTAGCCGCACCAATCAACGTTGCCTCACGTGAAGCGTCGTCAAGAATCGACATCACCGCCCGCTTGTGTGGGATAGTCACGTTGACACCAAGTACGTTAAGTGCCTTGAAACCTTCAATTGCTTCCCGTAACTCTCCCGATCTGACATGAAATGGCACGTAGATGTAATCCAGTTTCCGTTCCGCAATGGCGGCATTATGCATTTGCGGCGATCGACTATGCTGCACTGGATCTCCGATAATACCAACAATCTTCGTATGGCCACTTATTTTTGTCATTCCGACCGTTTAATCCCTTCACCAAGCATCAACTTTGTTCGAAGAACTTCATGGTAACTACGTCGTTGCGACCGAATCAACTGGATTTTTTTGTCCGCTTTACAAATACGGATAGACGCCCCCGGACTAACCAATAACATAGTACGAGGCCCATCTACCAGTAGATTGACGTCTCCATAGTTTGACCTAACTGTCACTTTTATTTCGGAATCGCCGTGGGCGATAAACGGCCTCATTGTCAAGGAATGCGGTGAAATCGGTGTCAGCAGGATCGCATCTAGATGAGGTTCAACAATGGCACCGCCACTTGAAAGCGAATAGCTAGTAGATCCACTGGGCGTAGCCATAATCAAACCATCGGCATTATAAGTAATGAACGGTTCAGCGTCAATTTGCGTTTCGAGTTCGATTAAGCGCGTATTGTGCCGAATAACAACATCGTTAAGCGCAAAATAACTTTCCACACCAGATTGGTCATCTGTGCTGTCAAGTCTTGCCTCCAACATCATTCGGGTATCAATCTCATAATTACCCTCTAGAACCCGCTCAAGCGCCGGATAAAGTTCATCCAGCGAAACATCTGTCAGGAAACCGAGATGCCCAATATTGACAGCCAGAATCGGTACGTTTTCGATACGCGGCGTATGCACCGCGTTCAATAGCGTGCCATCACCACCCAAAACCAGTATCAGGTCAGACCGGCCAACAACAGTATCCCGATCGCACCCCACTTTCCGGATTCCAACAGCATCGGCCTCATCGTCGGCAATCAACGACTCAACCCCCTTTTTCCGTAACCAGGCAACGGTTGCCGGAACAACTTCAAGCGCCTTCTCCTTGGTGGTGTTGACAAAAAAACCGATTGTTTTCACTTTTTCTCAGAGCAGTCCGTTGTTACTAAAGTCGAGTCTTACGACACCTAAAATATGGCATTACGTCCGCTGATTTAGCTTTTCAAACCAATAAAATAGCAGGATAATCACACACCCAAGCAGAAAGGCGACAAACGTAATTGCCAGATTGGTGTTGACCCCCGGCAAAACATGGGCAAAGTCGATTCGTTGACTATTCACCACCTCAAATTCGCGGAATGGCCATAAACCGTACAACGACCCCAGCATGAGTCCAACCAGAAAAGACACTGTGAGATCATAATACTGTTCCAGCAGAAAATGAAGCAAGCGGGTAAAAGCCAGAAGTCCCAGCCCACAACCGATGGCAAAAGTAATGAGCAGTGTCAAATCCCGATTGTTAATAGCTAACAAAACCTCAAAATAAACTCCAAAGAGCAACATGACAAACGATCCGCTGATACCCGGCAAAATCATGGCCGAAATTGCGATTGACCCCACGATAAACAGATACGCCAACCGACCAACCGATCGGTCTGTTCGGCTATCCATATCCTGACCGCCCAGATTTTCTTGCAGCTGTTCGATTTTGTATTTCTGTTTCTCTTTCTCCAATGTTTTTTCACCACCCATACTGATAGTCAATCCAACCGTTAGTACGATGGCACACGAAAGCGGAATCAGTTGATAAAAATGGAACCGTTTCATCATTCTCAGCGGCGTGAGAATGGACAATAGAATCAAACCGCAGAAGAACCCATATGTTGGATCGTGTTGCTCAGTTATCAGCAAAACAATCAGTTTCGACGTCGTCACGATTGCCATTGCCGCGCCAACAGCAATCAAAAACAGAAACCCAATATCGATTCGTTGGCACTCTTGACGGATACCCGTAATTTTGAAGGACAAGAATTCTCTGACCGTACTGATTCCAATGCAGTTCAATGACCGGATCATACGTTCGTAGATCCCCAGAACCATAGCCATGGTTCCACCACTAACTCCGGGAATGATATTGGCAATCCCAATCAAGCCTCCTTTAAAAATCAAGCTCAGACAGGATACGATCCGTTCCATTAACAGTTAAACCAATCTTTTACCATATCGAGGTGATCATAGGCGGTCTGATCAAGTTGTACCGGCGTGATTGAAACAAAACGGTTCTTGAGGGTGTTCAGATCCGTATCCGGTCGTTGATCGGTTGCCAACCGGTCACCACCAATCCAATAGTAAGGATTCCCAGTTCGATCTTTTCGCTCAATAGCGTTTGCGCTGTATGTTCCCAAATCCTGTCGGGTGACTTTTATCCCTTGAACATCTGAAACCTCAAGGTTGGGGATATTAACATTTAACAAAATCCCATCGGGAATACCTTGATCAGCTACTCTTTCAACGATTTGAACAGCATATTTGATGGCTGTTTCATAATGATATTTCCTGCTAGAAGTCATGGAAAAGGCAATAGCCGGAATATGAAGCAAGGCAGCTTTTCGGGCAGCTGCTACTGTTCCTGAGAAGTGAAGATCATGTCCCAAGTTGTCGCCGTGATTGATACCAGAGACAACCAATTTAGGACTTTCGGGTAAGAGCTGCGCAATAGCCAAATCGACACAATCGACCGGCGTCCCATCAACGGCATAAAAACGGTCTCCTACCTGTTTGGCACGTAAGGGATGATGAAGCGTAATGGCCATACCAACTGCGCTCCGCTCACGGTCTGGCGCAACCACATAGACCGAATCAAGTGTTTCCAAGGCAGTTGCCAACACCTTCATTCCCGCTGACTCAACTCCATCATCATTGGTCACTAAGATCATCAATCAGTACGTCTGGAAAAATTCAATTGATTCGCCGCTCGGTCCTTTTAAAAAAGCGAGTGTAACATTCAAACCACTTAGATTTACACCTATCGGCTCAACTGTAATTTCACATCCAGCAATTCGAACATGTTCCACAGCAGCTCGGGCATAATCGACAGCTAAAGCAAAATGAAAAATGGGATCGTTAGGAACATTATCTTCCGGTTTTGGACTTCCTTCATAAACATCGAAAAGTTCCATATGCAAACCATCACCAAATGTCCGGCAGAACTATCTGTCGCTCGGGAGACGATCCCTCGAATTCTGCCACCAACCTCATACTAAGAACGTCACGATATAGTTTTAACGATTCTCGCCAATCCCTCTCAACATTTTATGGGTTGTCCCAACCGATATACGGATAAATGCCTTCTCCTCTAAATTAAATGGAGCCAATCGCCCAGCAAAAAAGTCATGCGGCCAATCAGAAGTGTGACACGTCCAGCCACGGCATTAGCAAAACTGGCACCGAAGCTAATCATAATAAAGATAACCCCGATTTTGGCTAGCTTACCTGGTACGCCTCTGTGTTCAACGGAGAAAAAGAAATAGGTTAACGTACAGATGACACCAACCAGCATCAGAACCGTGTTGACTTGAGATTTACTGCCAGAGAAGAATTCTTTCTCAGAGAAGCCTTGAAAATCTAAGATAGTTGAAGTTACTTGCGCGTAGACTTTACTCGAAAGTTCCGCTGATATAACAATCCCAGATCCCCAACCGATGGTTAAAGCCAACACGATAGTAACTAACCAAGACCATTTTGGAACATATGAACTAAAGAAAAGTAACCCTAGCAATATGGCAATAACTGACGAAACAATAGCAGCAATATCCGGCTGGATGGTCCAGGTTCCTGTTGCAAAGAACTGGTCTTTGATTACACCAAAGATGCCTTCTTTCAATACTTTGACAACCAGTACGTACCCTAATGTTAATCCAACAAATAGATTTTGAGCAACGTCATAGGCCGGATTATTCTTATACAAAAAGCTAAAAATACATAGCGTTAGAATTGCTGCAACCCAAATTCCTAGTAATTCCATACTTATTCTAACCCCATAGATTGTTTTGCGGCTTCCGTTTGTCTTTGTTCCATCGTTTTTCTTTCCCTATGTCTGGTGACGAAATATCCGGCATTACAAAGTATAAGAAGAAGAACTAAAGCGTAGTGTACAATGGACTGAATACTCATGCCTGGTTGTGCCGGTCCACCTGCGACCCAATACCCAGCATTTCTAATCAGTTGTTCGTATTCAGCTGCCCCTTGTAGTCCAGGCAAAGCCCCTTTAAGTTGTCCCGAGCTGAGGTAAGGAAACATAGCAGTATACATCACATTCGTAACTCCCACAGACACCCTAACACCGAATCTATCACCGACGAATTGAACCCAGTATCCCGGCGTTTTGAAGGCGGCTACAGCAATAAGCAAATCCGCGTCATCATAATTCTTGATCTCTTTCATCATCGGGAGGTCTGAAAGTGGGATATCATTCATATCTGTCGTATATCCCGCAGTTCCCATATCCTTAGCCAAGCCAAGAATCACAGACAATTGCCCCGGGCTATACCCAAGATAAACGTAATCGATCCCTTCTATTTTATTGTGTTCTCCACCAATCGTCCTGAATTCTTTCATGCCAAGCGGGGCGGATTCAGCAATTAGCGGGTTCATGCCCAGTACCTTAATATCCTTGGCAAAGCAATGATGCAAAATCGCTTTCAACTGAGGCTGTAACTCAGCCATCGCCGGAGGCGTATAGTCCAAAGCAATCCAGACACATGAACCGGGTTCAAGACCGTCGATCTCGTCATATACGGCTTGAGTACTTGGCGTGATGGAACTCATTGGGAAACTGACTTTGAGCAGTGTCGGTACGACCACAACAACAAGTAGTGCTAAGAAGATGATTCGACGATCAAGCGCCATTAAACGTTCTAGCATTTTTGTGTCCTTATCCTCCCAACCAGGAACGATCGATACCAAGTAGAATCCTCAATGACTGGGAGACTGCTCCTAGTCCCAGTCCAAGTAAGAGGGCACGTTGGGCGGCACCGCTTGGTGTCTCTAATATCCAGTTCCTGATCGACGAAAAGTTGCTCCATATGTACATATCCGTGGGAGGTGCATTTGCCAGTAACACGATGATTCCAGCCGTTAAGAGAATTGCAGCATCAAAAGTTCGAGCCCGAAAAGCACGATAGGCAGCTGAAGTAATATAAAATGCCAGCATGGCGAAAACCGTATTACCTAATGGAATTTGAACATTAACATATATCCAGTCAAAAACAAGGCCGTCAATTTTAATTTTTCCTGTAAAAAATCCCAACCCATTATCAATGATGGCGGCAATTGGAAGCAGGGAAAAGCCGACAAGGAGAATAATACTATATTGCCAGTTTTCACCTCTTACGCGGATTCTTCTGATATGATTGCGGGGTACGCTGACCAATGCCACCATCAGGGCAAAGATTGCAATAATCTGGTTCATTTTTAATGTACGCTCAAAAAATGCCTGTGACAACTGATGAGGAATAAAGTACTGCAGTAACATCAGAACACCAATGGTGCTGCACAAGATTACCGGTAACGATCGCCTCATGAAATTACCTCAAACCATCTTTGCGTGAAAAAGTCTAATATGATGTTGGAGGATCCAGATAGCGCCAGCAGAGAACCTATGATTAGGCAAGCAAATACGGCTAGTTTCAGTACGTCCTGCGCTTTTAACGTACAGATTTGAATCGGATCCTTTTTGATATAGGCACCTGCTGCGTATAATTCCTCACCCAGGAGAGTGTAATCACAAGCAACAACAAAGTACGGAAGTTGTTTCTCGTTATCTGTTCCAGCGATTTGAATTGCTCCGACGGCATTGCCATTCTCCGCGTAGATCAAGGACTCAGCGCCGAAATCACCTTGAATAAATATTGCCGCTGGATTTTCACGATGCATGCTCCCAGCGACAGCGGAAGCATAAGCGAGTTGATCGGTTGTTTCAAAATGCACGTCATATTCATCGTATAAATCCGGTCTTCCTGCATATAAAAAGATGTTTCTGAGGGAATTGCTTAATACCTGATTGACAACTGCTTGCTGATTAGGTGACATGATGTGAGACTGCATAACCACCGCGTAATTGGCAGCACCTTCAAAAATATTGATAGCGGCTATTGATGAGGATTTATAGACGTCATCGTTACCAGGAATGAACATCACTGGTCGCCCCATCTCAGCTGAACGACCAATAGCTTCCTCAAAGGCGTCAAGGGCGGGAATTCGGCGAATAAACATGTCCTGTCCGCTTTGCGCTTTATCAATAAAATATAATGTCACTGCCGCAACTAAGATAAGACCCAGTAATTCAGAAATTTTTGTTGTCGCAATCAGATTGCCAACAGCTTTAATTTCTTCAGATTCACTAGACTCCGAAATTATGCCTGCTTCTCCAACAGCCGCAACCTTATAGACGTATGGAACATCGGTTGTAGCTTTATCAGCGTAAAAACCAAGGCTCGTGTAATCAGGTGAAAACTCCCTATCATAGCTCGGCAGAATAGCCAAGACATTCTTTTTGGTTTCCCCTGCCTTCACCGCCTTTTTTGTTATTTGTTCAAAATCACCATCTGGTAATTGCTTACGAAAAACATGATAACCGGTGACAGCACCGCTAGAAGATTCAGCCCACGTAACAATTATATTACCCCCTTTAAATTTGCTGACAGCCCCTTTCGTGCTAAGCCCTTTTCCTGCATCGTTCGGTACATCAAAAACCCTAACACCTGTTGGTGGAGCGAGTTCTTCAGCTGTTTCTTCCAGTTCCTCTTCCACCAGACCAGCAGATCCTAAATTTCTAAGAACCTGTCTTATCTCCCTTATTTCCTTAAGGATGTTATCAGTAGGTTCGACATCCTTTTGAACAGATGATTCGACTTTTACAGGAGTTGCTGCTTTAGTTTCATCGAGCTTAGTTTCTACCTTCGGTGAACTCGAAGATTGAGTTGGCTCTTGTGGTTCTGGTTGCTTGGTAGAAGTTGCTACATTGCCCGAAATAGGAACCTGCAACTGGTCACCAGCCTTTATTGTATTCAGGTTAGCAATGTCGTTATATTCCAGAAACTTTTTATACTTTCCCCGATCACCGAAATATTTCTGTGCCAAATCTGCCAGTGTCTCACCGACCTGCACAGTAACGATTTCAGTAACATCATTAACACGTTTATGAATGATGTTGGACGCCAATACGGAGGTCGCGGATTGAAAATCCTGATCTTGAAGTTCCGCCGACGGAAGAACAGGCACCCGTATCATATCTCCCGGTCTTACCGAGTTAATATCTGTGATGACATTGTATTCCAAAAATTGTTTATACTGTTTTCGGTCACCAAAATATTCCTGTGCCAAATCTGCCAACGTTTGACCGGGTTTGATCATGATGACTCTGGTTGGCTTGCCGAGTTCCTTCGAATCTTTTGGCGTAATCTCTGCTGATATTAAAGGTGTCATGACAAAACTAACCAAAGCTACCAAAGTAACGTACATTATCGCTTTTTTCAAAATGTTAGTTTCCTCTTTCCCAATTTCCTAAGTTTCAAGTTTTGGATCCAGAACATCGCGAAGCGCATCACCCAATAGATTAAACCCCAGAACAGTTAGAAAAATAGCGATCCCAGGCATCATCACTGCCCATGGCGCAATACGAATTAAGGAACGATTTTCGCTTAACATCGCGCCCCATTCCGGCTCACCAATCTCAGCACCAAGGCCAAGAAAACTGAGCCCCGCCGCATCTAGGATCGCAGTTCCAATGCCAAGTGTCGCTTGTACAATTAGGGGAGCCAAACAATTTGGCAGAATCGACTTCCTTAAAATCCAGAAATCGCCGGCTCCAATCGCTCGAGTTGCCATAACGTAATCCTGTTCGCGTACTTCCAGTACCGATCCTCGCAGGATTCGTGCGTATTGCGGAATATAGACGATAGAAACGGCAATAATCGCATTGGTCAAGCCTCGCCCCAAAATGGTAACAATCACCATGGCCAACAATATGCTCGGCAAGGCCAGCATCATGTCCATCAAACGCATAATCACGTTTTCCAGCCGCCCACCATAATAACCAGCGATTGTGCCAAACAGTGTACCAACGGATATCGAAAAGGTCATGGCGATTAAACCGATCTTAATCGAGATTCGCGAGCCATAAACAACACGGCTAAAAACATCTCGGCCGACCTTATCGGTACCGAAAAAGTGGTTGGCTGACCAACCCTGAAGACGCGAACTTATATCGGCTTGGCGCGGGTCATATGTTGCAATTACCGGTGCAAACATCGCCATAAATATAAAAAAGAGAACAATACTCGCACCAATTGCAGCTGACTTCTGGCGCGACAAACGACGCCAAAAAAGCTGGTGATGATTGCTCATACCGCCTGATTGGCAATCCGTATCTGCGGATTAAAATAAGCATAAAGCAGGTCAACAACTAAGTTAATTACCATGAAAATGCCGGCGACAAACAATACCCCGCCTTGAATCGGACGGATATCCCGTGCATTAACCGCCGCGTACAACCAAGAACCAAGTCCCGGCCAAGAAAAAATATGCTCCGTCAAAATGGCACCACCAAGCAGATACCCGAATTCAAGACCGATAACGGTCAAAACCGGAATCATGCTATTTTTCAACGCGTGCTTCAAAATCACAACAGAGTAACGTAGCCCCTTGGCATGAGCCGTGGTAATATACTGCTGGTTCAATATCTCAAGCAAGCTAGATCTCGTCATCCGCGCAATAATGGCTAGCGGAATAGTGCCCAATGTTACCGCTGGTAAAATCAAGTGCCATAAAGCATTTCTGAAAGCTTCAAAATCCCCCGCTATCAACGTATCAATCAGATAAAAATTCGTACGATGCTGAATCTGCAGATCAAGTACCGTATCAATCCGTTGAGAACTGGGAAAAATCGGAAACGTGTAAGAAAGTAACAGAATCAACATCAGACCGAGCCAAAATATTGGCATCGAAATCCCAGCCAGCGATCCAATCATTGCTGTATAGTCCCACAATTTCCCGCGATTGACGGCAGCAAGAATTCCAGCACCAATGCCAAAGAAAACAGCGAATACCATAGCAGCCAAAGTCAACTCAAACGTTGCCGGAAAATAACGTACAAGGTCATCAACTACCTGTTGGTTGGTTCGAAATGACCGGCCAAGATTAAAGTGTATCAGATCCCACAAATATTTACCATACTGCTGATAGAGAGGCAGATTCAGCCCCATCTCCTGACGCAACTTCGCCAGTGACTCCTCGGTCGCTCGTTCGCCTAAAATCGCCAATGCTGCATCGCCCGGAATTAAATGGACCATAAAAAACACCAGAAGCGATACTCCGAACAGAGAAACCGAGATTGACAAAAAGCGATGAAAAATGTAAACGATCAAACATTAAATCCCTGGCAATCTTAGAATTATTGGCTGATTAATCAGTAATTTTGAGACGTGACCAGATGGAGGTAAGTTTTCCCTTGAACGATACGGCAAGCACCTGTTCCAACCCCTGCATCACTTTCTCAATATCAGCTTTGGTAAGTGGTTGATCAAAAATAGCAACTTCATCAATCGAGCCTTCCCAAGTTTCTGTTCCCTGCCTACCAATTTTAGCAAAGGCGAAATCCATCAGTTTGCCCGTATAGTCGATTTCGCTAATGAGTTTCCCATCCACATACTGCTTGCCTTTCTTCGTTTTGGCATCGGCGGTTACCGTAATATGATACCATTTTTTGGCATCCAGAGATTTAGTTTTGGGGAAATTTTTCCTGGCCTTATCGGGCCCAATTAAACGCCCCCATAGCGTTTTCGAATTTTCAACCCAAATACCAACAATCTTGGTATTCGGATCGCCGCCTTGATCCTCGGAAGCCTGCGCGTGGAATAGCCCGATATTGGCAGTTGGCAGAGCTGTATACTTGGCCCAAGCAGCCACAGTTATTGAATTGGAATGAGATAGGGGGACAAGCACATAACTGCTTTTGGCTGTCTCAAACGACAATGCTTTGCCAAATTTCCCGTCATTGTCCCATTCAGGCTTGTTAACCAGATTGCCATGATTTCCGTTATCGGATGAATCTTTGGCTTTATTACCGCTGCCTTCATCAAACAGCCAAATCCCAACAATCGAGCCTTTATCGATTGCTGCTTCAGTTGACAGGAGTATACCCAACAACATCAAAGCTAACAGCGGAACTGTTGCGTCTTTCATCCAGTTTTTCATTGTCATCCATATCCCCTTTTGTCTTACACTTATCAATCCAGAGAAATCCATCGGAAATACTTGAATGTTGTCGAATGGAGCTTCACATTCTTAACCTGTTTATGGATAATCAGCATCTGCTTGGCATGCGCTAAAGGCACCCAGGGCACGTCATGATTGAAGACTGCCTGTGCTCTCTTATGAACGAGCTTGATCTAAAATCTCCTGCATCTCGTCACTTCTATAAAAGGCAATATTTCCCGCTGGCTTTCTGGCCGAATTCTTACTCAGCAAATAATAAAAAAAGTTGTCCGGATCAGCAAAATCAGCTGACCAACCCAGCATGGCCATAGTGTGATCACCATTCTTGGTTTTCTCTAGGTACGTTCCCCAATCGTAAGTGATAATTTTGGTGTCAATACCTACACGCCGAAGATCCGATTGAATGGCAACCGCCAGTGCGTTGCCGTCCGGTATATAAGGTCGTGGAACCGGTAACGCCCACAGCTCGGTTTCAAAACCGTCCGGATACCCCGCATCGGCTAATAGCTTCTTGGCCAGTTCCGGATTATAAGAGTGATCGATGGTGGTCTCATCATAGCTCCACATGGTTGGAGGAATCGGATTCTTAGCTGGAATCCCCATGCCCTGATACAATTGGCCGATAATATCATTCTTGTTTATAGCATGATTAATAGCCAACCGAATCTGACGATTGTCAAAGGGGGCTTTATCAAAATTCATGGCCAGATATCCAACGTTCATTCCCGGTTGTTCAATCACCCGTAAATTGGGATCACTGCGGATAATAACCATATCATCGGGATTGGGAAATTCCATGACCTGAATGCTGCCGTTCTGAAGTTCCAGCAACCGAATCGAATTATCGGGAATCGAACGAAAGATGAGCTGATCTATCTTGGGCCGGCCGGCCCAGTAGTCCTGATGAGCTTGCAGAACCACTTTGTCGTTTCGATCCCACCGCACGAATTCAAAGGCACCGGTACCAACCGGATGATTGGTAAAATCTTCCCGCCACTTGCGGACAGCGGTTGGACTAACAATAGAAAACGGAGGCATGGCCAAGGCATAAATAAAAGGGGCGTAGGAACTTTTGAGAACAATCCGAACAGTGTATGCGTCTTCGGCCGTAATCTGGTCAACTTTTCCAGCCAAACCACTGTCTGTCCAATAGATATAGGGACCACCAACTTTGTGAAATGGGTGTTCGTTTTGATGCTGACGGTTAAGTGAAAACAAAACAGCATCCGCATTAAAGTCTGTATCATCATGAAATTTGACACCGTGGCGGAGATGAAACCTCCAGACTAAGCCATCTGCCGAGGTCTCCCAGGACTCAGCCAGAGCCGGCTGAATATTGGTACTGTCTTCTGCATACTGAACCAAGGTATCGTAAATATTCTCACAGACTTTAAAGGACTCACCATCCTCCTCATGAGCAGGATCAAGGCCAACAGAATCGCCACCACGCCCGAATATCAACGTGTTTCCAACCACGATATCGACTGCAAATCCCAGCGACAGAATTAAAGATATTAACGAAAACAGTTTGAATAACACGATATATTTTAATCCTTCATTCTTCTTAGCTGTTTCTTAGCAATTAAGTAAGAGAAATGCAGTTTTCATTGTCTCAGAAACTAATGAAAGTGTCAAGAAAAAACATTTGGAGGCTAAGATTCCATTGTATCGTATTTAATTCGGCACTTAGGAAAAATGATTTATGTAGCGAATTGGATAAGTGACACTAATTTCTTACGGAAACATAGTATATACGTTCTTACCGAGGATAATCCCAATGAGACTCCAAAGACTACCCGCCGTAAATTGGCCGAAAATAAATCCCAGAAAAAATGGTAACATCATCCGATAGTATTTGACACCGCCACCAGCGAAAAGGAGTCGTTTGACTAACCATCCCAAAAAAATTGAGAACCACAGCCATGTCATGGCCCAACCTTTACCTACAGCATATCCAACCGGGTAGAAGGGCCACCAAATGAATCTGCGCTTCAATACGGTGAGGATAGCCGTGATGAAGAACCCAATTCCCACCTGTTGAATAACCTGAAAATTTGGACCTTTGGGAAACAGAATCCGGCTTCTCAAATGATTGAATTCACCAATGCCCCACCTAGCAAACTGAAATCTATGATATAACGAAACATGAAACAGGATTGACAAAAATGTGCCAATAATTGAAGCAACAATTATCGCTATCACAAGTCGGCTATGACGAATGTTAAAGTGAGATCCGATCTTGAATCCTTCAAGTTGATGTGGCATGGGGTGGCAACGGTAACCATAAGCAAGCCAAGATAGAAGTGTCGTATTGGTTAAATTCGCAGCACCAATGGTTCTCGTTCCCAGAAACCCAACCATAAGACGATCTGGGTGAGCATTATGCAGCTCGTGTGTTGGAGGGCCAAGTTCCGCCCGCATTCGGGTCATTCCGATGCATAAGATAAAATAAATAGCGAAATAACTAATGGCGACCCATGGTGAGAGGCCTGCCTTATACCAAAACAGTACCATGATGGCCGTACCAAAAATCATTCCGAATACTGCTAAATTGTAAAGCTCACCATTCGCTTTTTTGCTAAACAAACCTCCAATGACACTCATTATGTGTTTCCGACTAGTCCATAACGCAATTACTCCAATACCAATCCACGCGCCAGCACGCTGTTCATTCAATAGGCCAACTGCTGTTGTCAACCCAAGTGTAGTTAGAATAACCGGTTGCAATTTCCATGTTAGCAGGAAGAACCAAAGAGACAACGAGAGATCTAACGGCATCAAGTAACCCAACCCTATCGCAAAAGGATAGACATAAATAGCAAATCCCCAGTTCATTGCGTTCCACGGTCTAACAGCCGTGGGAACTACATACTTGATTTTTAATGGTGGGATAGATGGAAAGAGATAGTTGAGTCCAGCGATAATTTCGAGGGCAAAGGCAATGGTAAATCCAAGCCAGATGAGTTTGTTGGAAAAGAGTTTAGGTGTGTTAGCAATTACCTCAACAGGCATAATAGTTAAAGGATAACTGAGTTTCTCATGTTCAACCCACTGCTTTCGTATCACAATATTAATACACAACATGACAAACAAGAGCACAACCACAAAACCGGTCCAGGCCAATATGGGAATTAGCCAAGCATTGATATATTGTGCTTGCCAAAAATTTTCATTCCCTTCAAAGTATCCTTGCAGTATTCGCCTGTTCGGAACAGTCAACCAAGTTGGCAAATAGCGAAAGAAAAGTTCTTCCCATTCGTTTTCAGGCGTAGCGTACCAAAACGGATTAGCCATCAACGGTACCAGTTGGCGGGTAATATCGTGACCAGCCATCGCTGTAGCCACAGAAACCATGATGTATGAAGTCGCAACTTCAGAGTTGCGCAGGGCCAGGTTTTTGAATGACCGTTTCAATAACAGATTAACACCCGCTAAGGCGAAGAACGTGAAAAGAACGGTTGGAAAAACAGAAAAATCGGTGATTTCCCAAACAATACGGTTTTCTGCTGAGACGATCCAATAGCAATTCAAAGCAATCAGGAGGGAACCAAAAATTAAAACGCGGAGAATAAAATGGGATGCCGAGGTCTGACCGGATTTATCTTGTTTAAAAGATACTATGGTACTCTCCTTCATTCAGCTATGACGACAATCTTTATTTTATCAGAATATCAGGATATCATCAAGTTCAAGCCACCCATAATACAGATTGACAACAGAAACGAGGAAGTGGGATAATCAAATCCATAAATCAATCTGTTTGAGGTGAATGAATCCTAATGGAAAAAATTAAGGTGGGTATTGTCGGTACTGGTGGCATATCACGCGCACATCGTAGTGCTTACGAAAAAGTCGGTGGTTTTGAGCTTGTCGCGGTTTGTGATATTTTTGAGGACAAAGCAATCCAAGCTGCTGAGGAGTGGGGTGTGCCAAAGCAACATGCGTTTACAAGCGTTGAGCAGATGCTCGAATTCGACGAGATTGATACCGTCAGTGTCTGCACATATAACCAGGCACATAGAGCCCCTACCGTGGCGGCTCTCAATGCAGGAAAACACGTTTTTTGCGAGAAACCGATGGCAGCGACACTCGAGGACGCAATAGCAATGGTCAAAGCCGCCAAGGCATCTGGTAAAATTTTGCAGATTGGAATTCATAGTACTTTCTCCGCAAACCTGCAATTTGCCCGAAAACTGGTAGACGCTGGTATTACCGGAGACATCTATTATGCCGAAACGTGTGATACGCGACGACGTGGCATTCCTGGAGGCACTTTCACTAACAAGAAAACCGCCGGTGCGGGAGCAACTGTAGATATTGGCATTTATAACATGCATAATGCACTATACCTGATGGGATATCCCACACCAGTTCGTGTCTCAGCAATTACGGCAGATTATCTGGCGGAACAAAACCCACGCTGGAAGGATATGGATGTGGAAGAGTTTGGAGCCGCTTTCGTTCGATTTGAAGACGGTCGCGTCATGCTATTCAAAACCTCATGGGCAGTACACCAAAATTCACTGGGTGGGACCTTTTTTTTAGGGAAACAAGCTGGAATTTCACTTGGAGGTCCAATCGTTCATGTCGATGAAATGACTGACCAGATCCAAGAACTGGCGGACGCAGAAGGACTAACAGTAGAAGTTAAAGATGCCGGTAAAAGCTGGCAGCAAGAAGAAATGGTTGACGTCCACTTCTCCGGACTACCAAGCGTGGACGTTTGGGAAGCCCAGATGATTGCATTTCGTGAAGCAGTAAAAACGAATGGGCCCTCACTTATTCCACCTGAAGGTGTATTAACAACTAATATGATTATGGATGGTATTTTCCGATCGCATCAATTGGGACAAGAAGTTGCTGTTGATATCCCTAAAATATAATTGGTCTCCGGTATAGGGCTGATTAAGCTTGTTGTTTGAACAATAAGTAGAAACAAAAGATGGTAGCTTTATAATATAATCAGCCCTTTATTTTTGTTTTAAACAGTTAGGAATCCAGTGTCCTCATGGCATTCTTTGCTTTACTCAAGAGCAAAGGTTTGATCTAAAAAAAATCCCGCATGATTAAAATCAGATTTTTTTTGTTTATCACGTTGACACTTTTACTACTGAAATCCACATTGGCTCAAGTGAATGTTTTCACGTCGGAAACCATTAAGCAACTGAATCAAGACCAAGGATTCTACAACAATGTCAGGCTTAGTTTTTCCCACCACTCAGGTAATACGGATATGCGGACGCTTCGGGCACAAATCCGCTCTGATTACATCATTCACAATTATCACGCCTTCGGTGTTGGAAATCTCCAATTTCTAAGAAAGGATGACCAAGCATTTATAAACAAAGGGATGTTTCATCTTCGTGGAATCCGGCACATCACGAACATTTTTATGCTTGAATCGTTTGTACAAAAGCAATTCAGCGAATCAATTTTATTGAAGGACCGAAATCTTGCGGGCGGTGGATTGCGTATAGCTCTTTTCTCACCTGGTGATAATCCAAAGATCCGTCTATATACTGGAACAGGGGCCATGTGGGAAAACGAGTTGATTGATGATGCCGAGTTGGGCCAAATCAATTCTGATATTATGAGATCGACGAATTATTCCACCATTATCTGGCAGATTGACGATTGGATTTCCTCAGCCACAACAGGCTACTTTCAGATAAACCCGAGTCACAGGGAAGATTTCCGCATTCTCGTTGAAGGTGACATTGGCTTTCGCATAACAGATCAGATTCAGTTCACAGTCAGATTAAATCTCCGCTATGATAGTCAGCCACCTACTAGAATCGCCAGACACGACCTCGAAATCACCAACGGCCTAAGTTTATCATTTTAGAAATGAAATCCTAAATAACAATTATGAGGTTAAAAAAATTGGGAATCTATCAAGAGTTCGGAATTACACCAATTATTAATGCTTCTGGTGCGGTAACACGTCTTGGTGGTGCACCGATGAATCAGGAAACATTAGCGGCATTTACTGAAGCTGCCCGTGCGTCGGTGCCTTTAGAACAGCTTCAAGCTTCCGCTTCTCGGATTATTGCCGAAGCAACCGCTACGGAAGCAGGTCTGGTTACCTCCGGTGCAGCCTCCGCTTTGACTCTAGGAACTGCAGCAATCCTGACCGGATATAACCTGAAAAGGATGGAAACTTTACCACATTGCCAAGACTTTCCAGATCAATTCGTCATTGCCCGCCAGCAGCGTAACGGTTATGACCACGCTATTCGTGCATCCGGTGCGCATTTGGTTGAAGTCGGGTTTGATGAAATTGCGGCCAATGCAGGTGTTCGACAAACTGAAACATGGGAATATGAAGCGGCTTTTAATGCATACACTGCTGGCGTCGTGTATGTATACAGCTCTAAATCCAAACCAGACCTAAGGAAGGTTGTGGACATTGCCCATAAACACCATCTACCAGTATTGGTAGATGCGGCTGCGGAACTTCCGCCGAAAAGTAATCTTAAATCAATAGCAGCTACAGGTGCTGACTTAGTCGCGTTTAGCGGAGGAAAAGCAATTCGCGGTCCTCAATCAACAGGAATTCTTTGCGGTAAAAGGGATCTTATCGGCTCAGCTGCCCTACAAATGCTGGATATGGACGATCACCTTGAGTTTTGGGATCCGCCAGCGGATTTGATTGATAGAACAAAGTTTGAAGGGATTCCACGTCACGGAATTGGACGCGGATTCAAAGTGTCAAAAGAGGAAATCATCGCTTTGCTCGTTGCTCTACGTCTATTTATTTCCGGGGCTTACGATGCGTCCGCACTAACAGCTAGGTCTATTCTTGAAAAAATTTCCCAAAGGTTGCAGGATTGTCCTGTGCAATGCTCTATCCGTGATAAAAAAGATAAAGGGAGCCTGCCTATTTTGGAGATAACTGTTAGAGAAACAACCAACGGCCAGACGGCGATGACGATTTGTCGGGATCTCCGTTACGGAAATCCCCCCATTTATCTGGGTCATGCTGCGGTAAAAGAAGGAAAATTGCTGGTCAATCCGCTTCATCTAGATCAAGAAGCGGCAGAGATAATTGCGGAAAGGATCCATCAGAACTTCAGCTGAAATTAAAAATCGCATACTACAGCAGTGGAATTAACCATTTGACCAGATAGTGATCCCGTTGAAGTCTATAACCACAAAATATATAAATCACTCCGCTAAATCTAGTCATCCAAGATGAACACTGAAATTTATAGACTCACATAAAACGATACTTATTTTTTTGTCCAACAAATGATCAACCAACATGCCTGCAATCCCATCAGACAGAACATCTAAATCAATCTTCAAGTGATTGACAGAAACTTCTTCATAATTTGACTCAATACTCGATTGAGGGAATACAATATATGAGACGTCACAAGTTTCACCGATCCATTTCTCCAACCGTAGATCGAATTGATGATAGGATTTCGCCATCTGCTGATAAGTGTTTCAGCCCTAGTCTAAAGAAACCAAGATTTCACCGGCGGAATTCCGGAAATCTTGCCAAAAGTCAGATTTTATTCGTTATCGTGGATGCGGATTCAAAAAAACTCGGTTTCTGACTCGCCTGCCGCTTTAGGTCGCAACTTGAGTTATATTACATGAAGAAGCGAAACAAACAAAGTTTCCATCTGTTTAATTCAGCAAGACAATTCTGAAAAACACAGATGGATTGTCGATATTGTCTTCTTTGATCTATTCTTAATAGAATGATGATATGGGATTTTGTGTTTTGGCGCCGAAACTTGGTAGAAAGACAGATCTCCCCAAGCGACCTTTGCTAACAATACGGCAAACATACGGATAAAGAACATTCTGAACATGGAAAGAAGTAAAAAAAAACAACAGCGAGATCCTAAACCACAATTTCTTGTTTCAGCCGCTGACATTGAAGACAAATTTCAACAAGCTGTTGCTTTTCATCAAGCAGGTCAGTTATCGCAAGCGGAAAAAATATGTAAGCAGATACTAACATACAACTCTCAAAATGCAGAGGTTTTCCATTTTCTAGGAATCATCGCCTGTCAAGTAGGCAAGTATCCGGTCGCAGTTGACTTAATTACTCAAGCAATAGAAATAGACTCCAAGCAACCTCCATTTTATTACAGTTTAGCTAATGCGTTGCGGGAACAGGGAAAGTTAGAGAAGGCTACTGAGGCATATCAGCAAGTTATACAAATTCAACCCAACCATGCTGATGCTTATAATAACTTAGGCACCGTGTTTATAAATCAAGACAGAATTGATGACGGGAGGCCTACTACAATCTGGGGAATGCTTTTCACAGCCAAGAGCGGATGGAAGAAGCTATTGAGGCATATCAGAAAGCTATTCAAATTCAACCCAATCGTGTAGAGGCTTACAATAACTTGGGTGTCGTACTCATAGACCAAGAAAAGTTAGAGGAATCTGTCCAGATCTATCAGAAAACACTTGAAATTCAGCCCAACTATGCTGATGCCTATAACAACTTGGGTAATGCGTTGCGAGAACAGGGAAAGCTGGAGGAATCTATTCGGATTTTCCAAAAAGCTACCCATCTTCAGCCTAACCATGCTGAAGCTCATAACAATTTGGCTATGATGTTGCTTCTAAAAGGCAATTTTGAAAATGGTTGGAAGCAATACGAATGGCGATGTCAGTGTGATAACTTTCCCTTTGAAAAACGAGATTTCCCTCAACCGTTTTGGGAGGGGACGGATCTCAATGACAAATCCATTCTGGTTTGGACTGAACAGGGTATCGGCGATGAAATTATGTTCACCAGCATACTTCCCGATCTGCTAAACATGAACGCCAATATCATCGTCGAAAGTGACAGAAGAATGGTTTCTCTCTTCCAGCGTTCTTTCCCCAAGATTCAATTTATTCCTCGCCAAAACCCACCCAATTCACAGTTACTGAATACGACTATAGATTACCAAGTACCAATCGGCAGCTTGGGGAAATGGCTCAGGAGAGATGAAAATAGTTTTATACTAAATCGAAATACATACTTATGTGCGTGTCCGAAGAAAACTTCCAGGAAAAGGAAGGAATACCAAGAACTAGCTAATGGGAAAATACTGATTGGTATTTCTTGGAAAAGTACCGGAATTAATCAAAGACATACATACACCAAAAAGAAGAAAAGCACACCTTTGGAATACTGGCAACCTCTTCTCGCGCAAAGGAACTGTTATTTTATTAATCTACAGTATGGTAACGTTAAACAGGAATTAAACGAATTTCAGAAACATACAGATCTAAAGATTTATCAAGACGAGGAGATCGACTCATTAAGTAGTTTAGATGATTTTGCTGCCCAAATATCAGCCTTAGATTTGGTTATATCGACATCTAACACGACAGTTCATCTGGCCGGAGCACTAGGGAAACAGGTTTGGACTTTACTACCCCACATACCAGATTGGCGGTGGACATTAGAAAGAGAAGATACGCTCTGGTATCCCAGGATGAGGTTATTCCGCCAACATCGGATTGGAGATTGGTCTAAGGCATTTCAACAGGTTAAATTGGCCTTAGAGCAACATCCAACGAACAAGAACACATAATGTATTGATCTAATGTAGGCATAGATCAATATATCTGGTCAAAGAGGCAAGAGCTTGGATACCCTGCATTCTCGTTTTGCTGACAACAATAGATTTATTTGCTAGAAGACCGAAAGTTCTGCCACCCAAATAAATCAGGATAATCGGGCACGTAAAAACATCAAAGGTAATAAGCTAAACAATAGAAGCATGCCCATCAACATCAGACCAATGGCAAACTCGTAATACTCCCCCATGGCGCTCATACCTGCAGGAACAATGCCACCGGCAAATAAATAAACAAATGGAATCATTAACGATATGGCAACGTCGCGGGTACGCGATGATTCGGTATTTGCCAGAGCCAGTACTGAGATAGGAAAAAAAGAGGTCGTAACCATTGGTTGAAGAAAGACGGTGAAGATTAACCATCCATTGGAAGCTAAACCAAGCAATACGGTCAAAAACCCAGATGCTATGTAAATGCATCCCATTACCAATTCCACCCCAAAACGGTCGGCTAGCCAGCCAGCGATAAATAGGGTGAAGAACCCCGACAGGCGAGAAAGTCCTATAATGGTGTTAACCAATGTTTGATCCATACCCCGCTCGCTAATCAGGTAGACAGGCAAAATCGAGTAAACTCCCATACTTGCTGCAGCCACGAAACTCAACATAATGGCTATTCTCCAAAACGATGGTCGTGAACAGACAAGTTTGACATTGGCAAAATATGGGGGCTCACCCAGAAACCTACCCCCTGATCCAAATAAGGCGAAGACAATAGCCACAACCAAGCACGAAACACCCAAGCCGGCTATAATCCCTCTCCAGGAGGAGAAGTTCAGTCCCAGCTCAGCAACAATAGGAGCCAAAACAAACCCTAAATTTGGGCCAGCCTCATGAAAAGCAATCGCTTTCCCCCAATGCTCTTTTTCCACCAAATGGGTGATCGTCGCCATTCCCGAGGGGAAATACAAACCGGCTCCTATGCCTAACATAAGCATTCCAAGCTGAAGGCCAACAAGCCTTGAGTTGAAAGAGATTATCAAAAGTGCTAATCCGCAAATGGTAGCAGACAGAAGAATGGCACCATAATGGGTTATTCTGCCAGAAACAAAGCCGGAACAAAGCATTGTTGGGGCATATCCGATGGAAATGAAGAAAAACAAACTTCCAGCCGCAGTATGAGAAAGGTGGAGATCTGCCTCAATCGGCATCAGAAGTGGCGAAAAGATCACTCGGGCTAGAAAAGTGAAAAAGATCACCAGCACCAAAGGAAAAACAACTCCAAAGACATGAGAGATACTACGTGGTCTCTTGTCCCTCATCCTGACTTTTCACTTGTCAGAAATCCTAGCAAGTTCAAAGTCGAACTTCGCCCATTCTATCGGATGATTCATAGATGGCGTCCAACATTTTCATGAGCGTAACTCCCTGCTCGGCCGAAGCAATAGGTATCTGATTATCAAGGACACAATCAACAAAGTGTTTGACTTCTTCCCGAAACCCGTTGATTGATGGAACTTCAGGGGTTTCATCTTGGTCATCTCTGTAAATTGTCAGTGGATCGAGTTTAGCACCTGCTTCCGTACCAGCAATTTGAAGATAACCTGCGCCGGGCAGGTTTAGCGACCAAGTCGCTTCCAACATTAAAGTCGCACCATTATCAAAACGGATCTGCGCAAACGCTGAGTCATCCACATCGTACTTAATCTCTTCAGAAACTAAATGGCGAAATTTGGAAAATGTTGCCCCTAAGATAGAGATCGGTTTGGGATTCCCCATCAGCCACCAGACCCGATCAAGCGCATGCACTCCTATGTCAATCAAGCCACCGCCGCCAGATTTCGATTTATCAACAAACCAGCCGCCAGCTCCAATAGGAATTCCGCGACGACGGACATAACCAGCCTTTCCGAAGTAGATCTCTCCTAATTCACCATCGTCTACCATCTTTCTTAGCGTCAGTGAATCACCTCCAAAACGCAACACCAATGCATACATTAGTGTCCGATTGTTTGCCTTTGCCGCTTCAGCCATTGCTATCGCTTCTTTTGCATTCCGAGCTGGAGGTTTTTCACAAAGCACATGTTTGCCTGCGTTGAGTGAATCAATAGTCACCGGAGCATGTAAAAAATTCGGCAGTCCAACGCTGATGGTATTGATATCATTATTTGCCAGCATTTCTCGATGATCAGTATAAATGAATGGTATATCATATTCTTCGGCTACCTGTTTGGCATGCTCCTGATTCAAATCACAAACAGCTAATACTTCCGACCGGCTGTATTCCTGATAACCTTTCAGGTGCTCAACTCCGGCAAAACCCAGCCCGGCGATACCCGCTTTAACTTGCTGATCAGACATAAAAAACTAACCTTTCAATTAATTGACTTTAAAATGTATCTATGACGGTAATGGAAATTGGACGCGTTTTCCTTCTGCGGCCGATTGATAGGCACCTAAAACCATCTCAACAGCCAGACGCCCGTCCATGCCAGTCACCGAAGGATCACTATCATTTCTCAAACAATCGATAAACGGACGCGGTACATTGGCAATCCGTTCACCATGTGAATCTGGAATCGGGATACCCAGATCCTCCCACCCTTGTTGGTCACGTTGATATAACTTCACTGCGACGGCGTTTTCAGGTCGAGGTAAAGAGGTCGATGGACCATCGCCGTAGTTTTGGATTACAACCCCTTGATCTCCATAAATCTCTGTCGTGTTCTCACCGGCCAGAGTAACGGAAGTATTGATCAAAACAGACATAGTCCCTTCTTCAAAACGGTAAATAGCAATTCCACTATCGTCTGGTGCTACATCCGTTAGCACATTATCGATTTCTGCCATTACGCTAACAGGTCTGCCCAACATCCAATGGATAAAGTCGGTGGCATGACTTGCATCGTCCATAAACATGCCCATATTTTTCTCTGCATCTATGTGCCACTTAGAGGGACCAGTAACGAAATCTTGATTGAACAAAACAGGAATACAGTGTCGGCGGCGTAAAAGTCCAATTTTACCTAGTCTGCCCGATTGGATGATCTCCTTCATTTTCAGGTTGGCGGGATCGTGCCGCATCTGATGCGCCATCATGAACTTCACACCAGCCTTTTCTACTGCCTCAATCATTCGATCACAATCTGTCAATGTCAATGCCATCGGTTTCTGACAGAGGATATTTTTGCCTGCTTCTGCTGCCGCTACGACCATGTCAGCATGGCGGTTCGTTTCACAAGTAACAATTACTGCCTCAATTTCCGGATGATGAATGACATCCTCGACATGCGGTGAATAGGTCATACCAAACTGATCAGCCGCCGCCTTTCCGCGTTCTTGGTTGTCATCCCAACAGGTAACGACCTGTGCATCATCAAAATTGATTATCTGGTTACAGTAGGCATTGACATGACCGTGTGCGAAACTAACAACGCCAATGCCAATCTTGGCAATCATCAAAATTTCCCTTCAAATATGATTTCATTAATACCACATTATTTTGTTAATATTCAACTTAGGTTATAGTAACAAACACTCGAAGTTGATCACAAGTTGAAAATCGACTGCAAACTACAGCAAATCAACATTCAGGAAAAACCTAAACTATCCTTAAACCAACCTCGTTCAGTGTAAAGGGGCTCGTAACGTAAACTCACGTTCTATCGTTGATGTTCGTATAAATCTAGGTCCAGCAAATTAGCCGAAGCAGGAAGTGTGTATATCCATAATTGGTGCAGATTTGGTTTTAAACAAGCAACAAAACATGACTGTTCCAACAAGCCTATCTAAAAGTCATTAGAACAAATTACAATTGATTACCTATCTGGGTATATCAAGCACAAAGACAGAGATCCCATCTTGTTCAAACACCCGATTTTAATTTTGATAATTGTCGCATTCCCGGTAATAAGCTTCCTTATCCCCAATCTTGTCTATGGACAGAATTGGGAATTAGCCCATCAAGCGGATACGCAGATAAACTTTCAAGATGTGGCATTTATCTCAACGAATCTTGGCTGGGCAGTTGGGAACAACGGGACTATCCTCGCTACCAATGACGGTGGTACAAACTGGTTACAGCAAGCTTCCGACACTGTTAACCGGCTTTATGGGGTCACGTTCGTCTCCTTTACCCAAGGTTGGGCAGTTGGCGACAATGGTACCATCCTAACTACCAACAACGGCGGTGCCAACTGGTTACAGCAGGCTTCCGGCACTGTTAACCAGCTTTACGGGGTCACGTTCGTCTCTTCTACCCAAGGCTGGGCAGTTGGGAATAGTGGTACCATCCTCGCTACCAATGACGGCGGTACAAACTGGTTACAGCAGGCTTCCGGCACTGTTAACCAGCTTTACGAAGTCACGTTCGTCTCCTCTACCCAAGGCTGGGCAGTTGGGAATAGTGGCACCATCCTCGCTACCAATGACGGCGGTACAAACTGGTTACAGCAGGCTTCTGGCACTGTTAACCGGCTTTATGGGGGCGCGTTTGTCTCCGCCACTCAGGGATGGGCAGTTGGCGACAATGGAACTATCCTGACCACCAATGACGGTGGTGCCAGCTGGAATTTACAAGTCTCTGGAGTCTCAAATCGATTCTACCATATAACGTTTGTGTCAAAGACGCATAGCTGGGCGGTTGGCCTGGACGGCATCATCTTGACCACAGGTGATGGTGGTGCTAACTGGTCACCACAAATCTCTGGTACGTCCAATGGACTTCAGGCCATAGTTTATGATGGAGATTCAACCCTCTGGACCGTCGGAAGTAACGGAAGAATCTATAGATACTTTGACCGGTCGTTCCTGCCACCTGTAGCTAGCGACAATGCCATCACCGTCGTTGAGGATTCCACCAACAACACGGCCACGTTGCCTGTTACCGATGTCAACAATGACAGCCTCAGTTACACTATCATCTCCGGACCGGCCAAAGGAACTTTATCCGGTACCGCGCCTAATCTGCTCTATACACCCAATCCTGACTTTCCCCGCACCAATGCAAACGGGTCAGATACCTTCACCTTCAAAGCCAGCGATGGAATCAGTGACAGCAACACTGCTACCACGACAATTACAGTCACCTTTGTCAATGATCCACCGGTAGCTGACAATCAATCTGTCACGGTGGCAGAAGATTCAAGCAATAACGAGATAACGCTAACTGCCACTGATGCAGAAAATGATGATTTCACATATAGCTTGGTTTCACAGCCAGCGCACGGAACTTTATCAGGAACGGTACCCAATTTGACCTATACGCCAAACGCCAACTACTTTGGTGCCGATACTTTCCAATTCAAAGTTAATGACGGGACAACTGAAAGTGGCTTGGCAACTGTCACCATTACCATTAATTCCATCAATGACGATCCTGTAGCAACCAGTTTAACCGTGTCAGTCAGAATCAACACATCCGTGGCAATTTTACTCTCCGCCACAGATTCGGAAACCGATAATCTTACCTTGCAGGTAACGTCCCAACCAAGTAATGGCAGCCTTTTGGGTTCGCCCCCTATTCAAACGCTGACCTACACTCCTAACACCGATTACAGTGGGACCGATAGTTTCACTTTCAAAGCCAATGACGGATCCTCAGACAGCAACATTGCCATTGTCAGTATTAAAGTCAACATTCCACCGGTAGCCACTGAGGTCACAGCGGAAACCCAAGAGGACAAAGCCGTGTCAGTCACACTGGCAGCCACAGATAGTGATAATGATTCAATCACATTTTCGCTGGTCACCTATCCCAAAAACGGCACTACTTCCATATCCAGTTCCAACCTAACCTATACGCCAAAGACTAACTACAATGGCAAAGAGACGTTCTCGTTTCTAGCCAAGGATGCGACCGCTATCAGTAACACTGCCACCATTAGTATCGATGTCATTGCCGTAAACGATACACCTGTCGCTAATTCCCAATCGATTACCATCTCAGAAGATACGACCGCTTCTATCAACCTGACAGCCACCGATATTGACGGTGACAAACTTAGCTATTCGATCATATCCAATCCAGATAAGGGAACATTAACAGGTAAATTGCCTAAACTCACCTACACCCCTAACACCAATTTCACCGGTAGCGATACCTTCACCTTCGTATCCAGAGATACAGTTTCTGTCAGCCAATCCGCCACTGTCAATATTACGGTTGAAGAAATAAATGACGTTCCTATGGCTAACAACCTATCAATTGCAGCATTAGAAGATACAGCCAAATCGATCACCCTAACAGCCGCAGATCCGGATAACAGTTCAATCACCTATGCCTTAGTCACGTTGCCGGCAAACGGCACGCTTTCAGGTACTTCTCCAGATCTAACCTATACACCTGATCCGGATTTCGATGGCAGTGACACCTTTACTTTTGTAGCCAAGGATACAGATTCTGTCAGCCAATCTGCCACGGTTAACATTACCATGGAGAAAGTGAATGACGTTCCTATGGCTAACAACCTATCAATCACAACCCTGAAAAATACCAACTTGTCCATAACCTTAACGGGGACAGACGTTGACAATAACACTTTAACTTATACTCTAACATCAACTCCTTCCAATGGAACATTGACCGGGAACGCCCCTAACCTAACTTATACACCAAACTCGGACTTCGATGGCAGTGACACATTCAAGTTTATCGCTTCCGACGGTACGCTTGTCAGTCAAATAGCGACTGTCAATATTACTGTGAACACCACTCCTGGCAGTAACCAGGCTCCTGTAGCTGAAGACCTAGCGGTTACCACGGAGGAGGATACGCAAGTCTCAATCCTGCTTCGAGCGAGCGATGCAAACAATAACTCTCTGACGTATACAATTGTGTCTACTCCAACCAATGGGGCTTCAGCCGGTACTGCACCCAGTCTAACTTATACGCCCAATTCCAATTATAACGGTATCGATTCCTTAGCCTTCAAAGTCAATGATGGAACAGTTGACAGCAATACTGCCACTGTTACTATCACCGTGACACCTGTCAATGATTTACCCGTTGCCAACGCGCAAGATGTAACAACTTCGGAAGATACAAGTAAGCCAATTACACTGACAGCCGATGATATTGAAAATGAGGCGCTCACTTATGTCATCATCTCAAGTCCCGGCAACGGAACTTTATCAGGTGCGCCACCGGACTTAACCTATATGGCAATTCCAGACTTTAACGGCAGTGATTCATTCTCTTTCATCGTGGATGACGGTAAAGGGCTCAGTAGCGAGGTAACTGTCAATATCACCATTGACCCAGTCAACGATCCTCCAGTACCTAACGGACAATCCTTAACTACATCTGAGGATACCGTTACCCCTATTACCCTGACCGCCAATGATCTGGATGGAGATAGATTAACTTATACCGTTACCACCAATCCAAATAAGGGGACCCTATCCGGAACAGCCTCCAACCTGGCCTACACACCGAATCCACACGTCAACGGCAATGACACGTTTCTCTTTATCGTCAGTGACGGCACCGTAATCAGCGATGAAAAAACCGTTAGCATTCAGATCGGTACTGCCAATGATTCACCCACTGCCGACAAACAGACTTTGACTATTTTTGAGGATGAAGCCACTTCAATTACGCTGACTGGCGGTGATACTGACAATGACACGTTAGCTTATATCGTAACGGTTGATCCAACCCATGGTACTTTGTCAGGCACAGCCCCCAGTCTCACTTATACACCACATCCGCATTTTCATGGCAATGATACATTTTCCTTTGTTGTCAATGACAGCATTTCCAACAGTGAAGTCACCAGTATTGAATTGAAGATTACTTCAATAAACGACGCGCCTATCTCTCATTCCCAATCTGTAACAATACTGACCAAAGATGAGATATCTATTATATTAACCGGCGATGATTTTGATAACGACTCACTGACCTATGTCATTCTCTCCCAACCGACGAAAGGCATACTCTCAGGTAGTCCGCCGAATTTGACCTATATTCCCAATCAGGACCTCAGCGGTACCGACACATTTACATTCAATACCTACGATGGACTGTTATCCAGCAATACGGCAACCATTAATATTACGCTGCGTACGGTGACTCAGAATTTCCCACCTGTCGCCAAGGCCGATACCGAAATTACGGTTACTGAGGATAAACAGGCAATTATTCAACTACTTGTCACAGACGTCAATTATAATTTCCTGATCTATACGATTATATCGCAACCACAAAATGGCACATTATCCGGTACACCGCCTATCCTCACCTATAAACCAAATGAGAATTATAGCGGTACGGATAGCCTGATCTTCAAAGCCAATGATGGTGAACTTGACAGTAACACAGCCACTATCGATATCACGGTTATACCGGTCAATGATCAACCAATAATCCCGCCAGATGCAACTTTAACCCTCCAAGTTGTCGAGGATTCAATCAGCACACCAATCAGGCTAGCGGCTGTTGATCATGACGGGGACGAATTAAACTATCATATCGTTTCGTATCCAATTAACGGAACCTTGTCTGGGAAAGCACCGGAGCTTACTTATACACCTCATCCAAATTTCAGTGAGAATGATGCGTTTTCCTTCAAAGTAGATGACGGTACAGTCAACAGCGAGGCCGCCACTATCAGTATCACGGTAACCCCGGTCAATGACACGCCGAGTGCTTCAGATATAGCCGAAGTTTTCGCCCAAAAATCGATTGCCAACCCGATTTGGCTTATCGTCGACGATGTAGACGACGATAGATTGACTTACGAGATTGTGTCCTATCCCCAAAATGGTGTGCTTTCGACACTGTCTAATAATCTGGCGAAATATACACCCAACCCTGATTTCGTTGGCCATGACACCTTTACTTTCAAAGCCAATGATGGTCAAGATAATAGTAATTTAGGAACTGTAAGCATTACTGTGTCAAAAGTTTTAGAAACGGTTATTGACCTGCGTCAACCAAATCATCCACCGATAACAGTACCTGTTCCTGATGGCGACGTGTCGATTCAAATCCCTGAGATGCCAGACCAAGGAAAAGTTTCCGTGTCTGTAAAAATTGCTGAGGTTGAAGAACTACCGTTGCAGTTCCAAGGACGCGTCAAAGGGACGGTTTTGGAAATTGAACTCAACGCTGAAACAGGTGAAAGGGTTGAAACAACTTTCACCAAACCGATGACCATCCAGATACCGATTAATTTAACGGCACCTGATCCTCCAAATACAATAGCGCTTGCCACTAAGACTGGAGATCAAATAATAACTGAACTAATTCCAACCATGATCGTAGGTAGTCGTCCGAACCAATTTCTAAGAGGCGAAATTAAGCATCTCAGTTACGTTTTCGCAGTTTCCAACGAAGCTCCCACGGTTGCCGGCCAACACATTTCTGTTAACGAGGACGCAAAAGCAAATGAAATCATACTGGAAGGAAAGGACGCAGATGGCGATTCATTAACCTATATTATCGTTGATCAACCGATTCTAGGTACATTGTCCGGTTCGGGAGAAAATTGGACTTATACCCCCCAAAGTAACATATTTGGGTCAGATAAATTTACTGTCCAGGTCAACGACGGTGCTAGCGGTAGCGGTCTAGCTACCGTTACAATTGACATCCATCCCATAAATGATAAACCAATAGCACACAGCCAACAAATAGGAATGAATCAGGTCGCAGCAGTACCGATTACTTTAACTGGAAAAGACATAGATGCAGATCCGTTAACGTACACTGTAATGTCACCTCCTGCCAAAGGGAAGCTGTCTGGGTCGGGACGAAATCATATTTATACACCCAATCGGGATTTCGATGGAATTGACAGCTTTACATTTCAAGTCAGTGACGGCAAATCATCAAGTGAAGCGGCAACTGTCTCCATTACAGCTGGGGCTATAACTTTGTTAACCGATGGATATCAATACCATGTTTCAATTCTCGAGGATTCGTCAGTTACAATCAGATTACCCAACCAAACTGATAAAGAATCAACATACAAAATCATGTCCCTCCCTCAATATGCTAAGGAATTTTCCCTGGTGGGAACAACAGTCATTTACCAGCCGAAATTCAATTTCCACGGGATAGACGCATTTGATTTAGTACAGGAAACAGCGGAGGCTGCAACGCAGCCACTGAACATAAAGGTTAAAGTTATGTCAGTAAACGATACTCCAGTTGCTATAGACCAAATAGAACCAGGTGTGGTTTTTACGGTTGACACTGCTTCTGTAACTCTAAAAGCAACAGATTCAGATTCAAAATTTCTCATTTTTGAAATTGTCGATCCACCTAAACATGGTGGGTTACGGGGAACCATTTTTGGATTCAAAGATCCTGAAAAGCCGATGGGTGTATTCACCGATCAGAACGGTATTGGTTTAATTCCCGGTCTTGTCTACACACCAGATGAGAGTTTTGCAGAGCATGATTCGTTAACTTTCAAAGTCAACGACGGGGAAACAGACAGTAGTATAGCAACCGTCAAACTTGTAAGAACTTATAACGTATTTCACCTGTCAATCCCGCCAGGCATCAATTTGGTTCATCTCCCACTCGGAATTCACAGAATAAACGGCCAGGAAAAAAGAGTCAGAACTATTAGCGATTTGTACAATGCATTGGGCGAAGAAAACCTCAATTTTATCACCACCTATGATCCAGAGGCTAGCACATGGCGCAGCTACCTCGGAGAAAGAAGTCGAGGAAAAAGTGCTGACCGACAAATCACACAGGATTTGGGGTTAATAACAGTTATGAAACATCCCGTCAATTTGAAAATTGACGGGATCATTCAACAAGTCAATGGTCGAAGTTATATTGATCTTCGGAAAGGAATTAATCTAGTTGGAGTACCAGTAAAGGACGATAGGATTAAACGTGTTAGTGACCTGCTTCAACTTGAAGGTCTAAAAGATAACATCCCTTCCATTATTGTTTCACATCAAGGGAACTTCAAAGTAGTAGCACAACAAGAAGATGAAGGTGATCATGAACTCAAAGGAGGACAGGCATTCATAACGATAGCACAGAACGATGCCAACGTCGATTTTCATGGTATTGCTTGGTCCAACACAGTGGAAGATCTACCACCTGCACCTCAAGTTAATCTCGCAACCAACTCAACCGGCCAATCACCAGTTCTAGTCATAGATGGTACTCTTACCGGAGATTTATCCAACCTGAATCAAAACGAAATTCGAGTTACGGTCAAAAATCTGTCTAATGGACTTAAGGTGTCAACAGATGTCTCTAATGGTAACTACAACCTAACACTGATGGATCTGCAAAACCTGAATGCTGTTCAAGTTGGAGACCTCTTGGAAATCAGCGGCAGTTCCAACTTGAATCGGGTTAGCATGAAACCCATAAATTATATCATCAAGACAGCAGATATACACAAACGTCAGATTAGCGTTCTTCCCCTTGTCTTTTACCAAATCCCAACTCGGACCGTACTCCTGCCCAACTATCCGAACCCTTTCAACCCGGAAACCTGGATTCCTTTCCGGCTGGCCAAGACAGTGGCTGTCTCACTATCAATACACGATATACATGGAAACACCATCTGGCATGTCGGATTGAGCCAGCAGAAAGCAGGTATTTATGAATCACAGGACCAGGCAATCTATTGGGATGGCAGGAATAAGTCAGGTGAGTATGCTGCAAGCGGTGTATATTTCTACACGCTTCAGGCAGGAAATGTTAGAACAACACAGAAAATGATTCTGATGAAGTAAAACCAACAATTTGATCACAGCATCTGCGAGATTCTTACCGTTGGTTGGAGGCGATATCCCTTTTGCAGCGGTTTAGCCAGTTCAAAACGAATAACACCTGATTTCTCCTGATCAGCGGGCAAAAATAGTGAGACGCCCAAACCGATAGAAGTAGCCAACTGGTTGATCCCCAGATACTGATCGCTATACCAAGCCTGACCAGCGTCAAAAAAAAACCCAGCTTCTATCGACTTGTTGGTACCATACTTTTGGTTGAATTCTATGTTGAACAGCACCTTATTTTCCCCCTCAAACGTTTTAAACCCGTAACCGCGGATTGTGTTTAGCCCTCCAAGATAGAAGAGTTTCTGGCGCGGCAACCCCTTTGGGGAAAAACCGGTCTGCAGACGGAACTTGAGATTCCGCCGATTGGACAAAGGCCGGTAGTGAACCACCTCCAGATGGAAGAGGGTAAAGCGCAGTTCACTACCAAAACCAGCTTGTTCAATTGAAAAATGCCCCAACCATCCCTCTGACGTCAGATAGTGAGGAACGGCTGTTGACTGAAAGAACCGGGTGCGCGAAGATTTATAATCCCGACTGTCAAAATGATAGGATAATGCAATTGACTGCAGTTGACCGGCATCGATGCGTCGATTGCTGGGTTTGGGATGAACAACACCCCATACGCTAGGTTCATTATCATCCTTATTGCTATCATAAAAGAGATTAAGCCAATTGAATCCATCATCAGAAAACAAACTATTCCAATTACAGTTGTACCGGTTAAAAACACTCCAATCGGTCCATTTGAAAAGGCTCCGATGGTTTTCTGAAGTAAAGATTACTTTAAGTGTATTGGAAGGTGTCAATTTTTGCTTAAGCCATGCCTGAAATCCTTGACGTTGAAAATAGTCAAGTAGTGCGGATCCAAAGACAGCAGAACTCACCAAGCCCTCCTCCGCCGATAAGCCTCCGTAGTTGAGTTCATCAGTAATTTTATAGATAGTTGTACCCACCGTCAGGGTATAGCGATTAAACCACCATTTTTCACTCCCAAGTTGATAATGTAACCTTCGACTGGCAAAACCATAGCCAATTGAAGCGAAAGAACGGAGTGTTTCATTTTTTTCCGGTTTAACTTCAACTTTGCCGCCAACATGCAGGCCGTGAACACGGTTATATTCGGCAATCAGCCTGGGACTAAAGCCAAGATCTATCGGTTTTCGCTCTATAGGCTCTTGTTCCCCAGTATCTGCACCAATTTCTTCCGGATCGGGTTTATTGCCATTGCCCAGGACTTCAATTTGACCGGTTGACTCTAGGCGGATCAGGTGTTCTCCGTCATTGATGACGAAATGTTTTGGTTCGATATTGTCATCATCAAAGATCTCCAAAATGGCGGCAAAACCTTCAGGAAAATCCAGACGGATACCTCCACCAAACGCTTTCATGTCGATTGCCGCAGGCTGCGTATCCAAAATTGTGAGGTTAATCTGTCCGTTGTCGGTTCGAAATTTGTTCTGAGCACTGGTTAAGTATATCTGAGCGTCAATGTTCCCTTTCCCTACATGGACGGAATGCTGCCCGGTCGTCTCATCAAGCCGAATATGTCCGGTTTGGGTATGGAGATCCAACTGTCCTCGAGTACCATAGACTTGAATATCGCCTGATACCATACGAACAGCAATCGACAGATCCATAGGCGTTTCAAATTTGCAATCCAGCGACTGACCAACCACATGTTTCGACCATAACATTGGTTTAACCGTCAGGGTATCTCCATTTTTCATCGTCTCCAATGTGACAGATTCCGGATAGGTGGCAACGATGTTGTCTCTATCAGTTGCGATGATATCGACATTGCCTACTAATTGTAAGATAACCTCCATCTGATAAATGTCATCGAAATTAATTTCCTGCGTCTGCATCGGCGTTTGAGCACAGATAGAACTTATAAAAATTTGGAGTATCCCAAAAATCACCAATATTGACAGACGCATAGGAGATCCGGTTTTAGACTTCAAAACACCATTTTAAAGCAGGTTAGGTTGCATATGGAATTTATTTAGTCAAGACATCAAACGGAAACTGAGGCAGGAAAATCTAATTGAATAAATATAGATGGAAACACGTCATACATATTATATTTTGAGGTCCAGTACACTTAAGAGGTTATCGCAGCATTCTTCGATATTTAATCCGCTGTTAATCAGTTAAAATTCCAAGCACTTCAAGTATGGCTTCATTGACAATGGCTTCAATAGCGGACCAATTCAGCGAGGTTCAACGCATCTCAATCCTTAAATCGATCTCTTTCATACCTACCTCGGCTTTTCAATCATGTCACGTTTAAAATTTAAACGAATCTCCTCAAGTTTGGCCTATTGTTGGTCCGTTAAATCCTTGAACCTCAAATCAAAAAACCTGTTAATCGGATCTTGCTTACGTGACTGACACGGTTCTATTTTTCCAGCCTCAGTTTCACTCTGACACGTCGTCCTGCGTTGCACTTGTAGGTTGCTCTTATTGGCAGCCGATTGCTTTTGTCGTACTTCCGGTTTCTGTTGTTTTCTCTTGTTCAACGGTTTCTCGTCAGCTAAAACAGTATATGATAATAGGACTATTATGAGTCCCGTTATAAGGATTGCGCATGTTTTTTCGGTTTTCACTGTTTGTCCCCCTGAAAAATGTTTGCAGTTATTAACAATAGACGTAGATCAAATTAACGGGTTTACTCAGCCACAATGTTGATTCCCATTGAAAGATACAAAACTCAGTTATATTCAAGCCAATCGTCAATTTTGTGAAGGCTGTTAACATTGACACCGGACATAGCCGATGATATATTTGGGAAATAATCTGGATTCAATTCCGATTACAATCTGATTCACATTTTTCTTGTTGATTCCAAGTTTTTATAAATTTTCCACACTTCACTATTCATTATTTAAAATATATCAGGGGTTTTGCGATGAACCAGATGAAACAATCTATTTTGTGTGTTGATAGTGACGAAGAAATTTTAGTAGACCTTAAACAACATTTGGAAATGGTTGGGTACCATGTTTTTACCAGTAACGATGGGGAACAGGGCCTTGAAATTATCAAAAAGGAACGACCGAACGTCATTATCTCTGAACAACAGATTTCGTCGACGTCAGGAAGCATGTTTCTGCGAGAAACCCGAAACATCCTGCCGGATGCCATGCGTATCCTCTTGACGACGCAAACTGATCTTGATGAGATCACAGATGCAATCAATATCGGATCAATTCACAAATTCATCCTTAAACCCTGGCAATCAGATACGCTTCTGGAAATGATCCAAGAGGGACTACAACAACAGAAACTTGGTATCGAGAACCGAAAATTAACCCTTCGGCTTGCCCGACAATACAAGTATCTGAAAGAGACAAACGCTTCGTTGCAAGACGAATTAAAGCAAACAAAGGGTGAACTAGACAATTTGATTGAAGAGATGGACAAGGCAAATGAACAAGATGAGATATTCGATGACGAAGAAGCGACAGAAACTCAACTTCTCGAAAAGGCAAAACTGAGGGTTAAACAATTGTATGATGAGGTCCAAAACCTACGCCAAGCAAGGGATGAATACAGCGAAACTTTTGCTACCTTAAACAATATCATGGAAGTGACTAATCCGGTTGTGTATACTCATTCAAACCGTGTGGGGGCCTACTGTTCCTGGTTAGCAGAAGCCTTAGAACTTGAGAAACAGACTATTACAGATCTCAACTACGCCGCTATTCTACACGACATTGGCAAGTTGGAAATTGACCAGGAGATCCTTGGAAAGCCGAGAGAAGACTTATCTGCAGCTGAAAATATCATCTACAGGCAACACCCGTTTTTTGGGCGAAAACTTATCCGTCGCATCGCCGGTTTTAGGGAATACGGTGACATTATTCAAAGCCACCACGAAAATTATGACGGTAGCGGTTATCCGAATGGAACATTAAAGGATGGTAACGGGGTGGGTGATGATATCCCGCTTGGATCTCGTATTATTGCTATTGCAAGTGGTTACGATAATATGCTCTATTCGGAAGTTCATGGAGAGAACTTATCTCCTGAGGGCGCAATTGAAGCACTGAAAGAAGGAAAAGCTTCCACCTACGATGCTGAATTAGTTGATAAATTCATAGAAGTTATGGAAGATGGAGAAACAAAGGAAAAGATAGAACAACTACACAAGCCAACGAGATTTGCCCGCATTGAGGAAATTAAAAGCGGGATGGTAGTCGCTAGAGACGTCTCCACTATCAGAAACGGATTCCTGATGAGCGCCGGCACTGCAATTGAGCGGAAACATCTACAGAGCCTGAAAGACTACGAGAAAAAAGGAGATCCGCCAGTAGATATTTGTGTTTACATAGGTTAGCATAAATGGTGCTCTAGGTAACTAGGATGTCAATTCACCATAGTATTATAGAACTTGAGTTAACCCATCCATTTAAAATCTCAAGACGCGCTACTGATTTCTTTCGTCAGGCAATCACCGTTGAAATCGATGGTGGAATCGGCGCCGCTTCTCCAACCCGTTTCTATGGTGAAACGATTGAAACTGTTCAACACGCATTTGATAGTTTCACTCCGATTATTGATCAAGCTGAAGACTTGGATGCCATCCAATCGATTATGTCTGAGGTTGATGAGACACTGAGCGGAAATTATGCGGCTAAATCCGCTATTGATCTCGCCCTTCACGACCGACTAGCAAAAAGACTTGGTATTCCGCTCTTCAAACTGTGGGGAGTTGATCCTAACCAAGCGCTTGACACGTCTTTTACCATTGGACTTGATGAACCGGAAATTATGCAGCAAAAGGTTATCCAAGCCTCGGACTTTCCTATACTCAAAGTTAAGCTTGGTACAGACCGCGATCTGGAGATTATTGGCGCAATTCGGGAAGTAACCGACAAACCAATATATGTTGATGCCAATACTGCCTGGTCTCCCAAGGAAGCGGTATCTAAAATTCGTCAACTCGAACCCTTCAAAATCGCTTTGATTGAACAACCCACCAAAGCTGAGGATCTATTAGGCCTGAAATTCATCCGTGAACACTCAAACCTGCCAATATTCGCCGATGAGAGTGTCAATCGATCAAATGGAATCCCTCGACTGGCAGGTGTTGTCGACGGGATCAATATTAAATTATCAAAATGCGGCGGACTGCTGGAAGCAATTCGAATGATACATGTAGCGCGCAGCCATAATCTCCAAATCATGATTGGCTGCATGATCGAGAGTTCAATTTCAATTACCGCTGCGGCTCACCTGACGCCATTAGTTGATTATGCGGATCTGGATGGGCACCTTCTGGTCTCAAATGATCCCTACAACGGTGTAACTCTGGATCAAGGAAAATTGGTCTTGCCTGACCAACCGGGTATAGGTGTTATGAAGCGACACGACTAAGATTTCGGTGCTATGAATTCCTCATATTTTATGCTATAATAGCGGTTTGTCCAAATTATCCACTGGATTACCAAGAATATTGGATAAAACTACCAGGAGTATTAGATGAATAAAGAGCATCTGCTCAAAGACTGTGGTATGCGCAACGTTGGGAACGTACACTGGAACCTTTCCGCTCCTCGATTATACGAAGAAGCCTTAAAAAACGGTGAAGGGGAAATTGTGTCAGGAGGCCCCTTTGTAACTAACACAGGCATACACACAGGTAGATCCCCTAACGACAAATTCATTGTCAAAGAGAATTCAACCCAAGACGAAATCTGGTGGGGCAAAGTCAACCGACCGATCTCCGAAGAGAAATTCGATCAACTTCATCAAAAAGTCCTTTCATACTTACAGGGTAAAACGCTTTACGTCCGTGACTGTTATGCTGGGGCAACACCGGAATACAGGATCTCTGTGAGGATCGTCAACACGTTTGCGTGGCACAGCGTCTTCATTGGCAGCCTCTTGCTGCCACCTGAAACAAACAATTTATCAGAAGATTATCAACCGGATTTCACAATCATTGATGTGCCAGAATTTCAGGCAATTCCCGAGATAGATGATACCAACTCAGAAACGTTCATACTGGTGAATTTCGCCAAGAAGTTAGTCTTAATCGGCGGAACCGAATATGCTGGGGAGATGAAGAAATCAGTTTTCACCTATTTGAATTATCTGCTGCCAAAATTAAATGTCTTTCCCATGCATTGTTCAGCAAATGTTGGAGAAGATGGAGATGTTGCCATTTTCTTCGGGCTCTCCGGTACAGGAAAAACAACACTCTCATCCGCACCAGGTAGGGCATTAATCGGCGATGATGAACACGGTTGGAGCGATAACGGTATTTTTAATTTTGAAGGAGGATGCTACGCCAAAACAATTCGCCTTTCCGCTGAAGCAGAACCGGAAATTTATGCCTGCACGCGAAAGTTTGGAACCATATTGGAAAATGTCGTTATCGATCCGGAAACGCGACTTCCAGATCTGGACGATGGTAGCCTGACAGAAAACACACGTGCTGGCTATCCAGTTGATCACCTAGAAAATATTGTGCCTGAGGGAATCGGAGGTCATCCCAAAAACCTGATAATGTTGACCTGCGACGCCTTTGGTATCATGCCACCTGTAGCCAAGCTAACACCTGAACAAGCGATGTATCATTTTCTCTCCGGCTACACAGCCAAGGTCGCTGGAACAGAGCGCGGACTTGGCAACGAACCGCAAGCCACCTTCAGCTACTGCTTCGGAGACCCCTTTATGCCGCTAGATCCATCAATTTATGCCAACCTGTTAGGGAAGAAAGTAAGCAATCACCATGTAGACTGCTGGTTGATCAATACTGGTTGGAGCGGTGGCGCGTTTGGTGAAGGAGAACGGATGGAAATCGCTTATACGCGTGCGATTGTGGATGGCGTACTGTCCGGTCACTTGGCTGATGTGGCAACAAAAACGGATTTGGTATTCGGATTTGAGGTGCCTATATCCTGTGAAGGTGTTCCATCCGAAGTGCTGCAGCCGCGAAATACCTGGAAAGATGGTCAAGCTTATGATTCGCAAGCAAAAAAATTGGCAGCCATGTTCCTCGAAAATTTCAAGCAGTTTGGCAACAGCATCAATCCAGAAATCATAGCGGCTGGTCCAAAGTTGTAATCTAAACTGCCAAAACCCGCCATTGACAACTGGTTTCTAAAGGCTGTTAACGATGAAAGAGGCGACAAGATAAATCAGTCAAAAAACAGCGCTATAATCACCGGAGGAACGGGAGCACTCGGAACTGAAATTGCAAAAGTGTTTCTGGAAGATGGATTTCAAATAGCCGTCACCTATATCTTCGATCATGAGGTTGATCCATTTCTTGAGCAGATCACCGGCTTTGAGCAACAGACCAATTTACATCAGGTGGATATCACCGATCAATCCGAGGTTCAGGAGTTTGTAGCTACAGTCATCAATCAACTTGAAGGTATTGATGTGGTTGCCAATATAGCCGGAGGATTCATCGGAGGGCCGTCCGTAGCGGAAATGGATGCGGAGAAATGGGATTTGATGATGAATCTCAACTTGAAATCTGTTTTTCTGATGTGTAAAGCGGTGTTGCCTCACATGATCGGACGCGGTCAAGGCAAGATTGTCAACGTCTCTGCACGTGCGGGATTGGCAGGCACTGCCGGGATGAGCGCCTACTGCGTGTCAAAAGGAGGCGTCCGGACATTGACGGAGTCAATTGCAGAGGAAGTAAAGGCAAAAGGGATCAACATCAACGCCATCATGCCTTCGATCATCGACACGCAGGCCAATCGCCAGTCAATGCCAAAAGCTGATTTTTCTAAATGGGTGTCTCCACGCCAAATTGCCAAAGTTGTCCGTTTTCTGGTTTCCGAAGATGCACAGATTATTAACGGTGCCGCCATTCCAGTCTACGGTCAGGCATGACCTACTAGTCAAGCCTACCACACATGTCTCAATCTACAGTCAATATTAGCCATGTCAAGTTTGTTTTTCTCTTTGGTGTTATCCTGCCAAACCTTGCTGTTGCAGCATTTCCAGACCTAGGCGTAGGCGTACGGCCTTTAGGTATGGGCGGAGCGTATATTGCCGTTTCGGACGACTGCAATGCAACATTCTGGAATGCCGCCGGACTAACACAGATTCAGGGCAGTGAACTCACTGCCAGCTATTCGATACTTTATGCTGGACTGAATGCGCAACTCTTCAACCAAGACATCGATCAACTTGGCTATCATTTCGTCAGTTACGCCCAGCCGATCGGTAGCCCCAGCAACGTTGTAGCCATCAGCTTTCTTTTTTTTGATTCGGCCTTTTACCAGGAACAAACCTACCTGTTCAGCTTTGCCAAGCAAATTTGGTCGAAAGTGCGGGGCGGCATGAATGCCAAATATCTCCGCACCAACGTGACTGAAACCCCGTATATCGCCACTGATCCGCTTCTAGCAGAAATCGACTTAACCCAATCAGCGACAACTGTAGACCTGAGTCTGTTTTATGCTTACAGTGACTACATCAGCATCGGCATAACTGGTCAGAACCTGATGCCAGCTGATATAGGGCTGCTGGAGACGATGCATCTACCCATAAAAGTCGGATTTGGTGCTGCCCATAAAACCAAGGAATATACTCAGGCAATCGACTTTACCTGGCGCAAAGGAAGAATTAACGATCAACCGATTCTGGGTATGCGGTTTGGACTCGAGCGATGGTTTCTCAACCGCCAAATCGGAATTCGAACAGGTTACAACGTTGACACTGCCACCGTCGGTGCCAGTGTAGCTTACGGCGAAACGTACCAAATCCAACTTGACTACGCCTTCATTTACCCGATCAGTTCCATCACCAACACAATGGGATCACACCGATTTGGATTTTCTGTCCGTTTTTAGCAATATTCGTCCCACTAAAAACCGAAACATGATCCAGAAACTCAACTGTTAGCAATCCGTTTCAAATTCTTCTCAAACGGCGGATTTACAATCCCTTTCTCCGTTACGATAGCGGTGATCAAATCCGCTGGTGTGACATCAAAGGCCGGGCTGTAAACCTTGACGCCGCTGGGTGCGGTTCGTTTACCGAAACCTTCGGTTATTTCTTCGGCCCCGCGTTCCTCTATCGGAATCAAGTCGCCGGTTGCCAGTGAAAAATCAAGCGTTGATGTTGGAGCGGCCACATAAAACGGAATCTGGTGCCGACGGGCCAGAATAGCCACGCCATAAGTGCCAATCTTGTTGGCCGTATCTCCGTTGGCCACGATCCGGTCGGCACCGACCACCACCTGCTGGATCCTCCCTTCTTTCATCACTTGAGCTGCCATACTATCACAGATCAGGGTAACATCAATTCCGGCATTCATCAATTCCCATGTCGTCAAACGTGCTCCCTGCAACAAGGGACGCGTCTCATCGGCATAAACGTGGATACGCTTGCCATCGTCATGGGCAGCAAACATCACAGCCAAGGCCGTTCCATAATCGGAAGTTGCCAACCCCCCAGCGTTACAGTGTGTTAGGATAGTATCGCCATCGTCAATCAGTTCTGATCCATGCCGGCCGATTGATCGGCACATCTGCTGATCCTCAGCAATAATGGCTAAGGCTTCCTGCAACAGATGTTGTTTCAGCACACATATCTTCCAAAGCCCAAAAAAGGTTAACCGCTGTCGGTCGGGAAGTAGCCAAATAATCGGCCGCCTGATTAAGTTCGGCTTCAAATTCCTGAAAAGATTCGGCCGTTGAGTCCCAGATACCAAGGACAGTACCAAGTGCGGCTGCCACACCGATAGCCGGTGCCCCTCGAACACGCAACATCTTAATAGCTTCCCAAACGGCACCAACGTCATCACAATAGATCTGTTTAAATTCATTTGGCAAGAGTGTTTGATCTATCAAACGGACTCTTCCATCCACCCACTCGATTGTTGGTGTCGGCATGTTACCCTCTCAAATAATATTATTTCAAATACACCCGTTTAAAGCACATTGTTATCTGCACGTCTAGGCATCATTTTACTTTATATCACTATAATTTAACAGCAGATTCCTTTTCCTGGCCAAGGTGAAAAAGCGCGCAATACGCGACATATCGCCGTCTGGATTGAAAACGTGTTCAGGATACCCACAAAAAAGTCCCTACCGAAGATAAGGTAAGGACTTTCTTAAATACTTTAAAATTAAAAGAATCTTATTTGACGGACTTAATGCGGCTCCAAGCCGTACTCAGTTTCGTCTTTGGAGAAACTGCTGTACTAGCACCTGCTTCTACCAAAACAATATAGTTACTGCCGAATCCTGCTGCTGGTTTTTCGGCATTACCGGGAATTACTACTTTGTCATTGACCGGCTTCTTGCTTTTCCACAGGTTAAAGGTATCCATGTTACCGTCAGTAACTTTGAGAGTTCCTGAAGTTAGCTCATAATCCTTCTTTAACCAATCGGGTGGTGTTCCTCCCTTTTTCGCGTTCCCGCGGCTATCGTAAGCAATCCAAATAATGGCTGGACGGTCAACGGAGAATGTAACAAAGGAAGCACCTGTTGATTTCTTTTGGCCGTTGCCAGTCATAATCCACTGGATACCAACCAGATCCGCAGGCATTTCAACAACTGTATAATCGCGATCGATATAGTACTTAACGTCCTTTTTCAGACCTTCCCCAATTTCGTATGGCGACTTATCCGCTACTTTCAAGTCAGTGATTTTTACCGGTTTAGGTGCTGCATCAGCGCCAATCACCATAAAGGCAAATAAGCCCAAAAAACATATTAAAGTTAAATAAACAACCTTTCGGTCATACATCGATTATCTCCATTTACTGTGTTTATGCCAGGCACAAAAACCACTACCCAGCGGTTCAAAATTATATCTAACTAATAATTACTAGATATCACTGATTAATACGCCCCTTAATGTCTCCCCAAACGGAGCTTAATTTCCCTTTGGAGTCAACGGGCGCTTTATCGTCAAATTCAACCAGGACGAGATGGTTACTGCCATGCCCGGCAGCCGGCGGTTCTGCATTACCACCAACTTCCACCTTGCCTTTGACCGACTCCTTGATTTTCCACAGGTTAAAGGTAGCCATGTTTCCGTCGGTGACGGTAAGGGTTAGTGGATCTTTGCCGTCCTTCTGCATTTCGTAATCCTCAACCAACCACTCGGGAGGGATTCCACCTTTGTCTTCTTCCCCCCGGCTATCATGAGCAACCCAAATAATAGAGGGGACATCAACCTTGAACGTCAGGAAGTCTTTGCCCCTCGACTGCTTATCGCCATTGGCAGTCATAATCCATTGAATGCCTTCCATCTCTTCCGGCATTTCGGTAACTACATAGTCGCGGTCGATATAGTACTTGGTACCAACCTCCAATCCACCTTTGCCTTCCACATACTCTAACTTACTAGCTGCTTTAATGTCGGTAATCTTGACCTTCTGTCTGCCTGCATCTGTCACCAAGGGTGAAAACGCGACAGCCAAGATTAAACATATCGGCAATAGCCAAAATAGCTTTTTCATTATACGTTACCTCCTTCATAAAATTTCAACTTATTATAATATTATCATAATTACCTTGCTGATTGCAACTTAGGGATACTTATATCTTGTTCAGCCCGATAATGTCGAGATATGTTGTCGAAACTCGTATCATGCAGAACGAAACCGTTGTGCTCTTTCCATGGATGGTATTGACTGGGATTTCTCTTGCGGATATTTAGGGAATTGTTTATACTAAGCGATGCATTTTCGCTATTACCTCTACTCCAGTCGAATTGCTATGGATCATCCCCAATTGGGAAAAAATCCTGATGAGCCAGTTATTTGAATCTCTTAATCCAGTACAGCGCGAAGCCGTGCAACATAACGAGGGGCCGTTGCTTCTACTGGCCGGGGCGGGGAGTGGAAAAACGCGCGTCATCACCTACCGGATTGCCCACTTGATTCAAGACCATGGTATACCGCCCTTTAACATCCTGGCGGTCACCTTTACAAATAAAGCGGCCGACGAGATGAAGAAACGGCTTGATCATCTGGTCGGTGATGTTAGTCAGCATGTGTGGGCGTCTACCTTCCACTCCAGTTGCGCGCGAATTTTACGCCGGAATATCAATCAACTCGGCTATGACCGATCCTTTACCATCTATGATTCAAAAGATCAGGTGATGCTGATTAAGGACGTATTAAAGACTCTCCAAGTAGACGACAAACTGAACCAGCCAAAGGCGATTCAAAACCGGATCAGTATGGCAAAAAACAGGTTTATTCGTCCTGACGAGTATGCAGAAAAAATTAGCAGCCAGTTTCCAAACAATCCTTTTGAAGAAGCAATGCCTATTTACTATGGCCAATACCAAAAGCAACTGCGTGACAACAACGCGCTCGATTTTGATGATTTGATTATCCTAACGGTGGACCTGTTTAATCAATCTACCGAGGTACTGGAATATTACCAGGACAAGTTTCGCTACATTATGGTCGATGAATATCAGGATACCAATCACTGCCAATATCTGTTAGTACGTGCCTTGGCGGCAAAACACCACAATATCTGCGTTGTCGGTGACGACGACCAATCGATTTATTCATTCCGCGGTGCGGATATCAACAATATCCTTGATTTTGAGAAGGATTATCCTGAAGTGAAAACAATGCGGTTAGAACAAAACTATCGATCAACAAAAAACATCCTTGAGGCCGCCAACGAGGTGATCGGTAACAACGATATTCGGAAACCCAAACGGCTCTGGACTGGAAACCAAGCAGGAACCTCAATCGGTCTGTACCGCGGGTTCGACGAAAACGATGAAGCGGATTACATCATCAAAAAGATCACCGAACGGAGGCGGTTACGGAGTACAAAGTACAGCGATTGCGCAATTTTCTACCGGACCAACGCGCAATCTCGCGCCTTGGAAGAGGTGCTGCGCTACGAAAATATCCCTTACCAAATTATAGGCGGACATCGATTCTACGAAAGGATGGAAGTCAAGGATGTTCTAGCTTACTTAAAAGTGATTGTTAATCCTGCTGACACGGTTAGCTTGAGACGCATCATCAATGTACCGCGCCGCGGGATTGGGGCGACCAGCCTGGGACGGCTTGAAAGCTACGCGCGCCGAAGGGGAATTTCCACCTTTGAAGCTATAGAGCAGGTCGAGGCCATATCAGAAATCAAGGCCGGAACACAGGAAAGAATACGGGAGTTTGGCCAATTGATCAAATCGTTTCAGCCATCCGCCTCACCGTTATCGGTAACCATTGATCTGCTTGAAGCAAGCGACTATCTGGAGCAATTCGAAAAAGACGGTTCAGTCGAAGCCAGAAGCCGTATCGAAAATATTAAGGAACTGGAAAGTGCGATTGCCAGATACGAAGAAATTGATCCGGATGCGACAGTAGCTAGCTTCCTGGAATCAGTCACACTGGCGTCTGATATCGACGGCATGGAAGATGAGACCGATGTGGTCACCCTGATGACGCTGCATAGCGCCAAGGGATTAGAATTTCCAGTTGTCTTTATGGTCGGTGTGGAAGAAGGACTTCTACCCCATATCAACTCAATTGGATCAAAGGAGGAATTGGAGGAGGAACGCCGTCTCTGTTACGTTGGCATCACCCGTGCGCAAAAACAACTCTACATTGTTAACGCACTACGGCGCCGCAGAGGACGGGACTTTGAATCAAGCGTTCCATCCCGGTTTATTGACGAAATCCCACCCGATCTGTTTGATCAAACATCTGAATACCAACCACCGCAACGGAAGCTGATATCCTCTTTTGATCCGGACGAACCGGACGAAGCAGAAATGGATGGAGGCTATCGTGTGGGTCAGATCGTGTTTCATGTTAAGTTTGGACGAGGCCGAATCGCCCGAATCATCGGTGTGGGCGGCAGCGCCCGAATCACCGTTCGCTTTGATCGATCTGGTGAAAGAACGCTAATGGCACAATACGCCAATTTGCAAATAGCCTAATCTTAAGGAAACAACATGTCAGAAATCACCACCGATGATGTCGTGCATATTGCCAACCTGGCACGACTCGAATTCAGTCAACAAGAGCTCGATCAGTTTCGAGGAAATTTGAAGCGGATTCTGGACTACATCAGCAAGTTGAACCAGCTGGATACCAACGATGTGCCCCCCACCTCGCACGTTATCCCAATTCGAAACGTAACCAAAGCGGATGAGGTTATCCGGCGATACGATCGTCAGCAGATTTTGGCCAACGCTCCAAGCCAGGAAAAAGGATATTTTGAAGTACCAAAAATAATTGAATAAGGAAAGAATAAACTTGCCTCCGCTGAACCAACTCACCGCTCATGAATTGCATAAAAAGTTAAAATCGCGAGAGATTACTTCCGTTGAGTTGACAGAATCAGTGTTTGACCGGATCAATGACGTCGACGACTCAGTCAAAGGTTATATCACACTTACTCAGGATATTGCTCTTGAACAGGCAGCCACTGCTGATAAAATCTTTGACCGAGGTGACCAAGCCTCCTCCCTAACAGGAATTCCGATTGCCCTCAAGGACGTCATCTGCACTCAGGGTGTTTTGACCACCTGCGGATCCCGGATTCTGGGAAATTTTGTCTCCCCATATGACGCAACCGTCATGCATAAACTCAACGCACATAAGACAGTCATGATCGGCAAAACCAATATGGACGAATTTGCCATGGGATCTTCCACTGAAAACTCAGCCTTTTTCACCACTCGAAACCCATGGAACCTTGAAACCATCCCTGGTGGATCAAGCGGGGGATCTGCTGCCGTTGTAGCGGCAGACGAAACCATTATATCACTCGGATCAGACACCGGCGGATCAATCCGCCAACCTGCATCGCTTTGTGGCGTAGTGGGGATGAAACCAACTTATGGTCGCGTGTCCCGGTTTGGCCTCATCGCCTTTGCCTCTTCGCTCGATCAGATCGGACCGCTGGCTAAAGATGTTACCGACTGCGCCATCACACATAACGTTATCTGCGGGCACGATCCGATGGATTCCACCTCTGCAAATTTTCCGGTCCCCGATTTCACCAACAGCCTGATCAACGATGTTAACGGTATTAAAATTGGCATCCCAACCCAATATTTCAGTGAGGGCATCGATCCACAGGTTGAAGCGAGTGTGAGGTCAGCAATTGAGTTGCTTGAAAAACTAGGTGCCAGCACAGAAGAAATCTCCCTTCCGCATACAGAATACGCAATTGCCACCTACTACATCATCGCACCAGCCGAAGCCAGTGCTAACCTTGCCCGATACGATGGTGTGCGCTACGGACTCCGTATCGATCAAATCGATAATATAATCGATATGTATAAAAAAACACGAAGTCAAGGGTTCGGTGATGAAGTCAAGCGACGGATTATGCTGGGGACTTACTCACTCAGCTCCGGTTATTACGATGCCTATTATCTGAAAGCGCAAAAGGTACGAACACTGATTAAGCAAGATTTTGATCAAGCGTTTAAGAAGGTTGACGTTTTGATTACACCTACTTCTCCAACTCCCGCCTTCAAGATCGGAGAACGAACAGATGACCCGCTGCAAATGTACCTGTCGGACATTTTCACCACACCTTCCAGTCTAGCTGGATTACCCGGTATTTCGGTGCCGTGCGGACTGACGGAAAGCGGACTGCCAATCGGACTACAGGTTCTGGCCGCGCCTTTTGAAGAGGAAAAAATATTCCGAGTTGCTTACACTTTTGAGCAAAACACCGATCACCATCAGAAGAAGCCACAACTTTAAACGTTTGAGAATTCTTCTCACTGGAAATTAACCAATGAATTACAATCGAGTTGGCCCTGTCCTGATAGCAGCACTTATTAGTTCAGTCATTAGTGGTGCATTATGGGCAAAAATGCTATCGATTTCGACGGCTCTAGCCGGAATTTCTTCTATCATTGTCGGCATTCTCATCGGACTTAGTGTTCTTCTTGTAGGACGAACCAGGAAAATCGGTTATGGTCTGATCGCTTCCGCATACGCCGTCATTGGGCTTACGCTCGGAAAGTTTCTGGATGTGCGATGGAACACACTTCAACGAATCCAGCGCTATCTGATGAATCAATACCAAATCTCTGCTGAACAAGCGGAACCAATGGCACAGGCGCAGTTCGGAGGTTACTCAACTTGGGAAATGATAACCGATCAAACGACATCCTGGGATATATTGCTTTATGCTGCTGCCGCCTATTTCGCCTTTCGTATCGTATTTGTTCGTTTCCTGCATAATGTCATTCAAACAGTCGAAGAGGAAGATTAAATGTTATCAGAAAAATTACCAAAATCCAATTTTATACGGCTCGCACTATTGATTATTGTCTGGCATAGTTTCTTTGTTTTCACTGCAGTTGGTGCAGACACTGGCCCTGATGACGAGCTTCTGGAGAACATCTCATTGCTGGCCGAAGTACTGGCTCGAATTGAACAAGAACACCTTGATAATCCAAACCCAAAAGATCTTATGATGGGTGCGATCCGCGGCATGCTTAGGACACTTGATCCCTACAGTCAATTCTTTGATCGAAAAAGCTTCACTGCTTTTCGGACTGAAACTGGCGGCACCTATGGTGGGTTGGGTATGGAGATCGGCATTCGAAGGAATCGATTAACCGTAGTATCTCCGTTCAAAGGCACACCAGCCGATGAAGCTGGACTCAAAACCGGAGATATAATCAGCCAGATTGACAACGAGTCTACAATCAACATAACAGTCCACAACGCAGCCGAAAAGATGCGAGGTGAACCAGGAACACCAGTCACCTTGACGGTTCTTCATGAAGGAGAGACAGTGCCGATTGAAGTCAAGGTTGTCCGGGATATAATTCGCATTCGTTCAGTTGAATCGAAAATCTTAAAATCTGATATTGCATATATTCGGATTAACCAATTTCGAAAAACCACAGCGGCTGATGTTAATCAGGTTTTTGCCGAATTTAAGCAGAAAAACCTTCGCGGCCTGATTCTGGATCTGCGTTCAAACCCGGGTGGGTTGCTCAGTTCTGCCGTGGAAATCGCCAGCAATTTTCTCGAACCAGATCAACTGGTAGTCTACACGAAAGGTAAGAGACCACGCAGAGACCACGTCGCTTTGAAAGGTGCAAAAAAGAAAAACTACCCGCTAATTGTCCTGGTAAACGGGGGTAGTGCCAGCGCATCAGAGATTATAGCTGCTGCTATTAAGGATCATGGCAGGGGCCTGCTCATGGGGCAGAAAACCTTTGGAAAAGCTTCGGTACAACAACTCTTCCCACTCAGTGGTGGTGCGGCCGTCAAGTTAACTATTGCTCATTACTATAGCCCCAATGGAGTTGACATCCACAAAGCTGGAATTATGCCACACCTGGAAAAAACCTGGTTCAGTCGGTCGGAAAGACAAATGCTACTAAAATTACGCGATCACAAGAAAATTGACGATTTCATTGCAGAAAACGGTGATGACATTCTAAACCAAATCAAATCAGCTAGCGGCGCGATAAAGGGTGATGATAATTCGGAGGAAACTTTGCGTAAATATCGTCGGATAAGCGATCAACTTCTGAAAGATCAGATTACTATTAGCGATGCCGGATTAAAATTTGCTATTGCTCGCCAAACGAAAAATGACATCGATGATTTAGAATACGATCCGCAAATAGCAGCCGCCATCCAGCAATTTAATGTCATGGAAATGGGATTAGAATTCAACAAATACTACCTCGACTAACTTCCATCAAAACATAGGTGATAACAATGACTGCCAACATAAACCAGTTAATTATCGTAATCAATGTGCTGATTTGCACTTTGTTAATTCCTTCCTATGTGCAGTCTGCAAGTCCAAAAATCCTCTTCGTTTCCGATCGAGAGAACAGTAAGGACATTTGGACCATGAAATCCGATGGTCAAGAACCTAAGAACCTGACCAAAACCCGCAAGACAAATGAAGAGACTCCAACCGCCTCGCCAGGAGGTATTCATATGACATTCTCTTCAGATGGAGGGGCAAATAAAGCGCGATGGATATACATCATGCCACTCGATAGCAAAGGCAAACGAAGAAACGTCACAGAAGGCGCAGGCGAAACCAATCCAGTGTGGTCACCTACTGGCACTGAAATCGCCTACACAGCCCTAGCAGGAAACAGTTTATCCATTTATATCTTAAGTGTCTGGAATTGGGAGCCAAGAATTAACGTGAAGGCAATCGAAATGGTCGAGCCGGTTAACATTACCGGTCCCCCATCGACTGATACCCATCCAGCTTGGTCACCAGATGGCACAAAGATTGCCTTCAGCTCCAACCGTGACGGGGATTTAGAGATCCATACCATGGATGTCGTCTTGGACGATCCTGACGCGGACAATCCGCCAGGATTACTTCAGCTGACCAAAAATGAGGTGGTCGATTGGCAACCCAGCTGGTCACCAGACGGCACAAAGATCGCCTTCAGTTCCAAACGCGATGGTAACTGGGAAATATATGTCATGGATATCGACGGTCAAAACCAAGTTAATCTAACCGATAATCCGGCAAGTAATCAAAGTCCCAGCTGGTCACCAGGTGGCGCAAAGATTGCCTTCAGTTCCAACCGTGATGGTAACCGGGAAATATATGTCATGGATATCGACGGTCAAAACCAAGTTAATCTGACTAATAATCCAGCTAAAGATATAACCCCTATTTGGCTCAGCCAGGTATTACCGGGACAGTCTGTAGATTCTGACGGCAAATCGGCAACCTCATGGGGAAAGATAAAATCCAATAAATAATCAATCATAGAAATGGGAGAGATTCGGCACGTTCAATGGGCGGGGATCAATCACCTCCTGCAAACTTTGCCGGATAAGGTCAGCTGAAGAGTATTTGGGGAGATAGAGATGACACTCAAATGGGGAATTTTAGGTTGCGGCGATGTTGCGGAATATAAAGGAGGGCCCCCACTCTACAGCGTCGAAGGTTCGGAATTAGTGGCGGTGATGCGACGCGATGCTATCAAAGCTGAAAGTTTTGCTGAACGGCACGGTGCCAAACGAGCCTACACGAACATTGAAGACCTCCTAGCCGATCAGGAAATCAACGCAATTTATATCGCCACTCCGCCCAATCTGCACTGCCAACAGACAATTCAGGTGGCAGAAGCGGGGAAACACATCCTGTGTGAAAAGCCGATGGCGATCAATACCGATGAATGCAGGCAAATGGTTGATATTTGCCTGCAAAATCAGGTGACATTGATGATCGCTTATTACCGGCGATTCTATCCAAACATACTAATGATGAAAAAGTTTCTTCGAGCAAATGTGATTGGAGAGGTTATACTGGCACGAATAAACCATACTAGCTACTATAACCCCAGCCTTGAGGAACCGGGAGCTTGGCGAACGGATCAACCATTCAGCGGCGGTGGTGTCTTGATGGATCTGGGAAGTCACCGTATTGATCTATTAATTCATCTGCTGGGTGACATTGAATCGGTACGCGGATATGCAGATCCGCTTTACTGTAACTCTAAGGTTGATCACTCGGCCGTGTTCACGCTTCGTTTTCAAACTGGTGCGCACGCCGTTGCTAACATCAATTGGAACATTGGTTTTCCCGTTGATGATATTGAGGTTTACGGAACTGACAGCGTTCTGCGCTGCAACTCGCTCAACAGCGGTAATCTGATACTTGAAAATCAGGATGATATTCAGGATTTCACTCAGAAACCGCTAGAATATACGCATACCGGATTGATTGAAGACTTTGTCAACCACATTCGTACCGGCGAGCCGATCTGCTGTCCTGGTCAAGAAGGCTTAAAAACAGCTGAAATTATCAGTCAACTCTACAATCAACAATAGAGATCACAGTATCTGCAGGGCGGAAACCGGAAATCTCGCCGCTCAAGGCATCCATTCTGCAATCTCGATCTTGCTTGATTAAGGCCGAACATACGGCTTTGACAACGCGTTCAACGCTATTCCTGCCCCTCTTCGCACATCACTGTCTGCCGGTCAGCGGATGAATAGCAAATCACCATCATTACGGGTGCCCACCCCGTGTTGGCGGCTTTGTGCTTGACACCCTGGGGAATCCGCATCATCATGCCAGGCTTCATTGGGTATGCTTGGCCATCCAGAGTGTGATCACACTCACCGGAGATAATATAGATCAATTCTTCACAGTTGGGATGATAATGAAGGGGATTTGATTGGCCTGCGTTGATATAAACGGTGCCGAATGTCATTTCCGCTTCCGGATCAATTTGATCATTGCAGAGCCATTTGATCGCGCCCCACGGAAATTGATCTGTCTCTCGTGACTCTACATCTGTTATTGTTGCGTCCATTTTCGTCCTGTGTCCAATGTCATACATAGCTCTATGACAAAGACATCAATCGATAAAGTTTTGTCCTACGAAACTAGCATAACTTCAAATCGATGTCAATAGACATTGGGAATCAACAATGCACACCACTCACAACAGTCTGCCCGTGCCTGATGCCTCCCAGATTCCAAGCCAGAGAAATCAGGCACGTAAAATCATCATGTATCAGCAACATCTGAAAGTTGTTGAAGTTCGATATCAGTTCAGCAAATTTACAATGTCATCTGATTTTGTGTTGGCCTGAGCCAGCATGGCAGTCCTGAATTGAGTTGTGATTTGATCTTTCACCAGCTTGGTGACTTCTAAGGCGAAATTTGTATCTCCAATAACAGAAAGCGGCGTCTTGCTGTCTTCTGTCGTTTTAGGCAAGCTGGATACCGTCGAAAGTGGCGAATCCAGCACCGAACCCAGATAATTTCTCTCACTGTTGATTGCGTTAATAGCCATTTCAAGCAAGTCTGTTTCAACTTGTATCTTCTGCCGGGTTTGATTTTCCTGCAGAGCCTGTTGGTTCCTTCTGATTTCCGCCTGCTGTGCCCGCAATTCTTGACGAGAATTTGCTGCGCGCCTATGCCGTTTTTGACTTTGTTTATAGGCAACGAGCTGTTCTTGTTTTTTTCTGATTACAGCTTGCTGACTGCGAAATTCCCGGCGTTCCTGGGCTTTTTCCAGAGCTTTTTCCTGATATGATTTCTTGATCTCACCAGTTTTAGCGATCGCAGATCGGACAACATTAACGTGCGAATTAACCAATTCGCCAAGCGGTTTATTTCTAATAGTTGCCATTTGATACCTCCCTTTTCTCAACTTTCTCCGGTTATTCTCAAACCGGATCAAAAACACACCAGAGTTAGGGTATTCAAGCTTCCAAATATAAGCCTGCTGTTATATCGGCAGAAATGGCAGATATCTTTAATTTTTTTTAATAATTTATTAGTTTAGTTGTCTTACAGCACAAGGAGAACATAGATTTTTCTATCCGTATCAATTTTCTGACTAACTATTTTTACTGAATCTAAACAGATTAATCAGCAGAAAGTAACATCCAAAAGATATTCCGAATTGGTGGTAAGACAGACGATGGGCCAGACCAATCACACGTCGATAAATGGATATTTGAAAGGATGGTAAAGGAGTGATTCAGGGTAGGAAATGACAGGAAAAGCTATTTTAAACTGAGATGGCTTGATCCCAGAAGAGGACTTCAGCACCCGATTCCTCTAATCTCTCTAATGTGTTCTCCAGATTAGTGAAAATAAGGGTTTGGGTGAATCTATCTGTATAGCTTGAGTGATTAAAAATCAATCTCATACTGTCCTGATTGATATGCACTGACACCAAAAAGATGCAGAATCTCAGTACTTTGAGAGGCAATACTTAACACATGTTGGTATACGATTATCTGCACGATGATTCCTGAGTGCCAGTTTTGAAATGGAGATTATTTCCTGAACTAGGTTTATTCTTCATTGACTTTTGATTCCTTCAAAATGTTGCTGTACGGACAATCGTGTAATTGTAAGGGATTGTTAGACCAAACACCTAGTATATTGCATCAATTCAAGTTTTATCTGCTGAAATACGCCGTTCCAATCTCCTATTTCCTCTTGGCGAAAGAGTGTCATTGAAGGATACCAGGGCGAGTCAGAACGATTGAGCATCCACCGCCAGTCTGGCACGAATGGTAACAATGTCCAAACTTCCTTGCCCAGTGCTCCGGCTAAGTGAGCTACCACAGTATCAACACTGATAACCAAATCCAGTTGAAGTATGGCTGATGCCGTATGGTGGAAATTAGTAAACTGCTCTCCCAGATCTTTGATCACGTGGTGGTATTCATACTTTTCTATATCTTCTCTGCGCTCTCCCACTTGTAGACTGAAAAATTCACACTTTCCTATATCCAGTAAGCATTCAAACTGTTTAAGATCTATAGATCTATTATGATCATTGACGTGTTCTGGATTACCAGCCCAAGCAATGCCAACTTTAAATTTATGATTGACATCTAAAAGAAAGGTAGAATCTGCCTTGGGATCGGGATAAAGATACGGTATTCTGGCCGGGATGGTTTCGAGGGTGGTACCCAAAATATTTGGCAGACTAAGAAGAGGTGCATGGACATCAAAACCGGGTATTTCCTCCCCTTTGGTTACCAATTTGTCAATACAATCTATACTTGCAAAAAGCGGTTTTAATGCAGCATGACATTCAACAATCATAGTTGTCGGGTCACACAAAAGATCAACATAACGGATAAATTGGATAGCATCACCGAATCCCTGTTCAGTATGTACCAGTATCGACTTACCTTTTAAAGAAGTTCCATCCCATAGTGATTGTTTAAAGTCTCGTTTTTGAAACTTTTGGATCAAATCCCATCGCCACTCATATTCTTTCCAACCCGCGGTTAACTTTCCCTGTAGCAGAAGTATTATTGCCAAACTAAAATGTGCTTCAGCATAATCAGGATTCAGGGATAATGCCTGACGATAAGCATTAACGGCTTCTTCTAATTGCCCCTGCCCTTTTAAGGCATTCCCCAAGTTGTTATGCGCTTCTACATAATCAGGATTCAGGGACAATGCCTGGCGGCAAGTACTAATGGCTTCTTCCAATTTCCCTTCTTCTTTTAAGGCAACTCCCAAGTTGTTATATCCTTCAGCATAATCAGGATTCAGGGATAATGCTTGACCATAAGCACTAATGGCTTCTTCTAATTGACCTCCTTCTTTTAAGGCATTCCCCAAGTTGTTATAGGCGTCAACATAATCAGGATTCAGGGACAATGCCTGACCATAAGCACTAATGGCTTCTTCCAATTTCCCGTCTTCTTTTAAGGCAACTCCCAAGTTGTTATATCCTTCAGCATAATCAGGATTCAGGGACAATGCCTGACCATAAGCACTAATGGCTTCTTCCAGTTGCCCTCCTTCTTTTAAGGCAACTCCCAAGTTGTTATACGCATCAACATAATCAGGATTCAGGGATAATGCCTGACGATAAGCATTAACAGCTTCTTCTAGTTGCCCTTCTTCCTGCAAGACAGCACCCAGATTATTGTGTGCCTTTGCATCATCAGGATTCAGGGACAATGCTTGACCATAAGCACTCTCCGCTTCTTCTAGTTGCCCTTGTGCCCACAGAACATTTCCCAAATTATAGTGTGCCTTTGCATCATCAGGATTCAGGGATAATGCCTGGCGGTAAGCACTCTCCGCTTCTTCCAGTTGCCCTTCTTCTTTTAAGGCAACTCCCAAGTTGTTATAGGCTACTGCGTATTTAGGATTGATTGATATGGCTTGTCTGATTAAATCGATCGCTATCTGATTCTGACCAGTCTGCCATGCCAGCACTCCCGATAAACGTAAAGCATCAACATGACTAGGATTAATCTCCAGTATCTGCTCATACAGTTGCGCGGCTTCCTTCAGCTGCCCTTATTCATGCAAGGAGATGGCACGATTAAGTTTAACGGCTAAACCAATTTCCTGCTCCTTGGAAACTGTCCTCTGCATTAAAGATTGTTGGGAATTTCTCGCTTGTTGCTTTTTTCTTCGTTTTTTTCTAGCCATTTTAACGCTCTCTGCCCTATGGAAAATCCAATCGATTGATTCGTTTCATGAGAGATCTCCAGAGGTTCAAAAGCAACCATGAGAGAAGTTTAATTATTTAAGAACCTCAAGGGTTAAAAAAACAGGGAAATAATTAGAAGTGAACTCACTAAAATCGGAGCAATTCTATCAAGAATTCAGAAAGATGTAAACAAACTGGGAAATTAAAAGGATTGGAAGATTACAAATAAAGAAATCATGGGAAGGATGAAGCTTTTTGATTAGATAACTCCGTCGTTTCCTACCACGTCAATCTCAGACACTAAATGCCGACCTCAATGAATTCCTAATGGCGAGAAGTGAAATTAAATCACCAACCACACAGTCATCGTAGCAAATTGAGAACATTCTGTGACATCGCACTGGCTTGCGTCAGAATCGCTGTGCCCGATTGCGTCAGAATCTGGTTCTTGGCCAATTCCGTTGCTTCTAAAACATAATCAGCATTCTGAATAGTCAATTGCAGCATATTTTGCCTATTGCTTGTCAGGTCTGAAACGACAAACTGGATTTGGTCTTGTGCCACTCCCAGCTTACTTCGTTCAGCATCCACCATTTCAATCGACGCACCAAGGTTATCAATCGCTGTTCGTGCATTTGCCACTGACTGAAGGTTATCAGTTGCTATCTTTAAACCATCTTCTGCAACATTGATAATGCTGAAAGTTAACCGCTGATTTTCGTCACTACCGAAACCAATCTGTAAAGTATTGCCAGTGAATGAACCATCCAGAACATGTATCCCATTGCGTTCTGTTTCACTTGCAATACGGGTAATCTCACTGCCAAGTGCTTGAAATTCTAAATCATTGTTGGCACGGCTAATATCGGTGATGACTTCGGTCACTGATTGCGCTGCTATTTCCCGCATCAGAGTCAGAATACCCCTAATCTCAATCAGCCCATTTTCCGCTGTTTGGACCAAATCATGTGCTTGCTGGGCATTGGTGTCCGCCCGCTTCATCTCAGCAACTTGAACCTCTTTCTGCGCTGAGATGATGGTATCAGAGGAATTATCCGATGCACTGCTGATGCCTAAGCTGGATGATAATCTGCCCAGATTGGTGTTTAAACCAATTTGCGACCTGAAAAAATTCTTGTAAGCGGTTGCTGCGCTTGAATTATTTTTTATACGTGATGAATGCATGTCTAGTTTCTCCTATTCATACGACATTATCCTTCTGATCGTTTAGTGGAATATTTCAGATAACTCAATTCATTTCAATAGTTGAAGGGCTTTTATATATGAAATATTAGCTTGTATAAACATGGCATTATGCGAGTCAGACAGGATTTGGGCCTTAGCCATGTTGATAGTTTCCGTAGCGAAATTGACATCCTGAATCATGGAACCAGACGCTCCAAGATTTCGAATCTGGGTCGTCGGGCTCAACATGCCAAAAGCTGAACCAAGCTGCATTGAACCATCATTGATCAATCCCAGAATATTCTGTGATAAGGCATTTGCTTGAGTTACCATCGCTGTAGCGGATTGTGCCAAAATCTGGTTCTTGGCCAGTTCAGCCACTTCGATTGCTAGATCCGCAGTCCCAATGTTGGCCTGAGAAGTTCCAAGGTTCCAGGTTTGATTAACCAGATCGGACATAGCGAAAGTTAAGCTTTCCCGTACTGCTCCCAAATATCCCTTTTTGCTGTTGACCGTGTTGATAGTGCTATCAAGCGAAATGATAGCCGCTCGGGCATAATCAACAGTAGCTATTGATTCATTTTCTATCTCCAAGCCATTTGCAGTTACATTATTCACGTCCATCCTCAGTTGGCGAGTTATGCTGTCTTCTGCTCTCACCAGTTGGCTTCGGACTGGTGAAACCTCTATTCTGGTAGCATCCAACCCGTTGCTGTATGAGTCGTAACTATCTGAAATATCCGATTGAATCCCAAATTCCGAAAAATCTAGTCTGGTATTATAGCTGGCGCGGTACTCTAAACTCTGCTGAATTCCACTTTCATCGGTCATAATCAACCTTCTGGTCTCCGGCACCAAAAAACTTCTTGAGCTATTGAGTAGCGTTATGTTTGTTGTCTGGGCGTTAGTGGTATGGACTTCAAGTCCGAGACTAGAAAAGTCGATTACCGAATCGCTCAGACCGTATGCAGTTTCGCTTGCTGTGGTATTTGGCGAATTGATAACCAATGTCGATGGCACAGTAAAAGTTTTGGCATTATTGAGTAAGGCTGCCGTCATCGCCTGGGTGTCATCGGTGTTAACCTCCAGACTGAGATCCGAAAAGGTAAGTGTCTGAGAACTACTATTAAACTGATAACCAGCCTCTCGGGTTATACCGGTAGGCGTTGTAACTTCCAGTGTCGGATTGATGGTAAAAGTCTTTGGACTGGTGAGTTGTCCCAGCAAGGTGGTTCCATCACTTATATCTATCGTCAGATTCAGATTCGAAAAATTAACTGTTTGAGAACCTGCCGTCTGCGTATAAGAGACTGTCTCCGATGTACCATCGGGTATTTCCACCGCCATTATGCCGGAGGATCCCTGAGCCGCAGACAGAGTTATTTCATTGTTAACCGTAGCAGGGATTTGCGCGTCACCCCGAAGAGTTCCATGATTTCCATTGCCAGTCAGATCGTTAGCTGTCCCATCATTAAAATTCCAGTAGCTAGCCAGATCCGATTCGTCTCCAGTTAAATAGGTATTCCTCGTTTGCTGAATTTCTTCTTGACTGCGGGCAAGATCCCAAACACGAACCTCGTCGATCAGGCCATTAAACCAATGTGCTGGCCCTCTATTTGCGTTAAAACTTGAAGCTTCACTGCCTACGCCTATAAATCCGTATCTTGAGACCCCTGTTCCTAAAACAGATCCGGCAGAATATGCGTTTGCCTCTCCATCCAATTCGCCGTTAACATATATGTATTTTTTACCTGCACCAGGATCATACACGGCAGCGACATGATACCACTGGCCTTCATCCAGTTGCGTGCTCCCGACCATATCGTGAATTGAATCTGATGAGGAGGTTGTCGACCAGCTTACACGGTCTCTTGATGCCCCAAAGCCATAAGATAGTCGCCAGTATTCGCTCCTATCAGTTGAAATTATAATATTCTTCTGGGATGATGAACCTGTTCCCGGCTTTATCCAGGCCTCAACAGTAATCCCTGCTGAACTTGTTCCGCCAATATCGTCTTGATTGGCGTCCAAAGCCACATAATCAGTAGTACCATCTAAGCTCAAGACATAATTGTCAGGTGGTGGCATCTCGGAAGCACTGACTGTATAAGTGCCCGGTTGTACCAAAGCACTGTGGCTAATCTGGTTAATATCTGTATCAAGCAGGTTACTGATATCAGCTATCCCAGCCTCCACCTTGGCACGTAATGTATAGTCTCCAATCTGAGCTGAAGAAGCGTAGTCAATTTCGGTTGCAGCCACGCCACTGACAGTGGTTGTATCCGAATTGAGCTGTGAATTGATGGTATAAGTTTCCGGCTGTACAGATGAGGGGTTGTACCTGATCTCAGTGATGGCGGTACCCGATAAGTTACTGATATTGGCTCGATTACTGGCTTGAATCTTACTGTCAGCCAGAGTATAAACTCCTTTTCGTGCACCGGTCGGCAATTCTTTGATACTGATTCCCTGCACATCGTCCGCAGTCGAATTTTCTGCGTTTATCTGGTTCTCGTAATCGGTGCCATTGAGCAGATGAATCCCCTTATACCTAGCCTCATTGGCAATTTGGCTAACCTCATCTTTCAGTGTTTGAAACTCCAGGTTAGCGTTGGTTCTAGCAACATCATTCATTACTTCACTGACGGAATTTACCGCCAGTTCCCGCATACGGTGCAGGGCATCACTGATATCACTGAGACCATCTTCAGCCGCCTGAATCAGGTTGTTAGTTTGCTGAGCGCTGATATTAGCCTGCTTCATCCCTTGAATCTGATTGGTCAGCTGGGCATCGGTCGCCACACCACCGTCAACTGCTCTGTCAACACGCAGTCCGGATGATAACCGTGCCAGCGTTGTCCGCAAAGTAAACTGCGGCTTGGACAGGTTCTTGTATGCCAGAGCTGACGTTGGATTACTGTTGATTCTAAATGTGTTCACTTCATATATTACCTAATTAAACTCAAGATATTCCGTGGTAAGGCACTGGCTTGAACCAGCATGGCTGTAGCCGATTGCGCTAAGATCTGGGTCTTGGCCAGATCAACTGCTTCGGCGGCAAAGTCCGCATCCTCTATACTTGATCGTGACGATTCGATGTTCTGAATGTTGCTGCTCAAGTTGGACATGGTGAACTGCAGCTTGTTCTGTTCCGAACCGATGTAGCTTCGTTCTCAGTTGACCTCGTCCATAGCGTGATCTATGGCGGTGATGACCGTTTTGGCTTCATCAACTGACAGAACGTTATCATCTTCCAAATCCAGACCATTGGCCGTAGCGTTTGTCAGGCTGAATTCGTGCTGACTGTTGATGTCGTTATCAGCCCCGATCTGCACCCGCCAGTGACCTTTGATGTTATCAGGGGGTCCGTATTGATTAACGCTAGCTGGTCCCGTAGTGCCATGCGGCTCACCGCTGTTACTGGTACCCGGTTGAGCCTGGTTATAGATATCTGGCCCTTGATCTCCGACGTAGCCATCATCTATGCCAGGGCTGATGTGAGGTTACTATTGATCCTGAAGACGTCCATTTCAGTCTTACCTGATTAAGCTCAAGATATTCTGTGGTAAGGCATTGGCTTGAGTCAGCACAGCCGTAGCGGATTGCGCCAGTATCTGGTTCTTGGCTAGGTCAGCCGCTTCGGCTGCAAAGTCCGCATCCTCTATACTTGACCGTGACGATTCGATGTTCTGAATGTTGCTGCTCAAGTTAGACATGGTGAAAGCTAAGCGATTCTGCATCGAACCCAGGTAGCTTCGTTCCTGATTCACCATGTCAGTGGCATGATCCAGAGAGGTGATAG